>Ga0207717_100031_pt1 | contig 162683 bp, 164 predicted proteins | sample TtanPargueraPR_2_FD_187745 | JGI IMG/M metagenome (GOLD analysis project Ga0207717, IMG submission 187745) | Aerobic enrichment media microbial communities from Bioluminiscent Bay, La Parguera, Puerto Rico - Tt and P2 (2) (SPAdes) | ecosystem: Environmental > Aquatic > Marine > Unclassified ...
ATACTTAAATTAACGAAGTAATCTTCTTGTTTTTACTTCATCAACTTCAAAATCTATGCAAAAAAGAGATAATTCTCATTGTTGAGTTTTATCTCTTTATTTTTGCTGTTACTTTTTCAGTGACTTCACAATGTGTGCGTATTTTTTTCTATAAGTGTTTAGTTAACGATTCTGCTAAGTTTAAAAGTTCTTCACTTTCATTGAGTCCATCTATAAATCTCTTAGGAATACCCGATAGACCAACCTGAGCGCCAATCAGTGCACCAGTAAGCATAGCTCTGACTTGATTCTGTCCGCCACCATTTATTGCGTGAAGAACACCTGACTCAAAATCGTCACGAAATCTTGATGCTAAATAATAGACTGCAGGCAGCATGTGATAAAAGGCACATGGCATCCCGTAAACAATCGATACCTTCCATGCAGGTTCAATTACAATATCTTTATCATGAGCAGCTCTAATCATATAACTTGGTGAAAGCAAAGCATCAGGAGATGCAAATAATCCTTCGTTAGATTTTGCTTTTTTACCTTTTTCCGGAACACCTAAATTTGAAGATGTTACTGCATGAAAAGGTAGTTCTTCTTGATAAACTTTTTTCATGAGTTTTGAACTAATCTTCTCATCGAAAGCTTCACCATTGATAAGCATAGCAAGTAAAACATTATATGCAAGTGACACTGAACCAGTGACATTATCGCTTTGCGTTAAAAAAGTATTCTCAACAACTACTTCACTGAGTTTTCTTAGATCGTTTGCATAGTATATTGCTGTTGGAATATTTCGTTCAAGTGATTCTGTTGTATCACTGATACTAGCAATATCATCCCAGCTTTTGTTTTCAACAACTCTTTTTTGATAGATATGTCTCATCACTTGAGACGTATATCCACCATATCCACCCATTGGTGTACCATCAAGCTCTGGTAAAATCTCTGAATCAATCATCTTAGTGAATCCTTCCTTGCTATATCCAGATTCTCTCACATAAAGTTCTGCCATTTTTTTAATGATCCATCCTTGTTGTGAAATATCACCTTTTTTCATATGACCATGATATCTATTAGGCAGTGGTGTAGTATAATCCTCAATCCATTTCCCATAATGTTTGTGTTGTTCTTCTAAATCATAAAACCAATGTGGTCCGACTCCTAAAGCTTCTCCAATTAATGCACCAATAAACGCACCTTTTGCACGATCTTTTTGATTCATGAAAACACCTCCGATAATTTACTTTTAGTATAACATATAAGGTTTTAGAACTAAAAAGTACCGCATTATACACTATTTATGTGTTAAACAGATTAAAAACAGAATTAACTTTTGAGTTAACTAATATTATTAACTCTTTTAATCGTGTAAATCTAACTTAGCTCGTGTATTATGAAATGTAACCGAGCAGAGATTCTATTGAAATAAATTTCATCCAGTAAAATCAATGCGCTTTTTAACGTTGATAAATTTGAGAGAGCATAGAAAAGTTCCTATAAAGCGTAAAAAAGACCTGATACAATTGTATCAGACCGATGTTTAGAATATGGTTTGTGTAACCTATTTTGCTACAATTTTACACCCCTACATATACAAATATTAATATTTATTCTGCGGAACTCACATAATCATTATATGAACTGTTAATAAAATTATATAATGCTTCATATTCATCCAATAAGTTTGCCGATGGGATGGTTAATTTTGTTTCTTCTCCTTCCATCAAACTAATATTAGATATATAATCATTATCTTCCCATGATCCAAGTTCAATAGACAAAGTGTAATAATGTATTCCATCATTAATACTTATACTGAATGCCGGCATTGGTCCAAAAACAACACAACCTAATGGTCCAAGATTGCAAATGCGCGCTCCATCAACTGAACTAATAATAGTTTTTATATCATCCATAATTGCTGAGTAATTAATTTCTAGATTATAGTTTTCAGGAGTACTTTCAAATGGCCAATTATAAAATCCACCATCATCAACTCTGATTATCAAGTTTGTTATAACCATATTATCAATATCAAAGTCGAGATACTCAGGACTGTTTGCTACTATATCTTCATTCTTCATTCTTGATAAATGCCCATCAAATAAATCATAAATTTCTTCAATAGTTAGCAGATTATCTTCTAAAATTTGATAAATATCATACTCATTTCCTGATGAATCAGCGATAGTATAAAATTGTGATTCTAGACATCCAAAATAATAGATGTATCCATCTGTTTGATATACCTCTTCTATCGCTGTAGCACAGCTATAATTGCTTTCTCTTGAAAGATTATACCCATATGCTTCATTAACAACTTCTGAACAACCAGATAAAACAAGTGATAAACTCGTTATTAATATTATTGCTATAGTCTTTTTCATATTCTCATCCTCTTTACCTAACATATTAATATTATAAAACATTATACGTCATTTTTGACAAAAACATGATAACTTTCATAAAATCGATCTTAAGTTACCTTAGTCTTTACAAAATGCTAGGTTGTTAATCCACCCTAATGCAATTTTACATGCTTAGTATATTTTTTTGCACCCACTCGATTTGTCATCTAAAGTATATAATCGTGCAGAAAAAAAGACCATCATTTAAGATGGTCTAACTTCATGAGTTTTCAAATATATTAGATTTAGAAGGCAAAGACCAACCTGAGGTTTAACTATCCATCTTTTATTTGGGCTAACAATCAGACTTTCATAACAAATAATCATTATAGGCAATATGATGCTCAAACTTATCAGCGAATGCTGAACCAACTACTAAAAAGCGGTGTCGATTCTCTTCACAAAGTAACGATATTCTTTATGAAATAAAAAAAGGTTTGATACAGGTGTATCAAACCAATAATTTCTTATGGAGCAGGTGAAGGGAATCGAACCCTCACGGTCAGCTTGGAAGGCTGAAGTTCTACCATTAAACTACACCTGCGTTTTGTCAGCGTAATAATAATATCACAAACAAAATGAAGTGTCAATACAAGTAAATCATTTTTTTTAATTTTTTTTGATTGCTCGTAATTTAGCACTATGTGCACGGTTATTTAAAGCCAATTCTTCTTCTGATGGGAGGATTACTTTTTTGTGCAATAAAGAGAAATCTGCCTCAGGAAGATCTAGCATTGGAACATTTTTTGGGATGTCTACGGTAGACACTTCTTTAAACATAGTTTTGGCAATTCTATCTTCTAAAGAATGGAAACTAATGACCACAATTCGACCATCTTTTTTTAGTAATGTAAAAGCATCTTCTAAAGAACGTTCAAACACACCAAGTTCATCATTTACTGCGATACGAAGAGCTTGGAATGTTTTTTTTGCTGGATGCCCTTTTTTACTCAATTTCTTTTGTGGCAAAGCATCCTTAATAATATCTACTAGTTCAAAGGTTGTATTGATTGTTTGCTCTTTTCTTCGTTTGATAATATGATTGGCAATCGGTTTCGCAAAACTTTCATCGGCATAGCGATATAGAATCTTTGTCAAATCTTCAAAGGAGTAAGTGTTAACAATCTTTTTCGCAGTTAAGTCCTTTGATTGATCCATACGCATGTCAAGATCTGCGTCGTAGTTATAGGAGAATCCTCTATCTGGAATATCAAATTGAAAGGATGAAACACCTAAGTCATAAAGAATCCCATCGACATGATGGACATCTAGTTTGGCTAGTTCTTCTTTTATGTGTTCGAAGTTGCTTTTGATAATAGTAAAGTTTGATCCTACACCAGAAAGTTTTTCTCTTGCTTTTTTTATGGCGTAATCGTCTTGGTCAAATGCATACAAATGTCCACTAGTAAGTTTCGACAAAATAACACTTGAATGGCCTCCGCCTCCAAGTGTACAGTCTACATAAATTCCATCTTCTTTGATGGCTAGATAATCGATTGCTTCCTCTAATAAAACGCTTATATGCTTACTCATATTATCACCAAGTGTATTGTATCATAGCTTTAACTAGGTGTAAAAGAAAAACGCTGATTCATCAGCGTTTTCTTTCTTGCTAGTAGCTTATTCTTCTTCGACTGCTACTTTTTCTTCGACAACTGTTCTTCCGTTGTAGCTTCCACATTCTTTACATACTCTATGAGCTAGTTTCATTTCTCCACAGTTTGGACAAACAACCATTCCCGGTACGCTTAACTTGAAATGTGTACGGCGTTTACGTTTTTGAGTTTTCGAAGTACGTCTAAATGGTACTGCCATTTTACGTCAACTCCTATTTCTTGTTGTTCTTTAGTTTTGCAAAAGCAGGATTAATGTCGTCAGTTTCAACTTCTGTATTTCCAAAATCGAAATCATCTGTTTCATTCTTGACGACCCTAATAGGCTTTTCCAATATAATATTAGACCATATTATGGGCAATAAGTCAATAGTAATCCCTTCTATTTTATGATTTTCTTCATCTTCGAAGGTAGAAAATCCTTCTTCGACCGATAAATCAATCTCATATGGGATCTCTTCTAAGGTCCTCGCATCGGGTAGATACAAGGTACACTTAATGTCTAAATAGAAGACAAACTCTTCAGCATCATAGATTTCAAAATCACCCTTCACTTGTACAGGTGAAATACGGTAAATATCTGTTCCCTCGATATAGTCGGAAAAATCTAGACGTTCATCGATGGTGTTATCGATTTTTTCTTGTTTAATTAGTTCATAGGTTGTCCATTTCATTTTTTCCACCTCCAAGTATGCTAATTATAAGTAATCTATGGAAAAATGTCAATTATAAGGTATAATATACATGGTGATTATTATGAAAGTTGTTGGACTAATTGTTGAATACAATCCTCTTCACTATGGCCATATACACCATATTGAAGAAACGAAAAGACTCTTACAAGCAGATGTACTCATCGCAGTGATGTCTGGAAATGTTGTTCAGCGAGGAGAAATCGCGATCACAGATAAGTTCACGAGAACAAAGATGGCCTTAGAAGCAGGGCTTGATTTAGTGGTGGAATTACCTGCAGTATATACCATGCAAAACGCGGATATTTTTGCCAAGGCGAGTGTTTCTATTTTAAACCACCTAGGTATTACAGACCTATGTTTTGGTAGCGAGAATGGCGAAATAAGTTCTTTACAGGAAATGGCAGGTCTTTTAGATTCCGAAGATTACCACCATGCCTTGCGAGATTTTTTAGCCAAAGGGGATAGTTTTCCAACTGCCAGTAATAAAGCAATGGAGTCTATCCATCCTAACAATAACTATGACTTGCCCAACAACATTCTTGGGATTCAATATATAAGAGCTGTAAACAGTATCAACAAAACGATTCAGACACATACCATTAAACGAAAAGCGACCAACTATTACGATGCGTTTAAAGATACATCTAAGATACAAAGTGCAAGTGCTATTCGAAGAGCAATTGAGCAAAATGAAGCTTATAAAGATTACTTGCCGGATTATGTCTTTCAACTCTTAAAAGAGGGACCTATCTACCATACAAAAGATTTCTACCCTTACTTACGTTACAAACTCCTAAGTTCAAGCAGTGATGACCTCCATCAAATTTACGGGATGGAAGAAGGCCTTGAACATAGGATGAAAAAAGCAGCAGTTCATGCGAGTACCTATGAAGAATTTCTAGCACAAGTTATTACAAGAAGGTACACCAATGCAAGACTTAATCGACTCTTTATGCATACTTTGTTTGGCATCAAGAAACAACACCTAGATTTAGACAATATTCCTTATGTCCGTATCCTAGGTATGAACAAACAAGGACAGAAACATTTAGGGATAATTAAACATGATATGAACACCAACTTATTGACCAATATAAAAAAAGAACACGCGTCGTTATTGGACATTGATTTAAGGATTTCTAAGCTCTTAAGCTTGAACCAAAAAGTCAATCTTTTCAAGAGAGAATTGTCCCCACCTATAATTTTGCATATCGATTGATTTTCTAGGGGAATTTACTATAATTAATACGGGTGATAAAATGTATACATTAGAACAAGTAAAAGCAAAAATTGAAGAACTAAAAGACCCATCAAATGAACAAACATTAAAAGAAACTGGTGGCGTTAAACACATTGAAATCGATGAAGAAAGTAAAGTCGTTACACTCATCATCGGATTGGAAAAAGTGGAAGATGACTATAAAAAATATATGACTCGTTCACTTGCAAAATTGATCAAACTAGATTTAGGGTTCACAGGTATGAAAGTTGAGTATGAACTGTTAAAGAAATCTGGTAGTATTTTATCAAAAGAGCGAAAAGTAAAATACATAGGTGTCGCAAGTGGTAAGGGTGGAGTTGGAAAATCAACAGTTACAGCCAACTTAGCATATGCCTTACAAACACTGGGAAAAAAAGTCGGAATTATTGATGCCGATATTTATGGTTCAAGTATCCCAACCATCTTAGATATGGAAGTAAAAATGCCTAAAGGTACAAAAGATGAAAAAATCATTCCCTTCAATAAAGACGGGATTGAACTAATTTCAACAGAGTTCTTTTTACAACCAGATAAACCTCTAATGTGGAGAGGCCCTATGCTTGGAAAGATGTTGAACCACTTCTTCTATGATGTAGTATGGAGTGAAGACATCGAGTATATCTTAGTCGACTTACCACCTGGTACAGGTGATGTTGCCATGGACATTCAAGCACTAATTCCTCACTGCAAAATGTTGATTGTAACAACACCACATCCAAGTGCTTCACATATTGCTGTAAAAGCAGGGTTCGCCGCTGAACAGCTAAAACATGACTTACTAGGTGTTGTTGAAAATATGAGCCATTTTGTCCACAATGATGAAACCATTCATATCTTTGGACAAGGTGGAGGAGACATCGTAGCAAACAAATTGAAAACTGACTTACTTGCGTCTATTCCAATTGGGCAACCAAAAGATCATATATCTATTTTCTCATCTGAAGAGGAAATCGGTCTTGACTACCTAGGTTTAGCAAACAAAATTTTAAAGGCAGAATAAGTCAAAACCCAACCGTTGAGGTTGGGTTTTTCTATGCAATGGTAAACTCTATTACTTGTTTCTCAAATCGTGCACTTTCGATGATTAATTTGGCCTTTCCTTTTTTATGCATTGTTTTCACATACAGGCCGACTTGTCCACCTTGAAGAACCAAGATTGATGAACCAATTAGTTCTAGTGGTCCCTCCGTGTGAACTTGAATAACTTCTCTTGAATAGGGTAAGACATGCTCGTACTGATCTACATGTTTTACAAGTACACGTCCAACTTCATAAGTCGTTGTTTCCTTTAGGGTGTTGGTGTCTGTTTCAATTAAGAGATGATTCTCTTTTTCTGGACCCAAAGTTTCTTCTTTCACAACTTCACCGTCTTTTACAGCCTCAAACCGATACTCTAAAGACTCCATTCCCCATTTACCGACGTAAGTTTCATAAAGTTTTGCTGCCTGATCGATGGTCATCTTATATTTCATTAAGACAATGGCCATTTTTATTTTTTGACGCAAGGATAGTTTTAAGCCATCGTGCATGATACTCAGTAAAATAGATTTGATTCTATCCGCATCTTTTTCTTTAAAGGATTCATTTTTATGAATCAGCTGTCCGATGAAATCATCGATGACGATGGGAGGATGTGGTAAGTATTTGTAATCCTCACTAGGATAAAACTCACCGATGTAATCTTCGTTAATATAAAAACGGACACAGTCAGCGTTGGTTAAGACATAGACATCTTTGATTTCGCTTGCTTTAAAGTCTCCTATTTGGATATTACTAGCGACTTTCATATAAATCCCTTCATCTGCTTGAGAACGATAACAGGCACTCGCATATTTTGGAATACGGAACATATCCATGACCCCGTGGTAGCAGATTTTATCTCCACTACCAAAATCTTTGTGGGTATTGTAGTCTGCCATACACCAACCAATGGCACCACTAATGTGAGGATCCTTATAGGCTGCGTGTTGGACATTTAAATGTCTTTTCAAATGCTCGATACGATGGGCCTCATCGTCAAAGCTTTTGGTTGGATACATATGTCCGTTGTACTCAGTAACCAAATATGGTGAGGAACCTTTTCTTACTTTTTTTGGTGTTTCTAATCCAATATTATTTCCACGATGAACAAAGTCATTGTAGGTATAAACATCCTCGATTAGATTGGATTTCTTAAAGTTTCGAACTCCACCAATCGCCCTTGTCGTATCTAGGGATTTCGCCATCGCAAATGTACGTTCATAGAAGGCATCCATATCTTTTGATTCATTGATTCTAGTACCCCAAATGATGATGGATGGATGATTGTAATCTCTGGTAATCATTTCTCGAACATGTTCCACACTTAGATCTTGCCATGCTTGATCACCAATATGTTGCCAACCTGGGATTTCATTAAAAACCAAAAGACCAATTTCATCACAACGGTCCAAGAAATACTTGCTAGGTGGGTAATGACTAGAGCGAACAACATTGCATCCAAGGTCATACTTCAATATATCCGCATCTTTTTTCTGCATAGAACTAGGCATTGCGTACCCTACATATGGAAATGCTTGGTGGCGGTTTACCCCTCGGAGTTGTACTCGTTTGTCATTTAAGTAAAACCCATCTTCTTTCCATTCAACTTTGCGTGATGCGAAGGTTGAATGATAGGTACACTCACCCTCTTGATAAAGCTCAAGTTGATACATCTCTGGATGATTCAGTGTCCAAGTTTCTAAGGAAAGATTGATAGAAAAAGTCTCCATCTCTTGTTCAAAATCAAGCGTAAGCTCTTTTTCTATCAGGATTTTTTTATCTTTTTTGATGACTGCCTTAACTAGTGAAGGCCTATTTCCATCTAAATAGATTCGTCCTTTTAATCCATTTTTATCCGCATCTAAGAACGTGTGTATTATTCTATTCTTTGGAGTTTCTTCGATGTATACTTCACGGTAAATTCCTCCATAGGTTAAATAATCTACTACAAACCCATGTGGTGGTATATCTTTTCGTTCCGTTGAATCAACCATGACAAAGACTTGGTTTTCTTCTTCTATTAAATCCGTGATTTCAAAAGAGAATGGAGTGTACCCTCCCTTATGTTCTCCTAGTTCTTGATGATTCAGATAGACTTTCGCATAGGACATGACACCCTCAAAATGTAAGAAGTAGCGCTTGTTTTCTTTTTTCTCAATATAAAATGTCCGTGTATAAGAACTAACAAACTGATAGATTTTTTCATCAAAATAGTTGTATGGTAGTTCTTTATTGGTGTGTGGTAAAGATACCTTTAAAGAATTATCAGGGAATTGACTGATGTAGCTTTCCTGAAAATCTTCTTGGTAAGACCACTGATCATTTAAATAGATTCGATTATGAATTTGATTCACTACCTACACCTCTTTTTTCTTGTAGTTTCTCAACAACCTTTTTGTATGCTTCTTCATCTAGAATGTGTTTCTTATTAAAAATGTAACGACTATATAAGAGTCCAAATAATGGTAAGATAAACATCATCAAACTCATACCAAGTAAGGTTGATTCACTTTGCACAAGCCTAGTAATTGTTCCATCTGGATGTTCGACCGGCTGCATAAAATTGATGATGGCAAGTCCCACTCCAATGACACCTGAGGATAGACCCATAGCGAGTTTTACAACGAATGTTTGTACACTGAACGCAGTTGCTTCACTACGTTTTCCAATCTTAAGTTCTCCATACTCAACCGTATCACTGAGTAGAACCGTTTGTAAGACCATAAAAATCCCTTGTCCTAAAAAGACCAATGCAGAGAAAACAAAGAGTAATGCGACATTCGATTCAATGATAAAGGCATTGATAAAGAGTAAGACAAAGCCAAGGAATTGAATTAAGATGGCGATGTTAAAGATTTGCTTACGCTTGTAGCGTTTCGCTAATAGGGCGTAAAGTAGTGACCCAAGCACTTGAAGCGCGCCACCTGCGGCGATAAAAATAAAGAATAAGTCTGGATTACCAATATTGTAGGTAATATAATAGATCGCCATTCCGCTGGTGATATAAAGGGTAAAGTTAATAATTAAAACGACAATCATGACAACCAAAAGTTGATCATTTTCTTTTAACAGATGAAACATCTGCTTCAGGGTTCTTTTTTCTTGTTCTTCGACCACGATACGCTCTTTGACATTGAAAAAGACGATAAGTTCTGCGATTACAAAAACAACAGCTACAATGATCGCAAAATACATAAGCCCAACGATTTGGTTTTCTGGATTACTCCCTCCACCTAGAATATTCGCGAATGTTAAATATCCACCAGCAACAATGAAGTACCCAATACTAGTAAATAACCTTGTTAAGACGGTCACACTCTCGCGTTCTTTTTGATCGTTTGACAAGGCTGGAATCATCGACCAAAATGGAATATCCATTAGGGTATAAGTCATCCCCCATAGGGTATAAAACGTTGTGACATAGACAAGTTGCATAAGGGACCCGGTTTGGAAATCTGGATTCAAAAATAAGATGACTAAGACAATAGCGTTAGAGATTGCACCTATAAGAATCCATGGTCGGAACTTACCGTATCTTGATTTGGTTCGGTCTACGATACTTCCCATGATTGGGTCATTCACCGCATCCCAAACTCTAACCACCATCATCATAATTCCTAAAAACGCTGCATTAATTAATAATAAATCGTTGAAATAAAACAACATAATGGTGCTCATAGCAAACATCATATCTTTCCCAAAGCCACCAAAGGCATAGGAAAATTTTTCTTTCTTACTTAGCTTAACTTTCTGCATGATTTTTCTCCTTTGTTAGGACAAACATTCTTGAACCATAATCCTCTAGCAACATGACACGTTCATTGTAGCCCGTTCCGGTAAACATGTGATGGAGTAGTAAATCACTATGGGCAAGTTCTTCGTCCTTAATGTATTGTTCAAAATGATCCAACTCAAATAAATATCGGTTGGCAATAAAGTTGTGTAGGGTCGAGTTTACCTTCAACTTTATTGGTAAAGCTTCATTGACCAAACTACCAAATGTTCGAATGTTTGTGTACTGTGTCCTAGATGATACTTTATAAGTCCCTTTTAGTAACCCAGTAATCGGGATTTTATCAAAGCCTGGATTTGGTTTCGCTTGTTTTTGAAAGAAGCCCAATATGGCCATATCTTTGGTTGGTGAAATAGCCATCCAAACGGTATAATTTCCTTCACGAACGCTGCGTAAACGTCTAAAATGTCCATATTGAAACAAGGTCCGATACTTCTTATAAAAGGCAATTTGCTTTTTCATCACTTTTTCATCAAATGGGGTTAATGCACGCAAGTCTAACTCATAACCTAAGACACCAAAAGACGCCACATGAAACCTTGTTTCTAGTGGTGTATGACGCATCACTTGATGGCTACGATCACCTGACACATGATTGGACATAGTAGAAAGAGGATAACACATACTGGTTCCTTCTTGAATAAGTAGACGTTCGTATGCATCGGTGTTATCACTGGTCCAAGTTTGTGGCATAAAAGGCAACATACCTAAATCATAACGATTTCCCCCACTACTACAAGATTCAAATAACACATTGGGAAAATGCGTCTTCAAGTAAGCTAGGATTTCATACAAACCCTTTACGTATAAGTAATGAAACTTTCCTTGAGATTCTTTATCTAAGGCTTTACTATAGACATCACTTATATTACGGTTCATATCCCACTTGATATAGGATGCCTCACTTTCTTTTATAAGCTTAGAGATTGATGTTTTAATGTAGTCTCTTACTTCTTCGTTGGTCAAGTCTAAGATGAGTTGGTTGCGACCAAGACTTGGTTCTCCTTTTCTTAACTGAACAGCCCAATCTGGATGCCTCTTATATAGGTCACTCTCTTCTGAGACCATTTCTGGTTCCACCCATAAACCGAATTTTAATCCAGTTTTACGGATCTTATCTGCTAGATGGCCAATTCCTTTTGGAATTTTCTTTTTGTTTACATGCCAATCACCAAGCGAAGAAAAATCATCGTTTCTCTTCCCAAACCATCCATCATCTAAACAAAAGAGTTCAATCCCTAGTTTTTTTGCTTTCTTGGCGATGGCTATTATCTTTTTTACATTAAAATCAAAGTACGTTGCTTCCCAGTTATTGATCACAATTGGTCGGTCTTTAAACCGATCTTCTTTGGAAACTAAGTAGTGATTGATAAAATCATGGAACTGATTACTCACTTGCCCCATTCCTTGGTTACTCATGGTTAATATCGTTTCTGGAGCGACAAACTTTTCTCCTTCTTTTAAAGGATAGCGAAAATCAAAACTATTGACCCCCATGTTGATGCGCAACATATCATGGCTGCTTAACTCCATGTTGATTTCATAGTTTCCACTATAGACTAAGGCAAAACCAAATACCTTACCATAGTCTTCCCTTGCCTTTTCTTCCTTAATCATGATGAATGGATTATGGTCACTACTTGATACCCCTTTTTTACTATCAATTTTCAAGATCCCTTTTGTTAAAAGGTAGTCATTCACATGTCGTTCCCTAATCCATGCCCCATCCAATTTACGAACCATAAAAGATTGGTTGAGCATATCAAGATTCATACTTAATGCTTTATCTAAGGTTATAGTCTCTTTATTGAAATTAAGGATCTCTAAGTGTCTGGTGATCACATCTACTTCCTCATAAACACTATAAAACAAATCAACAGCGACCCCAGCAAACTCATCTGTGAGTCGTATTTTTAAGGTTTTATGCTTGTCCGCCATTGGCATAGCGTCGACCATATAGTGGTCTAACACTTCATGTTCCTTGTACTTTAAATCTAGCGTACGAGACCCATCAGGCAATTCTACATGAATGGTTGGTTCTCGGTAATCTCCTTTTCCATAAGTTCCAATCTCTAAAAGGCGATGATTGAGCATGTAAGCTTTGGCTTCCTTAGAATACGATGTCGCACTACCGAGTTCAAACTCATACTTCATTTTCATGTGATCAACACTATCTGGTTTGGGAATCTTTGCGCCATAGTAAATGTGTTCTAGGTGTCCATACTCATTGACCTGCATAATGTAACTTGTTTGCTTACTTTGCAAGGTAAATATACGTTCTTTTTCATCAAAATACATAGAATCCTCCTTTAGGTACTGTCCCGTTCAATAAATTCTGTTGGCACCATTTTTCTTATTGGGATGCTTCTTCCTTGAAACTGTTCATGCAAACTATAGAGTGCTTGTTCTCCCATGAACTCAGTATAGACCTTTACCGTTGTAAGACTTGGAAACGTAAAACGAGTCATTGTATCATCATTGAAGCCAATAAGACCAATATCTGTTGGTATGCGTAAGCCTGCTTCGTGTATTGCTTTTAAGGCCCCAATAGCGATTGAATCATTGGCACAAAAATAAATAGGTGCATGTGTATTCTCTTTCAATATCTCTTGCATCATCTGATAACCCGATGTACTTGTAAACTCTCCGATATGAAAGAAACGCTCATCATATATGCCAAGTTTCTTAGCATAAAAATCGACATATCTAGCTCTTCTTTCTCCTAGGGATACTTCCTCCTCAACAAGCTCTACTCCACCCAAATACCCTAACTGCTTAAAGCCTTTTTTCTTTACAAACTCAAGGACCTTCGTAATGGCATCCTTGAAATCAATGACGATACTATCGTATTGACTGGCATCTGGAGAACTATCGACAAAGACCAAATTTGAAGCAAACAAAGAAAAGTTTTGTACTTGTTCACTGGTAAATTTCCCAATACATATCAATCCATCTACATACCCCATTTTTTCTAATAAAAAAGTTCCCTCTTCTTTATAAAGGACGACTAAATCGACAAGCAATTGACTTGCCATTTTCTCTATCCCTCTTCTTATACCTACATAGTAAGGATCATTCAATTCACTATCCTGATCATACCAATGTATGATACCAATACGCTTTTTATTCATATTGGGTAACGATACCCTATTCCTTGGGGTTTGATAGTTTAAATCTTGTGCTGTTTCAATGACTTTTTTCCGCAATGAATCACTAACCGATAAACTTGTATCATGGTTAAGAACACGAGACACAGTTGTGATCGATGTTCCTACTTTTTTGGCTATTTCTTTTAAGGTTGCCAGATAAACCACCTCTCTTTAGTAAAATTATACTATAATTTTACTTCTTTAGAAATACCTATTGATTTAAAAAATAAAAAAACAGGTTTTCACCTGTTTTAGTTTTGTAAAATGAGTCGTTGTTTTCTTTGTTCTTCTTTGTGTTTTCTCTTAAAGATGTTTAACTCATGTCGTAACATAAAGAAACTTAATAGTCCCGCTAAGATGTCCGCGATAGCAAAGGTCATCCATATACCATCTAAGGCAAAGATTGAAGTCATAATAAGGGCAATTGGTAGGAACATCCAAAACTGTCTAGATGTTGCGACAATAAGTGCTTTAATCGGATACCCAAGCGCTTGATAGACACTCGAAAGCATTATTTGTAAGCCTAGTAATAGAAAGCCATAGGAGATCATTTTAAAGGATCTGGCACCATAACTAATGAAGAACTGCGCATCATCCCCGCCCTCACTAAAGGCTGTAAAAATCGCCTCAGAGAACAACTGAATAAAGACAAACCCTAAGACAAAGTAGGCCATCATTAAGGAGGTTGCGAAGACGATAGAATCGGTTAGACGCTTGTAGTTTTTCGCACCATAAGAGAATCCTGCGATTGGCGCTAACCCTTGCACTAATCCGAAGCCAGGCATAAAGACAAAGGCCATGATTCGGTTAATTACTCCGTATATGGATGTATAGATTGCAGAATCACCAGGCGCATAAAAACTGATTAAATTCAGTATCACAATCGATAAGATTGCTCCGATTGAGTTTCTTACAAAGGTTGGAAACCCAACACTCAAGATTTCTTTGGCAATCCCTCCATGTACTTTCAACCAATTCTTGATATCTATTTGCAAAGATGATTTACTTGATAAGGCATTTGCTAATGCATAAAGAAATGCGATGGATTGCGATATAACAGTCGCTAAAGCAGCTCCCCTAACACCTAAACCAAGTCCAAAATCAAAGATAAAGAAAGGGTCTAAAACAATGTTAAGTCCTGCACCTATAATCATTGTAATCATCGCGATTTTTGGGCGACCTTCTGCCCTAGCAAGATTATTCATTACAATCGTTAAAGACAGCGGTATTAATCCAAGCATAATGACACCAAGATAGTCTTTTGCATATCCAATGTTTGATTCAGAGGCAGCAAATAAGACCAATAGTTCATCTAAAAACAAAAAGCCAAAAATAGAGATCAATCCAGCAATCAATAAATCAATACGCAGTGCAGTATTTACCGCATCTTTCATGGTTACATAATCTTTTCGACCGAAAGCCCTAGAAAAAACACTCGCACTACCTATCCCAATCATGATACCAACTGCGGTGATAACAATTTGTACTGGAAATGCTAAGGTCAATGCCCCTAGTGCTATTTGACCTGCTCCTTGGGCAACAAAAAAAGCATCAACCAAATTATAGAGTGCATTGACCATCATCCCAAGTGTTGCAGGGATACTCAATGTAATCAATAATTTCTTGATGTTCATATGTTCAAGCATTTCACTGTTCTTCTTATTCATATAAAAACACATCCATTTCTATAACATTATAGAGTAAGGATGTGTTTTTGACAAGTTTATAGCACCAAAGGTTTTAAATTTGTTGTATCAAGAGGTTTGTCTTCTTTAAGACCCTTAAATGGGCTTCAGTATACTGGACTGCTTCTTTATATCTTGATGTGTTCTTGCAGATTTCAGCAAGCCATTTAACATAATGAAAATGTAAATATAGGTTTGTTACCTTCCTTGCATATGGAAGAGCAACTTTCTTCAAATATTCCTTTTTACGGAGATCATTATCTTCCCGTATTAACCGGTACCTTATCATCGCAGGTCGGTTCTTTTTATGGATATTGATCGACTCGATTTCTTGTCCAATCTTTTCTTTATCCTCTTTACTATTGGTTAGTTGATATAAAATCACCAAAGAATCAAAGTAATAAGAACTATCCTTGTCGATACAAAATAAATGCTTCTTAGCTAAGTCTTCATCTTCCAGTTCGAAGGCAGCCTTAGCGTACAGACTATGATACTGCATATGCAAATCTCTTGGTAAGAAATCTGCATGTATCTTATCCAGTTCCTTCAAAGCAGAACTTGGTAACTCATGGGATATGTATTCAATACGAAGCAATATGTACTCGTATAACCTATGATAATTGTGATGTCTCAACATTAATCGTTCTGCTTCTAAGCCATACTTAAGAGAAGTATTCTTCTTAAGCATTCGTTGATGTAAATTGAACAGTTCCATATTTGCTAGTGCACTCAAAAACTCACTTTTCTCCTCCACCTTAAGAGAAGCCAAAAAATATTCAAGCGCATTGAAATACTGTTCTTGCTCCACATAAAACAAACCAGCAGCGACCAAGAACACATGTAAGTTCATATCACTCATCGTAGGAACAACTTGTTCTAATGTCAAGACAATCTCAGTTGATTTATGATCCTGCAACGATAAATAATAGAGCAACTTAATAAGTTTTATTGTGACGTCATGTTTGATATCCTTCACCTTCAAAAACAAAGAATGCAGATCTTCTTGATTGCAAAAATAAAAAGCATACAATGCCTTTTCCATATAATCCCTTTTTTGAAGTTGCAAATCAATCACCTTAGGGTTTACATCAAGTTTTTCCATAATTTCACGAACAATCATGGGGTTTTCTTCTGCCTTATTGTTCTCAATCTTTGATAAGTAGCTGACACTGCATATACCTTTCGCTACCCAGTCTTGATTTCTCCTTAATTCTAGCCGTTTTCTTTTTAAATGGCTACCAATATCATTATCCCGTTTTGCTTCGTTCTTACGTTTTTTTAACGAAGTCCTTACATTTATCATCCAACTGTCCTCCTTGTAATTTAAACTAAGTCCATCTTAATTCAATGGACGGAAAAGGTAAAATATTTTTTGTTGAAAAAAATAAATCTATTTCTTACTTTTTTCTTTTTGCCAAAGGAAAGTGTTTAAAGAAGGATCTCTAAACACAATTTCTTTCTAGATATGAGGGTATCTACAAAGTTCTTTTAATCGACAATGTTCACAGTTTGGCTTCTTGGCCGTACAATGATATCGTCCAAAGAATATCATCTTATGGTGAGTATCACTCCATTTCCTTTTTGGGATTTTTCGCATAAGTTTTTCTTCTACTTTTTTAACTGAATCATTCTGATAGGCAAGTTTCAAGCGTTTTGAAACTCGTTCAACATGCGTATCAACTGCTATTCTCGGAACATCAAACCATACACTTAGTACTACGTTTGCTGTCTTTCGACCCACTCCAGGCAAACTTTCTAAATCAACCTGTGAAGATGGAACCTTGCCATCAAACTTCTCTAATAAAATATTCGACATGTTCTTTAAGTTTTTCGCTTTGTTTCGGTACAGTCCGATGGTTTTTAAATCATTTTCCAAGACAGATAATTCTGCTTGTTGGAAATCCTTAGGGCTTTTGTATTTCTTAAAAAGAGTTGCTGTTAACTTATTGACAGATTCATCCGTTGTTTGTGCACTCAACATGACGGCCACCAATAATTCGAACCCATTATGATGAACAAGTTCACATTCTGCATTGGGAAACATCTCATCAAACACTTGTAAGATTTCATCTACTCTTCCCATAGTTTTTTCAAGTCCTTTACATCTATTTTTGTTTTTGGTCTGACTTTTGCATGGTCTGTCTTTAGTAGAATACCATCCACATAGTTGATCGATTTTCGATTAGCTTTAACTGCCTTAAATAAGGCTTCTTTTATTTGATCTTTACTATAACCATCTTCATCAATCCACTTGGTGATAATTTGAATATCTAGTGGTGATAAAATCTTTTGAAACTCATCTTCAAAAAGGGAAATCAATTCATGATCATCGACTTGTTCTTTGGTTTCAAAATCCTCTTTTAAGATTCTTAAGATAATGTGGTCTAAGTCAAAGGTTTCTGTTTCTTTTCCTCTGCTATCTTTGGCCAACTTTATCTTAACAAAACCACGATCCATTAAATTGTTTAATCGTTTAGAGGTTGTTTGTGCTGATATGGACAACATTTCAGAAAGTTGTTTAGGATTGATAAAATTGATGTTTTTATCAAGCAAATAAGACAACTTAATAATGATGACCGCGTCAGTCTCATCTAAGCCTAATTTATTGTAGTTGTTTAAGACCAACTCCGTAAAATTCACTATATTATGACGAATCAATCGTTTCATTTCGTTGATATCCACATAACCACCTCTAACTAATTAAAATTTGATTGAACGAATTGCTAGTTTTTTTAATGCACGCTCAGCCGCATGCTGTTCTGCTTCTTTTTTACTTTTCCCAATACCTTCACCCATAAGAATATCATCCATGTAAACACGCATGGTAAATGTTTTATCGTGTGAAGGTCCTTCTTCACTGATCAACCGGTATTCAAGTTGCCTTTTATCGGACTGGACAAGTTCTTGTAAGTAAGACTTGTAGTCAACAAAATCTTCTTCTCGCTCTTCTTCTACTAGTGGTACAACAACAAGATTGAAAACTTTTAAGGTCTCTTCTAGCCCCTTATCCAAATAAATAGCACCGATAAATGCCTCAAACGCATCTGCTTGAATCGCTACACGGTCTCGGCCACCATTTTTTTCTTCCCCTTTTCCAAGAAGAAGATAATCCTTCAAATCACAAGCTTTTGCATACTCAACCAATGCACTTTCACAAACATTTTTCGCTCTAGTTTTGGTTAAGTCACCTTCGTGAAACTTTGGATTTCTTTTGTAAAGATATTCACCCATCAACAAATCTAAGACTGCATCTCCAATAAACTCAAGACGTTCATTGCTTTCTGTTTGATGTTCATTGGCATATGAAGAATGCGTTAGTGCTGTTTTGAGTAAATCCTTATCTTTAAAATCTAAGCCAAAAAATTCTTCTAGTTTATTCATCATCTTGATCACTCTTTATCGTTTCTTCTACCTTTTGAATAACTTCTTCATGCACAATCGTTCTAGCTTGACGAATCGCATTATAAAAACCAAGACTTTTCGAGGAACCTTGCGCCTTGACTACCACACCTCGTAAACCATAAATCATTGCCCCCCCTATTTCTTCAGGAGCCATCTTCTTTTTGAAGTTTTTCAAGTTTCTTGCACTAAGCAACATCCCAATTTTTCCAAGGATTCCTTTGGATAATTCTTGTTTTAACAATTGACCCATACCCTTCGCGGTACCCTCAATTGTCTTCATTGCGATATTGGTTGTAAATCCATCATTGATTAGAATATCACATGGCGGATTTAAAATTGATTTGGGTTCGACGTTCCCAACAAAGTTTAAGACAGAATCATTTTTAAATAAGTTAAACACTTCTTGATCAAGTTCACGCCCTTTTCCGGCCTCCGTCCCAATATTGAGTAGACCAATCGTTGGCTTGTCAATTTTTAATACTTTGTTTGCATATATATGGGCAAACAAAGCTTGATGACGCATATATTCTGGACGTATTTCTAAGTTCCCACCGGCGTCTAGTAGTATGGTTTGTGTTCCACTAACATTGGGAATTAACGGTGCAATCGCAGTTCGCTTCATCGATTTTAAGCGACCCACCAATATGTGTGCTCCTGCGATCAAAGCCTGGGTTGCCCCACTACTTACAACCGCATCGCATTCCTTACTCCTTACACTGCTTAAGGCTAAGGCCATCGAACTCTTGCGATTTGAACGGATTGCTCTTATCGGGTCTTTCTCTCCCATATCAATGGTCCCTTCACTTTGCACAACACTGATACGCTCAGAGTTTGTTAAATATTTATCTATTGCTTTTTGATCTCCATAAAGTACAATCTCTATATCATCTAACAGTTCAATAGCTTTCATTGCACCTTGGACTTGTTCCTTAGGAGCAAAATCTCCTCCCATTGCATCAACGGCAATCTTAATCATACTTCTCACCTCATTATCTTTATTCATTATACCATAGTTCGTCGTATTTTCTCTTGGCAATCTCTTGTTTTATTTTTTCAATCAAACGCTCATATTTCTTGGCATTCTTTACGATCTCTTCGGCATCCTCTTTGGCTTTTAAAAAGATGTGGAAATCTTCTACAATAGAAGCATGCCCAAAGGATAAGACACCACTTTGTTTTGCACCAAAAAATTGTCCTGGTCCCCTATTTTCTAAGTCCTTTTCACTCAGATAGAATCCGTCATTGCTTTCTTCAAGCACACTTAGACGATCTCTTGATTCATGATTTTGCATCAAGAAAAGGGCATAACTTTCCTGGTCACCTCGACCAACACGACCACGTAGTTGGTGGAGTTGTGAAAGACCAAACTGATCACTATCAAAGACCACCATCATCGTCGCGTTGGAATGGTCTACCCCTACTTCAATGACCGTTGTTGAAACTAAGATATCTATTTCACGTTTGTAAAACATATCCATAATACGCTCTTTTTCTTCTGTCTCTACTTTACCATGAACTAGGCCAATCTTATATTTCTTAAACACTTTTTTTAGTTGTTGATAAACATCTTGTGCATTGGCCTTTTCTTGATTCACCAAAGATTCTAAAATGAGTGGAGTGACGACATATATTTGATGCCCCTTAGCAAGTTCTCCCTCCATTAAATTGTAAACCAACAAAAGATCTTCCTTGGTAAAAAGTTTGGTGTGAACTTGCTTACGACTAGCTGGTTTCTCTTTGATTGTTGTTAAATCCATATCACCAAATACACTGATAGCCAGGGTTCTAGGGATAGGTGTAGCACTCATGTAAAGGACATCGGGATAGGAGCCTTTGTTTCTAAGTGCTTGCCTTTGGTTTACCCCAAAGCGATGTTGTTCATCTGTGATGATCAACCCCAACTTTTTATACTCAATATCTTGACTAAAGAGTGCATGTGTCCCGATGAGAAAAACATTATCTTCATTAAGTAAAGTGTTTTTGATTTCTTCACGCTCTTTAGCACTTGTATTACCTGTTAATAATTCAACACGTACATTAAAGGATTGAAAGTATTTCTTTGCTTTTAAGAAATGTTGTTTGGCAAGTAAGGCAGTCGGAGCCATAAAAGCAACCTGATGACCACTAGATATTACCCCCATAGTAAGGATGAATGCAACAATTGTTTTTCCACTACCTGTATCACCTTGTAGGAGGCGATTCATCATTTTTGGTGATTTTACATCACGAAAAACTTCATTGGTTGCTTGTTTTTGATCGTTGGTTAGGGTAAATGGCAAAGATGATATAAAATCTTTTACAACTTGTAAGTCATACGCTTTCGCATATACATTCTTCCTTGGTTGCATGGCTTTAATGTAAGCAATTTGCAAGGCAAAAAAAAGCAGTTCTTCATACTTCAGTCTGCGCTTAATTTGGATTAAATCACCCTTGTGGTTGGGTTGATGAACTCGTTTTAGCAACTCATCTTTTGAGTAGAGTTGATACTTATTAATAAGAGAACTCGGTATATCATCTTTCAGTAAATATCCGTAAAGCTCCACCGCCTTCAAACAATATTTTTGCATTTGCTTGTCACCAATACTATCCATATTGTATATAGGCTCTATCATGTTCTTAAAATTCTTCTTAAGTTTTAAGGTTGTCGCTGTAAAGCGTTTTTTACTACGTTCTATTTTCCCTGTAATCACAATCATAGCTTTGACATCTAAGATGTTGCTTAAGTATTCTCTATTAAATATGACAAGTGTATAAGGGATATCCTCAATTAATATATCACAGCTTAGTTTGGTTAAGTTCCTTCTTATATAGGCTACTTTAGGAGCACGGTTTACCTGTGCTAATAGGGTAACTTTTTCATCATCTTCTGCATCTTTTAGGTTGGTTAGTTCATAGATTTCATAGCGGCTTGGGAAACTTTTAATCAAATCAAAACAATCGTAAATACCATTACGATTTAATTTTTCTTTGGTTTTCTTTCCAATTCCCTTTATTTCACTTAATTCACTCACTAGAATCACCTAACCCCATTATATAAAAAAAAAGAGTATATTTCTATACTCTTTTATTCAACTGCTAAAATGAATGAATAAATTTCTTGTTCACCTTTGATGGTTTCTACTTCCACACTTGGAAAATGTCCATCTAAATATAGTAAGACTTTTTCAAGTTCATTTTCAGGTACATCTTTTCCGTACATGACCGTGATAATTTCGCTATCTTCATCCACAAGAGATGAAGCAAGTTTCGTTACTGCATCTACGCGTTCTATTTCTGAAACAACAATGTCACCATCTGCAATTCCTATGTATTCACCTTTTTTGATTTTAATCTTGTTTACTTCTGTATCACGGACAGCGTATGTTACTTCTCCTGTTTTTACGTGATCAATTAACTCCATCATTTCATCTACATTGTCTTCAAGTTCTTGATTTGCATCAAACATAGTTAATGATGCATATCCTTGGGCAATTGTTTTTGCTGGTAAGACAGTGATGCTTCTATTTTCAATGTATTTCGCTGCTGTTTCTGCACTCAACATGACATTCCCATTATTTGGAATAATGATGATGTGATCTGCATTCATATTTTCAACTGCGTTGATAAAGTCTTCGGTTGATGGATTCATTGTTTGCCCACCATCAATGATACAAGAAACACCCATTTCTTTAAAGGTTTCATGTAGTCCAGAACCATTCACTACCGTGATGATTCCATACTTTGAATGTTCTGTTCCAGCAAACTGTGCATGATCGTGTCCACAATCATGACCTTCGCCAGCTGTATGTAATAAAGTTTCACTATGTTGCAAACTCATATTTTCAATTTTTAATGTTGCAAAGTTTCCGTATTGTTGACCAAAGTTCAATACATCACCAGGTGTTTGTGTATGAATGTGTACTTTACAAATTTCTTCATCATTTACAACAACAATACTATCTCCAAAACGAGACAAACGTTTGATAAATTTGTCACGGTTGAATTTTCCGCCATCATTTAACTGTACAATAAACTCAGTACAATATCCGAAGTTTGTATCTCCTTCATAGGAACCAATTTCACTACTGACACTTTGGACCGTATTGAATTTTGAATCTTCTAAAATATTACCTTCTAACGCATCAATGATTCCTTCGATGATTACAATAAATCCAGCTCCACCACTATCGACTACTCCTGCTTCTTTTAATACAGGCAACAATTCTGGTGTACGTTTCAATGATTCATTGGCTTCATGCATGTAAATCTTCATAACATCCAACAAGGTTGTCTCTTCCGTCACAGACTCCATTGCCTTGTCTGCTGCTTCTCTTGCTACAGTTAGTATCGTTCCCTCAACAGGATTAATAACTGCTCCATAAGCTTGTTTAACACCTTGTAACATACCCTTCATAAAATCAAGTGGACTCGCTGTAGTTAAATCTTTGAATGTTTTCGCGAAACCACTAAATAATTGTGATAGGATAACTCCACTATTTCCACGTGCACCCATTAACAATCCACGTGATAATGTTTTTGCTACTTTGTCTACTGTTTCATCCGCTAAATCACTAATAGCTTTTACTCCTGACATCATAGTAGACTGCATATTACTACCTGTATCTCCATCCGGTACAGGGAAGACGTTTAGTTCATTTATTCTTTGGTGATCATTTCGAAGTGCAATCGTTCCGTTTGTAATTAAGACTTTAAATAAATTGCCATCGATTACATTAGAATTCATAATCTTTCCTCCATTTTTTATTCGTTATATTTTCATTGGAATTATTTTTGTTTTTGACTTTTTCTATTTTATCATACTACATTTTAAAATGCAACTATTAAGAAATGGCGCGCTTTATGAAGATTTTCATATGAATTCCTACTCATATTTTGATTTTCAAAGTATTGAACTTTTACTCCCCCAATAAATGGCTTTTATTTGACAGTTAACACTAACTCAATGTATAATAGTAAAGCAAGTAATATTCTTAAAAACTAGAAGAAAGAATATCTTAGAACCAGCACCAAAAATATTTTTACATTTTACACTTGATTTTTGGTTTTTTTATGGTAAAATTAGAAATGCTGGAAATCCTAAAATGATCGGAGGAAACAAACATGGCAAGAAGATGTTATATTACTGGAAAAGCAGGTTTATCTGGAAATTCTCGTTCGTTCTCGATGAATGCTTCTAAGAAAAAATGGAAAGCAAACCTTCAAAAAGTGAGAATCATTGATGAAGATGGACAAGTGAAACGCGTATATGTATCAACAAGAGCATTAAAAAGTGGGCTTGTGAAACGCGCATAGTTCGACAAAAATTTAGTACTATTAGCCGATAGTATCGGCTTTTTTTATGTCTTTATTCTATTAGCTTAGATCAAAATAAATCTCCCCCTTTCTTTTATGAAAAAGCACTCTAACGAGTGCTTTTTTCATATTCAATCATTGGCGTGAATAACAAGCAACAATCCTTCTTCAAAGGATACTTGTCCTGAACCTTGGTTGGAAATACATAAGGGATCAAATCGTTCTAATTGATCCGTTTCTAATGGATAATAAAACCCTTCTAACTTTAAATTTTTCACTTTTTCTAATGCAAAGAAGCTGATATAAGAAAAGGTGTTTTTTATGTCATATGTCCCCGGCTGCAAGACATACATACGGTGATGTAAGTCAATTTGCTCAATCGGGCCTTTTTTTAACAACATCATATTGGCATACGCATGATCAAACCTTGTTCCTATTCCGCCATATATGAGAATTTTCTCTGGACGATATGAGAGTGCCATATCAACTGCTAGTTCTGTATCTGTCTCATCTTTTTCTACTTCATGTAGGGCAACTGCTTCTGCATACTTAGCAATGTGCTTTTTTTCTTCTTCATTGACGGAGTCAAAATCACCTACTGCCCGGTCCATAGCAATCCTATTTTTGGCCAACATATAGGCGCCTTGTTCAACCCCAATTATAACCTCACCTTCCTCTTGATGATAAAGATCAATTAAGGCTTGAGAGGATGGGCTTACAAAAATTTTTACAATCATTTTAACGAATCCACTTTTACATTGGGATGGTCACTCTTAAACACATAAGACCCAGCAACTAACACATCTGCGCCTGCTTTTTTACAAAAGACAGATGTCTCTTTGTTGATTCCACCATCAACCGCAATTAAGAATGATAAAGAATCTCTCTCACGAATCTTTGCAAGTTCTTCAATTTTTAAAACACTGTTCATCATAAATTCTTGACCACCAAATCCAGGTTCTACACTCATCACTAGGACTTGGTCTAACACCGGCAAGTAAGGCGCCACTCTTTCAACGTTCGTATTCGGTTTGATTGATACACCAACCCGAACCCCTAAAGACTTAATGTAGTCAATCAACTCTTTTGGATCCTCAATTGCTTCAATATGAAAGGTAATACGGTCACTACCCGCATCAACAAACTCTTTGACATATTTTCTTGGGTTATCAATCATTAAATGGGTATCAAATACCTGTGATGTATAAGGACGAAGGCCCTTTACCACAAGTGGCCCGATGGTTATGTTTGGAACAAAGTGTCCATCCATGACATCAATATGTAACCATTCCGCATTTTTCACTTTCTCGATAGATTCTGACAAATTTCCAAAATTTGCCGACAAAATTGATGGAGCTATAATCATACAATCACCTCTTATTTTTTCCTTCTTTTACCATACTCATAATGTACAAATAATCCTCATAGCGTTCTTTTAAAATTTCCCCTTTCTTTAGTGCCTCTTTTACGGCACATTTGGGTTCATTGATGTGTTTACACTCGCGAAACTTACAATCCGAAGATCGCTTGAAAAAGTCCACGAAACAATGCGCTACTTCTTCTTCGTCTATATGGGAGAAATCAAGTTTCGAGAATCCTGGTGTATCCGCAATCAAACCACCAAAGAGTGGAATCAACTCTGTATGCCTAGTAGTGTGTTTCCCCCTACCTAGTGCCTTGGATATCTCATTTGTTTCTAAATCCAAGGAAGCATCAAGGGCGTTTAATAAACTTGATTTACCAGCGCCTGTTTGACCAGCAAATACACTTACTTTGCCTTCAAACACCTCCGGTAACGCATCGACACCAATACCTTGTTTGGCACTAACATAATAGACATCATAATAGTCTTCATAATAAGCAAGCGCGTCTTTTATTTTTTTTAATTCCTCTTCTTCTAACAAATCAATTTTATTAATAACAATTACTGGTAATATATCTTCATGTTCAATCAACAACAAAAATTGATCTAACAAGGTAAATTGAAAGTCTGGCTTTTTCGCGCTTTGAATTAAGATTGCTTGGTCCACATTGGAAATCGGTGGTCTAAGCAAACTATTTTCACGCTTTTCAATTGTTTGGATAAAATCCTCATTATACTCGACAAAATCGCCCACTTTTGGAGACTCCTTCGTGTGGCGAAATAGTCCTCTTGCCTTTAGGTTTAAAGTAGAGCCATCCTCGGTATTCATGACCGTATACAGGCCACCTGTTAATTTAATAATACGTCCTTTTTTCAAAGTTACCTCCTTAAATACGCGTTCTACACTTATTATATCAAAAAATCGTGAAAACGCACGACTATTCCCTCAAGAAAAAAAGGCTATTCGCCTTTTATGTTTTCCTTATGATAGGATAATTTTACATCTTGATAAAAGATTGCTTCGGATTGCTTTAGGTATGGTTGTACATAAAGACTTAAGAGCCCTAAGGTAAGAGCAGTTAAAATATACCAACCTATAAAGCTAAGGTGCAACAAGAACAATTTCGCCTTGTATCCCTGCATCATATCTCTACTTAAGGTAATCGCATCTGTTCCATAAACATCATAATCTTCATCTTGTAAAATATAGGGAACAAGAGCATAAGAGAACATCTTTACAATTCCTGGAACAATCAACAACAAGGTCCAAAGAATCAAAAACAATTTCTGTAAAAACATAACCAAGACATGTTCAAAATACTTGTCACGAAAACCATCAAACATTACATCTACATCTGGATCATCATTGTCTGCTAAAATGGTATGAAACTTTGCGTAACCCACATAGACAGGTAACACAAAGATCGCAGCCAACCCTACACTTAAAGTAGACGCCGCATAGGACAAAGCAAATACAATCAATAAAGCCAAAATCGCAATCCCATATTTTCCTTGTAAGTTTACCTTTGCAGATTGCTTAATCATTGAATTTCTCATACAAACTCTCCTTTATTTTTTTACTTCTTAATTGCCCACAAGCCGCATCAATGTCGCCACCTTTTTCTTTTCGCAAGGTCGCTGTAATTCCACGTTTTAATAATCGCTGATGAAAAGCGCTGGCTCTTACTTCATTGCTTCCTTCATAAGAAAACTCATCTACTTTATTGTAACGAATTAAGTTTACATAACAGTTTATCCCTCTAAGTAAATCAGAGAGTTCATCCGCATGGTCTAATTCATCATTTACTTTATCCAAGAGGATATATTCAAAGGTTACACGACGGTTCGTTTGATCTATATAATAGGTAACCGCATCGATTAACTCTCTGATTGAATACGTGTTATTAATACGCATTAACTTGCTTCTTAGCTGATCATTTGGCGCATGCAAAGAAATTGCTAAATTCACCTGTTTGTCCTGATGAGCAAACTCTTTGATTTTTGGAACAATACCACTCGTTGAAACCGTAATATGTCTAGCACCAATCTCTAGACCATAAGGATTATTTATAATATCAATGAAACGCATAGTCTCTTCATAATTGTCAAAGGGTTCACCTATCCCCATCACCACTACATGTGATACACGCTCATTAATTTGACGTTGCACTTCCAAGATTTGCCCAACAATCTCACTTGCTGTTAAATCTCTTTTCTTTTTTTGTAAGCCTGATGCACAAAAAGTACATCCAATATTGCATCCAAGTTGTGTCGTCACACAAACACTATATCCATAATTATGGTTCATCAAAACCGTCTCAATAATATTGTCATCTTGTAAAGTAAACAAGAATTTTTTTGTACCATCACTAGCACTTTGTACGAAGGAATCTTTAAAAGATGAAACACTCATTTCTTTTTCTAAAAATGCACGTAAAGATTTACTCAGATTCGTCATCTTTGAAAAATCAACTACTTGCTTTTTATAAACCCATTCGAATACTTGTCGAGCATTAAACTTTTTAAAGCCATGTTCCACCAAATACTCCTCTAATTCACTTAAACGAAAATTTAATATATCCATGATTATCACCGAATATATTATACCATAAGTCAATCAAAAGTACACAAAAATAACATTTAACTATTTTATATTTGACAATAGTGTATATTATACAGTATACTATAGGTGAGGTGGTTACATGGACAAAGAAAAGCTTTTAAAAAACCTATATGCTGAACTTAAAAAAGGATCCATCGTGTTGGTTGTGTTAGCGAAATTGCACGATAAACACTACGGTTATTCACTTGTACAAACACTCAATGATGATCACTTTTCCATTGATCAAAACACATTATATCCCTTACTCAGAAGACTCGATGAACAAGGACTACTAGAATCTTCTTGGGAAGTAGCTGAACCAAGACCCAGAAAATATTACCAAGTTAGTTCTTTAGGTAAAGAAATCTACCAAGAACTGAAAATGACCTATTTAAAAAACACAAACATCATCAATAATTTAATAAAGGAGCATTGATATGGAACTTATTGAACGTTATTTGTACCAGGTTGAAAAGTATCTACCCAAAGCAAATCGAAAAGAAATATCAAACGAACTTAGGAGCCTCATTTTAGAACAATTAGACGACCAGGACATTAATATCAATGATGAAGATAAGATAGCTAGCATACTTAAAGACTTTGGTGAACCTAGAAAGGTGGCCGCATCCTATACAAAACAAGATGGGGTGATCGCAAACGAACTTGTTCCAATTTTCTATTTGGTATTGCGTATTTTATTTTATGTATTACCAATCACACTTCTCTTTGTATCAATGATTGATTATTTTAGCAGCAATGACACATATTCCATCATGGATTTATTACTATCCATGCTTTATCGTGTCCCAAACATTCTCATGGCTTTGATGGCTAGTATTGGTATACTATTTGTTGTCTTCTCTGGGATATCACAAGGTCTTACTTCAAAAGAGTTAGAAGACATAAAAGTTCCAGAGTTCGATCCCTTAAAGCTCCCAAAAGTACCAACTAATATATACAAAGTCTCGATTTTTGAAACGCTGTTTTCGATCTTAGCAAGTATACTTTTCTTATACATCATCAATTATGAACAAGGTCTCATTGCCATCTACTTTGAAGGAGAAAGATATCCTTTACTAAATACACGATTCCAACAAATACTACCTTACATAAATATTGGACTGATTGTGCAAATCTTGATTTCAACAGCACACCTTTACATAAGACAGAAAACATTTCTAACAAAAACAATGGAATATATCCACACTATCTACTCAGCACTTATCTTATTTATCTTAGCAGCCGCTCCTATATTTAATGAGACCATTATCAATGGTTACGACCTATCCATTGTTCCAAGAATTTTCACCATCATCCTCATTATCGCCGGACTAGCATCCATCATTGGAGGCACCATTGAGTTTATCAAAATGTTTGTCTTTATCAAACGTGAAGAATCCTAAAAAAAACCCACCATTACAATGTATTGGTGGGTTTCTTCTATTTATAGAAAGGTCTTTTTATAATTCATCCATATCTGGTAAAAATGGTACAATACCAAGAGCAACTAGACCAATTAATATCTGAACTAAGTTCCCTGGAACACCTGCTAAAGCAGCAAATCCAACGCCTAGTATCAAAGCCTCGTACACAAAGTATAAAACCAACATAACAATAGCCCCAAGTAAAATAGCGACGAATCTTCTTAAGTGCACATACTGTCCAAACCAGTTACTTTGGCCAACATACCCAATGACTCCACCCATTAAAAATCGAACCACTAAAGTTCCTGGAGCCCATAAATACCAAGCACTAAACAAATCAAACATAGCCATACCTACTCCACCAGCAACCGCTCCATATTTCGGACCATATTTTAAGGCAATGCTAAACATGGCAATATTTCCTAAATGAATAAGTCCACCCATTACACCTGGTGTCGGTATTTGAATGAAATAAGTGGACACAAAAACAACCGCAATAAATAAGCCCATAAAGATAATTTTACTAACTCGTTCGTCTCTCACAATAAAAACTCCTTTTCATCTATCTACATCTATATTATAATAGTAATGTGTACTCTTATAAATACACAGAATTTATTATTTCGAGGTGTACAGATGAATACGCAAGAACCTACATTATCCAAACAGATTTATCAAGAATTCAAGAAGAAAATTGAAGAAAAACATTATCAGATAGGACAAAAACTACCATCGATACGTTCCCTTTCTAAAAAAAGGAAAATTAGCACAACAACCGTGTTAACAGCTTATAATCAACTAACATTAGAAGGCTATGTAAGTAGTATAGAACGATCTGGTTTTATCGTAGAGCCCTTACCTGAACTTGCTAAACCAAGCAAACATAAAAAGACCTTCAACCATACCTTCTCTCCAGAAAAAAACAAGCAACTAGATGCTGAGCTTTTCGACTTGAAGACCTTTAAATCAATGACCAATAGAGTCTACAACTATCATCAAGAAGATTTGCTCAAGCAAGCAGACCCATTTGGTGAGGAACTTTTACGTGAACAAATCCAACAATACATCCTAAAAGAACGAAATGTTGTCTGTCATAAGGATCAGATCATCATAGCTCCAGGTGTACAGTTCCTCCTTGAAATACTAGTCACCTTAGTCCCAAAATCTTCGGTCTTAACAACACCGAATGAGTTCAAAAAAGCTATGCATGTCTTTTCCAAACATCAAATGAACATCCATCATACAAAAAGCTTTAAAGATATGCCCAAACATGATTTTCTATATATTTCTCCATCAAACGTATATCCAACTGGAGAAGTTATAAAAATGGAAGACCGCATCAACATCATGAACTGGGCAAACCAACACGACGCCTACATCATTGAAGATGATTACAACTATTTCATGCGCTATAACGCATTTAGCGTCCCTTCCATTCATTCTCTTGATAAACAAGGAAAAGTCATTTATATTGGATCCTTCTCAAAAGTCTTATTCCCAGGCTTAAAGATTAGTTTTATGGTTTTACCGATACATCTGGCAAAAAAAGCTGAACAAGAAATGCACTTACAAACCCAAGGTGTCTCAAAAGTCGACCAACTAGCAATGGCCTATTTCATGAGTGAAGGCTTATTTTACCGCCACACGAAAAAACTATATACATCCTATAAAGAGAAAAATAATGCGCTCATTCATGCGCTTGATACATTGAACATCAAAGATATCGCAGATGTGACAAGTACGAGTTCTAACTTACACATTGTTTTATCTTTTTACAAAAACATCGACAAGGATACCTTCATTAAGATGTGTAAAATACATGGCTTCACTTACCAATTGACCCACCAAAAGAACACTCTTATTTTTCCTTATGAGGGCATAAAAAATGAAGAAATGTATGGTATTCTTAAAACCCTGTTTTCCCTATGAAAAAGACTTGTAAACTTTTCGTTTACAAGTCTTTTTCTTATCGTAAGTTAGCGTGTAACTTCTTATGTAACTCTTGCACAATCTTTTCCATTAACGTATCCACTTCTTTGGTTTCCATTGTTTTCTTAGGATCATTCAGGAATACGCGAACTCCCATCGATTTCTTTCCTTTTTCAATATGTTCTCCTTGATAAACATCAAAGATTTGCACATCTTCTAACATTCTTTTCCCTGTCTTTTTCACAAGATCTACCACTTGACTTGCAAGAATATCTTGATCAAGCACAATTGCGATATCTCGTTCAATGATTGGAGTTTTCGTGATTTCTTTAAACTTGCGTAACACTCTTCTTGATTGATACAGTTTATCTAAGTCAAGCTCAAACACGAATACATCTTCTAAGTCATGGTCTTTTGCGAAGGCTGGATGTAGTTTTCCAACAAATCCATACGAACCATGGAAATCTTTAATCTCAGCAGTCTGATTTGGATGCATTTCATCTAGTTCTTGGTAAGGAGCAAACTCTAAGTGACCAAGTGATAACTGATCAAACATAGTCTCTAAAATACCCTTAACGGTATAGAAGTCAACCTCTACTTTGACTGACTGCCATGATGAACCTACATGTGTCCCCATCATAAGTCCTGCTAATCTCTGTTCTTCTTGTTCTTTATAGACATGCCCAATCTCAAAAATACCTACATCATTCATCCTTCTTGCCTGATTATACTTTGCTACATCAATAAGTCCCATCAAAACAGATTGACGAAGAATCGCTTTATCCAAACTCATTGGATAATCTAGGCGGATTAAGTCACTCGGATATGCAACAAAGTTTGTTGCTTCCTCTTCTTTTCGCAAAGAATAGGTAATCACTTCATTCAGTCCTGCATGACTTAAATGTTCTTCTACAATTTTTAAGAAGTTTTGCTTATCTGTATAACCCCCAACAGTATCAACACTAGGTAAGGTCTCTGGAATACGGTCATATCCCAAAATACGTCCTACTTCTTCGACCAAATCTTGATCTTCTAAGACATCAAATCTTCTTGTTGGTATAGAAACATTCGTATAGCCATCTTTGTGCTCATAGGTAAAATGCAAACGTGTTAAGGCCTGGTCTATCTCTTCTTTCTTATAGTTGGTCCCCAATACTTTATTGATTTTCCCATCATCTAAGCGGACAATATGATCATCCATTGACCCTGTTTCAATCGATTCAATTCCCTTGCGAACCTGCCCATTAGCATATTGAACAAATAACTCACTAGCTCTTTGTAAGGCTAATTTTGTACGAGCAATATCCACACCTTTTTCATAGCGCTGTGATGCTTCACTACGTAAATCTAAGCGTGAAGCTGTCTTACGGATACTCGTTGGATGGAAAACAGCACTCTCTAGTAAAATAGAAGTCGTTTTATCATGCACCTCTGTTTCTGCACCACCCATTACACCACCTAAAGCGACTGCTTTTTGTCCGTTCGTGATGACAATATCTTCTTCTAACAATGTACGCTCTTGATCGTCTAACGTTGTAATTGTTTCACCCTTGTTGGCCAAACGCACAGCAATCTTATTTGTTCCAAGTAAATCATAATCAAAGGCATGCAGAGGTTGTCCTGTTTCCAACATCACATAGTTGGTGATGTCTACTACGTTGTTAATAGGACGAATACCTGCAGCAATCAATCTTGCTTTGATAAAAAGCGGACTCTCTTTGATCTCTAAATTGTCAATAACTCTTGCATAGTAGGACAAACACTTGTCCGTTGATACACTAAGGTCTAAGTCTAGTTCCTTACTTGATTCTTCCACCTTAGGTTCACTTATAGTCAGTGTTGAAGAAGTCATAGCGCTAACGTCATATGCAACTCCCATTACACTAAGTAAGTCTCCCCTATTTGGCGTTAATTCTAAGGCCAAAACCTCATCATCGTATGCCAATTCTTTTAAGGCATCTGCCCCGACCGTAACTTCATGCTTAATTACATGAATTCCCTCTTCATTATGGTACTTTTTATCAAGTCCAAGTTCACTAAGTGAACAGATCATTCCATCGCTCTTTATCCCACGAATCTTTGATGACTTAATCTTGAAGTTACCAGGTAAAACCGCACCAGGTAAAGCAACAATTACATGTTGTCCCTTATCGACATTAGGAGCACCACAAATGATTTGCTTTTCTTCTTCTCCAACATCTACCTGGCATACACGCAACTTATCTGCATCAGGATGACTGTCAATTTCCTTCACATATCCCACAACCAAATTTGTTGCGTCAACTAATTTATACATATCTTCTACTTCTGCGCTATGAACGATGAACAAGTCATGTAATTCTTGTAACGTCGCATCCGTATCAACTAATTCTCTTAACCAATTTATACTGACCTTCATATTACTCCTCCTCTAAAAACGACTCAATCTTATTGATGGTCTTTTCTCTTACATGTCGATCAAAAAACAAAAAGTGACTGGAATCGACTTGGAATCGGTCTACCTTACCTTCAATGTTTTTTTCCAACTGATTGATCGATTTTTGCTTAACCAACTCATCCTTTAAGGTTTCAACAATCAAGGTATCAACCTTGATGTTTCGCAAATACTTTCTTGTATAAAACAAGTATCGTTGTAAGTTCCAAATATTGATTTTAGGAACCTTAGTAAAACGACGAATAAACTCATGATAAAAAATCTTTTGTACTCTTGATAAATGTTTAGAATACGCTAAACTTGCACTCAGTCCACGCAAGAACTTATTATAATTTGGATTTTTAATAATCGGAGCAACTAAAACCAGTTTCGCAATTTTATCAACCCGATTCGCAATAATCGCTGCGGTCGCAGCCCCTAAACTATAACCGATTATGTAAACATGTCTCCACTCTTCGTTGATAATCTCAATTGTCTCATCAATAAACTTCTTAAAATCACGTACACGGTAATTGGGAAAATAATCTCCAATAAATGCACCTGGGAAATACCCTGGGAAATACACAAAGTACTGGTCATTTTTCTTCAAACGGTTATAAAGACCCTTTAACTCCATTCCATTGGTACCAGCACCATTAATAATGACTACTAAATCTTTCTTCATCGTTTAAACTGCTTTACAAAACGAAGATCATTGGTATAGAACAAGCGTATATCATTGATACCATATTTCAACATAGCAATTCGCTCAATTCCCATACCAAATGCGAACCCTTGGTACTTTTCTGGATCATATCCACTATCACGTAAGACATTATTATGGACCATACCAGCACCTAAAATTTCAATCCATCCAGTTTGCTTACAAATATTGCAGCCTTTTCCACCACAGTTGTGACAAGATACATCTACCTCAACACTTGGCTCTGTAAAAGGGAAGTAAGATGGTCTTAAACGAATTTCTCTTGAAGCACCAAATAAATGCTTTGCTGCTGCATGAAGAGTACCTTTTAAGTCAGCCATGGTTGTTTTATCATCCACAACCAAGCCCTCTAACTGCATAAACTGATGACTGTGTGTCGCATCATCATCATCGCGTCTGTAGACTTTACCAGGACAAATAATCTTAATCGGTTGCTTCTTTTCATCTTCTAACATAGTACGCACTTGCACTGGACTAGTATGTGTTCTCAGCAAGGTATTTTCTGTAATATAAAATGAATCTTGCATATCACGTGCAGGATGGTCTTTTGGCAAGTTCAATTTCTCAAAATTATACTCATCAATTTCAATTTCAGGTCCCTCTTTAATGGTATATCCCATACCAATAAAGAAAGCTTCTATATCTCGTTTTGTCTGTGTCAGCAAATGTAAATGCCCACTCGGGAAACTTCGACCAGCTAAGGTCACATCAATTTTCTCTTCTTGAAGCTTCGCCTCTATTTTTGCTTGTTCAATTGCTTGCTTTTGCTCTTCAATATACGAAAGTATCACTTGTTTCGCTTCATTGGTTAACTTACCAAACATTGGTCGTTCTTCTGGAGTTAAATCTTTCATCATTTTCATGATGCTAGCAAACGATCCTTTTTTCCCCAAGTATTTCGCCTTCATATCGTTTAACTCGTGAATTGATTTTGCAAGTTTGATTTGCTCACTTGCTTCTTGTTTCATTTGTTCTAATCTTTCTTTTACTTTCATAGGTTTCACTCCTTATTATAAAAAAACTCGTCCTTATCTTATAAGGACGAGACTTACCCGCGGTACCACCTTTGTTCCAATGCACTCTAACTCTTTAACGCAGAGGGTACGAGCATGATTAATGCCACTCAAAAGATGAATTCCCTATAAACAATGTAAAACGATTCCACCACTTCGCTTCTCTCTATAACACCTTATTATAAGTACTAATTCTTTGTCATCGTATTCAAAGATTATTATATAGTACTTACCTTTAGAATTCAAGTACTAGGTATTTTTTTCTCTTGAAATACCTCTTCTTTATTTTTTCACTCTGTGTTATAATCTACTGTTACAAGAAAAGGATGGTCAAAATGAAAAAACTACTTACAATCTTTACAATGCTACTCACAATCTTCACCCTAGTTGCCTGCACAGAGCAAACTGTAGATAATGGAGAAGACATTCTCCCTTATCTAAATATATATTATCTTAATGATACCCATGGAGCAATCTTACCAGCAAATGATCAGATAGGTTTATCCTCAATTGCTAGTTTAACCACACAAGAAGAGGACTATACCCTTGTCTTATCTGGAGGAGATATGCTGCAAGGTACCGCACTTTCTAACTATTATAAAGGAAAGAGCATGATCGAGGTTATGAATGCAATGTCTTTTGATGCTATGGCCTTAGGTAATCATGAGTTTGACTGGGGATTAGATACAGTAACCAACTATTTCAACGAAGAACATGAATCTTTTATCGCAGATTTCCCCTTACTCGCTGCCAATGCATTTCATAAAGGTACCGAAGATATTCCAGCGGGTATAGAACCCTACTCAATTATTGAGAAAGGTTCTTTATCGATCGGAATCATTGGCGCAATTGGTGGAGGACTTGAATCATCAATCGCTACATCAATGATCGAAGACTACGAGTTTAAAAACCCCTTACCATATATCAAAGAGTACACTGCTTACTTGCGTAGTGAAGAACAAGTAGACATGATCTTAGTCGTGCTACATGAATCATCAGATGCCCTTAATAACCAACTGGCTTACCTAGAAGGTGATGAAAAAGTAGACGGAATCTTTAATGCCCACGCACATCAAGTTGTCAACACCAGCATCAACAATGTCCCAGTCTTACAAAGTGGTGACAACGGGGAACTTGTCGGGTATATCCAGTACCAATTTGATGGATCATACGATCAATATACTTATCAGATAGATAATTTAAGAAAAGATGATCGCAATGCTTTTTATCAAACCCATGCAGATACACAAGCCATCATAGATTCTTACAAAAGCGAAACCGACGCACTCTTTAATGAGGTATTAATGCTCGCTAGTTCTAATATTTCACAAACCGAACTCTCTATCTTTATCGCAGAAGTCATGAAAAACGCAACGGATAGTGCCATTGGTTTTCAAAATGGTGGAGGTACTAGAAACTCCATTGACCAAGATGAAGCAATTGATTTAGCCCTCCTTTATCAAGTATGGCCATTTGATAACATCGTGAAAACAGTCTATCTAACAGGCTCAGAAATCAAAGACATGATGGGGCGCTATATTTATCAAACAGATATAACGAATTTTGATGATGATACCTTATACAAAGTCGCAACCAATGACTATATATTTGATAAACCAGATAATCCATTTATCTATGGTGAAGATATTGTAAACACCTATTTAAATATGCGTGAACTTGCCTTCCAAGAAATCAAATTACAGTCTTACTTATTCGACTTCTTCCATACATCAAACGACATACAAACTACCCCTGCAAGCTTAACAGACTAAGAAAAAGGACAATTCTCATGAATTGTCCAATTTTTTTTATGCTAGATTCCCATTTCCTTCATCAATAACATCTTCTTCAGGCGTTTCTTCTGAATCTTCTACTTCATCATCCTCATCAAAGTCACCACGATGACGATGTCCACGTCCCTGACCTCTTTCTTCACGTGCTCTCATTGCATTTCTAAGACCACGTTCACCAGGATGTCCATATTGGAACTCTAGTCCTAGTTCTTCATGAAGAACGTGTAACTCTTCGCGAATTACTACTAAAGCTTCTTCAATTTCCTCATCCGTCATCGTTGAAAAATCGTAGTCAGCATTCACTTGATCAATCAATGAAGTAATGGCAAAGGCTTGCTCCTCTGTTAATTCAGATAGTCGCTCCTCATTTGGATATGGGAAGCCATTCTCCTTAATCGATTCTATGTCATATCCATTCCTATGTTCAAACATTTGGCGTAACCTGTGGATATTTTCACTTAACTTTTCTTCTACTACTTCATGCTGAACAGCAACGGCTCCGCCTGAAGTAAAAATAGCACTGAGTAATAATAAACTTTTCATTTTTTTGTCTCCTCTTTTGATTTACTATACTAACAAACAAAAGAAGCATTTTATTGGGTAAAAAAGAAAAAAGTCTAAAAAATTTAGACTTTTTTAACGATCTCCTGCAATGATAGCGATTAAACGCAAGAGTTCAATATATAACCACACAATTGTAACGACTAGTCCGAGCGATAAACTCCATTCATACTCTTTTGATGCACCCGCATTTACAAGTTTTGAGACATTATCAAAATCAATCAATAAGAATAAGGACGAGACAACTACACTAATTAAGACAATTCCTACATACAAAGAATATCCTATCTGTGAACTTAGTCCTCCGAATAGAGCAAAGATAAACAAGAATAAACTTGCTCCTATTAACCCAAAAAGAGCACTCATCATGAATCTTCTAAAGGTGCTTCCAACACGTATTACTCCAGAAGAATATAAGAACAACATTGCACTTAAGACACCAAATGTTGCAACTAAGGCTGTGAGGACAATATCGTTACCATACATGTAGGCATAAATCGCAGATATAAATCCTAAGAATATCCCTTCTGCAGCCGCATATACTAAGGAAAATGCCCATGCCATTTCTGTGTTACGATGCGCTAATATCACCATAATCATCGCAATGATTGGTGCTAGGATTACGGTAAAGATTCCATTTCCAATTCCACCTGTAAAATCTAAGGTACTTCCAAAATACATAGCTACACCAGCGATAATCGCTAGTAATATTCCGGTCTTTGTTACAACACCACTGTAAGATGCTGTATCCCCACCTACACTGGTAAAATCTCCATATTTATATACTGGATTTGAACTTCTAAGTCTCATTTTATCACCTCAAATGAATTATACCATATTTCTATTTTACATGTTTATATTTTGATTTTTGATTTAGATTACATCTCGAAGAGATTCATTTGTGCATTATCTGGTAAATGATCAAATGAACCAAGCATATCAAGTTTCTTAAACAAAGTTTGGGACAAACTTGTACGTTCCTTGATATCATCTTTTGATTTGAAGTCTCCATCTTTTCTTGCTTGTACAATCGATTCTGCAACCTTAAGACCAAGCCCATCAATCGTTACAAATGGCATAATAAGACCTTTTTCATCCTCACTAATGATGAAATCTCTCGCATCAGATTTTTCTATATCAATAGGCAAGAACTTGAAGCCTCTTAAAACCATTTCCAACGCAATTTCTAAAACGGTATAGAGTCGTTTTTCTGTTTCCTTAACAGCATTACCCTTATCCTCAATTTCATTCATACGTTTTCGAATGGTATCCTCTCCACCTTGAAAGGCATAGACATCAAAATCTGTTGCTCTTTTCGAGAAATAGGCGGAATAGAAAACAATTGGTTTATAAAGTTTAAACCAAGCAATACGCATTGCCATCATAACATAGGCAGTCGCATGTGCTTTGGGGAACATGTATTTGATCTGTCCAGCACTCCAAATATACCATTCTGGGATTTTATGGTTGCGCATAATATCCTTATAAGCATTCCACTTATCTGGATTCTTTGCTGCTTTTCCTTTACGAATAAACTCAGAAATCTCAAATGCAATATCATCTTTCATCCCATTTTCAATTAAGTAGACCATAATGTCATCACGACACCCAATAACTTCCTTAAACGGGATTTGTCCATATCGTTGATTCTTTCCAGTAACAAGGGTTTCCGCATTGTTCAACCAAACATCCGTACCATGGGACAATCCAGATATCTTTACCACATCCGCAAATGTTTTTGGGCGCGAATCTCTAAGCATACCACGAACGAACTTTGTTCCCATTTCTGGAATCCCAAAACTCGCAACTTCACTGCCTAAATCACTTGGATCTAACTGAATAGCCGACGTTGAATTGAGTAAGTCATAAAGTTTCGGATCATCAATTGGAATATCCCTCGCATCCGCGAAAGGAAAATCAATCGGATGTTCCTTAACATAATCCATTAAATAACGAATCATGGTTGGGTCATCATGACCTAGAACATCTAACTTAAATAAATTATCCTCAAATGAATGGTAATCAAAATGCGTTGTAAACCAAGTCGCACTAGTATCATCCGCTGGATATTGGAATGGGGTTACATCAATAATTTCTTTATAGTTTGGTACAACAACAATCCCACCTGGATGTTGTCCTGTAGAACGCTTCACTCCAGTAATGTTCATTGCACGCTGTTCGATTTCTGCTTTACGCATACTCAGATTCTTCTTCTCTAAATATCCTTTCACATAACCAAAGGCAGTCTTCTCCGCAACTGTTGAAATTGTTCCAGCACGAAACGCACGATTTTTCCCAAAAATCTCACGAATATACTCATGCACAATCGGTTGATAATCACCTGAAAAGTTAAGATCGATATCAGGGACCTTATCTCCTTTAAATCCTAAGAAGGTTTCAAATGGTATAGCGTGCCCATCTTTGGACAACTCTCTATTACATTTTGGACAAGTTTCAGCCGGTAGATCAAAACCACTATCCACTTGATCAAGTACACTTTGCAAAGCCAACTCTTCATCCGATAAGCCATACTTGGTTTTTTCCTCACTCGTCATTTTAAAGGCTGAGAAATGACAGTTTGGACAAACATAATGTGGGGTTAAAGGGTTTACTTCTGTGATGTCCATTAAGGTCGCAACCAAACTAGAACCTACACTCCCCCTAGAACCAACTAGGTATCCCTCATCCAAGGATTTCTTAACCAATAAATGCGAGATATAATAAACCGTTGAAAACTTATTTTCTGTAATACTTTTAATCTCTTTATCAATACGATCTTTCACAATCAATGGCAGAGGATTTCCATATAGTTCCCTAGCTTTGTCACCAACCATTTTAATCAGTTTATTTTCAATAGAAGGTACACCCTCTAAGGCTAAGAAATCATCCGTTGGTGCATATAGTTCATTCTTAAAGGCTTCTACAAAGTCAACTTGTTCAGCGATTTTATTGGTATTAGCTACAACAATCTCCTTAGCTTTTTCTTCACCTAAGAAAGAAAATGCATCCAACATTTCCTTAGTCGTACGGAAGTATTGACTCGGAATTTCCTTATAGCGTGATAGGGGATGAAGACCTCCACCTACTACAGGCGTTTGTACATAGATGTCGCGGTATTTTTTATCAATTTTGCGCAAATGGTGAACATCACCAGTTGCCACAACAGGAATACCAAGTTCATCGGCTACACGGATAATCTTTTCTAATGTATCTTTAATACGGTCCATGGCGTGATCCATATTTTCCTGCATATGTTGGTAATCTTCTAATGGCTGAATCTCAATAAAATCAAAGTAACTTGCTTTTTCTTTCAACTCTTCTTCATTTTTATTTAAAGCAGTTTCAAAGAAATCACTATTCATACAACCACTACCAATGAGTAAGCCACCACGATATCGATCCAACATACTCTTTAGAACAACTGCTTCCTTAGCGTAATACTTTGTGTTGGCCATACTTGTTATAAAGAATAAATTCTTTAGTCCAGTTTGGTTTTTCACTAAAATATTTATGTGCTTACTAATGGTGTGCATATAAGCTTTACTTTTATGAGAGAGTTGATTTAAATCTTCTAAATTAATGATTCCCTGCTTGCGTATATCACGAAGCATATGTAAAAATATATCCGCAGTCGCTCTCGTATCATAAATGGCTCTATGATGTTGGGTTAACTCGACTTTAAATAGTCTAGCAACCGCCTTTAAGTTAAACCTTTTTAAAACATCATTGTAACAAGAGCGCGCGATTCCTAAGGTATCAATGGTTGGCATTTTACCGACATTAAGGCCATGTCCTTTAAAGACTTCATACATGAATCCCATATCAAAATGTGCATTATGGGCAACCATAACGGTGTCTTTACAAAACGCATAAAACTCTTCAATTACTTGATCAATCTTTGGCGCCATAGCTAAATCACTATTTTTGATTGACGTAATCTTTGTCGTCAACAGTGAAATTGGTCGCTCTGGATTTACATAGGTCGAATATTCTTCAATAATTTGATGATTTTTTATTTTTACTGCGGCAATTTCAATAATCTTATCATAATTGACACTAAGACCTGTTGTCTCAATATCAAAGACCGTATAAGTAACATCGTTTATATGGGCATCAATCGGATGCTTGATAATATCCAAATCTCGTTCATCGACAAAGGTAAACTCTGCTCCATAGATAGGTTTTATCTCACGATCTCTTGTCGCATGGTAAAAGTCAGGAAAACCTTGAACATTCCCATGATCCGTTAAAGCGATTGCCTTATGTCCCCATTTTTTCGCTGTCTTTACATAATCACTAATGGACGTGATTCCATCTAAAGTTGACATTTTCGAGTGCAAATGCAGTTCTACACGTTTTTCTGTCTCTAAATCCACGCGAGGATCAGACTCAATCACCTTATCAGTACGTTCAATTTTATTCGCAATAATGGTCACTTCACCAGTAAACTGATCATATGCCGCATTACCGCTTACTTTAATTAACATACCTGCTTTTGTTTTCTTGTAGAATCGTAGTTCATCAGGATTCTTGACAAACTTCTTAACATAGACACTATCTTCTTCATCTGAGACGATCATAGTATAAAGTGTCGTCTGCTTATTTAGTTTACGTTCTTCTACTTTCGAGATAACTCCCTCAAAATGAAACATCGTGTTTTCGTTCATACTTTTATATTCAAACATATCGGTTTCACTAATAGGAATATCCTTAATGGTATGTTGAATGTTGCGAATATAGGTATCATCAAAGGATACAAAGTGAATAGATGGTGTTTCTTCTTGCATCGTTTGCTTGACACTATCCATAAACTTTTCTGATTCTTTATTAATAGCATCATTGATTGATGGTTGTTTGGAACAAACTTTGGTTGCTAAAATACAGTCTAACCCTAAAACAGTTAACTCCTCTTTTACCTCTCTTAACATATCACCAACAAAGGTCGCATCACTTGGACAAAGAAGTTCTAAGCGATTGTCCTCTTGTTCAATTTGAAAATCAATGATGGCACTATATCTTGGTTTCTTCTTGGCCAATTTTTTGATCACATAATCATAATAATCCGGTAGTTCTTGATAACTTTTTTCTTCATAAGAAATCAAAAATTCGCAAGAACTAACAGAGGGAACTCTTTTTGGTAAAGTCTCCATCTTTTCTGCGAAATTGATAAAATCTTTTATCGGCAACACTTGTTTAAAGGTAATATCAAAAAACCAACAATGGTTGGCTTCTGTTACCGTCATTTCATTTAAGGTTCCATCAAAGACTTCCACTTCTTTGATGCCGAGTAAATCTAGTAATTTTTGTAGTCTGTCATCCATATTTTTTCACTCCGAAATCTTGCTAAATCTATTATACCACAAAGCAATATCAAATAAACGCCAATAAAAAAAGTAGAAGAAATTTTCTACTATTTTTTACTCAAATTCAATATCTACTTTATCTTCTAGAATCTCTTCTAGGGCTTGACCAACTGGTTTACTACAAATTGAATTTTCCACAGCAACGTATTCCTCTTCACGAATAATTTTCGCACGTTTTGCTGAGGCATACGCAAGCTTATACTTAGAATCAATTTTCGTCAACAAATTGTCAATTGATGGATAACGTAATCCCTCTTTATTTTTCAATTATTTCACCTCTAACATTTGATTATATTTATAAATAGAACGTTCTGTTTTCGCATGTTCCGCTCGAATAATCGCTAAGATACGATCCGCCGCATTGGTCACTTCATCATTGACAACGATGTAATCATACTTATGGGCGAGTGGAAACTCACGTTCTGCTTTTTCCATACGTTTTTGTATGGTCTCTGGATCTTCTGTTCCTCTGCGAAGCAATCTTCTGTAAAGTGCTTCTTTGTTCGGAGGAGCAATAAATACAAAGACCGCATCTTTTGTTTTTTCACGTACTTGAAGAGCACCCTGAACTTCAATTTCGAGAACAACTTCTTTTCCTAATTTCATTTGCTCATCTACTTTATCTTTGGGCGTCCCATAGTAGTTTCCGACAAACTCAGCATATTCTATAAACATTTCATCTTTAATACGTCGTTCAAATTCTTCCCTAGACACAAAATAGTAATCTTCCCCATCAACTTCGCCTTCCCTTGGAGCACGAGTTGTCATTGAAATAGAGTACACAAGATCATGACCTTCCATTTCAAATAGTGCTTTACGCACGGTCCCTTTACCTACACCAGAAGGACCACTTAATACAACCAATAAGCCTCGTTCATTGAGTTTCACTAATTATGTCCCTCCTTTAAACAAACATCTATTCTTATATTTATTTCTTATCATACCACTAATGTCAAAAAAATGTAAGTGTTTCAACCATTTTTTTCATCTTTTTTTCAAAAACATAGACCACCAATTCGTTTTTCTTTTGTCCATCCTATGTTATAATACCTTCAGGTGATAATTATGAGCTATGATGGAGTAACCTTACACCATATTTTACAAGAACTAAAAAGCACATTAACAACTGGACGCATCACAAAGATTTACCAATTAAACAACTATGATTTGTTGTTTTTTATCTATGCCCAAAACAACAAACACCAACTCTTTTTTTCTGCATCACCCAACTATGCAAGAATGCACCTAACGACGATGCCACAAGAAAGGCCACAAAATCCACCAAACTTTTGTATGTTTCTAAGGAAACATTTAGAAGGCGGATTAATTGAACAAATCACCCAAAACGAGAATGATCGTGTCGCGATCATTGACGTTCGAAAACGCGATGAACTTGGAGATATCGTAACCAAAAAAATCATCTACGAAGCAACCGGACGTCACAGTAACCTCATCATTACAGATGAACATTTTAAAATTCTAGAAGCCATAAAACATGTCATGCCTTTTGAAGATGCAGCAAGAACGGTGTATCCAGGAGCTATTTATCAGTTTCCAAAGACAGATCAAATCAATCCCTTTACCTTGACCTATAAGGAAGACTTCTTTGAAGACCCAAACAACTTTACCAACAAGAACGTTCGACAAACCTTTATGGGATTTTCTCCTTTAGTGGCCAAAGAAATTATCTATCTCTTTGAAGAAAGAAACCTATCAATGAAAGAAGCCATAAAACATGTGACCACTTCTTACAACCCAAGCATCATCAAAGGAAAAAAAGATATCTTTTATGCCTTTGATCTAGAACATATCAAGGGTACAAGAGAGACCTTTCCTACCATGAATCAATGCGTTGATCGTTTTTACTACAAACGTGACCAAATCAATCAACTCAAACAACAATCTAAGGACGTCATAAAATTCATTGATCATAAAATTGAGAAGTTAAACGATAAGATCGATAAACTCTCCACTGATTTAAGCAAAACAAGCAATCTAGAAGATATCCGTAAAAAAGGAGAATTGATCATTGCGAATTTGCACCTAATAAAAAAAGGCGACAACTCCTTAACTTGTCATGACTATTACGAGGACAAAGAGGTCACAATCCAACTAGATGAAACAAAAACACCAGTACAAAACAGTGAACGATACTTCAAAAAATATAAGAAACGAAAAGCAAGTATTCCACATCTTAATAAGCAAATCAAACTAGCAAAAAAAGAGCGCTCTTATTTTGAAAATCTTCAACATCAAATAGCCCACGCGACTAGTAAAGATGTAGAAGAAATCAAAGAAGAACTGATTCACTATAAATACATGAAAGCTTCAAAGTCAAAAAAGAAAATGAAGACTAAACCAAACTATGAAAAATTTATTACAAAAGATGGCGTCGAAATATTGGTTGGAAAAAACAATCTACAAAACGACTATATCACCAACAAACTCGCAAAATACAATGAAGTTTGGTTTCATGTACAAAATGCACCAGGTTCTCATGTCTTAGTAAGAAAAGCATTCCCCCTAAGTGAAAACACCATACGTACTGCCGCAATGCTTGCGTCCTACTTTTCTTCTTTGCGAGATTCCTCTAGTGTACCAGTCGACTACTGTGAAGCTCGTTACATCAAAAAAATCAAAGGAAAAATGAACAGTAATGTCATTTACTCTAACCAAAAAACAATCTACATTGATCCAGAGGAGTCCTTTGTCATTGAATTAAGAAAACAAAAATAGCACACGATTAACGTGTGCTATTTTTTATAGAAATTGTTGAAATTCTAAGGTTAAACCATTTGGATCCTTAGCAAAGAACTGATAGATATGAAACTCCTTATTCTCATGAGGTGTTTCACAACTAAGCATATTCTTTAAGCGTTCATACATAGCGTCAACCTCTTCTTTTGTTTTGTAAACAAAGGTTATACAAGTCGCATGATTCTTCTGTTTAGGATGGTGGATACAAAAGCCAATTTTACCAAACCCATTGGTGTCAAAAATCAAGCATTTACCTTGGTCCTTATAAAGACGAAAGTTGAGAACTTTTTGATAAAATTCTTTTGCCTCATCTAAATCATCTACCTTATAAAAATGTATCAAGTCATCCATAATTCCTCCTAGAGTGCAATTAAAATTAGTTGATCATCTTCTTCTAATTTGATTGGATCTTGTGTCGATAAACTTCCCTCAAATATGATCATATTACCATCTTTGATATACCCTAGTAAAGTGTAGGATTTATCAAAAGACTCATAGATAGAACGCAACATCTGATGCGGATGAGCAAACTCAATTGGGAAAGACTCCTCTAAGACATCAACTGCTTTATAGATAAAGACAGCTTGGTCATCGACGCCATCTCCATTCTTCTCAATGGTCAAAAGATTTTCATAGAAAATTGCCGTTTTTGGATACAAGGCTAATTTACTTAAAAGCAAGGATATGATTTTATTACTGATGATTGTATTCTCAATATTAAATCCTTGCACCAATGCATCATTCTTTGGATCCAATAGTTCCACTACGATGTTGATGTTTTCATGTCTCAAATGCTCTTCTAAGTAGATAAGTGTATCAATCACATTGGCATCCAATGCATCTAGTTGCTGTGCCTCATCGCTAAGTAGTAAGATAAAAGCTTGATGATTATGTTCATTTAAAGATTCGACCATCGCATGGATTTCACTTGGTTCAATCCATTTGGTTTCATAAATGTTATCATTCAGTTCTTCATACGCTTTAAAAGACTCTAAAATAAACTGAAGTTTGTTGTTGCGCCCAATAATGTAGACACTCATGTTATCACTGGCTACATAGTCTTTGGTCTTTAGAAGAATCGGTTCTAATATATGTTGTGTCTCTTGATATTTGGCCTCTTTTTCACTGCTAGATAAGACAAACGTCCTATGATCAATACGAGCTAGGGGTACATTGTGTGAATACTTCATTAAGACATCTTCAAAGGATACATCACCAATATTGTACGCTTCTGCCCCCTCAAAACTAAACAGCGTTAAGTAAACATCTTCCATTTCTTTTTGGAGAATCGTTTGTACGATTATTTGCCCCAATCTTCGGTCGAAGCAAATTGGTATAATATCAAAACCACTAAGTGAATCGACAATCTTAGCAAGGGTTAAGATTTTCTTTTTGGTCTCAATCTTCTTAATCTCTGAGACTATGGTCACATCTTTTCTTAATGGTACTTGTCCCAAACTTAGAATAACTTTGATCACGTTCAAATCACTTTTGGACAAGTTCATCCCGATATCTTTGTGGTCATCTTTGTTCATAATCAACACAGCCTTAGCCTGTTCCACAGAGACATCATGCAAATCCGATTTGATGAGTGGGTCTCCCTTTTTGACCAAAACATTGATGTTGGTGATTTTATCTTTTTTCTTTTTATTCTTACGAATAACGTTCATGATTTGCTTTTCTGCGGTTGCTTTATCGACATCCGCTAAAATCATTAACGTGACGTTTTTATCCTCAATAAATAAAAGATCACTAACGAGTTCAGGTACTTTGTTGTTCCAGTTTAAAATGAGTACATGGTTTTCAAGATATATTTGTCCAGACCCAGCATCCTTTTTCTCAAAATATTCTTTGATTGTGTTGGTCGTTAAAGCAATGATTACTCCAGAGAATAAGACAATCCCTATGATCAATACAAGGACCGCTAAGAAGAGTGTATCAGGATTCTCAATTTCTAAAATGGCATTTGGTGTTAACATCCATTTGACCGTACCATTGGCAAAAGCATCGATGAAGGATGTAAAGGTATCATCAATGGACAGTGCAATAAATGCGGCCAACACTAAAATAATGATGTTGATGAGAACCATCAATAAGATGACAAAAATCTTTGGTCGTTTATAAGTTTTAATACTAACATAAGATCGCGCTTGTAATAACTTTTGCTTGAGTTTTTTCACAGTCTCACCTCTCTTTTATTATATAGAGAGAAGGTATTTAGTACAAGAAAAAAAGACAACCTAGGTTGTCTTATTTCGATTTATGAATGATTTCTTCTTGTATCAAGTCAACAAAATCTTTGATTGGAACGGTTATTTGTTCCTTTTCACCATACTTACGGTAGGTCACTGTTTCATTTGCGACTTCGTCATCTCCAACAACGATTTGGTAAGGAATCTTCTCTGTTTGTGCAGCACGGATTTTATATCCTAGTTTTTCCTCACGCATATCAAGTTCACTGCGTAAGTTGTAATCAATGAACAAATCATTGATCTTCTTAGCATATACATCGTGATTATCCAAAGATACCGGAATCACACGAATTTGCGTTGGTGCTAACCAAGTTGGGAAAGCCCCTTTATATTGTTCTAACAAAATACTCATCAAACGTTCCCAAGTAGAAATTAACCCTCTATGGATAACAACTGGACGATGTTTTTCTCCATCTTGTCCGATGTAAGTTAAATCAAAACGTTCCGGTAATAAGAAGTCTAATTGCACCGTAGACATGGTAATGACATGACCCATAGCAGTACGAACTTGAATATCTATTTTAGGTCCGTAAAATGCTGCTTCACCAGTCATCGCAGTGTATTCAATTCCTTCTTCATCGAGCAATTCTTTCATCATTTGCTCCGCTAAATCCCATAGTTCATCGTTGTCGTGGAACTTTCCTTTTTCCTTATCTCGCAAGGCAAGTTCAACGTACTCAATTTCCAATCCTAAGTCATCGATTGCTTGTAAGATTAGATTGTAAGCATCCAATACTTCTTTTTTAATTTGGTCTTTTCTGACAAACAAATGTGCATCTGTTAACGTCATAGCGCGAACACGCTCTAGCCCTGATAATGCACCACTTGCTTCATAACGATGTTGGGTAACAATCTCTGCATAACGGATTGGTAAATCACGGTAACTACGCAAGTCTGACTTATACACAATCATATGGTGTGGACAAGACATAGGTCTTAACACAAAAGTCTCTCCATCACGCTCCATGACGGGGAACATATTGTCACGGTAATGATCCCAATGCCCACTAATTTCATAAAGTTTCTTCGTTCCTAATACAGGTGTTGATACATGCAAATAGCCTGCTTTTTTCTCCAACTTATAGACATAATCTTCTAAAATCTTACGTACGGTATACCCATTTGGTAACCATAAGGCAAGCCCTTGCCCGGCATCGTTTGAAAGTTCAAAGATTCGAAGTTCTTTTCCAAGTTTACGGTGATCGCGTTCTTTACGTTCAGCCAAGACTTGCAAATGTTTATCTAATGCATCTTGTGAGAACCAAGCAGTTCCATAAATACGTTGGAGTTGATTTCGAGAGGAATCACCTCTCCAGTAAGCTCCTGCGATGCTTAACAGTTTAAAGAACTTGATGTTTTTTGTGTTCCCAATATGGCCACCACGACACAAGTCAGTAAACTCGTTTTGGCTATAAATAGTAATAACTTCATCTTCTGGTAAATCTGTGATAAGTTCTGTTTTATATGGGTCATCCTTGAAAAACTCAAGTGCTTCTTGTCTTGATAACTCTTTACGCTCCATTGATTGTTGTTCTTTCACTATACGGCGCATCATTTGTTCTATTTTTGGTAAGTCTTCTTCACGAATGGTCTTTTCTGTATCAATGTCATAGTAAAAACCTTCACGAATAGCTGGTCCAACCCCAAATTTCGCATCTGGATAGAGTCGCTTCACTGCTTGCGCAAGCAAGTGCGCAGCACTATGATTTAATACTTCAAATGCTTTTTGATCGTTCTTTGTAATGATTTCGACTGACGCATCTTCTTCGATTGGTCGATTTAGATCATACAAATCTCCATTTACATATCCAGCAACACTTTTCTTTTTTAAGCTCGACGAAATATCGCCAGCGATTCCTTCAATCGTTATTCCTTTTTCATAATCTTTTACAGATCCATCTGGAAAGGTAATCTTAATCATTGTTCTCCCTCTTTTCTATTGTATCTAATCTTATTAATTTCATCTTTTTCTTGAATTGCCTCAACCAAATCAATATCGTATATATTGGCAATATGATTTACAAAATGTAAAATATCGTATAACTCATGTTTGATGTTCGTCCGCAACTCCTTGGTTAATCCTTCTGTGAGTTCTTTTCTTATCTCCACGGACAGTTCGCCAACTTCTTCTACAAGTTTCAACATCACTTGCATCTTAAGTTCTGGCTTATGGTCGATACTTTTTATGTAGGCTTGTAAATCTCTTACAGAAACATTCTCTTTAACCATTCCTTCACCTCCTATGAAATAAAAAAAGCCCTTCTAACAAATAGAAGGACGAATAATCGCGGTACCACCTTAATTCTAGTTTACACTAGCACTCAAACTCTTAACGCGAGCAACGGACATCTCTTTCGAGGTCTACTTAATGGGAGTAATTTATACCTTTTGATGCGTAGCTTTCACCATCCTACGTCGCTTGTACACAAAAATTGTATAAACCATATCCATGTCTTCGTATTTCACTAGTTATTATACAAGAAATTTTTGATAAGTCAAAAGATTTCACATTTTGAACTCATCGGTTAAGGAAATTATGCGAGCAATGATTCGATAAGCTTTCATTTTTTCTGCTTTTTGGTCATTATCAACCATATATGCTCCAAGTTCCTTACGAGCTACATTGGACGTAAAACAAGTCGGCTTTTGATCCAGCAAACGATGTTGTAAGATTGGACCAAGCAACTCATCTCTAACCCATCCACTATGCGCTTCTCCTCCAATATCATCAAGCATCAAAACATCAACTGATTTCAACTTACTAACAAGACCTGATAAGGAATTGTCACGTATCGAGGATTTAAACTCACGAACCAAATCAGGATAATAGGCAATCATGACATGAAAACCTTTCTTAATAAGTTCATTGGCAAGAGCACCAAGAGAGTAGGTTTTACCTTGTTGGTACTCCCCATATAAATATAGTCCTTTCACTTCTTCTCCGCGGCTAAAACCATTGACAAACTTCATCATTGCACGGTAGATATCCATACGGTTTGATGAATTCGTTCTATAGTCCTCTAAAGAAGCATTTTTGATTGCTTTTGGCATATAGAGTGCATCAATCAAATCTTCCTTACGAACCAAGGTTTTTTGGTGTTCCATATAAGGACAATCTGTATAATAAAGTCTCACATCTCCGTTGATAAATTTTAACTCTGGTGTCATTCCTAAGGTATCTAATTTACAGGCATGTAATCCTGGACATTCCTCACATATTTGTTTTTCACTGCGGTACTGTAAAAAGGAAATTAAATGATCCTCTACCGTACTTGCATCCAAATCGTGCTCCAAAAAGAACCGCTTCAACAGAGGATCTGAAAATAGTTCCTCAATCAAGGCGTCTTTGTCTATTTTTTCATATGCAAATTTGAGTTTATCCATGCCCTCACCTACAAGTTATCAATATAGTCTTCAAGCCAATCTGATTCAATATCTTTTGGCAATACATTCTTTTCTTTTTTGTAACTTTTTGCTTTTTGTTCATTCTTTTTACTTGCTCGATTTTTCACATAAGCAAGTGCTTCTTCTAGTGTTGATACCTTTGCTCGTTGCCATTCAACCGCAATCTTTTCAAAATAATTGTACGAAGGGAAACTACCACCAGTTTGACCAACTCCATAAACAAGTAAGAAATTAATGACTTCACTTGGTAAGTCAAAATTTGACAAAAGGGTTTCAATCGTTCTTAGTTCCGTGGTCGCAATGTTGCTATCAAAAAGAGCCCCTAATAAATGGAGTGGATTTTCCTTTTTACACAAGTCAAGGATTTCATCATGTCCTCCAACATGGACAGATTCTTCTCCTTTTGATTTATGTTCAAAGCGAAACCAGTACTCCGCATTTTTTTGCAATTTTTCTAAGTCTATATTTCTTGATTGATCCACACTATCCATAAAAACCTTCTGCATCGTAAATTCATCTAGTTGGTAAACATAGGATAAACGTGCAATTTTATCCTTGATTTTTTGTGTAATTTTTCGCTTATCCACAAAGTTCTTTGAAAGACCACCTAAAAAGAGTTCAAAATCAAATCGATTATCTTTTAAAGAAATTTGAGAGTTTTTATTCTGTTGAAATTGCTTGGTCACACTCACCTGCGATGGAATCGATTGAAAAACTTCATCAAAGGAACAAGTAATGTTTTTAAAACCTTGTTTTTTTACATCATGCATACGGAAAAGGTTGGTTAAAAAATTAAACTGTGTTTCACCCACTTCATTAAAAAGAAATGCGCCTAAAGAACCATCCTTTATAAAAGCCTCCGCAGATAATGGAGCCATCAACTCATAGAGATATAAATCTTCATTTTGGTAAACAACTAATAAACCAAGTGCTTCTAATTTTTTCCTTGCTTCCAAAAAATCTTTTGGAGACAAGGAAAGCATATCAAATACATCACGGTGAATATACTTTTCTTCCTTTTTCTTATTACGCTCTTGCAGTGCCACAAGAGTCAAATACAAACTATAGGCATCTGTCCCAATAATTGGTTGATAAAGCAAGGTAAAAACATGGTGTTCATCTTGATCAATAGCTTGATAAGAAATGAGTTGAAATTCAGTGTAACGTTCAAAGGTCATTGTAAAACTTGGGTCAAATGTGTATCTAAGTAACGATACAACATTTTAATCTCCTTGAATGGTTTGTTTAGTCCAATAAAGGAATATTTTTGCACTTTAATATCCACAGAAGTTTTGGTTGGTTTCAGTTGTAAAACAGTCACAATAATATGAAACTTGCGACCCTTGATAAAAAGTTCGTGATGGTCATCATCGACATGTTCCACACGCAACTTTCGTTCTTTAGCATAAGCCAAAATTGCTTCTTTCACTGCCTTATAATTGGCCTTGTAATATTTACTTTTCAATGCAGGGTTCAGTGTATGTTCACTGGTTTCTGCCGTTGTTTTAAAGACATCCAAAAATCCCATTCTTACACCCCAATTTCTTCTAATACTTGTAAGAGTTGTTTGTTTGAATAATCAACAGAATGTCGATTATCTATGATATAATCTGCTTTCTTTATCTTTGATTCCAAGTCTTCTTGTGCATTGATCTTCTGTAATGCATAAGATTCATCTATATGATCGCGGTTAATCAATCTTGAAAGTTGTACTTCCTTTGGTACGTATACTACAATCACTTGATCCATCATTTGATCAAATCCACTCTCATAAAGTAAGGGAACATCCACAAAGACAAAATCTTCCTGTTTATACTCTTCCCTAACTTGTTCTAAGATTTCGGTTCGTACATGCGGATGGACAATTTGATTGAGTTTTTTTCTTGCTTCTTCGTCTTTGTATATAATATGGGCCAATGTTTTACGAGAAAGTTTCCCCTTATCATCAAAGACTTCTTTGCCAAAGGCATCTTTAATTTCATCTAAAATAGATGTTTGTAGCATAACTTCTCTAGCGATTTGATCACTATCAAGCAGGGGTAATTTCAAATTTCTAATCATATTAGCAATCGTGGATTTTCCAGAGGCAATCCCACCTGTTAAACCGATTAATTTTGGCATCAAATCACTCCTTTATATTGTGCTAAATATTATACCATAGAACACAAACTTTTTTTAGGAAAGTTTGAATGTTTGGCAAGTTGGACAATAATAAGTACCTCGTCCACCTACCTTTGTCTTTAGAATCTTCGTTTCACATACCTTACATGGTTCCCCCTGTCTAGTATGGACATAGAGTTCGTTTTGAAAGCGTCCAGTAACACCTAGACTAGAGGTGTAAGTACGGATGGAAGACCCACCTAATTTGATGGCTTTTTCCAAGACAATTTTGCTGTTACGAACAAGCATCTTTACATCTTGCTTACGCAAAGTAGATGCCTTTTTCTCCGGACGGAGTCCACTAAGAAAGAGGGTCTCATCCACATAAATGTTACCAAGCCCCGCCAAAACAGTTTGGTCTAATAAGACTGTTTTGATTGCCTGTTTACGGTTCTTTACTTTTTGATAGACCAAATCATAGTCAATCTCTTCAGCAATTGGTTCTTGGCCTAGTTTTTTTAAGCCTTTCATACTCATATAGTCATCTTTGTCACATAGTTCCATCGTCCCAAATTTTCTAGTATCTTGGTAGCGCAAGGTAGAGTCATCGGTAAAATAAAAGATGACATGTTCATGCTTATCTCTCACAAGGTCAAGATGTTTTAAAAAGTAACGTCCCTCCATCCGTAAATGAGAAACCATAGCTACTTCATCAAATAGAAACACCAAATATTTTCCATAACGTTTGATATCTAGTAGGCGCTGTCCCTTCAAGTGACTTACAAACGATTGTACATCTGTTCCGTGAATCATCTTTTCGTAAAATACATCAACATCGCGAATTGTTTTACCCAAAATATTTGCTTTTAAGGTTTGTCTTACCGTTTCAACTTCTGGTAATTCTGGCATTATTTCTCCCAGGTATTTCGATGAACAAATTCTTCTTTATAACGCGATTGTAAAGTGCGTGTTTCATCAGGGTAACCTAAGGCGATGACAGAAAATGGTTCATAAGGACTTGGTATTGACAGTACTTCTTTGATGAGACTCGTACGTTCTTCTAATGGATAGCATCCAATCCAAACCGCACCTAAACCTTGTTGATGGGCTTCTAGTAATATGTTTTGCGTAGCAGCACTTAAGTCTTGATCACGGTAGTGTGGTGACTTATCGGTTTCTTTTACAATAGTCACGATTGCAAGCGGTGCCTTTTCCAAAGGCCATGAACCCTTACTTGCCTTACTCATACTTATGAGTTTTTCTTGATCATCGACCACGATAAACTCCCAAGGCTGTTGGTTTTTTGCACTAGGTGCCTGCATAGCGCTTTTCAACAACTCTCGAATTTTTTCTTCTTCTACTTTTTTCTCTTTGTATTTTCTTATACTTTGTCTACTTTGAATGATGTTCATTTACTTCTCCCTCCGGATTCACATGTACAATAACATGGCATATTTTATCATCTTCGTATAATATTTTTTGTACTGCACTTGCTATATCGTGTCCTTCTTTTACACTAATTTTGCCATCTACTCGAATATCAATAGCAGCTTGGTATTGAGGACCATAATGAATCATATGTAGTTTATCCACCTTACGTACTCCATCTATCTGTTCTACAAGTTCTTGATACTCCTGACATATTTCTTCTGAGACAGCTTTTCCTTGAATGGATTTGATGGAATCAATGATGACTTCTACACCAACCTTGACAATGAAAATCGCAATGAAAATGGCTGCGACTTTGTCTCCTCTTTTTAACACATCTAAGCCAAAATAGTCTCCTGCGAACACAGCTAAAACTCCCACGAAAACAACCGCACTACTTAGTACATCAGTCATCGACTCTTTTCCTGATGCGAGGACTATTTCCGATCCAATTAACTTCCCTTCTCGAATCATATAGCGTGATAAAATCGTCTTAACGACTATCACAAGGACAACCACAAGTAAACTTAAAGAACTTGGGATTTCACTAATGACATTCCAAGAAGTGACGACATAGCGAACCAAATTGTAAGCAATGGTAATAATGATGATTCCCATCACAAAAGATGCGACGTATTCAAATTTCCCATGGCCAAAAGGATGATCATCATCCGCTGGTTTCATACTATGTTGGACACCAAATAAAACAAAGATATCCGTGAGTAAATCACTAATCGAATGTACACCATCTGCGATTAAGGCCAGACTTGAAAATACAAACCCACCAATCAACTTGATTGCCACTAAAAAAATGTTGACAAAAAAGCTTCGATACATTATTTCTTTTGCTCTCATACTATCCCTACTTTGTTTCGTATAGATTTTGTCCTGATGCTGTATCCACTTTGAGTGGTACATCCAAAGAAATACATCCTTCCATAATTTCTTTGATCATCTCTTTTAAGGTATCTTCTTCCTCTTTCACGACATCAAAGACAAGTTCATCGTGAATTTGAAGCAACATTTTTGAGTCCATTCCTTCTTTATCTAATGCTTCTTGCAACCGGATCATAGCCAACTTAATAATGTCAGCAGCAGACCCTTGAATCGGTGCATTTTGGGCATTCCTTTTTCCTTGTTCACGCTGCATATATACACTAGAATTCAATTCAGGAATGTAGCGTCTACGATTCATAATGGTCGTGACATATCCCTTGTCTTTCCCTTCTTTTACAATGTCATCCATGAAGGCTTTGATTCCTGAGAAGGTTTCATAGTATTTTTTAATGAATTTTTCTGCTTCTTTTCTAGAAATATTGACACCTTCACTTAAACCATAGGCACTTTGTCCGTAGATAATACCAAAGTTCACCGCTTTAGCTTGACGACGTTCTAAATCACTGATATTGTCCTTTTCAAACAACTTTCTTGCGGTCTCCTTATGGATATCCTGATCTTCCTTAAATGCTTTAATTAAGGTTTCTTCCTTGGCCATATGGGCAAGAACACGAAGTTCGATTTGTGAGTAGTCACTGGCAATCATCGTTTGATTCTCACTTGGTACAAAGACCTTACGGATTTCTCTACCTTCTTTGTAGCGAATTGGAATATTCTGTAAGTTCGGTTCAATGCTGGACAGGCGTCCAGTTGAGGTAAAGGCTTGACGGTAAATCGTATGAATTTTTCCATCATCAAAGATCGCATTTTTAAGACCGATGATGTAAGTAGAATGTAGTTTTGTTAACATACGGTAGTCAATGACTTTCTCTACAATCTCATGATCATCCTTTAGTTTATTTAATACATCAATGCTGGTTGAATATCCGGTTTTTGTTTTCTTAGATGCTTTTAATCCAAGTTTCTCAAAAAGTATTTCTCCCAGTTGTTTAGGACTGGAAATATTAAACTCTTCTCCCGCTAGAGAATGGATGTCATCTGTCAAATCATCGATACGCTCTTGGATCTCTTTATCTAAGGTATCGAGACGGTCTTGATCCACATAAATCCCTTCTTCTTCCATTCTTGCTAAGACGGTAGCTAAAGGCAACTCTATATCATGGAAGACCTCATATTGATCATTATCTTTTAACTCGTTTTCTAAGTCTTCTTTTAATTTCATAATCGCATAAGCTTTCTGAACAGCGTAATGGGCATAGGCTTTCTCTTCTGGTTTATGGTACTTACTACCCTTTCCATACACTTCTTCTTGATAATGCACATCGTCATAATCAAAGTTGGATACAATCACACGGAAATCATCCTTGGTATTGTTTGGATTGAGTACGTAAGCGGCCAACAATAAATCGAAGTCTATTCCCTTTAATGAAAGATCGTGGTGTGATAAAACAACATGCATCATTTTGGCGTCAAACACATACTTCCTATAGGATTCATCTTCTAAATACATTTGGAAGTTTAAGGACTCACTTAACAGTTTGAATGGTACAAAATACACCTTCTTATCTTGCACAATCCCAAAACCTAAAGCTTCTGCTTGATGGTAATTCTCACCAAAAATCTCCAAGGTTAAATACATATCTTTATCGAGTAACTTGTCTAATTCATATACATCTCGCAAAATTTTGTATGACCATTCTTCTTTTTCTTGACCATTTTTGCGGTTGTATTTTTTAATTAAAGAATGCAGTTCAAGATCGTTAAAAAAGTTGATCATTTCCTCTTCATGAACACCCTCATATTTGATGTCCTCTAAGTCATGTTTGAGTTCTACATCTGTTTTGATGGTCGCTATTTTTTTGCAGAGTAAGGCATCCTCCTTATACTCTTCAATTTTCTCTTTTAATTTCCCTTTTAACTCACTTGTATGTTCAATGAGGTTTTCAACGGTCTCATATTGTTTTAAGAGTTTTACTGCCGTCTTTTCTCCAACACCTGGAACTCCCTTTAAATTGTCAGAAGAATCTCCCATTAAGCCTTTTAAGTCCGTTACTTGATTGGCAGAAAGTCCATACTTTTCTTCAATTCCTTTTGGGGTATAGGTTTGCGCAGCCTTTTTTCCCATTTTTGACGTACGCATAGAAACTTTGTCATTGACAAGTTGTAAGAGATCATTGTCGTTACTAATGATATCGATTTGATCAAACACATCATAATAAGTTTTTGCATAGGTTCCGATGATATCATCTGCTTCAATCAATTCAATTTCCCGTTGTTTTACACCTAGAACATCCAAACTCTTTTTAATTAAATCAATCTGGCTACGAAACTCTTCAGGCATAGGAGGTCTTCCTCCTTTGTAGTCTTCGTAGTCTTTGTGTCGAAAGGTTTCTTTTCCCTTATCAAATGCGACAAGAATATGTGAAAAATCCTCATCAAGAATACTGTTGATCATATTGACAAATGAAAAGACCGCATTGGTGTATTGGCCTTTAGAATTTTGCATTAAGTTCCCACTATATGCGGTCGCATAATATGCGCGGAACATCAAGTTTGATCCATCGATTAGTATCATTTTTTTCATTAGTCTGCACCTCATTTTCTTTCTTTTATTGTACCATATATTTCACGATTCCGATAATACTATGATAGGGAAATTGTAAACAAAAAGAACGCAGATTTTCCACGTTCTTTTATTCACTAGTTGAATGAAAAAGACTTATTTTTGTGCTTCTTCTAGATAATTTACAATATCAGAAACAGACTTGATTTTGGTTGCTTCACTATCTGCAATTTCAATATCAAACTCTTCTTCAATTGCCATGATCAATTCAATAGCGTCTAATGAATCTGCACCTAAATCTTCTGATAAATCTGAATCAATATTGATTTCTTCTTCTTCGATTCCTAATTCTTCTGCAATAATTTCTTTTACTTTATCAAAAATCATTGTTCCACTCCTTATAGGGTTTACTATATCATATTATATGCATTCCTTGTGTATTTGTCAATTACAAATCGCACAAAATAAGCATTTCATATGTATTTTTCTAGCTTAGTTTCGAACCTTATCTTTGTTCTTTTGGTAGATAGCCACTAAACCTTTTAACAATAAATAATCATCATAAATGACGTCTTCATTTACTAAGTCATTTACAAACCTAGAAGCTCCCCCTGTCAATAACACAGGTAAGTCTTTTTTACGGTCTTTTTTTAATGCGTCTACCATACCATCCAACATCTTCGCATGTCCGAACAAAAGTCCAGAATTTAAACAATCAATTGTGTTGGTTGCGATGACGTCTTGTGGTTTTTTAAACTCAAATCCACTAAGTTGTGATGTTCCACCAATCAAACAATCACGTTGGGTTACGAGTCCTGCGGTGATGGCAACTCCTTTGATAATTTTATCCTCAATAAGAGTAATGGTCGTTGCAGTCCCCATATCAATAATGATGGCATCATCACCATAGTGGGCAAGAGCTGCGGCTGCAGAAGCAACCAAGTCCGCCCCTACTTCTTTTGGGTTATCTACAACAATGCGTACACCAGTTTTTAAGCCTGGTCCTACAAACATTGGTTCAAAAGATAAATATTTGATCGATAGATTCTTGAAAATAATGTTTAACTCAGGTACAACACTGGAAATAATCATCCCTTTTGAACCATCTAATACATCTTTCAATATTGCGTAATATTCATCCACTGATTTGCTTTTGTCTGTTGTATATCGATAGGTATTTTTAATACCGTCTTTGTATGTTGCTATTACGATATTAGAGTTTCCAATATCTACTAAGTTAATCATCCTACCACCCTTAATTTTCTGTATTCATTGCTTTTTTGAGTCGATCCGTTATTGGTGCACCAACCAAGGCACACATAACCGTTTCTAAAATAGAATTTACCGCTAAAATTGTAAGCAGGAATCCTAAGAAACTCGCTCCTCCAAAATAGGTTGCTACATAATCAATGACACCTAAGGTTGTTTCTCTTGTTAGTGCTTCTGCAATTCCGTAAACATCAAAGTAAAAATAACTTATTCCTGCTAAGTAAAGCAAGGAAATAACTAAAATAGAATGCATAACGGTCATAACTGCAAAGAATGTTACATCAACCACAACAGATCTTTTTATCGTTCTACGTAAGAAATGTAAAACATCATAGGCAATAAACCCAACAAAGAATCTAGGGAGTACACTCACCAAAGGATTCGTAAAAATTGGATCGAGCGCTCCTGTTGGTCTAGTCCAAGCAACAAAAAGTGAAGTTAATCCGAAGACTAATCCTAAAAACCCACCGACTCTTCTAGAGCCAAAGTAAGCCCCAATAAAAACCGGGATATGAATGATGGTAAATCCCACCATTGGTGTAATCGAAATGTAACCAATATTTGGCACCAATCCAAGTATTAGTACAATGGCAGTTAACACTGCAGTTAACGTTAATTCTTGTGTTCTAGTATTGTTCATTTTCTTCTCCTTTTTAGGCCGTTAAAGGTCCCATAATTTGAATACATATATATGTGTAAATCTTTACACGTTTTGTCTGATTTCTTCTACCTTTTTCTTATTCAAGGCTTTGATGACAATCATCACCATTTTTTTCACTTCTTTGTAATCATCCTCACTAATCATTGAGGTTGTTGAGTGAATGTATCTTGCTGGCATTCCAATGGTCGCAACTAGTACACCGTCGTTTGCAAGTTGCACACGTGCAGCATCTGTTCCACCCATTGATTTGTAATATTGGAATTTCACATTGTGTTTTTCTGCTTCCTCAATGATAAATTTCTTCATCCCTTGGTGCATAATTGCACGAGGGTCATAAAAACGAAGTAAGAATCCATCACCAATCTTACCAGATACATCGTCTCCATCAAAGACATCTGCACATGGTGAAGTGTCTACCGCTAAAAAGACATCTGGCGAAACCATGTTCCCAGCTGTTTCCGCTCCTCTTAACCCTACTTCTTCTTGCACATTTGCTCCAACATATAGTTCACATTCTAGTTCTTCTTTTTTGATTTCTTTTGCGATTTCCAAACTCATACCACAACCAAAACGATCGTCCCAAGCTTTACTGAAAAATTTCTTTCCATCCTTAGAAACGGTAAAATTGTTTTGTGGGATAATTTGTTGTCCAATTTTTACACCTAGTTCTTTCGCATGCTCATCACTATCTGCACCAATATCTAACAGCAAATCCGTAAAGGCAAGTTTCTTAGATGTGTCGCTACTTCCTCTTGTTAAGTGCGGTGGAACCGATGCGGTTACACCAGGTATTTTTTCTAAGTCATCTGTGATAATGTTCATGTGTTGAGACAAGAATACATCACCATGTATACCACCTAAATTTGACATTTTGATTAAACCATTCTTCTTGATACCAGTTACGATTGCTCCTACTTCATCCATATGACCGGCAAGCATAACTTTTGGTCCATCAAAGCCCTTGTTGATGACACCATAAATACTACCTAGTTTATCTTCAATGATTTCATCTACGTATGGTTCAAGATGTTCTCTCATGAATTTTTTCACTGGTTTCTCAAAACTTGGTGCACCTGGTAATTCTACTAAATCACGATACAATTTGTCCATTATGTCCTCCTAAATTTCGCTCGTATTTTGTATATATTTTTTCCTTCTTTTGCAAACTTTTCCTCAAACTCTGTTTGAATATTTTCTACCTTCTCATTGTGTAAATCTTCTGTCACAAATATAAGGTCCATCGGATAGTCTTGCATTTGCTCTTTGGAATATTCAAACAAAAGTCGATTATCCGTTTTCAATTCTAAGACACCATCTTCTTTTAAGAGTTCCTCATATTGTTTTAGAAAACTAGGGTGGGTAAGCCTACGCTTTTCATGTCTGGCTTTTGGCCAAGGATCTGAAAAGTTTAAATAGATTTGATCCACTTTTACCTCTGCGAAAATAGCATTTATATACTTGGCATCCATTCTCAGTAAAAATAAGTTATCTAAAGGTTGATCAATGACTTTTTCTAATGCACGGTACAATACACTATCGAATCGTTCAATCCCTAAATAATTGATTTCTGGATGTCTTGAGGCCAGAGTATGAATAAACTGCCCCTTACCCATACCTATCTCAATATGCAATTGCTTCGTCCTATCAAATCTTTTTGGTAAGGATAGTTTTTCGACATCTTCTTCTCTTCTCGTATCTTGAATATCTTGTACATATTCACTGTAAGATGCTATTTTTTCTTTCGCACCTTTAATTGCTCGTAATCTCATATTGTTCCTTCTTCTTTTAAATATTTGATAAAGGCATCCACCAGTTCAGGATCATACCATGACCCCTTCAACCTATTCAACTCATCGGCTGCCTCTTCATATGTTTTTAACTCTTTGTATCCATCTTCTCTAACCATAATATCAAAACTATCTGCAATTCGTATCACACGAGAATACAAAGGAATCTGGTGTCCCTTTATACCATGCGGATATCCACTTCCATCAAAATTTTCATGTTGATAAAGTACACTAAGAGCAATCATATCGTTGTCAACAATATTACTAATGATCTTGTATCCACTTTCAGAGTGATACTCAACAGATTTCATTTCCTCACTAGTTAATGCAACTGGTTTTTGCAGGATGTGTTCACTCACCACGATTTTCCCAACATCGTGTAAAAGACCAACTTGCTCGATTTCATCTAAGTCACGAGTACGCTTATATCCGGCATACTGCATAATAGATTTTGCATAGCTAGCTACTTGCTCACGATGTGGTCGATGATAAGTTGAACGATCATCTAATGCGGAAAGGATAGCTTCTAATGCCTTACTTTTTCGGTTACCACGTTGTTTTAACTTCATTCGATACATTCTATTCTCAGCTTCTTTAAAAGCATCTAAAAAGCTTTGATGTTCATGAACAATACTGTAGCCAATACTGACACTGAAATCCACCTCGTATAAACCAATCTCTTCATTTGCTTTGGCAATCTCTGACCCTATTATTTCTAGTTTTTCAGTGGACGTATCCTGCAAGATAATCCCAAACTCATCGCCACCAATACGAGCGATGAACCCATCATCAATAATCTTACGTAACTTGTCTGAGAACTTAACCAATAGTTTATCCCCATCCAAATGTCCAAAGGCATCATTCATCAGTTTCAAGCCATCAATATCACATACGATAATACCAGGTCGTTCATCACTTTTGATGGATAATATTCGTTCATCAAATGCATGGCGATTATACAAATTAGTGAGCATATCATGATTCGATAAGTACTCAATCTTTAAGCTTTTACGAACCATGTCTGTCACATCAACAATTGTCCCCAAGTATTTGTTTCTAAAATTTCCTTCAATGGTGGAAATGCTAACGTTAAAAAACATAGCTTCTCCATTGATCTCTAGTTTTACTTGCTGATTATCAATGTTGTGTCCATTTTTGAGATGATCAATCAAAAATGCATAGTCCTCTGTAAAGAGTTCAGACAAATGATCATATAACCTATCTTGCTCTAAATATTCCTTGAACTTATCATTCTTTAAGGTAATTTCGAACTCTTGATCGACCGCAAACATTCCAGAAGGTGCCAAGTTAAAGACACGCTCAAAAGAACTACGCGCATTTTCAGTAATTAAGCGTTGTTTTACATCTTTGGTACGGTCAAACAATATACCAAAAACATAGAGCGTTTCTCCATAAGTATCCTGCTGACCATACAAATAACTTTCTAAATGATGAACCTCACCATATTTGATGACACGATAACGGTTGACCCTACCTTCAGGGTGGGCGATGATATCATCAGTCGCATCGTCAAACTTACCTAAATCCTCTGGATGCACTATCTTTCTAAAATCATCTATGTTCTTCATTTCTTCAACACCTAAAAACTCTTTAAGCTCATCAGGTCCATCAAAGGTCGATGTTTTGACATCATAAAGAAAGGTGGCAATATTGGCTACTTTCTTCGTCTCTTCAAAGAGTTTCTTCATTGACTCTTGGGCTTCAATCTCCGCAAACTCTTGGTCTTTATTCTGTCCAAAAATTGTAATCACTTCTGGAGTTTCACCCGAAAATGCCTTCACAAAAATCGTAAACTCTATCCATACATAACGCTGTAATTGTTCATGGTGTACACGAATACTGATTACTTTATGTGACTCCTTAAGAGAACGGATTTCTCTATCTAATTCCTGTACAATCTGAAGATCTTCAGGATGCACATTCTTTAGAATATATTCTTGGTATTCGTCAAAACTTTCGATTTTCTCTCCAACCAAGTCTTCTACATTTCGCTGGGTTGTGATAAGTTTTAATATACGGTTATATTCCATCATACCGACTGTCGAATGCTCGGTATTAGATTTTCTATATTCTTTTTGTTCAACCACACTTCCAACATTTCTAAAATAGGTCACAAAACGATCTTTCCCTGTTGGAAAAGCATGGACGTTGAAGTAGGTTTGAAATATCTTAGAAAACATTAAGAAATGCGCTGGTTTTTGCTTTCTAACTACGCTTTCATAACGCTCCAACCATTCCTTTTCTACATTGGGAAGAACCGCTCTTACAGTTTGTCCAATAACTTGATCTAGGGGTCTATTTATATCACGACAAAAAGCTTCATTTACATAAACGAATTCATAATCAACCGCTTGACCTTCGTCATCGTAAATGAGGCGATGTTCAGCAATAGAGATATCAATATTTTCGACCAAATTGCGGAAATATTGTTCACTATGTTGCGTCATTGTTTGTCCCCCTATATTTCATCAAAATCGTATCAACATATTATATCATAATATGAACGCTTTCACAATCACAAGAAATCCTTCTATTTGGTTAGTTCGTAAATAGCGTCCATATAAATCGCAGTTGCTTTTAATAAGTCATCCACGACTATATATTCATCCAACTGATGCACAACATCTTCTCGCCCTGGCATCATTGGTCCAAAAGCAACGGCTTTTTTCAGAGCACGAGAATACGTTCCTCCACCAATCGTTAATAGTTTAGAGTCTTCATCTCCCGTAAACTTCTTATAGGAATTATGCAGAGTCTGAACAAATGGATCTTGAGGATCCACATAGTGCACCACTTTATCAGTGGTTACTTTCATAGAAAAATTATAACTATTAGCGATGTTGGTTACTTTTTTCAGTGAGCCTTCTTTGTCCCATCCATTAGGATAACGACCATTAACACCAATTTTACAATACCCATTTTCTACTTCAAAAACTGCTGGATTCATAGTAAACTCTTTCATTTCTTCATCATAATGATCGATCCCAAGTTTTTTCCCAAAATGATCAAATGTAAAATACTTACTAATCAGTTCAATGTAAGGATTGTTAATATGATCCTTTAAAAATTCAATCAATAAACTCGCTGCATTGACTCCCTTATCAGGTTGCATAGCGTGCGCTCTTTTCCCTTCAATCTTGTAAAGTCCATCTTCAACAGACCCAACATAGTTGTGTTTATCTAAATAGGCAACAAAGGCATCTTCTACATCAATACTAAGTTCACACTCAGCTCTATCTGGTACAACATTCATACGATCTCCAGCATGAAAAGAGAGTAATTCTGTATCTCCAATCTCACCTTCAATAACAAAGGATAATAAGCCCTTCTCACCGTAAATTAAAGGAAAGTTTGCATCTGGTGCGAATCCGATATCTGGCATTTGTTCTTTCCCAAAATAATAATCGATTCCACGCCACGCTGTTTCCTCATCTGTACCCAAAATTATGCGGACAAGTTTTTTTGGTACAAAACCTTGCTTCTTCAACAACTTTAAAGCAAAATAAGCAGCCATGGTTGGCCCCTTATCATCAATTGCACCTCGTGCATAAATACGTCCATTTCTAAGAGCAGGTTCAAAAGGAGGACTAGTCCATCCATCTCCCGCAGGTACAACGTCTAAGTGACATAAAATTCCTAAAAGTTCATGTCCACTTCCATATTCAATATGCCCAGCATAAGCATCTAAGTTCTTAGTTAAGAACCCATCTTTTTCACCTAGTGCAAGCATGTGTTCTAAAGCATCATTGATATCTTCACCAAAAGGGTGCTTACTTTTCGGGTCAAAAGCCTCCAACACACTCGGTATTGCAAGCAAACGATTTGTTTCCTCTATAATCTCTTCTTTGTGTTCCAATACTATCTTCGAAAAATCCATAAAATCACCTCAATCAATGATAGCACTATTCACGAGTTATTTCAATTAGAACAACCCAGCTATACAACATATTCTTCTATTATAGTATCGATTGACAAAGATGTCTTTTCGTTTTATAATTGATTGATATATGAGCATTGACTCATATTAAAATGATATTCAAGTATAAACGTATATACGTGATAGATAGATTTGACTGACTAAAAAATATCTCGAGGTGACCAACATGATTAAAAAAGTCATTATGAAAAACCTGCTTTGTTCTTCTTGTGCAGGAAAAATAGAACATGCACTAAGTGAACTCGAACATATAGAATCAGCAAGTTTCAATTTTACCAATCAGGTAATGTTGTTAGAGGTAAATGATGAGTATAACGAAAACGAAGCTTTACCGAAAATAAAGAAGATCGTAGATTCCATTGAAGATGGTGTTGAAACATATCCTTACGAAAAGCGTCATGTAATGGAAACGAAAAAATCCATTGAAACCTACCACAGTGTGTTTATTGGACTACTAATCTATGCCATTGCATACATTTTCGACCGTTACGAAATTCCTTGGGGCTTTATCCCTTTATATTGGATAGGTTACTTCTTTATTTCTTTTAAAATCGCTCGTAAAACCTTTAAGGGTTTGAAAAGAAAAGATTACTTCAACGAAAACACCTTAATGTTTATCGCAACTCTTGCGGCCATGTTCTTAGGTGAATTCTTCGAAGCGAGTTTGGTTATCATTTTTTATACTTTAGGTGAATACCTCCAACATAGAGCAGTCCATAAAAGTAAGGAAGAAGTATCTGCATTAGTCGATTTACGAATCGAGTATTGCCATATCTATGAAGATGGAAAACTCGTTATTAAAGATCCAATGTCTGTCCGTAAAAATGATATTGTTGTAGTGAAAAATGGTGAAAAAGTTCCAGTTGATGGACACATCATAAAGGGAACTTCCTCCTTAAATACAAGTGCACTAACTGGTGAAGCAAAATTAACACATGTTGGTGTGGGTGATTATGTTTTAAGTGGTAATATAAACGTTGGAAATGTCTTAGAAATCAAAGCAAAAAAAGAATACAAAGAGTCAACACTAGCAAGAATAATTGATTTAATCGAGAATTCCACTCACCATAAAGCAAAAACAGAAACCTTTATCACAAAGTTTGCAAAAGTATATACCCCTATTGTTACGGTCGCTGCCTTACTTATGTTCTTAATTCCAACCATATTTGATTCAGCAAACTACCAAGACTATATCTATCGAGCAGCTACCTTCTTAGTCATTTCTTGCCCTTGTGCCTTAGTGTTATCCATACCTCTTTCCTATTTTTCTGGTATTGGCGCAGCCGCAAAAAACGGAATCCTTGTCAAAGGAAGTTCCTATTTACATATGATGACCAATGTCGATGCGATCGGAATAGATAAGACTGGTACGCTAACACATGGAACATTCACAGTGGATGACTATTCCACTGATGAAGTTTTGAAACTCGCCGCAAGTCTTGAACACTTCTCTAATCACCCTATAGCCAAATCTATCGTAGATTATTACAAGGGTGACTATTACGAGTTAGAAGATGTTGAAGAAATAGCTGGTCTTGGTTTAAAAGCAAGTTTAAATGGAGAGACCGTGTTGGTTGGAAACTCTAAACTACTCAATAAACACAACATCAAAATCAAAGATAAAAAGATTATAGTCGCATCCAATGTATACGTTAGTAAAGGAAGAAAATACCTTGGAAGAGTCATCATTCGAGATCAACTAAAAGATTCTTCACTCAATGTAATAAGAAGATTAAACAGGAAACATTCTATCACCATGTTAACTGGAGACAACGATGCCATTGCCTCAGATGTCGCATCATCTTTAGGAGGAATCAATTTCCAGTCAAACCTTTTACCTGAAGATAAAATAAATGCATTTGACAACATCGAATCAAAGAAACTAAAAATGTATGTTGGTGATGGTATCAACGATGCACCCTTGCTAAAAAAAGCAGACATCGGTGTTGCCATGGGTAGTGGTAGTGAAATTGCCATAGATGTCGCAGATGTCATCATAATGAATGACGATTTAAGCATCTTAGAAAAAGCCTTTAAGATCGCCAATAAAACGAAACGTATTGCCTATGAAAACATCGTCTTATCACTTGGCGTAAAATTCTTATTTTTGGCCCTAGCAGGTATCGGTATTTCTAGCATGTTGATGGCCATCTTCGCTGATGTTGGTATTACCATCATCGCTGTATTAAACAGTTTACGAATTATTTATGAGCGAAAGGGGAAATAAGAAAATGGCAAGAAGATTGCAAAAAGACATCAAGCAAACCGTAGACTTATTCAAGATATTTAGTGATTACACCAGATTGCGCATCATCGCTCTTCTTATAACAGGAGAGTTTTGCGTACAAGAAATCAGTGACCATCTAAAGGCAAGCCAGTCTGCCACATCTCACCAACTACGATTGTTGCGTGATTTGAAAGTCGTCAAAACAAGAAAAGAAGGAAAACAAGTATTCTATAGTTTACAAGATAGTCATATAAAAGAACTTTACCTAACTGGTTATTCTCACGCAAACGAATGTTAAACAAAAGGACAAACAGTCAAACTGTTTGTCCTTTTCTTATACATGTTTAATTAAAGCGTACTTTTTCTTACCTCTACGTAAAACGGTAAAGTGTCCTTCAATCGCATCACTTTTTTGAATCACAAAATCTAAATCCTTTTGCTTTTCTCCATTGATTGCGACTGCATTATTCTTCACAAACTCACGAGCTTCTCTTTTACTAGAAGCGAGTTTGCATTCAATCAAAGCATCGACCAAATTATAATCATGAGAGAACTCAAAAGATGGAACATCCTTAAATCCTTCCTCAATTTCTTCTTTTGAAAGGCTTCCTACATTTCCACTGAAGAGTGCCTCACTGATTCGAACGGCTGACTCATACTCTTCTTTTGAGTGCACCAAAGTTGTTAGGGTTTCAGCAATCTTACGTTGCGCAAGTCGCTGATGAGGTGCTTTTTTAAATTCTTCAATAATAGCTTCTGTTTCTTCTACACTATAGAAGGTAAACTTCTTCAAGTAACGAACTGCATCATCATCACTCGTATTGATCCAATATTGATAGAATTCGTAAACAGAGGTCAGTTCCTTATCCAACCAAATAGCTCCACCAGCCGTCTTTCCAAACTTTGTTCCATCAGCCTTTGTTAGTAGAGGCCAAGTAAAGCCGTAGCCTTTTTTATCATGCCCAAGCACTTTACGAATTAGTTCCAATCCAGCGGTAATATTCCCCCACTGATCTTGCCCACCAATTTGCATGGTACAATTGTGTTCCTTATATAAGTGCATAAAATCTAAAGACTGGATAATTTGATAAGAAAATTCTGTGAAACTAATTCCTTGATCAATGCGGGATTTTACACTGTCCTTTGACAACATATAGTTTATGTTAAAGTGTTTCCCGATATCCCTTAAAAAGGATATGATATCGAAGTTTGATATCCAATCATAGTTATTGACAACTTCAGCATCCGGCAAGATCTTCTTCACTTGCGCCGTGATTTTCTTCGCATTGTCTAACGATTCTTCTAAGGTCAACAGTTGACGTTCTGTACTTCGTCCACTTGGATCACCAATCAAACCAGTCCCTCCACCGATCACCAGTATTGGATGATGGCCCTTGTCTTGTAATCTCTTTGACACTAAATAAGAAATCAAATGTCCTACGTGTAAAGATGAAGCAGTTGGATCTGCCCCCACATAAAACGTCATGTTCTCTTCTTCCATCTTTTGTTCTAGTTCTGGATCAGTCACATCATATAAGAGTTCTCTCCATTTTAATTCTTCTAATAAAGTCATGTTCTTTTCCTCCTAAAAATATAAAAAGTTCGCCCTATAAAAGGACGAACTTTACTCCGCGGTACCACCTTTGTTCTAATTACTTAGCACTCAAAAAGATAACGGATTTACCGTCTGCACTTTGCATGCAGAAGCTCCTAAGTGTATAAACATGTGCTTATCTTCATTTTCACCAACCATGAAGTCTCTACATATAAACCGCCATGTTCTCTCTTATTCAACGCCCTATTTTGTTGTTTTACGCAACACAATGGAATGTGGTAGTTTTACTTCTCTATCTACAACATCTTCTTTATTCATTAACTTGGTTAACAATCTCATACCAACCGCACCTAAATCATAAATTGGTACATCGACACAAGAAAGTTGTGGTCTAGCAAGTCTTGCATACTTAGTATTTTGGAATCCACAAATTCCAATATCTTCTGGTACACTGACGTTGTTTTCAAAAGCGATATTCATAAACGAAATCGCAATAGAGTCACGAACCGCCACTACACCATCAACCGTATTATCTCTAAAATACTCATTGAAATGTTCACTATTGATTGATATACGTCCAGAAGTACGCATAACATGAGGTTCCAATCCAGCTTCATTGATTGCTCTTAAATATCCAGCCTCTTTCAAATCGTTCACCATATACTTACGAACGGTTGAAAGCATATAAATATTTTGTCGACCCTCATCAACTAATTTTTTGGTAATTTCATATCCAGCACGCTCATAATCAATCGATACGGAAGGAATTTCATCACTTTCTGGATAATATGTATTGGTCAAGACAATTGGAATTTGATAGGTATTTTTAATGGTTTTCAAAAACTCAAACTGTGACTCGGTAATCTCATCATTCAAGTACAAAATTCCATCCACTTGTGCCGCAATAATTTCTCTTAAAATATCTTCTTCAGAAGCATCCTCACTCTCTAAAATATAGAGTAGAATCGAATACTTGTAAACACGGGCAATATCAGCAATACCATTCATCATCTCTGCGATACTTGCTCTTGACATATCCGGTACAACCACCGCAACCGTAGTTGACTTACGACTTGCAAGTCCTTTGGCAAATGCATTTGGTTTATAACCTAGTTCTTCAATCACTCGTAAAACACGGTCTCTTGTTTCCGGCTTAACCTTCTCCGGATTATTGATCGCTCTTGATACTGTTGCTAAGGAAACACGGGCTGCTCCAGCAACATCATAAATCGTAGCTTTACTCATATTTTACACCTTCTTTCACTCTATAAATTATATCACAAATGAAAATGTTTTCAACGGAAAATGTAAAATTTTCATAAATACTTAAACCCTTTTGTGCAAATTGCCAAAAAAAAGACTGTATACTGAGATCCCCAGTAATACAGTCTTCAAACTATCTACGTTCTTTAATACGAGATTGTTTCGCTGAAAGTCCTCTGATGTAATGAAGTTTCGCACGACGTACTTTACCTCTTCTTACAACTTGAATAGACTCGATTGATGGTGAGTGTACAGGGAAGGTACGTTCAATACCAATTCCATAAGAAACTTTACGCACTGTAAATGTTTCACTTACTCCTCCACCTTGTTTCTTGATCACTAGGCCTTCAAATACCTGAATACGTTCTCTGTTACCCTCTTTGATTCGAACAGATACCTTTACGTTATCTCCACTGTTGAAAACAGGGACATCTTCTTTACGGTACTCGGCAGTGATGTCTTTAATTAATTGCTGAGACATTGTATCACTCCTTACTTTTTTTCATTTGCTCATAAGGATAGTCCAAAGCGGAGCAAACACTAATAGATTTAACAGCGGTATAAATTATAGCACACAGATTTATAAAAAGCAAGAATTTTTCCCAACAAAACTCTTATGCTTCCTTACCATGCTCCTTCATATAAGCATCATACAAATCCTTGCGTCGCTTTTTCGTTCGTTTTAAGGATTCCTCATGTCGCCATTCTTCAATACGTTTGTGGTGTCCACTAAAGAGCACCTCCGGAACATCCATCCCATCATACGATCTAGGTCTAGTGTAGTGAGGATGTTCTAACAACCCATCTTGAAAGGAATCATTGATGTGGGATTCCTCTTTGTTCAAAGCATCTGGCAACAATCTCACCACACCATCCATTAAAACCATGGACGCAATTTCTCCTCCCGTTAAGACATAATCTCCAATCGAAACCTCAAGATCGAAATAAGGTCGAATTCGTTCATCAAACCCTTCATAATGTCCACAAAGGATAATCAAATGATCGCGCTCTTTATAATCAGCCATCATCTCTTGTTTTAAGACATCCCCTTGAGGTGTCATAATAATCTTCAACGCATCCTCATAACCCTCAATACTGCGTAAAGCATCCACCACAGGTTGCACCCGCAAGACCATGCCAGCTCCTCCACCAAATGGCGTGTCATCGACCTTCATATGCTTATTGTCAGAAAAAACTCGAAAATCAATGATATTAATAGCAACAATACCTTCACGCACCGCACGTCCAACAATCGTTTCTTCTAAGAAATTATCAAACATTCTAGGAAATAAAGTCAAGACATCAATTCTCATAGAAACCATCCAATAAATTTACATCAATACGTTTATTTTTAAGATCAACCTTTTCAACAAACTCTTTTCGAAAAGGAATCAAGATTGTACTCTTCTTTGTCTTAACTTCTAAAAGTTCTCCTTGAGGTACCTCACGAACATCTGACACCTCTCCCAGTAAATCCTCTTCATAGACCTTAAGTCCAATCAACTCATTAAAATAAAACGCATCCTCTTCTAACTCTTCACGGTCGCTTTCTTCAATCACGACATAAGATCCCTTAAATTGTTCAACCAAGTTGATGTGGCGGTATTCTTCCACATCAACCAACTCAACACCCTTATGAGTTCGATAACTCATAATAGTGATTGGTAAAAACTCATCCTTATAAGCGATCCATAACCTATTTCCTTTTTTGTAACGCTCACTGATAAAATCGCTGAACGACTTTATCTTCAAAGTACCTTTCAATCCATGGGTACCAATTATTCGACCAACAGTAATTGTCTTCATTCTATACCCTCCTATTTTGAAAACATGATGTTTTCTGACTGAAACATTCTATTTAATATATAAACAAATATACTAACATACACTAGACTCGATATAATAGTAACCAAATACGCAACCGTATTAATCTCAAAGGTCAAAATCCCTATCAACATCTGAATGGTGTTGTATAGTGGAATAACGTAAAACAATACATTGGCTTGTGTATCATCACTAAACATGGAACTAACACCTAAAATCACCGCACCAAAGTAAAATGGCAAGATCAGCATTGACGCCTCTTTGATTGTTTTCGCATAAGCACTAACAATACTAATTAACCCCACAATTACAAGGACCGTTGCTAGTAAAATGGTAAACAACATAAAGAACTCAAACACACCATAAATACTCAAGTCAATGTTCTCTCCTTGCATTAAGTTGGGCAAACTAAACATGATACCAATAAAAGAACTCGTCGCACTCATTAACGACACCAAACTCAAACTCATTACTTTTCCAATAGCAATATCACTTCGTTTAACCGGGGTCACAAGCAAGGTCGCAATTGTACCACGTTCCTTTTCCCCAGCAATCGAATCAGGCCCTATTGACATAGCCCCACTAAATAAAAACATCACAATCAACATCGGAAGCAAGGCCGCAATTCCTTGTCCCGTTGCTTTTTGTTCATCAAATATTTCATAGTCCTCTCCACTTTGGTTGATGGAAAAAACATAATAATCAAGGCCATGTCGATCCACTCCAATGGCTTGCTGGAAGACCGATAACTGCGACTGAAACTGATAATAGGTATTGGATGAAAACTGTTTACTCGGATTGTAATACATACCTACATCTGGCAAGGCAGTTTGCCCTTGGTAATCCGCTAGTTTCTCATCAAAATCTTCTGGAAAAGATAAAAACAAATCCATATCTCCTTCAAGAAGCATGGCTTCACGCTCACCCTTAGATAAACCTTCACCATCTTCATAACGTACATTCAAGTCTTGATCTGCTAAAAACGTTTGAAAATCTTCTGACATATTCTCTGTATAAACAACCATCTCATGCGTTTCAACTTCTTCCATCTGTCCACCAATGATATTTCCCATCAAAGAATAAATCAGATAAATCGCAAGCCCTGGTAATAATACAGCAGTAAAGAGTAAGCGTCGATCACTAATGACACGATAAAACTCTTTTCGAAACACAGTCAATATATTTTTCATTGTGCTCCCTCACTTTCCGCAACTAATCGGAAAAACAAGCTCTCTAGTTCTTCCTCTGATTCATGTAATTGCGCTAAGGTATCTGTCCATTTCATTTGTCCATTGATGATGATTCCCACACGATCACATATTTTCTCAACAACACTTAATATATGGGTCGATACAATCACTGTTTTACCCATATCTCTAAGTTCTACTAAGTAATCCGTCACACTTTTCGCAGTCAAAATATCGAGTCCGTTTGTCGGTTCATCAAAAATGATAAAATCTGGATCATGAACCAAACTAATCGCAATACTCGCTTTTTGCTTCATACCTGTAGACAGATCCGCCACTTTTACCTCACGGAAATCCTCAATCCCAAAACGCGCAAACAACTCCTCTTTTCGTATGCTCGTCTCTTCTTCGTTTAATCCATGCAACTTAGCAAAGTAATCAAATAAATAATTCGGACTAAAATGATCTTCAAGTTTTAGTTCACTCGTCAAAAACCCAATGCGCTTACGCACCTCATAAGAATCTTCTCTTACACTAAAACCATCAACAAAAACATCACCTTCATCCGGTTTAATCAAGGTTGATATAGCACGCAAACATGTAGTTTTACCGGCTCCATTAGGACCCAGCAACCCATAAATTTCACCTGGATATGCAGTAAAAGAAAGATTGTTCACCGCAACCTTCTTTGTTTCATCTGTTTTTTCAATAGCTCTTTGCTTTCTAGATAAAGAAAACGTCTTTTTCATATCTTTTACTTCTAATACCTTCATCAAATTCTCCTTTACCTTATAGTCACCCATCATTATACTCCAAAACAACTAGAAAAGAAACAAAACCTACAAGGAAAAATCCAAAGAAAAAAACGCCAAAACTGGCGTTTTATAAAGAATCAATATTAATTTGAACTTTTTTGCCTTCTTTTGAAGCACTTGCATACGCAATTGTTCGGATTGCATTCGCAATACGTCCATTTTTACCAATCACTCTGCCTAAATCCTCTTGATTCACAATAACTTGAATGGTCAACACTTCATTTTCTTCAGAAAACTTCTTGACCATAACGTCCTCTGGATTCATGACAAGTGGCTTAATTAAATCTGCGATTAACTGTTCATAATTAATAGCCATAATATTCGCCTACTTCGTATCTTTAGTTGATTTAATTCCGGCTTTTTTGAATAAGTTTTTCACTGTGTCAGTAGCTTGTGCACCTTCATTTAACCATTTTTGAGCTTTTTCTTCATCAATTGATACAGTAGCTGGCTCAGTTAACGGATTGTAAGTACCAATAATTTCTAAGTATCTACCATCACGTTTCGCTCTTGAATCTGCTGCTACCAATCTATAGAATGGACGTTTTTTCGTACCAAATCTTTGCATTCTGATTTTAACTGCCATAATATTTCCTCCTTTTATTTTTTCCTCTCAAAGTATAGCATACATATAAAAAGGTGTCAAGTAATTTTACTTAACACTTTCATCTTCTTGTTCATTTAAGAGGATATCGTTCTCAAACAAGGACTCTTCCACACGCTTCACCAACTTCAGTTTATTAATGCGTTCAATAACCGCATCTTTTTCTTCTTGATTTACGTAAAGAATCGCATACTTCTTTTTCTTTGTATAATAATAGATTTCCCCTATTTTCCCAAGATTTTTCAGGACCTTAGGACTTTTAAAATAGACAATCAAGTTTGCTCGCTCTATCATGCTAACGCTCCTCTAAGTTCAATATATTCATCTCTTTAGGATGTTTGACGTTCTTTGAAACAATGTTGGCTAGATCAATCGAAAATTGGTCTAAATATCTTTGTAAACTTTTTTCGATGTTTTTATATTCTTTAACAAGTTTATGCTCCATCAAAGCAACTTTTTTTTGTTGAAATTCTTTTTGGTACCTACTTAAGTCCGGATGGTACTGACCATATTTCTTCGCTTCTTCGTATCGTTTCTTTGTTTTTAAAAAGACAGAAATCAGTTCTACTACATCTTTGTCTTCATCCATCTCTTTACGCAACTCTAAAAGTCTCTTATATTCCGCTCGTTCTTTAAAGGCATCACAAGCATCATAGGTAAGACCAACTAACTTACTATCCATATCATCACCTAAATAATAGTATACTGAATTTTTCTTTCTTCTTCAAGTGAAAAGACGGAAACCTATTTAAAAAACAGTTTAGAAAATAAACAATTCCACACTAGATTGTTTGACACCTTCTACAAACAAACATATAATAAAAGTGAACAAAAATACAATATAAGAAAAGACGATGCATATGAAACTACTGAAATTAACGATTACAGGATTTTTATTCTTTTTGTTTCTACTAACGACCACCACATCCGTATCTGCAGAAAACCAAAAAGTGGTCCATTTTACAGATAGTCAATGCCTTATTTGTCTAGAATTAAAAGGCTACATAAACGGTGAATACACCGAAGATGCCGACTACATCAAAAAAATGGAAGATGCCGGAATAGAAGTAGAAAGTTATGATATATTGACCAGTGCAGAAAACGCTGACTTATTCACCGCTTACAAAGCAACCTATAATGTTGATAAAGAAGCGGCTGTTCCCATTGTATTTGCTGGGGATCAAGCCTTTGTTGGGCTGGATGAAATCCGTGAAGGATTTGACGATGGATCCATTACAAGTTTAAGTTCTGAGGAACTTCTAGATGTATCGGTTATTGAAGGCGCAACCTATACGAACATTACAGGAGTCGTTGGATTCTTAACCGTCTTAGCTGCCGGTTTTCTAGATGGATTTAATCCTTGCGCGATTGCTATGTTGTTGCTCTTTGTGAGTCTCTTAGGATTTAGTGAGAACAAACGAGTACTAATCTTAGTGTCAGTCACCTATATATTCGCACTATTTATTTCTTATTTCTTAATAGGAACCTTCTTACTTAACTTCTTATTACAGTTTAAAGCAGAGGCAGAACTCATCAACCGTATCATATCCTGGTTTGTCGCAATTCTCTGTTCTTTCCTATTTTTATTTAACTTATACGATTTCTTTATGACAAGAAAGAATCGCTATGATAAAGTAAAAAACCAATTACCAAAATTTATTCAACGTTTCAACAAAAAAATCATCAAACGTTTCACCGCAGTTATCAATGATGACACCAATAAAAAAGGATTGTTCACAATTCTCGTATTAACCTTTGTACTCGGTGTCTTGCTCAGTGTGACAGAACTAATTTGTACTGGGCAAATCTATTTAGGAATCATCTATGGTATTCATTACTTAGAGACTTTCTATGCATACATAGCCCTTATCTCTTACAACATCATGTTTGTCGTTCCACTAATTGCCATCGCAGTGATTGCTATTAGAGGAAAAGGGATTGTCTCAACTAGTAACTGGATACGTGAACATATGCACATTATAAAATTCTTTAACGCTATGCTATTTTTAATCATTGCTTTATACTATTTTTCAAGAATAATCTAGGAGGGACACCATGGCAAACAAGGTGAAAATCACCAAACAGGGAAAAGTGATTTATGAAGGGAATATTTTAGATATTCCGATCAAAGAAGACTTTATCATCAAAAAAAGTATCGAAGTTTTTGATGACGATGATCCATGCATTATTCATCAATCTTTTGTCATCAAAGAATACACCAACGAATTACTAGACTTATTAAAAGAATCTCCGAACGGATGTTTAGAAAAAGACGAACTAAAAGACAAGATTGCCTTTATCGATTTCACGGATATTGAACAAATCTGTATCCAGTTATTGGAGTGATGATATGCACTACCTAGATAATGCCGCAACCACTAGAGTTTCAAAAGAGGTTTTTGATGCCATGAAGCCCTATTTCTCAACTTACTATGGGAATCCTAGCAGCCTTCATGAATCAGGTATTAAAACAAGAAAAGCCATCAATCAAGCAAGGAAAACCATTGCTTCTCTTTTGCATGCAGACCCAAGTGAACTTGTTTTTACAAGCGGAGGAACGGAAGCTACCAACATGTGCCTAAAAGGCTTAGCCTTTTCCAACCATACTAAGGGAGAAATCATCACAACCAAAATAGAACATCACGCTACCTTACACACAGCAAAGTTCCTAGAAACCCTGGGGTATTCTGTCTTCTACTTATCTGTAGATGAAGAGGGATTCATTGACCTAGAAGAACTTCGTTCACTACTGACAAACAACACCTTAGTTGTTAGTATTATCTTGGCCAATAACGAAATAGGGACAATCCAGCAACTACAAGAAATAAAAAAACTATGTGAGCAAGCTAGTACCTATCTACATGTAGACGCTGTACAAGCAATTACCCATATACCAATCGACATTCATGCACTTGATGTTGACTTTATGAGTATCTCTGCCCATAAATTCCATGGACCAAAAGGAATTGGTGCACTCTACATCAAAAAAGGAATTGAACTAAGCCCACTAATTCACGGTGGATCGCAAGAAAAGAATCGACGTGCAGGAACAGAAAACGTTCCTTATATAGTTGGTTTTGCCAAGGCATTAGAACTCGGTCAAAAAGACTTGGCAGAATATCGAAAGCGTCTAGATGACTACAGCAACTATTTATTAAACAGACTAAACGAACAAGGTATTCACTATCGATTAAACGGTCCATCTATTGGAAAAGACCGCTTGCCTGGGAACATAAACCTGACCTTCCCAGATTGTGATTGTCATGATTTGCAATACCACCTGCACCGTGCAGGAATCTATGTATCTACATCCTCTGCATGTGATTCATCAAACATCGAGATCTCTCACGTCATCAAAGCTATCTATCCAAACGTTGAGGATCATAAGGATGGAGCTATTAGAGTAAGCTTAGGAACCGATACGAAATACGAAGATATTGATGCATTTGTCTCAGAAGTCATAAACTATATAAACAAAGGTTGATCAAACGATCAACCTTTTATTTGTTCTATATCTACTTCAACCATTTCACCAAGTGGCAAATCACCTAAAGATAAGTCACCAATTTTCGTTCGTTTCAAAGCAATAACTTCACGTCCATAATGAGCAACCATGCGTTTTACCTGATGAAATTTCCCTTCCTTGATTCGTAAGTAAAAATGCAAGTCATCCACCACTTCAACTTCTGGTTTCATCGGTGTATAAGGTGCGTTATTCCCATCCATGATAACCATCTCATCTAATAAAACAGATGGATCAAATGGCTGGTCTACAGTCACATAATACTCCTTATAAACATTTTTACTTGGATGGATAATCTCATGCAACATTTGCCCATCATTTGTCAAAAGCAACAAGCCTTCTGTATCAATATCCAACCGTCCAGCTATCTTTAAATCAAATCGATGATATGGATCATAAACAAAGTCGAAGACTGTTGGATGTAAGTCATCGTGATTGGCACTCACATAACCCTTAGGTTTATTGAGCATTAACAAGATAGACTCTTCATAATATACGACTTCCCCATCAAACATAACTTCATCTTTTTTGGGATCAACTTTTACTTTGGCCGACTTACATACTTTTCCATTAATTTCTACACGTTTCTCACGAATCGCTTTATCAATTTCTTTTCTTGATCCATACTTTAAATTGGACAACATCTTATCTATTCTTAACATATTTACTCCTCTAACTCATAAAAGCGATCGAGCGTATATCCTTCTAAGAAAATTACTCCGATGGCTAAAACACAATATATAACAGTTCCTAGAACAAGTCCCCCACTGGTATCATAAATAGTAAACAAGTTCATCCAACTTAGATTTAAAAATCGTAAAAATACCAAGGCAAAGACCAACAAAGAAACATAGCCAGGCCAAATATCAACAATGGTTAAAATAAACAAAGTAGCAATCGAGAACCCAAGCACAAGCATGGTCATCATATCGACAAAATCGTAGAGCTGATTTACATCACGCGAACCAAAAGATACAATCCATGGGAACTGTAAAAAGAAGTAAACAACCATAAAGATTGAGATGTTCTCATTTAATGGTGCATTCCTGAAAACAAGGACCAAAAACCAGACAAGGACCCCAAGTTGAACAGGCAACAATAGCATATAATAACTTTCCACACTAAGGATGTTTTCAATGAAAGGAAGATAATACCCTAAGACATTAATCAGCAGTACCAAAGACGCAACAATCATATATAATAGTGGTATTTTTCTCAATAGTAACCCTCCTCATAAGAACTCTTTTGAATCTCTTCTTGTTCATAGTATAACACATACAACATGGTCGCAGTTAATCCTAAACTCAACAAATACACAGCAAAAGTCAAGGTCGAAAAGATCGTAAGGAAATTAAGATTACTCATGAAGCTTCTCAAAAAATAGGGTTGGAAGGTCGAAAAGGATCGGCCCATTACACTGGCAAAAAGGACAAAACTCACAATCTTCGGCCACGACTTCGTCAATAAAAAGACTAGCCCTACCACTATATTTAGAACAATAAAACCAATGTTCATTAGTTGAAAAGCTTGATAAACAAAAAAACTTTGTCGCCCTACAACAATCATCATAAAATGTCCAAAAGTTTGAACAATGCTAAGAATGACAAATACGATCAACAATGGATACTCCTGTACTTTCTTCGCCACAAAATATAAGAGAAACACAAGAGGAATCAAACTAAAAGCATAACTACTTATTCGCAACATCTGCATGGTTTCAATACTTCTTGGTTGGATAAGTAGATAGAGGACACGAGAGAGCACCGTACTCAGTAAGCTAAGTCCAATATATATAACTGTAATGCGCATTGCTTTATTCACAAGACCACCCCTTTACAAACATTATACAGTATTTATATAAAAAAATAACCCCCCTGAGAGAGTTATTTAAAGTTTTTCATTGTTTTATAGATTGAATAACCTGATACTTGTTCAAACTTCTTATCTTGTTCTTTTTCTAATGATTTTGAATTTACGGTGCGGCTATACACCTTATAAGCCGCAACCAATTGTTCTCTAGTCACCTTTGATGGACGCTCATTAGCATCCTCAATCAACGAAAAAAATTCAATCAGTTTGACAATTTCATCTTTGGTATACAAGTCGTAATCAATTGGATAAGTATACATACTTAATCTCCAAAACTGATTCCGATTGACTTAGCCGCTTGCACATATTGTCCAGCTGGGTCAACTTGTTTCTTACCACCCTTAGAAGTTTCACCCATTTCACCATTACCAACTACTTCTTCTAGTGGTACCGATGTAATGTTACGTCCGCGGTACTGCACCATTGATCCAGCGCCACCACTCATCATTAAATCAACCGCATTTACACCGAACAACAATCCAAGTGCACGGTCAAATTGTGAGGTAATTCCTCCACGTTGAATGTATGCTAAGTTTGTATAACGAACTTCATGCTCTGGTACTAATTTTTGTAACTGACGTGTAATAACATCACCAATTCCACCTAAACGTACAGAATCTGCACTGTCCTCGATGGTTTCTCTAACATGTACTTCTCCACCTTTTGGTTTCGCACCTTCACTAACCACAATGATGGTAAAGTTACGTCCGAACGCGTCACGTTGACGAATTTTCTCAACCACTTTATCAAGATCGTATGGAATTTCTGGAATTAAGATAACGTCTGCGCTTCCAGCCAATCCACCTTCTAATGCTAACCATCCAGCATTACGACCCATAACCTCTACAACCATTACTCGGTCATGAGAATACGCCGTTGTATGGATTTTATCCAGTGCATCGGTGATCGTTTCTAATGATGTGTTGTAACCAAATGTTACATCGGTTGCTGGTAAGTCATTGTCAATTGTTTTTGGAACACCAACAACTGGTAATCCTTTACGGTGAAAGTCACGTGCACTTGTTAAAGTACCATCTCCACCAATAACAATCAACCCATCAACACCTAAGTATTTTAAGTTTTTCAATGCCTCATCTGATACGTCACGATACTCAATTGACCCATCTTCCTTACGTGCATATGGGTAATTAAATAAGTTGTCTTTATTTGAAGATTTTAGTATTGTTCCACCTTCATGCATAATCCCTGATACAGCTTTTAAATCTAAGTCACGGAACGCATTTTTGTATAATCCTGAATATCCTCTAGTAAACCCGACGACTTCAACACCATACTTGTTGACCGCAGTTTTTGTAATCCCGTTAATAACGGCATTTAACCCACTACAATCTCCGCCTCCTGTGATGATTCCAATCTTTTTAATTTCGCTCATGGTATTCCTCCTAAAAATTATCACTATCATTATACTGTGTTTCTGAACATTAGTAAACCAATACACCGAAATGAAAACGTTTTAGTTCGTCTTTTGTGCAAACTGCTTTTAAGTAAGCAAAATATTTACGTCATTTCATACCAAATTTTACCTAGATTTGTTATAATATGGTCGAGGTGATAACAATGCTCACAATGAAAGATGTCATTAGAGAAGGTCATCCTACTCTAGAACAAAGAGCCGAAAATGTACAAATACCACTAGATGATGAAACCAAAGAAACATTGAAGCAAATGATGGAGTTTTTAGAAAACTCCCAAAATGAAGAAATGGTTGAAAAATACGATTTACGCCCTGGTGTAGGTCTCGCAGCCCCACAAATCAATATTTCCAAGCGTATGATTGCTATTTATACAACAGATGAGCGAAATGAGAAACTATACAAACTTTTACTTGTGAACCCACAAATTGTTCGTAGTTCTGTCAAAGAAACCTACATACCTGGCGGTGAGGGTTGCCTTAGTGTGGACCGTGAAGTAGAAGGCTTAGTCCCAAGAAAAAAAGACATTACAGTACGTAGTTACCTATATCAACCTGAAGACGATTCACTAAAAAAAATCGAGCTCAAAGTAAGTGGCTTTGTATCAGTTGTTATCCAACATGAGATTGATCACGTAAACGGTGTATTATTCACCACAAAAGTGGTTGATTCTTTACCAGACGCAGATCCTGTAGAGTTTATATCGGAAGAAGATCTTAATGAAAATGGAGGAGAATAAATTATGAAATTGTTTATTGACACAGCGAATGTAGAACACATTAAGGAAATGGCTTCACTAGGGATTATCAGTGGTGTTACCACCAATCCTACATTGATTGCCAAAGAAGGAAGAGACTTCAATGAAGTCATCAAAGAAATCACCGATATTGTTGATGGACCAATCAGCGGTGAAGTCATCAGTTTAGAAGCAGATAAGATGGTCGAAGAAGGAAAAGAAATCGCAAAAATTCACCCGAATATGGTGGTCAAGATTCCTCTAACCGAAGAAGGATTGAAAGCTGTTAATCAACTTTCAAAATTAGGAATCAAAACAAACGTTACGTTAGTATTCAGTGCCAATCAAGCACTCATGGCAGCAACAGCTGGCGCAACTTATGTAAGCCCATTTGTTGGACGTTTAGATGATACCTTACATGATGGTGTAGAAGTGGTGAGCGATATTCGTCAGATTTTTGATACCTATGGATTTGACACAGAAATTATCAGTGCTAGTATCCGTAATCCAAGAAATATGCTCGATAGTGCATTAGCAGGAGCACACATCGCAACCGTTCCATATGCTGTACTCAAAAAGTCAATTACCCATCCACTAACCGATAAGGGAATCGAAACCTTCTTAGCAGATTGGGAAAAAGTATTCGGCGATAAATAAGGCATTCAAAAACAGAGTTCAATCGAACTCTGTTTTTTATAGTTCAAACTCTACAACATTTAGTTCTTTCGTCACTTCTACAAAGCGATCAATTAAGATTTTACCCTCTAAGTAAAGAGGATCAAACAGTTCAGGATGTTCTAAAAACAAGGCTTTATAATCATGATAGAAAGGCTCTCTTATCGTGGCAACACGGTGGTGTCCAGCCACTACTGTCTTACCAGGAACTGGATCCATTTTTACTTCATAAGACCAAACAAACTCAAATCTTGAAGCTTTTTTCCAGTCATCCAAAGTAGGATCAACTCCCCCGTGCACAAAAATGTAATCATCAAGTTCCAAATAAAGTGGAAAAGAAGAAATCCAGTCATACAAATTAGGATATGCCTTTTCAATTGCTTCTTTGTATATGTGTAAGGGAGTATCTCTGTTGGCAAACTTATAATCCGTGAACGATTCTAAGGTCTCTAAAAATCCATTTCTCGCAACATTAAACTTTGCACGCTCATAGTTCCCCTCTAAGAGTTCAAGCATAAATAAATCATGGTTTCCTAAAAGAATCGTCGCCTTTTTAGTTTGATGTAATCGATATAAATATTCAAACACCTCTTTTGATTCATTCCCTCGGTCAAATAAATCTCCTAACACTAGCAAATGATGACTTGGGTTACTTTCATCATATCCCGATTTTTCCAAGCATTCTCTCAGAACCTGATAATGTCCATGAATATCACTTGTCACAAAGTACTGCATGCGTTCACTCCTTTCACATATATCCTACATAAAAAGCATTATCTTCTAACTATATTATAGCATATTTAGGCCAATAAATGAAGACAAAGGAGCTCTTCAAAACCTATCAAAAAAAGCATCTTGTGATGCCTTTTTAAGATTAATACTTATGCAGAAACACCTTTACTTATTTCAGGAAAGATTTTTTTAGTTAACCGAACATTCCAAGCCGCCACCTGTACTTGAAGTACATAAGATAAAGCTATTAATACAGCTGCAATTGAGGCTTCAGGAAAAGCACTCAATACAATTGCTAATGATAAGGATAAGTTACGAATTAATGTGCCATTCACCAGGGCAATTGCTTCCTTACGCGAGAAAAAGAGTCGTCCAATGACAATAGAACTTGCACCCATCAAAAGATAAAATAGCAACATAGGCACTACAATCTCTAATAAGATTGCTGGGTTATTGATTAAGACCTTTGCTCGCAAAGATACTGCTACAAAAATAATCAACACTACTCCAAAAGTAGAAAACGGTGGGAACTTCTGTTTGATTCCACCATGAAATCGCTCCTTCCCATATTTTCTCACTAAATACTCTTGCGTAAAATATGCGGCGACTAAGGGAATAAATACTACAATCAAAATTTGACTAAATATCTTCATAACAGGCACATTAACTTCTGCACCTAATAAGAAAGAAATGTAAAGTGGCGATAATATAGCTCCCAAAAGCAACCCAATAATAACCATACGGATTACGGCGTTAACGTTTCCTTTTGCCATAACTGTCCAGGAAATACTCATACCACTAGTGGGTAATAAAGCAATCAACAATAATCCTAAACGTAGGTACACATTTTCAAAAAAGGCAAGTCCAATTAAGTAGGCGAACAAAGGAAACAAGACGAAGTTAATGATTTGAACCGTAACTTGTAAGACATTGTTTTCTTTTTGTTTTAAACTCGCAAAATTCAGTGGTACAAGCATAGGGTAGACAAGTAAAAATGTTAGGGGTAAGATAAACTCTTTTAAAATGCTCACATCCACAAGTGAACCAACCACCAAACCGACCACCATAGCGCCAAGAATGAAGGTAATCAATCTACGTTTGATCAGTCCCAATAAATTAAAAAACATCCAATCACCTCGAGTATTATTCCTAACAAATGTATCATGTATGCTTTGATTACTCAAGAACTATGCAACAAAAAGTTCGTACAACAACTAAAAGAAAGAAGCCTATCACTAGGCTTCTTTTACAGACTTAAATAATTTCGCTAACTCTCCACCAAATAGTGGGATAAATCCTAAAGCAAAGGCTGTGATGAAATGTCCAAATGTTAAGTGTACATTGGTTCTAAATATATCATTAATCCCAGGGACAAACAAGACAACCATTAACATCACAAATCCGAATAATACAGAGTAATTGATGTATTTGTTTTCAAATGGATTCATTTTGAAAATCGTTTGTACCTCACTACGCGCAGAAATACTTCTTAATAGTTCACCCGTAATGATGGTAATAAAGGCAAAGGTTTGTGCTGTTGTATCATCTGGTGAAATGTTTCGTCCAATTAAATAGGATGTTAGCACAGCTATACCTAAGAAGAACGCTTGGAACCCAATGGCAATACCCATGTTCTTATCCACAATTGATGCCTCAGGGTCAATTGGTTTGCGGTTCATGATACCTTCTTCTTTTTCCTCTAATCCTAAAGCAAAGGCTGGAAATGAGTCTGTTACTAAGTTAATCCATAGGATTTGTAAGGGTAGTAAGGGTGTACCAAACCCTAACATAATAGCCACGAAGATGACAAGCACTTCCCCAACATTACAGGAAATCAAATATCCAACAAACTTACGAATGTTCGCGTAAATTACACGACCTTGTTCAACCGCTTTTACAATGGTTGTAAAGTTGTCGTCCATCAAAACCATGTCCGCAGCTTCTTTAGAAACATCGGTTCCTGTAATTCCCATGGCTACTCCAATATCAGCTTGTTTTAAGGCTGGCGCATCATTTACACCATCCCCAGTCATTGAAGAAATTTCTCCTAAATCTTGCAGAGCCTTAACAATGCGTACTTTATGCTTAGGACTTACTCTCGCAAACACGTTGGTATCTTTTACTTTATCTAAAAACTCTTGGTCTGATAGTTGATCAATTTCCTCACCACTTATCGCTTGTGTATCTTGTTCAATTATACCAAGTTCTTTTCCAATCGCCGTTGCGGTTAACTTGTGGTCTCCTGTAATCATGACCGTACGAATTCCTGCTTTATGACAAATCTTAATTGCTGACTTCACTTCTTCTCTAGGTGGATCAATAATACCGACTAACCCTGTGAAGATTAGTTTATTTTCTTCTTTCTTTATATCCTCATATTGACCTACTTCTTTATAAGCAAAACCTAAGACCCTAAGTGCCTTTCTTGCCATACCTTGATTGGCAAGTTCTACGGTCTTACGAAACTTTTCATTCATTTCTTTTACTTCACCCTGGTACAGATAATGTGTACACTGTTTCAATAATTGATCAGGTGCACCTTTGGTGTAAAGCAACTTCTTATCGCCAACCTGGTGCAAAGTCGACATCATTTTTCGATCACTATCAAATGGATACTCATCAATTCGTTTATGGGAATCCTTCATTGTTTCCGTTTTCTTTCCGACTTTTGCGGCTAATGCAATCAACGAAAGTTCCGTTGGATCTCCTAAGGTTTGGTCTCCTTCAATCGACGCATTGTTACAAAGCAAGGCCACATTGGTTAATGTATCAATCGCTTGACTTTCCCCTTTAATCTCTCCATCAAACTCATAACCAGAACCTGTCACTTCAATAACTTTGTCATTATCAAATAAACGAGTAACCACCATCTTATTTTGTGTTAACGTACCAGTTTTATCACTTGAAATAACCGTTGTACTACCTAGTGTTTCCACAGCACTAAGCTGCTTAACAATTGCCTGATGCTTAGCCATCTGACGCATACCTAGTGCTAGGACAACCGTAATTACCGCAGGTAAGCCTTCTGGAATAGCGGCAACCGCCAAAGAGACACTCACCATAAAGAGTTCAAGCAAGTCTTCACCACGAATGAGCCCAACGATAAAGATCAAGGCAACAACAATGATACTAATCATTCCTAAGAATTTTCCTAATTTATCAATACGTACCTGCAATGGTGTTAATTCATCTTCCACCTCATTGAGCATACCTGCAATGGATCCCATTTCCGTTGACATACCCGTAGAAACAATAACACCAGTTGCTCGCCCATACGTAACAATGGTTGACATATAGGCCATATTGATACGGTCTCCAAGCGATGTCTTTTCATCCAAGGATGCATCCGCATCTTTCTCTACTGGAACACTCTCCCCCGTTAAAGCAGACTCATCTACCTTAAGGTTTACAGATTCTAGTAAACGCATATCAGCTGGAATATAGTCTCCCTCTTCTACTTTCACAATATCTCCAGCGACTACGTCTGTAGATGGTATACTAACAAACTTTCCATCACGTAAGACCGTCGCACTTGGAGCACTAATACTCTTAAGTGCACGTACAGCATTGGACGCCTTACGTTCTTGATACACACTCAAAAATACATTTAAGGCAACAATCGCTAATATAAATGCCCCATCAGTTACATGGCCACTAGCTACAATACTCACCACTGCGGCCGCAATTAAAAGTAAGTTCAAGAACTGCAAGAGTTCTCCAATAATCATCGAAAGTAAACTCTCTTGTTTTTTCTCTACAAACGTATTACTTCCATATTTCTCAAGGTGTTCTTTTGCTTGCGCACTCGTTAACCCCTTATCCTTCTTCACATCATATGTCTTTAGTACTTCTTCTTGTTTCTTGTCGTGAAAACTCATATAACCCTCTCCTATTTTAGTCTACACTTCACCAATATATTCATCAAACGAAAACCACTATGCATAAGCATTTTTGAAGATGCCTCATTATAATAATAACATCCCGCCACAACTTTCTTCTCCTTCATCCATATCTTTTCACTCATATACTCCATCAAGGATGAAGCAACACCTTTTCTACGGTGCCTACTATCTGTAAAAACTCCAAGTGTTTGCTGGTCTTCAAACATCTTGCTGTCACTAATAAAGCCCACACCCAGCAACGCACCTTCTTCTTTCAAGGAAAAAACCTTACCCGACTGAATACGTTCTTTCAAATCACCAAACTCATGGTCTGTCAAGTTATCAATCTCTTCTTCGTCCTGCATTCTTGCAGAATCAATAAACGTGTGATCATAAGCGGTAGCCATAGACCTAGATTTCACAAAAAACTTTGCTTGCATCATCAGTTCAACTTTGTGGTCCATCAGTACATGAAAAAAATCCAAGTCTGCTGTAGAAGCATATGCATATTGTATATCAATTAGTTCCTTAAGCTTCTCAAAATACGTGAACTGCTTATACTTTCTTTCCTCTTTAATATAAAAAAAAGTAACTGTATCATCAACTACTCCTACTTGTCCAACGATTTCTCCTTCGTCATAGAGCAAATAGTGGTCTGCGCTTTCGATTAACTCTTCCACAAAATCATCTACAATACCTCTGAGAGATTGTTTATATGCAATGAGCATCTCACTATTAGACTCATAAGGAATTTTCTTCATGTTCATCTTATCACCTACCTATATTATACAAAAAAAAGGCTGAAAAACAAACCTGTTTTTCAGCCCATCTTAGTTCACTGGAACCACTGCTCCACCATAAGTATCAATGATAAATTCTCGAACCTCTTCTCCCTGTAAAACCTCGATCAACGCTTGAATAAATGGGTCATTTTCATCTGCACTTTGTGTCACTAAGATATTGACATAAAGACTGGCACTACCTTCTAAGAAGATTGCATCTTCTAAGGGATTCAACCCATTGTCCAATGCATAGTTCCCATTAATCAAAACAGCATCTCCGGAAGCATTGTTATAGTTGGTAAACAGCAATGCTGGATCTACTTCAATAAAACGAATGTTATACTCTGAAGTAAACAAAGAAGTTAAACCCTGCAAGCTTGAAGCAATGATATCTTCAGATGTGACTCCTGAAGATATCTCAATCAATCCATTCTCATCAAGCATTCCAAGTAGTCTAGGTCGGTCAGTTGGTGAAGAAGAAATAATTAGCTCTAAGTCACTTGGTAGTTCTTCTAAAGATCCATAATCTTTACTGTAAAGCCCAATCGGCTCAACATGGACCCCACCAACATTGACAAAGTCATAGTTGTTGTCGCTTATTTGCGCCTCCAAGTACGGAATGTGTTGGAAAAAGTTGGCGATCAATTCTCCACTTTCTAGTGCACGGTTCGGCAAGACATAATCTGTAAAAGTAACGACTTCATAAGTATAACCCTTTTCTTCCATCAAAGATTTCGCAAACTCCAAAATCTCCGCATGTGGTACAGGGGTTGCCCCCACTTTATATACTTCTTCACTCTTACAAGCACTTAAGCTTAAGAGTACAAGACTTAACAATACAAAATATCCAATTCTTTTCATTTTTTTCTCCTTTAGTTATGTGATAGTTTTTTGGTCAGCCTATCGCCGGTAAACTGTATTCCCAAGATAAAGAGAACCATCAATACCGTAGCGATTACAGTGACATCCTGACGATTCCGAGCGTAACCATATAAGTAGGCTAGGTTTCCTAAACCACCCGCACCAATGGCACCTGCAATAGAGGTATAACCCGCAATAGTCACCGATGTTACGGTGATTCCTCTCACCAGTGAAGGTAAACTTTCTGGAATCAAGATTTTGGTCATAACTTGCCTAGCTTTCGCTCCAAAAGCAAAACCAGTTTCTTTCAAATAAGTCCCCTTCTCAAGAAGTGCTAACTCTACGATTCTTGCATAAAAAGGGGTTGCTCCAACGGTTAACGCTGGTAGTGCTGCTGAGGGTCCTAAAATGGTTTGCAAAAGCAAACGAGTAAAAGGAATCAAGAGCACCAACAAGATTAAAAAGGGTATGCTGCGGAAGATTGTGGTTACTGCGCTCAAGACACTGTAAATTGTCTTTCTAGGCATCAAACCATTTGGGTGAACCATATAAAGCAAACTTCCAAGCAACAATCCTAATACAAAAACAAAGAGAGTTGATAAAGCAGTCATATAGACTGTCTCATACAATGCATTGATATACACGTTCACTTCAATTGACATCCGTAACAAGCACCCCCATATCTTTCAACTCTTTTACGACTTCTTTTTCCTGTTCACCAAGTATATCTACAACCAAGACTCCCTCATGTGTTGGTGTTACATTGGCGTATAGGATATTTATTGACACCTTATATTTATGCGAAAGTTCACTAATCAGTGGTCGCTCTTTCGCCTCTTTAGAAAACTGCAATAAGTAAATTGCTCGATCAATCGAATAATCTTTCAATATTTGCTCAATGTTGTATCCAACTGTCTCTGTAAGCAACTTAGTTGCTTCTTCTTTTGGGTACAATAAGATATCATTCATTGTCCCAGTTTCAACGACTCTTCCTCTGTCCATCACCGTTACTACATCACATATTTCTTTGATCACATGCATATCATGAGATACAAAGACGACTGTTAAAGATTGTTCCTCTTTGATTTTCTTAATCAAGGATAAAATTTGCTTAACACTACGTTGATCTAACGCACTTGTTGGTTCATCACAAAGAAGAATCTTCGGACGATTAATCAAACTACGAGCAATACCGACACGTTGTCTTTGTCCCCCTGACAACTCACTTGGATACCTGTTTTGATAAGAACTAAGACCCACCGTATCAAGCAAAGATAGAGCGTAAGCTTTATCTTCGCTATTGGGCTTACGAAAAAGAGTAATCGGAAACAATACATTGGCCAGGACCGTTTTACTCTCTAATAAGTTGAAGGATTGAAAAATCATCCCAATTTTTGTCCTAAGCATTCGTGTAGACTCCTGATTCTTTCCCACTACATCTGTATAATCTAAGACATTTAGCACACCACGATCATGCATTTCCAGCTGATTAATCACTCGCACTAATGTACTTTTTCCAGCTCCGCTTGGTCCAATCAAACCATGAATAGTACCTTCTTCTATCTCTAAAGAGACATCAATTAAAGCATGTTCTTGTCCACTCTTTGATTGGTAAGTCTTATAGATATGTTCCATTAAAATCATACAATCACTTCTTTCAATAAAAAATGGCGTTCACAACGAACGCCATAGAATTTCTTTGGTCTCATTGTTGGGCACTAGCCCCTAGATAAAAGCACCTAATCCAATAGGTTGCTGCTACATCAAAGGTTATCTTTCCTCCGTAGCTCTTAATGAAGTATTCACTTTTGTTAAAACTTTATCGTATTTCCCATCATAAGTCAAGCATCTATTAGATGTAAGTGTTCTCAAGATTTATCTAGTACCGCAATAAGATGAAAAGAGTCTTGTTTATATGGCTCTTCCTTAAAAGACCCATAAAACCGAATATTAGCGTTCAACTCTTTTGCAATCATGTCTAACTCATCTTTGGTCAATGGATACAGTAAGACTTCAGAAACTAATTTGTTCAGTTTGGTTTTTAGTACACTTTTAAAAAGTAGTTTTCCATTCTTATGTTGGTAGTAACGATGAAACTTCACATTTCTCGTCTCAATTAAAGGTAACTCTGAAACTGCTTGACGAAATACCCTAGCGTAATTAACAATCTGGATCACTAGTTTTCCAGACTTTGTTAAACTATCCAACATACTCTTTACTGTATCCTTGATTTCCTCATAATCATCTAGATGAACAATCGTGTTACCAATGGAGTATATGAGCTCATAACGATTCTTTTCATTTAGTTCTCGCATGTCTCCTACTTCAAAGGAAGCAGACCCAACACGTTGCTCTGCCAAACGAATCATATCTTCGTTCAAATCAATCCCCTTTACAAACAAGGTATCCTCTTCACTTAGTCTCGTGGCATAAGCACCAGTAGCGCATCCCAAATCAAGCACCTGTCCTTGTTCAACACGTGACCTTAAGAATTGATATTTATCTTCGTTGAATGGGAAAATCTCATCATAGTATATAGCGAGTTCATCATAAAACCCCATAATATCACCTCAGTTTTCTATGTTTATTATAACACAAACATTGATAAATCTTACACATCCTTGGTTGACAACAAAAAAAGCACCCTCAGGTGCTTTTATAGTTTAGACTTTGATAACTTCCATACACTCAATCCATAGAACACCAACATAAATATCGCCATCGAAAGCAACATATGCCAACTTTCAAATCTAAAGTTACCAACAATAACATTCAAACCAAAGGTATCCGCATAGGCTTGATACACGCCATCAGGTGCTCCATCGAACACAAAATCGATAGCGCCTTGCATATAAACCCTACGAAAAATACTTACCGCATGTGCAGTTGGCAAGGCATTCATGAAGGTTTGCACATTTTTTCCTAGTACCCCAATAGGGATATAGATTCCTCCAAGAAACCCAATAAAAGTACCAACTAAGGTAGACAGAGTTCCATATGCATTTCTCGTTTTCATGAATATAGCGATGAAAAAGAAGAAACTTGAAAAGGTCATAATTGAAAAAACAATTAATCCAAGCATCTTAATAGTCGCCATTAGACTCAACAGTTCTCCACCCTGTGAAAGCACATATATCTGTCCAACTACAAAATTAACTAAAACCATGATTAATCCAATAACCCAAGCACTAATCAAGTAACTAAGTGCCAGTGTATTTCGAGATATTGGAGATGTATAAAAATCATTCAACAAGCCATCTGCTCGGTCATCAATCAAGTTCCCAACCGCTCCTAAGGGCACAGTCACCGTAGACACCATCAGTATTCCCGCCATAATCCAAGAACTAACAAGCCAGTTAATTCCTTCAATATCGCCCATCTCAGATGCCAAATTATCCGACTGCATTTTACCCAAAAACAAAATGTACAAAAGAAGAATAATAATCACCGATAAAAAGCTAAAAAAAACCGCAGCTCGATCTCGTAAGTATCTTCGCAAATTTCGTAAAACTAGTTGCTGTAAAACGGCCATTATTCCTCACCCAACTTTCGACCAGTTATATTCAAGAACACATCATCCATATCTCCACGTAAGATTTCAAACTCACGAATATGTTCTTTATACTCTTTCACCAAATCTAAACCATCAAAACAAGAATCCAACACAATATTGATGGTATCGTTCACCTTATAAAAAGCCACCCCATTGTCTACCAAGGTTTTCTCCAACGTCGGTTTAGGAATAAGTTTTAAGCGATCGTTGGAATATTTCAACCTTAGTTCCTCACTACTTCCAACCGCCACAATGTTTCCCCGATCAATGACGACTACGCGCGAAGCATCTTTCACTTCTTCCATATAATGCGTTGTTAAGAAAATCGTTATTTCGCGTTCTTCTCTAAGTTTATTGATTAAGGTCCAAATATCTTTTCTACTTTTTGGATCTAGCCCAGTTGTAGGTTCATCCAACATCAACAAGTCTGGCCAATGCAACAACGCTCTTGCGATATCCGCTTTTCGCTTTTGTCCACCAGACAATTCACCATAGCGTTGGTCCAAAAAGTCCTTGACTTCGATGTACTCATTGATCTCATCAATTCGTTTGGTAAAATCTTCTTGATTTAGCCCATAAAAGGAGGCTCTCACGAGTAAGTTTTCCTTAACTGTCAACAACTTATCCAACATACTTTGTTGAAAAACAACGCCAATTTTTTTACGGATAGCCGCATCATCTTTCCCTAGTTTCAATCCGAAAATTTCAATCTCACCAGATTCATGGTCTAACAAGGTTGAAATAATGTTAATCGTCGTACTTTTTCCAGCCCCATTGGGTCCTAAAAATGCAAAAAATGAGTTCTTTTCAACAGAAAAGGAAATATCATCGACTGCCAATATCTCTTCATATCGTTTGGTTAAATGTTCTACTTTAATTGCTTTTTCCATAATTCCCTCCTGATAAGGTTTTTCTCTTACATTATAAAAGATATATTTCACTAGTGCAAACACTTATTTGTTAAGTTTTATAAAAAAAGAAATGAGTTATCCTCATTTCTCTTCGTTCGCTTGCTGTTTCATTTCTTTAATCAAGTTTAATTTGGTTGTCCATAATTTTTCTGATAAATCAACATAGTACTTATGTGGATGCTCAAAGCGTAGCATCTCATCCCATAATCGGCCAATTTCTTCTTTTGTGTAAGCACGAATTTCTTCTAATGTCGGCAGATCAACAATTCGTTTCCCACCTTTAAAAATCTGTTCTTTCATATCTCGAATAGTATAATTGGTAAAGGTTTGTGTCTTCCAGGTATGTTCTGGATCAAAAATCGTTAACGGTTTCTCTTCAGAGAAAACCTCATCATAGACACTGATTAAGTCTGCCTTTGCTTTACCAGTATCTTTATCATAAATACGGTACAGCTTTTTAAAATGTGGTGTCGTTATTTTCGCTGGGTTGTCACTAATTTTGATTTTTGGAATAACTTGTCCATCTTCTTCAATTGCGACCAACTTATAAACCCCACCAAATACAGGATCACTTTTTGCGGTAATCAAACGTTCCCCTACACCAAAGATGTCAATTGGTGCCCCTTGATCTAACAAGGCTTTAATCAAGTTTTCATCAAGTGCATTACTGACAACAATTTTACACGTTGTAAGGCCTGCTTCATCCAACATTTTTCTTGCCTGTTTAGATAAATACGTCAAGTCTCCAGAATCAATTCTTATCGCAAAATTCGTAATCCCCTTAGGGACCAAATCCTCTTTTATAACCTTAATCGCATTTGGTACACCACTCTTCAAGGTATTATACGTATCCACAAGTAAAGTGGCGTTGTTTGGATAAACTTTGGCATAATGACGGAAAGCATCTACTTCATTTTCAAAGAGTTGTACCCATGAATGCGCCATGGTCCCAGCCGCAGGCACACCATACAAACGATCTGCCAAAGTATTACTAGTCGCATCAACTCCCGCTATATAAGCAGCTCGAGATCCAACGTTGGCACTAGATACTCCATGCGCTCTTCTAGCCCCCATTTCTAAAACTACACGACCCTTTGCCGCATGTTTGATACGGCTAGCCTTGGTCGCAATTAAGGACTGGTGATTAAAGACGAGCAAAATAAAGGTTTCAAGCAACTGTGCTTCCACGATATTTGCACGTACCGTCATCACTGGTTCATTCGGGAAAATGATACTCCCTTCCTTCACACTATATATATCTCCGGTAAACTGAAAATTACGAAGGTATTCAATAAAATCATCACTGAATAAATTACGGTTCTTTAAATAGGTCAAATCCTCCTCAGAAAACGACATATTCTCAATAAACTCAACGATACTCTCTAGTCCAGCAAAAATCGCATATCCACCCTTATCAGGCAAAGAACGAAAGAATAAATCAAAGTACACAACTTTGTCTTTAAAAGGACTATTAAAATACCCATTCGCCATTGTAAACTCATAAAAATCTACCAACATTGTTTCATTTCTTCTCATAAACATCCTCAATTCTTTATACATTCTTCTAAAATCTTTATGTATTTTTCCTTTGCAACGTAACCATTATATCACAAAAACGCCATTTCCAACGAACAAAACGACCTTCCAATAAAAGATTTCAAAAGAATACAAGGGCTTTCTTTTCAAGGGTGAATTTGCTATAATTTAATCATTGAATATACTTTTTTTAGAATACAATCAAACTGGAGGCAAACATGAATCAAAACAAATACGAATGGTTTTTAAAAACAACCCCCGAAAGATTTTTTTCACCAGGACGTGTCAACCTAATTGGAGAGCACATCGACTACCTTGGAGGGGAAGTTTTCCCAATTGCAATTGATTTAGGAACAAGTGCCTATGTCACAAAGCGAAGTGACAGAGAAATTCATATGTTATCCACTTCTTTTGAAGACCTTGGTGTCATCAAAACATCTTTAGACGACTTATCTTTCAAAAAAGAAGACAACTGGGCAAACTTTATCAAGGGTGTCTTTAACTTATTAATTGCCAAAGGATATCCAATCAACCATGGACTTAATATCTTGTTAGATTCCAATTTACCAATAGGCGCAGGTTTATCAAGTTCCGCTTCTATTGAAGTCTTGACGATGACCATCGCAAACCATATATTTAACCTTGGGTTAAACAGAAAAGATATGGCTCTTTGGAGCAAGGATGTGGAAAACAACTATATTGGTGTAAACTCCGGTATTATGGATCAATATGCCATTGCTTTTGGTAAGAAAGATCATGCGATTCACTTGAACACAAGTACATTAACGCATGAAGAGGTTCCTTTTAGCCTTGGAGATTACGTCGTCATGATCATCAATACAAACAAGAAGCGAGCATTGAGTGAATCCAAATACAACGAACGTAGAACAGAATGTGATGAGGCCTTAGAAAGTTTACAACAAGTTGGCGTCAAGGAACAAGAACTTTCCCGTATACCATTAGAGATTATTGAACAACACAAGGAGCAATTCCCAAGCATAACTCACTACAAACGAGCACGACATGCATCTAGTGAACAAGGTCGCGTATTAGAGGCGGTAGAGGCCTTAAAACAAGATGATTTGAGTGGTTTTTCTACCCTACTTACACAAACACATATGTCTTTACGCAATGATTTTGATGTATCATGTGACGAACTAGATCTACTCGTAGATTTATCCTTAAAAGAAGGAGCCTTAGGCGCAAGAATGACCGGTGCTGGATTTGGTGGATGCATCATCGCGATTCTTCACAAAAACCTGACCAATAAATTCCAAAAAAATATTACACAAGAATACGCAAACATCATTGGTTATGCACCAAGTTGTTACATCGCAAATACAAGTGATTACGCACGCTATTTAGGGGGAAAATAAAATGAACATACTGATTACCGGAGGTGCCGGCTACATTGGCTCACACGCTACCAAAATCTTACTGGATCAAGGCCACCAAGTGGTTGTCATAGACAATCTAATCACCGGCTACGAAGACGCCGTTGATAAACGCGCAATATTTTATAAAGAAGATATCCATCATACAAAAGAAGTTCAAAAGATTTTAGAAAAACACGCCATTGATGGTGTCATCCATTTCGCTGCCTATTCCTTAGTTGGAGAAAGCATGGTAGAGCCACTAAAATACTATCAAAATAATGTAAATGGGACCAAGTGTTTATTAGATGCGATGATTCAAGCAGAATGCAAGTACATCGTATTTTCAAGTACGGCTGCTGTTTATGGAGACCAACAAATCATGCCCATCACAGAAGACATCAAACCTGAACCTACCAACACGTATGGAGCCACCAAACTCGCCATGGAAGAAATGATGAAATGGACGAATAAAGCACATGGTCTAAACTACGTATCACTCCGCTATTTCAACGTTGCAGGAGCTCATTATTCTGGGGATATTGGTGAACGACATAACCCTGAAACACATCTAATTCCAATAATCTTACAAGTTCCCCTAAAAAAACGTGAATATATCAGTATTTTCGGAACAGATTACGATACATTTGATGGAACTTGCATTCGCGATTATATCCATATTGAAGATTTGATTGATGCTCACATCAAAGCCCTCAGCTACCTATTAGATGGTGGTCAAAGCGATATTTTCAACTTAGGAAGTGGCCATGGATATAGTGTTAGAGAAATCATTGAAGCAGCCAAAAAAGTAACGGGTTTACCGATTAAAACAAAGGAAGAAAAACGCCGTGCTGGTGACCCCGCAAAACTGATCGCTTCAAGCGCAAAAGCCAACCATATTTTACACTGGGAGGCAAAACATAAAAAGGTCGATGACATCATCGCATCCGCATGGAAATTTCATCAAAAACAAGAGGGGGAAGACGCGTGATACATCAAGCAATTGAACAACTTATTTCTTATACAACTTTCAAAGAACTCATCACAGTAGAAGACCAAATATACTTATACAATCAATTGTGTAGTTTGCTCAACATTGAAGGACAAAAACCAAGTTTTCATGAAGTACCCTTAGACAAATCAATTGATGACTACCTAACACCAATTTTAGACTTCGCAGTACAAGAACACATGATTGAAGTAGATACTACTCTAAATAGAGATCTCTTTGAAGATAAGATCATGAACCACTTTTTGCCAAGACCTGGTGATTTAACCAAACAGTTTTACCATACCATGTTTTCTGACCCAGAACTAGCCACGAGCACTTACTACAAATTGGCGAAAGAAAGTAACTATATAAAAACATCTCGCATAGCCAAGAATATCCATTACCTAGCAGAAAACAAGTATGGGCAAGTAGAAATCACCATCAACCTGAGTAAACCAGAAAAAGATCCTAGAGATATCGCAAAAGCAAAACAAGATACACACAATTATCCTTCGTGTCTCCTTTGCAAAGAACACGTCGGGCATGAGGGAGATGCCTCCTTACCACCGAGAATGACACACCGCATCATCCCACTTACTCTGAACGAAGAACGTTTTTACCTGCAGTATTCTCCTTATTCCTATTACCAAGAACACTGCATTGTCTTACATGAAGACCATATACCTATGAATGTTGGACAACACACCTTCCAACGACTCCTTGACTTTGTAGAACAATTTCCACACTACTTTTTAGGTTCAAACGCCGGTTTGCCAATCGTTGGTGGAAGTATTCTGAGTCATGAACATTACCAAGGTGGACGCGCACATTTCCCTATAGAAGACGCCCATGTTCTCAAAGAGTTCACACAAGGTAATGTATCCTACCAAGTACTTCACTGGCCTTTATCAACCATTAGATTGCGTTCAAAAAGTAAGACCGAACTCATCCATGCCTCAGAACACATGCGACAACGATGGATCAGTTATGAAAACAAAGATCTACACATTTACAAACATACAGATACCCCTCATAACGCAGTAACACCTGTCGCACGTAAAATAGGAATGGAGTTTATCATCGACCTTACCTTACGCAACAACTTAACCACTAGTGACCATCCAATGGGACTCTTTCACCCACATGAAGAACACCATCACATCAAGAAAGAAAACATTGGCTTGATTGAGGTCATGGGATTAGCCATCCTACCTGGACGATTACTAGAAGAACTTGAAGAAATCAAGGAAGCGATTGTACAAAAGAAAGACTATCCAACAAACAAACTCCATAGCCATTGGGTCAAAGAGTTAAAAGACAAGTACGTGGACCAAGATATTGATGTGTTCATTCGACAAGAAGTAGCCATTAAATTTACCAAAGTACTAGAAAACTCTGGTGTTTTTAAACAAGACAAAGAAGGCCAACAAGCATTCTTAAGCTTTGTAGAGGATGCCATTTATGATTACTAAAAAACATCTTCTATTAAAAGATAAGATTCTTGAAGAACTTACAGTCAAACTCGATCAAATAGAAGTTAGCATTCTCAACTATGGCGCAACTATTACTTCCTTAAAAACACCCAACAAAGATGGACAACTAGAAAACATTGTTTTACGTTACCAAGACATAAACGACTATGCCCAGAATGCTAGTTATTTAAACGCCATCATCGGTCCCACTAGCGGACGCATCAAAGATGGATATATACAGATAAACCAGCAAGCCATACAACTAGACCAAAACTTTCAAGACAAACACCACTTACACGGTGGAAAGGAATGTTTTGCATTCCAGTTGTTCGACTTATCCTATGAAGAAGCAAAAGACCTAGTCAAAGTACATGCATCTTTACGCGTAAAAAGTGAAGACTCCTTGTACCCTGGCAATAAGACAATCACGATCACCTATGAGATTTCTCCAGGAAAACTTTCTATTCTTTTCCAAGGAGAGAGTGAAGAGGATACATACTTAAACATGACTTCACATCTCTACTTTAACTTATCTGGCGGTAAAGAAAGCATCCTTTCGCATGAAGTGATGATTCAAGCAGACAAAGTGATTGAAGTAGACAAAGAGTTTCTACCTTCCTTGATTCAACCAGTGGAAGACATGAATCTTGATATGCGTAAGCCAGTAGTCATCAATGACCTCTTAACAGAGAAACTTAGAAACTCACACATTAAGGGAATAGATCATCCTTTTATCTTAAGGAAAACAGATACGATAGATGCATCCTTATATGACCCAAAGAGTGGACGATGTATGCAAATAACTACCTCTTATCCTGTCATAGTTTGTTATACTCATAATTATCCGGAAGACAAACTTCTTACAAATCAAACAAGGAACGAACCCTACCAAGGAATTTGTTTTGAAGCACAGTACACGCCAAATCCTGAAGTCTTCCCAAACCTCGAACAACCCTTACTAAAAAAAGATAAGCTCTATCAAGAGCGAACAAGCTTTCACTTCTCAATCAAATAAAAAAACCTCCTTTACAGTCATTGTATAGGAGGTTTTTCACGCTATTCTTTATCAACAATCAAGTATTGCTTCCAAGTAACATTATAATACTATTTGTGTCCTTCTTTTGGCACGATGCAGATAAACTTAAAAACATCATCCCCAGTATTACGAAACTGATGCATGGTGTTTTCCTCTATATAGGAAAACGATCCTGGCCCTACCGCTTGATAAGAACCATTATTTAATACTTCTCCTTGTCCCTCTAACATAATATTAATATGTGGCCAAGGATGACTATGTTTTGGGGTATATCCACCTTGTTTTACTTCCACAAGACGCATAACATAATCTGACCATCCCTCTTTTTCCCCAACTAATACTTTCATCTGTGCATTCAGAGCACTTGGATGGTTAATCTCATGTACTTCCACATGATCTATATGTTTAATCAAATTGATCATCTCCTCAGCAACATTATATCATAGTACTCAAAAAAACATGCCTAAAACAATGCAAATTATGATAGACTATGTACAAAGCAGAATGGAGGAGATTTAATGATTGGGCTAGAAAAAGGACACGTTGTATTAGTAAAACATAACCCAGCATGGATTACGTTGGCTAAGCAAACAATAGAATGCCTTAGACCACTATTTCCAACCGACACCGTGTTCGAGCATATTGGGAGTACCAGTATAAAGACCATCAAGGCAAAACCCATCATTGATTTGGCAGTTGGGGTAGACAAACTTGATGAGGTAGAAAATATCCTAGCTGACTTAGAAGAACTCGGTTTCCTCTACCAACCAACCGTTGGAAATGAAGAACTCATGTATTTTCACAAGAAAAACGAAAAAGGGTTCACCACGCATCATTTACACATCCTAGCTCGCCTTAGTCAACCCTTTAAAAACCACCTATACTTCCGTGACTTTTTGCAATCTCACCCTGATATCGCTTTACAATATGAAGACTTAAAGATTTCTTTACGTACACGCTACATCAATGACCGTCCTTCCTATACGGCAGGAAAAGAAGCATTTATTAAGCAAATTGTAAGAAAAGCGCAAGTAGCGCATTTCTTAGGGAAAACCGTCACAATCAACATCGATCGGCCTATCGGAAGTTTCCACCCCAAACATCCGACCATCCAATACCCAATCAATTATGGATACATTCCTGGTGAAATTGCCCCAGATCATGAAGAACTTGATGTTTATCTGCTTGACGAACAAGTCAAGGTAAAAGAATTTACTGGGAAAATCATTGCCATTATTCATAGAGAAAACGATGTAGAAGACAAGTTAATCATGGCCAAAAATGAGAACTATACAAAAAAAGACTTACAAGCAATGACCTACTTCCAAGAACAGTTTTATAAAAGCACCATTGAACTCTACAAAAAAGGAGAATAAAATTCTCCTTTTAGTTTGAACTAATAGATTGAATATTTGGTGTTGTCTTCTTGCAGACATCAATGTTTGGAAAGTCAAGTCCCATGTCTTCAATGATGATCTTGCACAATTCTATAACCTCGCTTGGCTTTTCTTTTAGTATATAAGTGTCCTTTAAGGTAGGAACTTTTAAAAGCTTCGTTGACAGAACTTGATTAATTATTTCTACAAAAGTTCCCTTATAAGAAAATGCCTTCTGCAAGAAAACTAGTTGAAACAATCCATAAAGGCCTGGGTTTTTCGACAAGTCATCATAATGTTGATTAAAGAAGTCCTCATTATACCTTTGTTCTAATGGTCCGTGGATATGAAGAATCTTATCGATATCTCTTTTGATTCTATCTAGCAAGTCTTCCTCACCTAAAAACTGAACCATCCCTACAGCGAATAGATTGGCCATCCATTCTTCTTCATATCTTGTCGAATGAATCCCTCTAGCACAACGTAGTGCATGGGCACATTCATGAAAGACATTGAATGATAAGAAAAAGGACTGATAAAAGCTCTTTGCCTGAAGAACATCGCCTTGAAAAAAATTCACAAAGGTCTTTTGCTGGTTAGGCCATAAGTCCTCCCATGTCTGATAATACAAGGTAAAGGTATCCATATTGTAACCTCCTAGAAAAGAAGGAATGCATAGGCATTCCTTTTATTTATCTTTTTTTAAATCTGCCATAAAATTGGTCCATAAATCATCGAGTACTGAAAAATCAACATCATATTTATGCTTCGAAGATTTACTCAGTTTCACAACATTGTTGGTCACAAAAGAATTTATGTGATAAGAAATGGTCGCGCTAGTGACACCCAATTGCTTGGCAATAACCTTTGTAGAAGTCACACCAGAAGCTAAGAGTTTTAGTACTTCATATCGTGTTTTATCGCCCAAAATTTTGAAGATTTTTGTACGCTTTTCAATTTGGTTTCCATAACGTTTACTTACAAATTCAAAGCCTTCTTCCATCTCCAGCCCCCATACGAAGAATGAACCATAATCCGCAGTCTTGTCGACGAAAGAATAAGCAAACACAAAGGAAACAAGCATGGCGTTCTCCTCTTCCATTATATCTTCACTCACCATGAACTTTGTGATTTTCTTGAAGTTTTCTACGGTGTTTTCACTAAATAAATCGTCCAAATATTGTGTACATTCTTCTACTTTCTCTTTAAACTCTTGGTAAAACCCTTCAAAGATTGGTTCAATTTGCTTCATCAACGTATAGAACTGTTTGATCATTTTTTTCGGGTCTTCTAAAAACATCAAGACATTCCATTTATAAGAGGATTCCGTTGGCAGGTCTTTGACAAACTCCATAAGTTTCCCTTGTTGACTGACAAGCTCGCTTGCCTTTTTCTTTAAGACTTCATGGTCCTCATCTTCGGTATCAGATGTTAATAATGCGTATAATAAATCTTTCTTTAATTCTTGATCTGATTTCTCCAAAATACCATCGATATATTCATCCACCGTTTCATAGCCAAATATACTATAGAGGAAAGTGAGTAAGGCAAAGAAATCGTAAGAACTCAAAAATTCATTGGCATAAAATACATGAATATCCTCTTTTAAAGGTAAGAGTTTTTTATACATCCTTCTAGTAATCTCTACATAATTCTCATTTTCCAGTTTCTCGATTGGAAAAATGTTTCCTTCTTCACCATATGCTTCTTCATTATGGAACAAAAATACGATTCTTGGGAACTGCAATAGATCATATAGTTTGCTCTCTTTTCTATAAAATTTAAACTTCATAAGCCATTTGACCTCCTAATTGAGTATCCTCTTCTTTTTCTCCAACTTGCAACATTGGTTTACGGAAAATGGTAATCGCACCTAAGAGGATTAATCCACTTATAATTATAACATAAGACGATGCGATTGTATCGTATAAGAACCCAAATAGTAGCTGTCCTACCGGGATAGCAATCGTCACTAATAAATTTAAAACAGTAGACGTTCTCCCCATGGCATGCAGTGGTACAACCTGGCTAAAGAGAGTCATGATGGAAATGTTGATTAAACTAATGGATACACCCATACCGAAGGCCAAGATCATGAGTAGTACGAACGGCCATAAAATGCCCGAAAATAATTGTAGAAAAATTGGACTTGGAACAAGTGCAATTAGTAAAACTACGAATCCAACAATAAAGAACGATATAGTACATAATTTCCCAACTTCTACTTTCTTAGAAAGCAATGACACCGCAATTGGTCCAGAAATCATTGACAAAGACATGACCGTTTGAGAAATCCCATAATGGTAATCACTTGCTTCTAAGACATCCTTGATCATAACAATGAATCCAACACTAAAGAATGGAGCGATAACAAAGTTGACAATGGTTCCTAAAGAGATAACGGTTTTAATAAAACGGTTATCCTTAATAATTTTAAGTCCTTCTTTGACATCAGTAAAGAACGATTTTACATTGATCTTCTCTGGTCTTTTATGGTTAGCAGGAACATGGATAAACATTTCACTAAGTCCTGATAAAAGAAAACTAATGGCATTAATAATTAAGACTAGTAACATCCCATTCAATCCATATAGAAGTGCGCCAACCATTGGCGATATCAGCCTAGCAACACTTAAAATCATAGATTCAATACTTCTCGCTTCTGCCATTTTTTCTTTCGAAATGATGGATGGGATAATCCCGGCTGAAGAAGCTTCATAGAAGATCTCTGATAGTTCTAACACAATAACAATCACATAAATCATTAATAAACTAAACGATCCATTGATAAAGAATAAGTAGGCGAACCCACCTAAGACAATCGCATTTAGAATGTCCAAACGGACAATCATTTTCTTACGATCAAACCAGTCTCCAAACACTCCAGCCACTGGTGAAACTAGTAACCTAGGTAGAATCGAGATAGAAAGCATGGTCGAAAAGATCAAGGCAGATTCGGTTAGCGCAAAGACATAGAGCGCTAACGCGAACTGCTGCATGTTACTTCCAATCATCGATACAAACTTCCCAATCATTAATAAACCAAAATCTTTACTTCTCATCAATTGAAATCCCATCTTGCTCAACTCCTGTATTTTATCTTACTTGTGTAAGTTCGTTATTTTTAAACCTTGATAATTGTAAACGACTACTTCTTTCGCACAATTCCAAAATCTTTGCTTGTTTTCATTAAATATTGATTTGCTTCTCATTACTATACCTCCTTAATCCAATTAAGGCTTATTTTACTAAAAATGATAAATCTTGATAATCATACACTTTCATTTCTTTACGTTTCTTACTTGTACTTGGCTTTGTAAACATAAATTTCATTTTTCTCACTCCTTTTTATAAAACCATCATAAATTCTTGATATAAATATACTGGTAATTCCTCGGATGTAATACTAATTCTTGAAGATCGTTTTTTAAAGATTTTCTTATTCATAATTCACTCACCTTTCATTACTCTTGTATACTTTGTAAATAGTCAATAATCAACTCTGTGACCACTATTTTCTATACTGTTTTTTCTTCGTTTCCTTTGATTACAATTCCATTATATTAAAATATTTATCGAATGTCAAGAAAATATTAGACAATTATCTAATTATATGATAAAATTTTGGTAGTGATTAAAAAATTACCTGATATTATGGCAAAATTAAATCAACACCTATATATAATAAGGAGTGAGCATATGAGAAAAACAACTCGTTATCTATTCATCATTGTTACTTTGTTTATTTTGACTTCTTGTAGAGCTAACGATGAGAAAACCTATCAAGAGCAAGCACAGTCATACCTAGAGGATTACAAAATACCCGGTATGGCAATGATTGTTATAGAAGATGGAGAAACAAGCTTTATAGAGACTTTATCTTCAAATACAGATAAGGAATATGATACCTTTGAAACAGATTCCATCTTTCGGACTGAATCGATTTCTAAAACCATTACTTCTTTTATGGTCTTGCGGCTGATCGAACAAAATATACTAGACCTAGAAGATGAAGTAGATACCTATCTAACTAATTTAGATATTCCTCGGGGTCTAACCATAAAACACTTACTTACTCACACATCTGGTTTAGACATTGGAGCGATTGGTGTACATTATCACCCAGAGAGTGATTACCCATCAGCAAAAGAAAATATAGCAAGCACATTAGACTTTCGCTTTCCAATTAATGAAACCTTCTTCTATTCAAATGTCGGTTACAACTTCCTCGAGTTAGTGATTGAGGAAGCAACCAATAAGGATTTCGAAGAGAACTTCCAAGAACTCATTGGCAGACCACTCAACTTAAGCGTATCTTCCTTTACTTATAAGGAAGAATATAAGGATAAATATATCGGTGGCTACGATCTTAAGGGCAACTATATTCCTCCCTATGTTTACCCGGATAAAGCTTCTGGTGGATTCTTAACCAACTTACAGGATATGGAAAAGTTGTTGCACCTTTTCTTATCTCCTACTATCCTACTGGACTCCACAAGCAATTATCTACAAACACCTCTACAAGAAGTTACCGGTGAGTATAGCTTGGTGTCTGAAGGATATAGTTTAGGACACTTTATTGATGGAGATGTTCGTTTTCATGGTGGACAAGGACATGGTTGGATGGCGTTCTTTATGGTTCATGATAACGGAGAAGATGGGTTATTTATGGTGACAAACTCTCAACGGTCTTACCCCATGTTTTCTGGGATGATTGCCCTTTGGGAGGAGAAAAATGAATTTGAAAATATTGGCTTTTCTACCTTGTCAAAACTTCTTCCATATTTAAAAGGAATTGGTATAATAGTAGTAGGTGTATTTATTGCCTTATGCGTGCGCTATATTCGCTCACTAAAAGAGAGAAGATGGCTTACCGTAAGAAAACTTAAATGCTTTTCATATTTAGAGTTCCTTATCCTACTCATCTTGACAGGCTTTATATTGTATTTAGAACTAGCCAACTATGTATTCTTACGGGTTTTATACCCAAACATCATGGATAGAATGATGATAGTACTCATCTTTTACGATATATTACTAGTTTTCTATTTTTTAAAACCAAAAACAAAGGAGAATGTTTATGTTAGAGATTAAACACGTTTCAAAAAGTTATGATGGAACAAAAAAAGCAAACGACGATTTGAACTTAACCATAGAAAAAGGGGATATTTATGGTTTTGTCGGTCACAATGGAGCTGGTAAAACAACGCTTCTAAAGTCGATTGCGGGAATTATGGACTTTGACGAAGGAGATATTCTGGTTGATGGGTTTTCTGTAAAAAAGAATCCTTTGGACGTCAAAAAACAAATCGCCTATATCCCAGATAACCCAGATGTCTATGAGTCTATGACTGGTATTCAATACCTTGAGTTTTTAGCCGATGTCTTTGGAGTAGATGTAGATACGAGAAGACAACTTATTGAAAAGTATGCGACCATGTTTGAGATTAGCGATGTTTTGCAGAATCCAATTAGTTCTTATTCTCATGGGATGAAACAAAAAGTGGTGATTATCGGAGCGCTCGTTCACAAACCCAAGTTGCTTCTACTAGATGAACCTTTTGTAGGACTTGATCCAAAAGCAAGTTATTTATTAAAAGAAGTGTTTAAAGAAATGTGTGAAGAAGGAAGTGCTATTTTCTTTTCCACACACGTATTAGAAGTCGTTGAGAAACTCTGTAACAAAGTAGCCATCATTAAAGATGGCGTGATTGTCGCAAATGGACAAACCAAAGATATCGTTTCTAATCAGTCACTTGAACATATCTTTATGGAGATCGCGAACGAATCATGATCTTTCCAAAACTACTAAAGCTATTTTTTAAAGAGAATTTCTCACTCAAACGACTATTTGGTTTTCGTATAAAAGAAAATAAACTGAAAGCAGGCTTAATTGGATTTGCTTTGCTCTATGCCTTAGTGACATTTGTAGGAATGTTCGGTTACTTATTTTATGATTTAGGCCGCATATTAAAAGACATGGACCAAGTACATATCTTACTAGGCTTCTTAGGATTTTACGCAATTGGTATGAGTATTTTCATCGTCTTTTTCCGTGCAAGTGGATCCCTTTTCTACTACAAAGATTTTGAGATCATCGCTCCCTTGCCGATTCATGCAAGAACGGTGTTCATCGCAAAACTCTCAGTCTTGATGTTGATGCTTTATTTGATGAGTTTCTTAGCTACAGGACCAATTATTTTCTCGTATTTTTACTGGACAGGCTTTAACTTAATCACCTTTCTTTATTACGTTATCGCTATGCTGTTCATCCCGCTAATTCCTGTCATAGTCTTATCGTTCTTATCTTTATTTATGGCGATTGCTACTTCAAAATTGCGTGCTAGTAAAATCATCAATCTTATCCTGATGTTTGCCATCTTTTTAGGAATTTTTGCCTTCAGTTTTTCATTGAATTCTGTAGATAGTAATCCCTTAACTGGGCAAATCGACTTATTCGCTGGACTTAGTGATTCTTATCCACCGCTTGGATGGTTTATTGATGCAATATCCAACCACGATCCTCTGGCTTTATTTTTACTCATCCTTAGCAACGGAGGATTATTCACCCTATTTATCATCTTCGTATTCCCACTGGTAGAGTTCACAAACAAAAGAGGAATTCGTTCCAACATAAAAAAACACCATAAAGCCATTACTTATCGCAAGCAACATATTATGGTGACCTTAATCAAAAAGGAATTTTCCAAATTCTTCAGTATTACTTTATATGCATTAAACGCAGGACTCGGACCAGTTGTGTTAGTGATTGGATCCATCGCAAGCATCTTCTACAAAGCAGATGTCGAAGCCTTCTTGGGCGAAATGATCGGTGGTGGTCTAGAAATTGAACTCTTGTTGCTGGTTCTTTATGGATTCTTAATTTCTATGACGTATACACCCGCGATTAGCTTATCTTTAGAAGGGAAAAACTTTTGGGCGATCAAAAGTTTACCATTAAAAGCTAGCACCGTTATGTTTTCCAAGGTCTTATTCAATGTATTACTCATTGGACCTATCGCTATTTTCAGCGTCCTCATCTTTGGTTACACAATGAGTCTTGCGTTCGTCCATCAAATTTTACTAATCCTACTAGTGATATCTTTCACTTTCGCTATATCCTTTATGGACGCAGTCTTCAACTTATACATGCCAAAGTTTGATTACATCAACGATGTCGAAGTCATCAAACAAAGCGCTAGTGCACTTCTAGGAATTTTCGGAGGATTTGCTTTAGTTGCTTTACATGGTGTATTCTATTACTTTGTTGGTGAACACTTCCCACTAAGTATAATGCTTCTCTTTTTAAGTCTATTAAGTATTTTGTTTACCCTTATCTTCGGATGGATTGTCAAAACAAAATCAGAGGCTTTGTTCTTGAAAATGTGAAAAATAGGATAGACATTTTGTCTATCCTATTTCCATTGGTATATAAGTCCAAGTTCCTCGCCGAAGTGTTCACCACTTTCCACAAAGCCATATTTTTTGTAAAAGGTATAAGGACTTTCCTCACCCATCTCAACACTGGTTTCAATGGAATGGTAACCTTCTTCTGTTAGAATGGTTTTTATATAATCTAAGATTTGTCGTCCAAACCCTTGTCTTTGATAGGGTTTAGCAACCATCAGCCTCCATAGGTATGGACCTTCTACATCAATCCCATCATCAACACTAGAACCTATGTGAAGCATGAAAAAACCAATGTAAGTGCCCTTGTATTTCACCGCTCGCATATAAGCATGTTCTGATAAACTTCCTTGTGCAATGGATACACTATTGTCTGCGACATTCCTGCGCTCTGTTTTGCTTAGTGTTTTTGATAAGCGCATAACCTCTAACACATTATTGGGAACTACCTTGACAAACTCAATCATTACTCTCCTCCGGATAAATCATTTTCTTGGTCACGCCACCATCAACTGTAAGAACTTCTCCATTGATAAAATCAGCTTCTTCATCAGTCAAAAATACACAAGTACGAACAATATCTTCTACCTGTCCAACTCTTTTAGATGGATGAAAAGCATGATCAACTTCACGCAACTTTTCCTTACTTGTATGAATCCAACCTGGTGCAATTGCGTTTACTGTGATGTGTTTGTCTTCTAAGGTGATCGCTAAACTATGTGTCAAGGCATTGATGCCACCTTTCGAAACGGAATACCCAACCGTATTCTTTTCAGACATAAAAGATCTCGTGGATGATAAAAAGACAATGCGTCCATGATTTCCGTAAAATTGGCGAGCATAGTCTTGGCTAAGTTTGATATGAGAAAGCAAATTCACTTGGATAACTTCAGCAAGAGTCTTGTAATCTCCTTCTAAAAACGACTCCTCCTTAAACATGGCCGCATTACAAATTAGGACATCAATATGTGGCAAAGATGCCCACAGGTCTTCAAGCCCGTATAAGTCCCTTAAGTCATAGGAAATATGAACCAAATGTTCGTCTTCGAACCTTGGTTCTTTTTTATCTAGATTATAGACATGGTAGCCTTTATTAAGATAGGCTTTGACTAACCCTTCCCCAATACCATTCGAACCACCAGTAATGAGTATGTTCGGCATAAAATACCTCCTTAAATAAGTACTTAAAATATCGTTTGTCCCTTCAGGTAAGAAATCTCACAATTATTTTTTACAAATCAATAAAAAGCGATGTTCCTGTCCTTCAATATATCCTTTATCTTGCAAAACACCTTCTATTTGTGCAAGCTCTCTTGCATTCTTATCAACATCAAAACCAGGGAACTCCCACTCAATAATTGATGCATAAGCAACAATGGTCTCTAAATCAACGTACTTTACTGAACTGAAGACTTCCTCTGCGCATAGAATGTCAAACCCCACATTTTCTAAGTTTTTCCTTGCATGAGCCAAATCCCAAGTATCCTTAGAAAAATCCTTATAAGAATACCCCAACAAAGCCTTACTTAACTCTTGATTGTTTTTTCCTCCAACTTGTTGGGTGATAAAATAGCCTCCCTCTTTTAATCCTTTATACACTTCTTCTGGATGGTACTCATCGTGCTTATTAATGATGACATCAAAGAGTATCTGACTAGGGATATGCGCCTGGTTTTCCTTGTTTTTAAATAGGGTAATACCTAGGGGTACCAGTCTTTGTTCACAGAGTTTAATATTTGGAGGATAAGCCTCAGTAACATAGGTATTTTCATAGGGATGTTCCAAAGAAAGCAAAAACTCTCCGCCTCCTGTGCCCATATCAAGTAAGAGATCCTCTCTATTCAGATACTGGCCAATAACTTTCTTGTAATCCCATGGGAGTGGCTGTGAGACAGTCTTTGCGTTGATATCAGAAAAATCCCATCCGAGAAAATCTTCTTTTTGGATCTTTCTTAGTTTTTCTAAATCAACCATTCTTCACCATATCCTCCTTCAGTAATCCGTAAACAAGTTCATCTGTATAGATTGGATTTCCCTTATCATCTTTTTTAAATGCACATCGCTTACGGAGCAATCCTTCTTTTGTAAATCCAACTTTCTCCATGACACGGTAAGAAGCGATGTTTTCTGGATTACATCTTGCTTGAATTCTATGCGCACCTTTATGGTCAAAGGCATATTGAACCAAGGCTTTTGCCCCTTCAGTACAATACCCTTTTCCTTGAAAAGACGGATGAAAAATATAACCCAAAGAAAATTCATTAAAATCACTTGGATTGGTTCTTCCAAGATAATAATGCCCAATCATCTGCCCCGTCTCTTTTTCAATGCAGGCATAAAATATATCATCTTCTAGATAACGAAGCAACATATTCTTCAACCCTTCATAAGAGAATACATCGCGCTCATAGCGCATAACTTCTTCATCTGAAACATAGGAGTACATAGCGTCTAAGTCTCCCATTAAGACCGGTCGTATATATAATCTATTCGTCTCCATTAGGTTTTACCTACTTGTTCAATGGAGGCAATAAATTCCTCTACGGACATCTTTTCTGCCAGTTCCTCTATAAATGTGTAAGGAATTTCATCCATCTTCTTAAAACGCAAACAACTCTTCCCCATGTCTAACTTTCTACCAGTCATTTCCTTATAACGGTTTTGCGCCCAATCAAGTAAATTTTGATTACTGTAGATGCCATAGTGATAGATAGCGATATGGTGTTTCTGCGAAGCCAAACTCATAAAAGGCAAAGGCTCGTCTTTTCTATTTAAATATCCTTTTGGATATGTAGATAGTGGTACAACAAAAGAGATCATCTGATATTGAAAGGTTTCTTTGAAGCCTTTGGGTAAATGTTCTTTTAATATCTTATATATCTTTTCAATGATTTTTCTTCGGTCTTCTTCTAAAGCATCAATATATTCGTCAATACTAGATACATCATAATTCATACAAACACCTCCATAACCTATTATAGCACAAAAAAAGAAGCCATTGGCCTCTTAAATTTTTGCTTGGATACGCTCTTTTAATTCCAATCTACTCGGAACACGACCACTAAGAACAATGCGGCCATTAATCATCAAACCAGGTGTTCCAATCAACCCTGTATTTGCAATTTCCATCATATCGGTTACATAATGTACACTTGCTTCAATTTTGAGTTCTTCAACCGTATCTTCCACCATCTTTAATAGCTTTTTACAGTTCGGACACCCTGGACCTAATACTTTAATTTCCATTTATTTCCTCCTAAATTTTATATAAACAAATAATCAAACATATTAAATAGATAACCCATGACTATAATTCCAATCGTAACGATTGACACAAACATGACTAATAGTTTTGTTTTCACGACTTTTTTGATTAAAATAATCGATGGCAAACTTAATGCGGTGACCGCCATCATAAAAGCTAAGACGGTCCCAATCCCTACACCTTTTAAAACAAGGGCTTCGGCAATCGGCAAGGTTCCAAATATGTCCGCATACATTGGGACACCTAGGATAGTCGCAAGTAATACTGAGAATGGATTATCGTCTCCTAAGACTTGTTCAATAAAGGTTCTTGGGATGACCCCGTGAATCAAGGCTCCAATCCCTACACCAATTAGAATATAAACCCATACCCTAGCTACTATTTCTTTCACTTGTTCTATGGAGTAGTTCACACGTGCTTTTTTTGTCATTGTTTCTTCTTCTATTTCGACATCACTACTGGGATTTACTCCCTGCATGACAAAGTCTTCCACATATCGTTCCATTTTAAATAGTGAAATCAAACTTCCTCCTATTATCGCAATAACCAGCCCAACAATAACGTAAGCAAAGGCAATCTTCCAGTTAAAAATAGACGCTAGTAATATAACACTAGCTAAATCCACTAAGGGTGAAGAAATCAAAAATGAGAAGGTTACTCCTACTGGTAGACCAGCCTTGGTAAACCCAATAAAAATAGGAATGGAAGAACAAGAACAAAAGGGCGTAATTGTTCCTAACAAAGCACCAATAGTATTTGCCCATATTCCCTTATACCTTGAAAGAATCTTTTTGGTACGCTCTGGTGAAAAATACGACTGTATGTAGGATGCTAAAAAGATTAAGACACTGAGTAAGATAAAAATCTTTACAACATCGTAGAAGAAAAAGGTCACACTTTCATAAACCATTGTACCTTCTTCCAATCCAAAAACATCACCAAACATCCATTTTACGATGTTGTTTAACCAGTTCATTTTTAGAAACTGATCATTGATAAAAGAGAAGAATGTTCTTATAAACTGCACTGTGTTTCCTCCGTATCTCTCAGTTGAATTAGGTAATCGATCAATGCATCAAGTGTCTCCTTATTGACCTCATGTTTGTTCCATGTACCTTCTTTGTAGGATCTTGTAAGACCCACTTTTGTTAACCATTTCAAATGGTACGATAAGGTCGGTTGACTAATAGGTAGTTGATCAATCAAGGTACAACCGCATCGTTCTCCACTGAGGAGTAGTCTGAGTATCTTCAACCTATTTTCATCGCTCATTGCTTTGAATAATGATGCCATTTTTCCATCCATAAAAACGCTCCTTACATTATATTGATATTTATCTATATAGATAACCATCTATATTATAGCGCAATACCTATAAATTGCAACAAAAAAGTAGAGAAATTCTCTACTTAGTTTAAATAATCATCTAGCATTCCTCTAACTTCTTTGGTGTTTGGTACACGTCCAGAAGAAACAATTTTCTTGTTGAACATCAACCCTGGTGTTCTAAGTAAACCTGTTTTAGCGATTTCTTCTAGATCGGTGATGTACTCAATATCAACATTGGTTAGTCCCATATCTTGTACAGCTTTTTCAACATTGGAAAGCAACTTTTTACAGTTTTTACATCCTGCCCCTAGTACTTTAATGACCATAAAAAACCCTCCTTACAATTTTTACAACAAACATAGGGATTGTAGTTATTTTTACTTATTTCTTATTGCGAATATGCATAGCCGTGTTTTCTTTTTTCGTTTCAAACTCTGATTTCATTCGCTGAAAAAAGTTTAAAGGACGCATATTTTTCCCGTAGTTCCTTGGATGAAATCCAGGGAATTTTTTCTGCAGTAAATTTGCGACAACACTCCAATAAGCCCATCCATCATCTTCTGCATTGTCATTGATGATATTTCGTAATTCTGCCTTAATTCTTCCAAGTGGTGTAATGCTGCTAATATCTTTCGAATATCCATTACCATTACCATTTCCGTTACTAGTTGAAGTGCTTTTTGACTTCGTAGTCTTTTTCACTTCTTTTTTCGGTGTTTCAACGGTCACATTACTGTGAAGCATTTTATCCAAATAGGCAAATGTTTCACAAGAGTTCACGAGGGCAATTGGTGTTTTACTTTCTCCCATTCCAAAGACAAACATATTGTCTTCACGCAAACGTGTCACTAATTTGGTGAAGTCACTATCACTTGAAACAATACAAAAGCTATTTACTTTCTCAGAATACAAAATATCCATCGCATCAATGATCAATGTAAAGTCACTTACATTTTTCCCTGATGTATAAGAATATTGTTGAACAGGTGTCAATCCAAATTCATTGATCTTATTCTTCCATGGATTCAGTTGCGGAGTCGTCCAGTCACCATAAACACGTCGATAATTGATCTTACCGTATTTGTTGGCTTCATCAATAATTAACTCAATATAGTTCGGTGAGATATTCTCCGCATCAATTAATAATGCTATACTCTTACCTTCTACTTCCATAAATCCTCCTCTCTTTGTTATTTTAGACGTTCATTCAGTAATTCTTTGATGTCTTTTAACAAGTCTTCTGTTTTTGGTTCTTGCGCTGCTAGTTTTTTCTTCTCTTCTTCTAATCGCTTTTTCTCTTCTTCTAGTTGTTTTTGCAACAAAATCTCATCTTCATTGATTTTATTTTTCACTTTAGTGATAAAGTGAATCACCACAAAGATGACAAATGCAACAATCAGAAAATCAAGAATACTTTGAATAAAGTTCCCATAATAGATTGCATTTTCCGCAATACCAGCCTCAACATTTGCCTCACGAATTACATACTTGTAATTGGCAAAGCCATCTTCTCCTAGTACCAAAGAAATAACCGGCGTAATAATATCTTTCACCAAACTTGTTACAATCTCTTTGAATGCAGCACCAATGATAAAAGCAACTGCTAAATCTACTACATTCCCCTTTTTAATAAAAACCTTAAACTCCGTAAAAAACTTCTTCACGCTATCAACCCCTATATTTGTCGTATTTCTATTATAGCATTTTTTCAATTAGAAAACCAATACAATAAAAAAACAGACCTGGTTTCAAGCCTGTTTTGCTTACTCATTAAATATGTTGATCATTTCTTCTACTGCCTCATCCGTCACACCAATCGGTATAAGCAACATATTTCTTCTCACTAGTCTTTCTTCTTCTAAATCTTCAATAAAACCTTGCAATGTGTTGTTGTCCTCTAGTTCGTTTGTAAGTTCCTCGTTCCCTTCAAAAACAAGAATTACTGCGACTTTGGCATCTTTTCTATAGACATAAGACTCAACACTCAAATCCTCATCAAAGGAGTTCAATACACTACCAATAAATTCTGAAGCATCTTCTGAGCGTTCATAACCATCGTCCATAAAATTATCTTGTACTGTATCAATGCTTACACAAGCACTTAATAGACCAACAAATGCAAGTGTGACTAAGTATACTAGTTTTTTCATATAGACCCTCCTTATTATCTATTATACTGCCTTAATAGGTGTGACTGCAAGTATCTGGCTCAAAAAAAGCGACACATAAGTGTCGCTAACCCTTAAGTAAACAGGCAATCTAAGACATCTTCTAAGTGAATATTAAAGAAGTATTCTTCGATTTTTTCTCCCTTTAGTTTTTCTCTGATACTCTCTTCATCAAACTTGGTTCCGATGAAAAGTTCTTCTAACTCTGGCAATGGTTTAGAACCGAGAAAATCTCCAAAGATTTTCATTTCTGATATATATCCGTCCTTTACATTGAAATGAAATTCTACCTTTCCACCTTGGTAGCGTCCTGATTTTTCAATAGAAAACTCAGGTGACTGACCATAATTCCATTCCCATGTATTGTATCGGTCTCGCATGAGCTCATTGATTTTATCTAAGTCTTCTTTTGATAGGTGATAAATATGGTCTTTTATATCATCCGTATCTAGAAGGTATTTCAATAAACGCTCTTCGAACTCACTCATCGTAATTTCTTCTTTTAAGTATGGTTTGATATTGGTTACACGTGCACGATTAGACTTAATCCCTTTTGAGGCAATTTTATCTTGCTTTACATTGAGTACATCTGCGACCATAGAGAGGTTCGCGTCGAATAATATCGTACCATGGTGCAACATTTTGTTCTTATAGTAACTTTGTGCGTTTCCACTAATCTTCTTACCTTCAACTACTATATCATTTCGTCCGCTAAACTCAGCTGGTACACCAAGACTGTTCAAGGCTTTAATGACTGGTTCTGTGAACTTCAAGTAGTTATTTAAATTGTCTTTTAATGTGTTGGTTACAAAAGAAAAATTCAAGTTTCCAAGGTCGTGATATACAGCCCCTCCACCAGTAATTCTTCTAACTACACTGACGTCATGTTTTTTCACATAATCAGCGTTGACTTCTTCGACCGTATTTTGATTACGACCAATGATGACACTGTTGGCATTTTGCCACAAGAGAACAAAATCTTCATCAGACTTTAAATACTTTAACACATATTCTTCTAAGGCTAAATTAAACTTTGGATTTCTTGAATGATTAATAATTGTTTTCATAAAACACCCCGCATTTTCATTATAAAAATATTATATATGCAAACGCTTTGATATACAAGTTATGTGCTAAAAATAGGCTTCCCAAAAGGGGAAACCTACTTTTTATTTTAACGCTTGTGAAATATGCCTAGAAATAGCTTTTACGTTGCTTCTCCCCTTAAACTCAAAGAGAAGTTGACCAATGGAACTTACATAAATAATCAATTCTGCTTCCATATCAAAAACCCCCGCGGTTTCCACTGAATAGGCATTGATGCGCTTATATGGAATACTAGTGAAATCCTTTTTCTTACCGGTTAAGCCTTGAACATTGATAATAATCAGTCGAAAACTCGTAAAAACAATCCCATCACGGACAGACTTATATGCACCAAGAACTTCTTCTCCATCAACAATCAGTTCTTCGACCAATCTTGCATAGTTGTCATCTTCTTTCATCTTTAGATACTTCTTGTTTTCAAAATCAATCATATTTTCACCCCATTTATAGCTTTATTATAAATGACCACTTGAGCATATACAAGAAAAAAAGATTGGGTTTCCCCAATCTAGATGTGTTCGACACCAATGACTTCTGGCACTTCTGCAAGAAGAATTTGCTCAATTCCATCATACAGTGTGACACTACTAGCTGCGCACCCTACACAAGCCCCAGTCATATTAATATAAACAATTCCTTCTTCATATTTAACAAACTCTAAGTCTCCACCATCTTGTTGTAAGAAGGGTCTAGTACGCTCTAACACATCTTTGATTTTTTCTTCAACTGTCATACAATCACCACCCATCTATAGTCTATATTAAATGTTCCTAAATACTTGCTAAGTCAAACATTTTTCTAAAATGCTAAGAGATTTTCTATAAATAATATGTATATAGCCAGGAGACAATCCCAAAGAAATCTTTCCCTTGCTTTTTTCAGGATTGTGCTATAATTAGAGTAAAATCAAGAAAAGCGTGGTGTTGATAATGCAAGAAAACTACAAAATGATATTGGTGGATGATGAAGACGATGTACGTGGACGTATCTTGTCCAAAATCAAAAAAGAAAGTGGATTTGAGGTAGTCGGTAAGGCAGGAAATGGCTATGATGCCATTGAACTTATTGAGAAACACAAGCCCCATGTAGTCTTAACAGACATTAAAATGCCATTCATCAACGGAATAGAACTTGCTCGTATCATACGACGAGATTATCCGACGACTAAAGTCGCTTTTATTTCTGGTTATGATGAGTTTGACTATGCCCGTGAAGCGATCGACTTAAACGTGGTAAGTTATCTTATGAAACCAGTGACTAGTGAAGACATCGATACATTCCTACAGAAATTGAAATCCATTTTAGATAAAGAGTTTGCTTTCTTATCAAATTCCAACTTGATTCATCAACGTTATAAGGAATCGATTCCTATGTTGATCAATTCCAGTTTAAACAACTATCGTTATAAAGAAACCCTATCGAATGAAGATATCAGTCATCTTACCCAATATGGTTTGCAGTTAGAAGACAACAATTACTTAGTAACCATCATTGGCTTTGGACAAGATGAAGATATGCAGACGAAAGAAGAAACAAAAATCTTTATTGATAATCTTACAAAGAAAGTATTTGAAAAGTATGAAATTGTCCATGAGTTCTTGATTCCTAAGGGAGTCGTTATACTTATGAAAGATTCTTCCATTAGGGTGGCTAGACAAATAGATATGGAACTCTATGAAGTTGTCCAGTATGCCGAGGAGTTTCGTGAAACGAGTTTGGAGATTGGTGTATCTAATGTTTTTCATTCCTTTAAGGCTTATCCAACTGCTTTCCGACATGCCGAGCAAGCTTTGAGGCATTCGATTTATTTCAATATCGGACAAATTATTTATTATGATGACATCGAAGAAAAAGAAAAAGAGTTTCTACTTGTGGATGAAGCAAAACTTTCAGAATTGGAATATTTGCTTAAGTTTGGACAAAAGAATGAAATTAAGGAACAAATCAGTCACATCTTATCCTTCGCCTTTGATCCAGATAATGACGTCATTATTGATCCACAATTGTTGTTGATCAAAATCGCCAATACCTTAATCAACTACGCCTCTTCCATCAATGTCAACATCTCCTATGTCCATAAAGGAAACTTAGTAGAGGCTTTATCTAAATTTCATGACATCAACGACCTTGAAGACTTTATTTATACCCTAATACTGAAAATGCGCGAGCAAAACGTCAAAACACAAATTGACAAAACCGAACAAATCATCGAAGCATTTTATCAATACATTAAGCAAAACTATCACGATCCGAACGTATCACTGGACACCGTGACAGATCATTTAAACATCAGTGTCTCATATTTAAGTATGTTACTAAAAAAAATGAAAGGTGTCTCTTTCCATAAAGAACTCATACGCCTTCGTATGGATAAAGCAAAAGAACTTCTAAAGTTTACCCAAGAAAAAATCATCATTATTGCACAAATGGTCGGATATAACGAAGTATACTACTTTAGTCATAGTTTCAAAAAATACACAGGAATGAGTCCAATGGAGTTCCGCAAACATGGCTAAAAAACAGTACACTTTATCCATTCGACAAAGCATCTTCTATCCGTCTATTTTAATTGTGCTCATCAGCATTTTAACCGTATCCATGATTTTGTTTTTCAACTTTCGCCGCACAACTAGTGAAATCGTAGAAGATTCCTCAAAAGAGATCAACAAGCAAATTATTTTAAACTTTGAGAATTACATCAATAGTGTAATTGACACCGCAAATTATATTCAAGAAAAAACCGTAGAGTATGGTCTACGTGCTAACCAAGTCGGCTTAGATGATGTGTATGCCCAAGCCGCTGAAGTACAACCAGACATCGAATCCATTGTGTTGCTTGACCGTTCTGGACACTATCTCGTTCGTTCAACCAACAAAACGGTAAGTGAGGAAGATTTGACGAAAAAAGAATGGTTTATCGATGCCTTGAGCGACGATTCCATATACCACTTTTCTTCACCTCACCCACAAGACATCTTCCTAATCTCATCTTCTGAGGTAATCACCGTGACAAAAGTGGTTACCTATTACTACAACGAAGTTGAATACCAAGGTATTTTGGTCATAGATATCAACACATCCAACATCATCACCTTAACAGAAACGACGAATCTTGGAGAAAACGGACACATTGTCATCATAAACGATGATGACTCCTTGATTTACTCCAACAACACAGCTTGTGTCACCGATGAATGCCAGAGTTTGCAGATTTCAAGAGAAATCATATTTGGTGGTCGTAGTGTGGATATTGAAGGCACAGACTTTTACGCCAATGTAAATACCTTAAGAAACACAAGATGGCGTATGGCGACCTTCATCAATACGGATGTTCTATCGACCACAAGCGCAAACACCTTGTGGATTATGGCCCTGATTACTGTCGTTACCTTCTTTATCACCATGACTGCTTCAAGCATAATATCAAGAAGGATTAGTTCTCCTATTTCTCGCTTAAAAGACCATATGGCCAAACTAGAACATGGAGATTTCTACAAGAAAATTGAAATCGATGGCCAACAAGAGGTTGTTTCTCTCACTCATAGTTTCAACTCGATGATTGAAGAAATCCAAGGTTTAATGGACCGCATCATCACCGAGCAAAAAAGTAAGCGGAAAACTGAATTCCAAGCCTTGCAAAACCAAATCAATCCTCATTTCTTATACAATACACTCGATTCAATCGTCTACTTATCGGAAAACAAAATGAACGATAAAGTAGTAGAAATGGTTGTTGCCTTAAGCAAATTTTTCCGCATATCAATTTCTAGAGGACAGAACATTATTTTCCTAAAAGAAGAAATTGAACACGCAAGAAACTACCTACTTATTCAGCAAATTCGCTACAACAACAAGTTCCATTTTCACTTTGAAGTGGAGGATAGTGTCTTAAACTATAAAGTAGTAAAACTATCCTTACAGCCACTGATTGAGAACGCTATTGTTCACGGGATTAGTACCGAGTACGATGAAGGGCTGATCACCATTCGAGCATTTCAGGAAGGCGAAGATCTTATTATGGAAGTGGAAGACGATGGATTTGGAATGACGAGTGAGCAGATCCAAGATGTCTATGAACGAATTCAATATTCATCAGAAGGAAAAAGTGTCGGGTTACGTAACGTATACCAACGCTTAAAACTTTATTATGGTGATAAGGCAAAATTCCTTGTAGATAGCGAACTAGACGAGCGTACTACTATTCGTTTGGTTATCCCAATTGAAGGAGCATTGTAATGAAAAAACTATCAATCATATCATTATTTGCACTCATTCTTTTATCACTCAGTGCTTGCAAAAGCGCCAATGATTCTATTCCCCTTATTTTATATAACGAAGTAGACCCATTTATCTTAGAATTTAAAAAACACATTTTTCACTACGCAAGTGGCAAAGTAGATATCGACTCTTTTGACTCGCAAAACTCACAACTTTTGCAAAATGAAATCATTGAAAACATGTTAGAGGAAAACCGAAGCGTATTAATCATCAACCCTGTTGATCGTCTTGGGGCATACACCATAATCGATAAGGTCAAAGAGCATAATATTCCTATTGTCTTTATCAATCGAGAGCCTTTAGAAGTAGATATGTACTCATGGGATAAAGTATACTACATTGGTGCCCCTGCAGAAAATAGCGCAATGATACAGTCAGAGATGATCCATTCTCTTTTCAAAGATCCCCTTGACTTGTCCGATTACGACAAGAACAATGACAACATCATTCAACTTGTTTTACTGAAGGGTGAACAGGGACATCAAGACGCAGAAATTCGTTCTGAAGTAGTCATAGAAGAACTCGAACATCTAGGATACCGTATTGAAATACTATCTATTGAAGTATGTGATTGGCAAGAATCCATCGCATATCTCAAGATGAATGATTTAATGAAAAACTTAGAGGACCCTATCGAACTAGTCATTTCAAACAATGATGCAATGGCCCTTGGAGCTATACGGGCGATGGAAGAACAAGGACTATTTTCAGATGACAACAAGGATGGTGTCATTGATAGAGAAACTGAACCCTGGATTCCAGTTGTCGGTATTGATGGTATTGAAACCGCCAAGTTATCCATAGATAGTGGACGTCTGTATGGTACAGTTATCAATGATTCTGAAGAAATGAGTAGGGCACTGATTGAGTTGGTGGAGGCCTTGCAAAATGGAGAAGACTTATCCAACTTATCTTATGAGTTAGAAAATGGTAAATACATATGGATTGACTATAGAAAGTATGAAGATCAAGAAGAGGCAAACTAGCCTCTTCTTTTTTCAATAGTAAAAAACTATAAATCCATCGTAATATATCACATTGTAACCCTTTTCAAAACTTGGTATTATGAAAGCGCTTAAGAAAAAATAAGGAGGATTACAAGATGAAAAAAGTATTTATGTTGGTATCAGTTTTATTGGTCGCATTCGCGATAACAGGTTGTGAAAGTGACGACGGTGTTATTACAATCGGAGCGAATATTTACACGTTTAATGACAACTTCATGAATGGTGTTGTTCGTCCAGAACTTGAACGCTATGCAGAAGAAAAAGGTGTAGAACTTGATTTAGTAGACTCAGAAGGATCTCAAGCTACTCTAAACAATCAAGTTGATACGTTTATTGCAAAAGGTGTAGATGTTTTAGCGATTAACTTAGTTGACCCAGCAGCAGCTGGAACAATCATCAACAAGGCGAAGGACGCAGATATTCCATTGATTCTTTTCAATAAAGAAGCGACTGTTGATGGTGTAATGGATACATATGACAAAGTATGGTATGTTGGTACAGATAGTGCAGAAGCAGGAATCATTCAAGGTGAAATGATGGTTTCAGACTGGGAAACAAATCCAGAATGGGATCTAAACCAAGATGGTGTTGTGGATTATGTATTATTAAAAGGTGAACCTGGTCATCCAGATGCAGAAGCTCGTACAGTAGAAGCTGTAAAAGCATTTGAAGATGCTGGATATGCTGTAAATGAATTAGGATTACAACCTTCAACACAATGGTCAACAGCAGATGCAAATGACACTATGACAGCATGGTTAGATACTGCATGGGCAAGCCAAATTGAACTTGTTATCTGTAACAATGATGGTATGGCATTTGGTGCTATCCAAGCAATGGCTACAAAAGGTGTAGATATTCCTGTTTATGGTGTAGATGCTCTTGAAGAAGCAATTGCGAAAATAGGATCAGGAGATATGAATGGTACAGTTCTTAATGATGGTGTTAACCAAGCTAGAGCAACCATTGATTTAGCAATCAACGCCGCAAACGGTGAAGATGTATTAGCTGGTACTGATTGGGTATTAGATAGCCCTACAGGTACAAAGGCTGTTCGCGTTCCATATGTCGCAGTTACGGAAGACAACTACGAAGATTTCCAATAACAACTAGTGTAGATTATGGAAGTGCAGCAATGTACTTCCATAATTTTTACCAACAGGACAATTGAACAAGAAAAATGAAGTATGAGGTGAGATAATGAAAAACGACTATCTATTACAGATCAAACATCTAAGTAAATCTTTTTCTGGTGTCAAAGTATTAGATGATGTAGAAATCAGTGTAAAACCTGGGAGTATCCATGCACTGATGGGTGAAAATGGAGCTGGAAAGTCAACACTTATGAAGTGTTTATTCGGAATATATAAACAAGATGAAGGTAGTTTTTACTTGGATGGAGAAGAGTTCAACTTCACCGATCCTAAAGACGCCTTAGAAAATGGTGTTTCTATGGTTCATCAAGAACTAAACCAAGTATTGCAGCGAACCGTTATCGACAATGTATGGTTGGGTCGCTATCCGCGAAAAGGTTTATTTGTTGATGAAAAGAAAATGTATGAGGATACAGTCAAACTCTTCAACTCGATTGGTGTAGAAGTTGATCCAACCGCCAAACTTGCAGACTTGAGTGTGTCAGAAAGACAAATGGTCGAAATTGTAAAGGCTGTATCTTATGAAGCCAAAGTCATCGTGTTAGATGAACCCACCTCAAGTTTGACAGAAAATGAGGTCGACAAACTTTTCCAAATTATGCGCACCTTAAAAAAACAAGGGATTGGACTAATTTACATATCACATAAGATGGAAGAAATTTTTACAATTTCGGATTATGTATCAGTCTTACGTGATGGCCATTATATAGGAACCAAAAAAACATCTGAACTTAACATGGACACAATCATCAATATGATGGTTGGGAGAGATTTAGAACATCGCTTCCCACACAAAGCCCATAAAGTAGGAGAAACAGTGCTTGAAGTAAAGAACCTAAGCACCTATTATAAGCCCTATGTTAAGGACGTATCTTTCGAGTTGAGAAAAGGAGAGATACTAGGAATAAGTGGCTTAGTCGGAAGCCGAAGAACCGAACTCATTGAGGCAATATTCGGGGCAAGAACGAAAGCATCCGGACAACTAATTCTTAATGGACAAGAGATTCAAAACAACAACACCGTGCAAGCCATCAAAAATGGTTTTGCCTTAATCACAGAAGAACGTAGAGAGACAGGTATCTATCCAGTCAGTGATATTACCTTTAACTCAACCATTGCCAATATTGACAGCTACAAAAACAAAATCGGGCTACTACAAAACTCACAGATGCAAAAAGACACTGCTCGAATGATTGAAAAAATGCGTGTAAAAACACCATCCCAAAAAGAGTTAATCCGTGCTTTAAGTGGAGGGAACCAACAAAAAGTCATTATCGGACGTTGGTTGTTGTTGAATCCTGACATTCTACTCATGGATGAACCTACAAGAGGAATTGATGTCGGTGCGAAATACGAAATCTATCAGTTAATGCTTGATCTAGTTAGTCAAGGAAAATCCATCATTATGGTCTCTTCAGAAATGCCTGAACTTTTGGGTATTACAGATCGTATTGGTGTAATGAGTAATGGACAATTAGCCGGTATTGTCAACACCAAAGATACATCGCAAGAAGAACTCTTTAAAATGACCACCAAGTATCTATAGGAGGATTACAATGGAAAAGCTTAAAAACCTAAAAAATATGACATCCAAAGATGTCAAAGAATATATGCTTAATAATGCAATCTATTTTGTCATAGGTGCAATGATTTTGTTCATCATCATCAGTGAACCTTCATTTTTAAATTTTAATGTTTTTAAAAACATCTTAACGCAATCATCGGTTCGATTGATTCTTGCTCTCGGAGTAGGAGGAATCATCATCCTACAAGGAACAGACCTTTCACTAGGTAGAAACGTTGGATTCACAGCAATCATCACTGGTTCCTTTTTACAATCACATACGTATAGTGCAAGATTCTATGATACCCTACCTGATTGGGTTTGGAACACAAATAGTCTGGGTGAAGTCGTCGGTTTTGAATGGTACTTCTACATCCTAGTCCTAATTTTAGTTATGCTAGTCGGAGCATTCTTTAGCGCCATCAATGGATTTGTTGTTGCTAAATTCCATGTTCATCCATTCTTAGCTACGCTAGGAGGAAGCGTTGCCTTATACGGAATTTTACTTCTTTACTTTAACACGTCCGATGCAGGACCACAGCCAATTGGATCACTCGATCCTACCTTCGGTTCATTTGTTGGAGTATGGGATGTCTTTGGATTTGAAATACCACTACTTGTTGTCTACTCAGTAGGTGTTGCCACCATTATGTGGTTTATTTGGAACAAAACAACCTTTGGTAAAAACATGTACGCAGTAGGTGGAAACCCAGAAGCTGCTAAGATTTCTGGTGTTAGCGTCATCAAAACAACCGTGATGGTTTATATCTTAGCTGGTTTCTTATATGGTATCGGTGGTTACTTAGAAGTTGCCCGTGTTGGTAGTGCCAACAGTGCCTTTGGATTCAACTATGAGCTTGATGCTATCGCAGCCTGTGTTGTCGGTGGAATATCCTTCAGTGGAGGTATAGGGAAAATCAGTGGTGCCGTAGCCGGAGTACTGATGTTCACCGTTATCTCGTATGGAATGGTTTATTTGGGAATTGATGCATACTACCAATACATCATCAAAGGTGTTATCATCGTTGCCGCAGTAGCACTAGATACAAGAAAATATATCAAAAAAACCTAACTCTTAATTTTTTTATAAATTTCATTATCCTCTGGGGGAAACCCCGAAAAAAAGAAGTAATAACCAGATTACTTCTTTTTTTATGGCATTCTATGAATGGTCAAATCTTTTGGATAATTGGTGGATTGCTGCAAACTCGCAAGCATACTCTCTTTTGAAAATTTATAGGTCAACTTCCATTCCATCTTCTCATCTTTACTTTCTAAGACAACACGATTTTCTTTGTGTTCATGCTCAATTAATGTAATTGACATTAAGTCTTGAATTTGGATTGCCTTCACTGGTTTCAAGAACTGTTTTTGTATGACCGCATAGTTGGTGATCAACACATAGTGTCCCTCAATTACACGAGTAACAAAGTAAATAGCGTCTAACACAAATAAAACAGAAATAAATACTAATAAAAGCCAAAACAAAAAACTCGATAATACACCCCTAGAGATTAAAGCAAAGAATAAAATAAGAGCCCAACCTAAGGTTGTTACTAAATGCAATTTTTGAAACTTCAAGGTGATTCGCTCATTCATACTAATCACTCCTAAGATAAGTATATGAATATTTTACCACAAATCATTTTTCTTACGAACTTAGACACGTCATGTGCATCTTAAAAACAGAAACCAGTTGGTTTCTGTTTTCTATTTTGACAAGAATCTCTTTATGTATGCAAAAGGAAAGACTCTAGAAACTTCTAGTTTTACTTCCTCATAATCTGCCTTTCTAGCAGACAGTCTTTTTTCCATTCTTGGAATACTATAGAGTTCAAAAAGAGCAAGCATCGCTAAAAACCCAAGGGTTTGAATAAAGTCATAAGACACACTAAAAGAAATCACCATAACTCCAAACCACATCATTAGTTCGCCTAAATAATTAGGATGTCTTGAGATAGACCATAATCCCTCTTTCATCGCATGACTATACTTTTTCTTTTGATGGTCTCGCATTTGTTCATCTGCATAATAACTAATAATACTACCACTGACAATCGTTAAGCAACCTAGGACAACAAAGATTGGTCTTACTACATCCTCTTGCAAAAATAAGTAAATCGGAACTAAGCCTAAAAAGACAATAAGTGTTGGAAATAAGTGGACTGCAAGCAAACTTATTAACCAGTAAGTTTTCGGAAACTTCTTACGAAAATCTATGTATCGAAAATCTTCTTTCTCAAACCCTATAAAATTCTTATACCAGTTAACGGTCAACCGACATGCCCAAACCAATATAGCAAGTAATACAAGAATTGACCAAACATGCACTTGATCTAAAGCAAACATCATTGTCACTACAAGAAATGGTGGGACAACACTCCAATAGGGATCATAAAAAGACGAATTGTTGTAAAGAACACTTCCAATAAAAATAAGAAAGGTCATCGCAATATCCGCAATAAGTAAAGCATAGAAAATGCCCAAGATACTTTCCACATATTGATAAACAAAAAAACCAACAACTAAAGCCAGCACATACCCGATAATGATTCTTAAGACATCTCGCTTTTTAACCATAACATTCGCTCCCACTACCTCGTATTTTGATAATACCTGTCAATCTCTTCTAAGATATCTATTGGTATCTCACTTCCTATTATAACATCCGCAAGACTATTCTCATAGTACTCTCTTAAAGAACGCTTCTCTAAACGCTTACCTTGTTTTAAGAGCGTAAAACGGTCTTTATCCCAAATAAACCTTTCAACAATAGAGTATGCATTCCTATTTTCTACTCCAGTCCCCCAAAGTAAAAATGGAAACACATCTTTAACATAATGCTCTAAATCACCAATTCCATAATTGAAGGTAAAGGTCGTTAAGGGGTCATACTCCACATAACCAGTTCTCTCATAGATTAGTTCTAGACCTCCAAGCATGACCTCCCCATAATAGGCATCATAATACCTTAGATCCTTACGATATTTAACATTACCAAGATTATCTTCCAACATTTGATGAAAGTAATTTGATGAGGTATAAAACCAACGTTCTTTTTCCTCTATAATCAATCGATGAGGATAGATGAGATCTACTGGGATATAACGAACATCACCATAAACTTCCACTGGTTCTACATTGTATTGGTTTCGGTTATCACTTGCTTCTTTGCTGATCTTAAAGTCTAGATTCTCAGTAGATATCATTAGCTTTTCTTCATAGAAGTAATCGAACACAAGCCTTAAACGAGCATATGGTTTGCTGATGTGTGACTGGTATTCAAAGACAAAACTGTTGGCATGTGGATAACGTTTTTCCTCTTCTATCTCAAAAGATAAGCTATGGTCTAATTTTTTAAAGTGCTGCAAGTAACACCCCTCTTCTTCCACGTAATCTTCATCTTCTATCTTGCTGATGAACTCCACCTTTTCTTCTTCATTTAGCCTTGATCCCAGATAGAAATCTTGACAAGTTTCGCTTTCTAGATAATAAGTATCTTGATCATACACACTATACAAACCATAGACACCAGCCAAGATCTCTTCCTCATCAAAGTCTTCATAAAAACGGACTTCATTAATTCTTAAGCTACGATTGGTAAACAAATCACTTCCTAGTAACTCCTGTTCATAATCCACTAACTGAACAAAAAAGTCCCCAGCCTTTTCAAACAAACTGATGTTTTTTTCAAAACGGAAGAAACGCTCTTTTTCTCGTAAATCTCGGCGGTTCATATACTCTTTTAACTCACTTAAGACTAAGACCTCTTTTAAAGGACGACCACTTGATAAATAGTCATCGATATCTTGTTCTAAATCTTCACGCAAGTATAAGATGTAGTGAAGTGCATCATAATCAAATACTATATCTTGTATCACAATCTGTTTGGATATATGATTGACTGTATTAACCTCCATGTACGCACTTTGATTGACAACATTTGGCACAATATTGAGTTGCGCAAGAACACCAGATGTAGGCATATCTTTGATGGTAAATCTTTCATCAATTCGGTAAGTTACTGGGCGACTGACAAAAGGCGACACCACAAGTGCCGCTATAAGAAGATTCAAAAACAACAAAGTTCTTCTCATAAGTCTCCCCCCTTATAAACAAAAAAGTAGCCAAGCAGGCTACTTTACCGTTTCCAAAAAGATGCGTTCATCAAATCCACCTTTGGACATGTTTTTCTTGATTCGATGCTTATCGATTTCATGCTTATCAATCTTATAGACCATCATAATTTTTTCAATTACCTCGTACAAATCACCCAGCTCATCAACGAGTTCATGTCTGTTGCTAGCCTGCATTAGCTCCTGACCTTCCTCAACAACCTTTGTGACCAATGCACGTTTAAACTCCCTATCGGTTAAAACCTTCGTCACACATTCTTTTCCAGAATCTTTAATAATATTTGGGATATTATCTCTCACTAGTTTATTATAAACTTGCATCCATAACCCACTCCTGTTTTTTCACATGTTTATTGCTTGAAGAAAGTAACTTATGAATCATCTGTCCTTCTTCGTTAAAATGTTCTAAATATTTGGCCCATTTGTAAACTGTTAAGTTCTTTATAAGTTCCATCTCTTCTTTTAAAGACGAAACATCTTCAGATTGGAAAATCAGTGCCTTCTTCTCCGCATCAAATCGATAAAGATTGACTTTTTCCTTGTATAAATTTAGAAAACGAAAAGCTACATTCTGATTAACGGTCTGAATGATCTTTGAAAGCAAACGCTCATATTGAATCTGATTTTGCTTTAAATACTCATCTACCTCAGAAAATGACTTTTGTTCACCCTTAGGAACATCACTCTTAACTTCTTCAATGATCTTTTCTATGACCAAGAACCCACCTTGATGAATATCAAAAATGACATTTAAGTTCCAATAATACTTAAACAAATGCTTGACCACAAAATACTCCTCAATAAAGACCTCGTTTTCCTCAACTGTGTATTCTTTATTGTCAATACAATCCATCATAGATAGTGCCCACGCTGCTTTGTACGTATTGTTGTTATTGATGTGGTTTATAACGCGGACAAATTCTTCGACATATTTCTTCATAGTCTCACCACTTTATCATTTGATACTCTAATTATAGCACAAATGAAAACGACCACAAAGAGTAACCCCCTAGAAAAAATAAAGAAGTTCTTTATCCACGAATATATATAGTAATCATAAAAATAATATGATATAATTAAAATAATCAAAGGGGGAAATTGGGGATCCTTATGTTACAAGATTCAGTAAAACCAATATTCAACGATTTTTCTATTTGCCTTTACTGATCATTCTCAATGTAAAAAAAACGCATATACAACATCCAAAAGCAACCCATCTTTATCAGACAAAGGCAAAAAAACTAAGGGATTTATAGAAGGAGGATATATGCCACATCCAAATTACCACAACCATTTAAACAAGCAAGACGCGTTAACAAGAAGACAAGAAGGGGAAATGTCTAGTCATTTCGCAGCCTTAAACATGCTTATGATTATTAAGGTGTTTGGTAATATTTTGAGTTTTGCTTTGCCATTAGCTTTGACTATGATTAATATCGAGCTATACTATATGCACGCAATTGCTTCCTTTTTATTCATAAGAGGTCTACTTCTCTTATTAAGTGAAAACCGTGATGAATTGCTTAGATTAAGCATCGTCTTGCTCATTAGTGGAGGAGTATTCTTCGTTACTGAGTTGATCGGCTATCATTATCTTGCCTTACTGCTACTTGGGATACCAGCAACATGCATCATCCAAAGTAGGAGTTATAAGTATATGATACTACCAACTATTATGTTTACGAGTATCTTTTTAACTTTACTAGTGCTTTATACAGAATACTATCTAATTAGTTGGTTTGCCCTTTTACCACTAATTTTGTTTTACTACCTTACCAGACACAAAGTTAAAGCAAAACCAACCTATTATGGAGAACTATCTGCCTATGCAAAACGAAAACAAAAAGAACAAGAACAAAAGAACTTATAAGGAGAAATGTTATGTACTGTACAAACTGTGGAGAACAAATTGATGAACGCGCAGTAGCTTGTCCTTACTGCGGAACAAAAACACACAATGCAAGGACTCAACAAGGACAAACTTCTTATCACCCTATGGCAAAATCAAAAATCGCTGCTGGTTTGCTGGGAATTTTTCTAGGAACTTGGGGTGTACACAATTTTTACTTAAAGCGAAACTCACAAGCAGTGACCCAACTCTTACTAGGAACACTTGGTATGTTGATCATCATCGGACCGATTATTTCTGGGATTTGGGGACTTATTGAAGGGATTTTTATTTTAGCTGGAGAGATTAAGGAAGATGGAGAAGGAATTCCTTTAAGAGATTAAAACCTTAAGGAGGTTATGTAATGGGATTTTCAGCCTACGATAAGAACAAATTGGACCAAGTTACCATCGTAACAAAACTTAATAAGGACGAAGCGAAAAGGCAAAAGCAATCTTACAATTACTTCTTAATTGTCTCAGTTATTGCTCTTGTAGTAGGGGTTTTATCATCTACGTTATTGCTTATGTTGTCCACAAATTATTGGACACATGTACTAGGAATCGATCTTTTACTAATAGGTATTGTACTTCTTACACATGAGGAGAGAGACAACCTACTTAGACTAGCCTTAGTTTTACTTGCTAGTGGACTTACTTTTTTGGTTTTAGCCTTAAGTAATGTATATTACCTAGGAACTTTATTTTTAGCTATACCAGTTATCCTTATGATTAAAAATAGAAGTTCCAAACACATGATTTTACCAACGATATTCTTTGTTGGACTTGCTACATATCTATTTATCCAAGTCGATTCATATTTCCTTACATGGATTAGTTTGTTGCCACTAATCTATTTCTACTATAAAACAAGGTATAAAGTACGAGCAAAAGCAACTTACTTACATGAACCTAGTGCCTATGAACAAAGAAAACAAAAAGACAAACAAAGAAAAAACTTCTAGATTCTAGAAGTTTTTTTATTTGAACAAATGACGAAAGAATTGCTCTTTTTGATTTAAAAACTGCTTTAACAATGAAACACTTTCAATATCTTCATAAACTACTTCCTTGATACCATCCTCTGTAATCGAAAGTATTTTAGCACCTGGAATCGCCATAATAACTGGACTATGTGTCGCAATAACAAACTGACAATTCTTCTTCACCGCATCATCAATCAAATAAAGCAAAGACAACTGGTTTTGGATTGAAAGTGGTGTTTCAGGTTCATCCAGTAAATAAAGTTGATTGTCTCGCATTCTTGAAGAAAAGAAGGATAAGTATGCCTCTCCATGTGATGCAGAAAGTAAATCTCTAGAGTGCAATTGATCAATCTCATGAATGGTTCTTGCATGTGGCATGGAAGCTAAGCCTTTCGCATAGTCTGAACGATGACGATATTCTTGTTCAATTCGTTTAAGTTCCGCTCTAGACGCATTCTTTTCCTTGATAAGGGAATGGATATATCCCGTAAAATCCTCTGCCCCAAAGAAGAAGCCTTTTGGTTTTTGATGAAGGCGGGAAATTTTCATATGTTTGCTTACTCCCTTAAAACTATCAATATTGGGATTGATGTCTTCTTTCCCAATAATTCTAGGTAGGTTTAGTTCCTCATTTAACAACTCGATAAAAGTAGACTTCCCTGACCCATTTTCCCCTATTAAGATCGTCACTTTGGACTCCAAATGAATTGACTCACCATGAAAAAAGGGTAAGTTGTAAGGAAAAACATCTTGATTGACTTTATCAAAAAGAACTTCTTTAATGTGCATACAATCACCTCATTATTTATTATACCATCAATAAGAAAAATGGATACCTAAACAAGGCATCCATTTTTCTTTTGCAATACAAGTTTATATAAGGGTAAATACATTAGGAGATAAAGTCCAAATCGCACAGTTACACGACCAAATATATAGACACCATTAATCACAATGTCGAATTCTTCAAAGATATTCATAAATGTCAGGAAAAAGAGAATCCATAATAGGTATTTAAGCAAGTTTTTCTTCTTAAGCGTTTGCTTTTTCTTTAACAAATACAGATAGATAAATAAGTATAGGTAGACAAGTGCATGTATGATACCTCCAAACACACCATCTAATTGAAATACAGTCAAGAGAAGCATAGAGATTACGAGACTACTATACAAGATGGAATAAATACTTGCCTCAGACGTTTTCCCTTTTTCTTTAGGTGTTTCTTTTACCATCAGCAAAGACACTTCAAGAAGAAAAGCAAAGGCAAAAATAAGATGTAAAGTAATGTCTGATAAAGAGATTGCATATATCTTATAAAGGATAGTATTGCTAAAGAGTAACCATACATATACTCTCGTGAGAAAGCGAAGGAGTTCAAGTCTAGATGTGTATGTTCTTACAAGCTTCATTTCTATCATAAGTGACGTAATAACCATAAGCGTTAGAAGCAAACGGATCAATAGTTCCTGCATTCCTTCATTAGCACTTGAAGAGAAGAACTCTGGCAACACATGTTCACCAAATATCCTTGTATAAAGTAAGGCGGTATAGAATAAGAAAATACTGGCCAGTTGTTGTTTTCTTTTTGTAATGTTCATGCATTTTCTCCTCTAGAATCTTATTCGTTCAGTAATCTTTTCACAGTCTCTTGAAAGATATCGGACTCATTGATCATAGGATTGTGACCTGAATGTTCCATGTAAATCAACTCTTTTTCTGGCGCATTAATGAGTTCGAAATACTCGTCTACTAGATAGACAGGAGCATTGATGTCATAACGTCCATGTAAGATGTAAATTGGTACTTCAAAGTCTGTGTGTGTTTCTCTTAAGTCTGTCTCATACAATTGTTGATACACATGTGAGAAAGTATAATATAGAGCTCTCGCAAAGTTGAATGAATCTATGATGCTGTATTCTGGTGATAACAAAGAATCAAAGGTATCCCACGATGTTTGATTTACTTCATCGATTGTATTCATGTACTGGTGTAAGTAGGTTAGATAGGTTCCTGCTTCTAAAGAAATATTCTTTCCACGTACAGGGACTTCTTCTAGATTCTCTAAAGCCTTGATTTGTTGTTCATCATTCTTTTCATAAGCAACCTCTAAAGCTTTCTCATAACAGAACACTTCTGTTTCCGCAAAGTCCACCATTTGTCCAGTTGTAATAATTGCGTGGTAATCCTCTGGGTAATGTTGGACAAGTTCGATTCCTAAGTAGGATCCCCAAGATTCCCCGATGATGTATATTTTTTCTTGGTTAAACTCTTCTTTTAAATACCTTGTTAATGCATGTCCATCTTCAATATATGTTTCTATAGTGATATCTTCTGTTTTTCTTGCACTGTAAGAACGCCCACTACCTGGTTGTTCCCAGTTAATGATGGTGTAGTCTTTCTCTAAGACATCAAAATGTTCTCTAGTTGATTGAATTTGTGACCCACCAGGTCCACCTGCTAAGAACAAAATCACTGGATTAGATACATCTTCTGTACGTACAGTAATATGTTGGGTTGTTCCGTTCAACTCAACTTCTCGCCATTCCGCAACAGCTAACTCTCCAGGCATATACGTAAACTTATCACTAACCACAACTTGCATAACAAGTAAAGCGATGGTGAACACAGTAAATAAGGCTAAACCTGGTAACTTACGAGCAAAAAACGCTGTATTCACCGAAGTAAGCTGCAAGAGTCCAAAGGTCACTAAACCAAATACACTCATAAGTAATAAAACCAAACTACATACCAACAATACTCCAAACAACCCCCAAGAAAGTAAGTAACCTCTCTCAAAAGCAAATATATACCCTAGGATGTTTAACGCACCCCAAGCTAAAATCATAAGTATAATATTTTTCATTACTTTTCCTCCTTACCACACATATGGTATAAATTTTTTCGTTTGTTCTTTGTACATAATGTACTCTTCTCCAAACTCTTTGATCATGTCTTTTTCTTCTTTTTTAGCAAGTCTCACATACATCACAACAATGATTGGAAACATGATTAAGGTTGGCAAGGTCGCCCATCCGAAAATCATTCCCAATGAAATCAACATAAGTCCTGTGTACTGAGGATGGCGAATGTACTGATAAATCCCTTGTTTACAAACTTGCCCTGTTCCTTTGACTTTCTTCCAATACCCGTGGTAGATAATATACCACCCATGTAAGATAAGTGCTAGTCCCAACAATACAAGTACAACATTTATGTATAGTCCTGTATAACCGATGTAAGAAAATAGTGTATGTCCCCATAAGAATCCTTCTGGTAAAACTTCCCCAAAGATTGCTCCGATAAGTAACATACTAAAGGGAATACCGTGCATCTCAATCGCAAAGGCAATGACGAATGCGAAATACACTCCCGCTGGTTTTTTGTCCATTTTTTTGTAAAAGGGAATAAACAGTAACGCTCCTCCATATAGTAATATAAAGAATATGACTGCTCCCCACTGATGAAAATGACCCATAAATTCTGGCATAATACTTCCTCCTTTTTTTGATTACAACCCTACTCTACCAAAGAAGACCATAAAAAAAACCTAACCCCGGTTAGGGATTAGGTTAGGTTGTAGATTAATCTTTAAAAATACCCATTTTTCGTGCCTCATGAACAGCTTGCACACGATTTTTTACGTCCAACTTACTTAATATATGATTGATGTGCCACTTAACAGTACCAACACTGATAAAAAGCCTTTCTCCGATTTCTTTATTGGTGATTCCTTCTTCCATCAATTTTAAGACCTCTAACTCTTTTTCCGTAAAATATGGTTGACTGGAGGAAGCACGCTTCATCGATGAATCCATTTTCTCAATCAAGGACCAACATTCATATGGATATAAGTAAAAGGCTCCTGTTAGTTTGTGTTGATTTTTGTATTGCAAGGCCTCTTCCAAAATAACCTTAGCGTCTTCTATTTCACCTTTGACATAGTAATAATCACTTAATAAAAGCAGTAAAACTTGCAAATCAATGAGGTTTCCTTCTGTTCGGTTCTTATGGATAAAACTGATAAAAGAATCAAAATCCAAATACTCTTCTTTATTCTTATTACCTAAGTAGACAAGCATCTCAACCAAAAACGATTGGGGATCTTTGTCCTCTAAGTACATCATCTTTAACTCTTCAATCTCTGCCAAACTTAAGTAGTCATCACATAAAAGTTCTCCATATTTGATAATTTGTGTCATCAATGGATAGCGCATAGTCTCAAATAGTTTCTTAGTTTCTCCTAAAACATCCTTTAAGGTGTTCACATCATTATGTAATTTATAAGCCTTAAATAAGTAAAGTTCTAAGTATCCATGCATATGAATAAGTCCCAAATCATCGATTGCTTTTTTGGCTTTTTTCAAATACTCCAAAGCAAGCATAACATGATTTTGCTCTAAGTAAGAAATACCCATAGGTAGATAAAGAACATCCCAGTACCTAAGTTGATCAGACCGACTTGAAGCCATCAACATGGACTGCTTACCTATTTTTATACAAGAATCAAACTGGGCCATTCTTGTTTTGTTTAATAAAGCATTGGTTAAAGCAACGGAAGCTGGAAACATCATTTCTTCTTGTAAAAATGCTTCATGTGCCTTATAAAAATAATGGTAAGCATCACGGTACTCTTTTAATCCATTATGGATTTGCCCTCTAGTGAGATATGCATTAGCGTGAAAAAAACTTACATCCATATCCTGTAATATATCCAGACTCTGATCGCTATAGGCTAATCGTTCACTGACTTCACCAAAAAGTCCCGACAACGCCTGTAAATCATAATAAAATGCTTTCCATTCACCCTTTAAATCTTCTTCTTTTAAACCCCTAGATAAAGTCGCAAGTTTCATATTATCTCCCGACAATTGCGCTAGCCAAGCTAGCAAGAGACGCACCTCAGTTTTTTGATAAGTTCGGTCTTTCAATAAACCATAGTTCTCAACAATCTTTTCTGTATCAAACAAGAACTTACTATGTCTCATTAGAAACTCTTCCAAAATATCTTGATTATCTATTTCTAGATGCTTTGTCAATTCTTCTAAAAACTGCATAAAGTCACCCCATTTCTTAAATAGAATACCATAAAACACACGTTCTTTGAAGACAAAAAAACTCTAGATTATCTAGAGTTTTTGGATTTTAGTAAATCTTCAAAGACTTTTTTTGATGCTTCATAGCAAGGTGGACAATAGATACCAATAGAAATATTCTCTTGCAAATCCTCAAAGGTTTTTACACCTTGCGCAATCTGTAGTTTCACATCTTCAAGCGTAATATTGTTGCACCCGCATAACACTTCTTGATTGTTCATTACTGTAACCTCATTGTTGTCTCGCATGTTTTCGCATCTCCTATAGTCGTAATCTCGTTTGATACACTCATTGCATCATATTGTATCGTTAATGTTCCCTCGATACCCCTTGGTAACCACAAATCAATAAATCCATTTGACCCACTATTCATTACTTGATCTATCAATATTTCACCAGTTGAACTAACAAACAAGATATGAAAATCTTCTTGTTGAAGTTCTCCTCTACATCCAGTAGCACTGTGATAGAAACACTCATGTGTTTGATCAATATATGGAGCTACACTCAAATAAAACTCATCGTCCATTGGTAAGATGAACTCTTTAGCTTCTGTTAAAACTTTTACTTCATCTGGAAATACAGAAACTGCATAATTCTCAGGAACTAAGCTTTCATTATCTAAGGCAACCAATAACTCTTTGGCACTATAATCGCCAATCCCAAGTGAATCCAAAGACTCTGTTTCACTACGACAAGCACTTAAAAATACTAATAAACTCATCGTTATTATTATCATTATTTTTCTCATAACTATTTCCTTTCTTATGTCAACTCACTCTTGATTTCTTTGTATTCTTCAATGGATATTTCTCCTCTAGAAAGTCGCTCATCTAACAACTCCAACGCACTTTTACTTGACCTTCTTGAAAGCATATATCCATCATCTTTCAATAAGACATAAAGTACTACTACCAGTACTATTGGGAAAAAGAACATCATATTATCGCCCCTTTCCTAAAGCATCTTTGATTTCTTTATACTCTTCTAAGGAAATGTCTCCCCTAACAAGACGCATATCCAAAGTCTCCTGATTTCTAGGTCGCTCATCATTTGTTAAGGAAACAATCAACCATACAAACAAGCTTAGTACACCACCAAAAAGCAACAAAGCAAGGAGTCCATAGAACCATGCACCACTGCCCATATGCCATCCACCATAGTATGAGTAATGATGTGGCATGAAGAAAGTCCAGTTCAACAATCTACCTCGAAATAGAAATGCTGATACAACCAATAGAACTACTAAGAAAGCAATAACGAGTATTTTTTCTTTTTTCATCAAATCACCTAGTGTAATACTACAAAGAAAATGTGGAGGAAATATGAAGTTAAAAAACAATTCTTACAACAACCCACTCTTCTTCTACTCGCAAATCAATCTTTGCTCCAATCAACTTCAAAAGTAACCTAGTAGAATATAGACCAAGCCCTTGTCCACTTGCATTCACCTTTTTACTCAATTCTCTTCGGAATCCTTTTTCAAAAACTCTAGAAAGTTCCTCTTTTGTCAAAAGATCCCCCTTATTCCATAGCTCAATCTCAACACGTTCACTCTTTAGAACCTTAATATTCACTACAGTATCTGGATAGGAATAGTAATAGGCATTAGAAAGTAGATTCTCTAAAACCCTATTGAAATCTCTTTGATTCCAACGTATCTCTTCCTTGGTTTGAACATCCAAGACTAATTCGATATTTTTTGTCGAAAACACACCCTTATAGCGGTTGACCAAATCTTTTAGACTTTTTTCTACATCTAATTTTCTTAGTGATTTATGGTAGTCATCACTCATCAAATCTTGGACAATATCATTCATCGACTTAAGTGATTGAATCGCTTGTTCTTTATCTGGATGATTTCTCTGCTGATCCACAAAATGTCGCAACATAGTCAAAGGTGTTTTTATATCATGAACCAATCCTTTTATATTCATATTCTTCTGTTCTCTTAACAAATCTATCTCTTCTAAATACTCTCGAATATACTCATACATTTCATAGAACTCTTGGTAATTGTGTGGAGGTTCCTTGACTCTATCATGATGGATCATGTCCAAGACCAAATCAATATCTTCATTGATTTTCTTAGAAGCATCTCGCCCAACCCACAAAAATATAATGACTGAAAGCACATAGATAATGACCAAACTAATATTCATGGTTAACAACTGGCTAGATGCCCAGTCCAATGTAGTTCCGCCAGTATTATCGATGAAAATCTGATAGTTACCTTGTAAGGTGTTAATCGGATAGGTAAGGGTAAAATCATGGTCTTCTTTTGTCGTAAACAAGAGTTCTCCTGATTCATTCACTAAGGCTATTTCTACTGTATGGGTATGTGAGTAATGCTCCATATACTCCACCGCAACAGATACATCATTTTCATTGATTAGATGCATGGTTAAGGTTGTGAAAGCTTGATTTTCTTCTTCAATCTTTTCAGCGACAAACTGATCATTTAAAAAGAACAATGACAAGTTTATTACCACAAACACAAGAGTAACCATAATGGTCAGAATCAATAAATTACGTTTTTTTGATGTGTGCAAATAACTACGCATCTTTCCCACCTACCAACATATAACCTAAGCCATATATCGTCTTAATAAAGGGAACATCATATAAGGCTTTTACTTTTTTACGGATATTTTTTATATGCGTGTCCACGACCCGGTCATAGACTTCAGATTCATAATTATATATGGCATCCAAAAGCTGATTTCTAGAAACCACCTGATTTTTATGTTGAAAAAGAAACTTGAGTAACTGAAACTCTACAGCAGTAAGCGTGACTTCTTTTCCTTTTACCAGTAAAACATTTCGATCAAATGAAAAGACAATTTGCCCATCATAGATTCTAAGTATGTTCTCTTTTCCTCCTTGCTTTTTAAAATAGTTTCCAATTTTTACAAGCAGTTCTTCCTTACTAAAAGGTTTAATCAAGTAGTCATCCGCACCTAACTTAAGTCCCTCTAACTTGTCCTCGATAGAAGACTTCGCAGACACTACAATCATATGGACCATCGATTCTTCACGCACTTCTCTAATGAACGACTCACCAGACTTAATTGGCAACATTAAGTCTGTGACAATAAGATCAATATCCTCTTCATGAAACACATCCAATGCATGAAAAGCATCATAAGTAGAAAATACTTGGTAGCCTTCTCCTTTTAAAGCATCACTAATCATGGTATTAATATCCACATGATCTTCCACAATCAAAATCGATTTCATCATCAACACCTCTTTATAGAACCATTATAGCAAATATTGTATCAATACCTAACTATTTCAATTAAGCTTATAAGTAGATTAACGAAAAACTATGTAAGAAATGTGTAGAATCTAAAAAAACTAGACATTTTTCTTACAAAAAAGCCCTTTCATGGTATACTATTCTAGTGAAAGGAATGATGAAATTGGCAAAAGAACAAGTCATAAAAAAATTAGCAGAACTCGCTGTAAAAGTAGGAGCGAACGTACAAAAAGACCAAATGGTTGTCGTAAACTCGTCAACTGAAACAAAAGAACTAGCACGCATGATTACCTTAGAAGCCTATCAAGCAGGCGCTAGTAAGGTTATGGTTAACTGGGCAGATGATTACGTATCTAGATATGGTTTAGATCACATGTCTGTTGAAACCTTATCAACAGTGCCAGAGTGGCAAATTGACAAGTACAAACACCTTGTTGAAGAAGGCGCATGTGTTATTTCAATTACCTCACCTATCCCAGGATTAAACAAGGGCGTAGATCCAAAGAAAATGCAAGAAGCTAGCATTGCTCGAAGCAAAGCCTTAAGTTTTTATCAAGACCACATGATGGGGAACCGCTCACAATGGACTATTGTAGCCGCACCAAATCCAGTATGGGCCAAACGTGTCTTCCCAGACTTAGAAGAAGAACAAGCAATAGATGCATTATGGGACGCTATTTTACAAGCTTCAAGAGTGACCGAAGACAACAATCCTATCAAAGAATGGGAAGAACACAATGAACGTCTATTGACACACAACAAAATCTTAAATGATTATCAATTTGATAGCCTTCATTTCAAAAATGAACTTGGGACAGATCTCACCATCAAATTAGTAGAGAACCATGTTTGGGCAGGTGGAGGAGAAACCTCAACTAAGGGCGTTTGGTTCAACCCAAATATCCCAACCGAAGAAAACTTCACAATGCCTCATAAAACCGGAGTCAACGGAAAAGTCGTTGCTACAAAACCTTTAAACTATCAAGGAAATCTTATTGAAGACTTCTGGCTAGAGTTTAAAGATGGAAAAGTCGTTGATTATGATGCGAAAAAAGAATTAGATGCACTCAAAAACTTAATCGAGTATGATGAAGGTAGTTCTTACTTAGGAGAAGTTGCACTTATTAGCTACGACTCTCCAATCTCAAATTCTGGTATCCTATTCTTTAATACCTTATTTGATGAAAATGCTTCATGTCATTTGGCTTTAGGTCGTGCATATCCAATGAATATTCAAGGAGGAACAGAAGCCTCACTTGAAGATTTAAAAGAAAAAGGTTACAACTTTTCTATGGCGCATTCAGATTTCATGTTTGGTAGTAAAGACTTACAAATTACTGGAACCACCAAAGATGGAAAAAAAGTCACCATCTTTAAAGACGGAGACTTTGTTATTTAATGCTTTTTCGAACACTCTCGCAAGAGAGTGTTTTTTTTATTCAGATAATACCAGGTTTTCTTGCTTTTTGTTGTTCACTAGTTCTGAAACAAAGGCACTAAGTAAGATTACCAAAGTAATCAAAGAAAATACTAAGAATAAATCCTTTTGAATGGCGGCATACACAATGTATAAAGATCCCACAATAGATAGACTCGGTGCGACAAATCTTTGCCAAATATTTAAATCTTTAAAGTTACGCATAATCCATAAGTACACTAAAATATATATGGCATATAGAAAAGCAATTGGAAGCTCAGAGGTATCTAAGAAACCTCCAAACCAACCCTCAAAATTACCAAACCAAACAAGACCCCAAAGCGTCATAATAACAAGCGAAAGCAAAATGCTTCTTGTAGGTGCATTTTTACTAGATGTGACCGCGAAGAATTTCGGCGCAAAACCTTTGTTACGGTAAGCCAAACTATGAATACTTCTACTAGTACCTAACATCAATCCATTTAAGGTACCCAAACATGAAATAATAACAAACACAGTTAAGGCCGTTCCAGCAAAAGATCCAAACAAGCTTGAAACTGCTATATTAACTGCATTGTCACCTTCAATAGCAAATACTTCGTTAGACAAGGTTCCAGCAAGTCCAATATAATAAAGAATGTATACAGTAATAACAATGATACTTCCCAGCACAAGAGCTTTTGGCAAGGTTCTTTTCGCGTCCTTTAACTCACTATTGATTGATGTAGCAACAATCCAACCTTCATAGGCAAAGGCAGTTGCTAAAACTGCAGCACTAAGTCCTCCTCCTGCAAGGGTTACTGAGGAAGCTGCATTGGTAAAGTTTTCGATCGTTAATCCACTCACCAAACCAACAACTAGTCCAACAAGACCAACAAGTCCTAAAGGAATCAATTTTATCACCGTAGCACTCACTTGAAACTTCCCACTTAAAATTGGTGATACATAGTTTAGTACAACAATTGCTAACAAATATCCAATCGCAATATACCATAGACCATAACCCTCAATACCAAACAAAATTGATGTATAAAGAGCACTTACCCAAGCAAGTACACCTGTTAAGGTAGGATAATAAATATAGGCCATAAAATACCCAATATAAAACCCTGCTTTCTCCCCATAACCAGCTTCTACATAATCCACAATCCCATTTGATTTGACGATTTTTCTTGCGGCCAAACTAAATGTATAAGCACTAACCACCATAATCGATCCACCAATTAACCATGCAAGAATCGATAGTGGCAGGCTTCCGTTGGTCGCAACAAGAACATCATCAGCCTTGAAGAACACACCACTACCAATGACAATCCCAACGACCATTGATATCGCAGTGGCTAGACCGAATTTTTCTTTTAGTCCACTCATATACTGCCTCCTTTTATATAATTTTATAAAAAGGGTAACACAATACCTTAATACTTTCAACACTTTAAGGAGCTAAAGCGTTTTCCTTATCAATTCTTTTCAGTTTATCTATTCAAAACAAAGAAAAAAGATAAAGAAATTAATCTTTATCTTTTTTATCTCTAAAGGGAAATACGATTCTCCTATAAAATACCTAACTCTTTTCCAACTAACTCAAACTGTTCAACCGCATAATCCAAATCTTCTTTCGTATGAGAAGCACTAATCATACAACGCAATCTACCTGTGTTTTTTGGTACCGTTGGGAACACAATTCCTGATACATAAACACCCTTATCTAATAAAGCACGAGAAAACTCCATCGTTTTCGCTTCTGAACCGATAATAACAGGTGTGATTGGTGTTTCACTATGACCTGTATCAAACCCTAGCTTAGACAACTTTTCTTTAAAGTATCTTGCATTATCCCACAACTTGTCCGTATACTCTTCACTTTCCATCAACATTAAAACTGATTCTCTCGCAGCTGCGGTTGCTGCTGGTGGTAAAGCAGTTGAAAATAATAATGGACGAGCTCGATGAGAAAGCCATGTTTTCGTTTCTTTCTTACTTGCTACATACCCACCAACTACACCAATAGCTTTAGACAGAGTACCAATAATGAAATCTACACGACCATGTAAATGGAAGTGATCAACCGTACCGCGTCCACTTTCTCCAAGAACACCGGATCCATGTGCATCATCAACATAGGTCATCGCATCATATTCTTCTGCCAACTTTACGATCTCTGGTAATTTCGCTAAATCACCATCCATTGAGAATACTCCATCTGTAATAATCAATACCTGATTATAATCAGCTCGTTTTTCTTTTAGAATCTCTTCTAAATGATCCATATCAGAATGACGGAATATAGCCTTATCTGCTCGAGATAAACGAACACCATCAATAATGGAAGCATGATTCAACTCATCACTAATAATTAAATCACCCTTCTCAACAATTGCTTGAATTGTTCCAATATTACAGTTTAGTCCACTTTGGAAACACATTACTGCTTCTTCTTTTTTGAACTCAGCCAACGTTTCTTCTAATTGTTCTAGAATATCCTGGTTCCCCACGATTGTACGGACAGCACCAGCTCCTGCACCATATTTATTAATCGCATCTATGGCTGCTTGTTTTACACGTGGATGATTGGCCAAGCCTAAATAGTTATTACTAGAAAGATTGACAACATTTTTGCCATTTAAATTAATACGATTATCACAAGGTCCATAATTAACTGGCAACTCACGGTATACACCATCTTCTTTTAAACCATCAATCTTCTTTTTTAAAAAGGTCAACTCATGCTCTTTCACAATATCTACTCTCCTACTTTTAATACTATTTTTCCACTATTACCACTACCCATAATATCCATTGCTTTTTCATAATCTTTCATTGGAAATACATGGGTAATTATTTTGTCTAAATCAAGTAAATCTTTATCGATCAGTTCTTTGACTTGGTACCATGTGTCATAAATGCGACGACCCACAACTCCATAAATACTGATACCTTTAAAGACTACATCATTTGCTATATCAATGTCAATATCTTTACTTGGAATTCCTAATAGCGAAACTCCTCCTCCAGGTTTGATATATTTGAACGCTTGTTCAATGGCTGTTTTATTTCCTGAAAACTCACCAATAACATCTGCACCCTGGCAATCTGTTTCTTCCATAACACGCTCAATAACATCTTCTTTCAACGGATTAATAGTGCGATCAGCACCAATTTCTTTCGCCAAATTCAAACGGTACTCATTGACCTCGATCGCAATGATTCTCCTTGCTTTATACGCCTTAGCTACGGCAACACCAAGAAGTCCGATTGGCCCACAACCAACAATCACAACATCTTTATCTTTAATATCAAAATGTGTCATCGTGTGTACAGCATTCCCAAGTGGTTCTTGTACACTTAAGTGCAAGGGATTCGCATCCTTACTATTGACAAAACAATTCATTGCTGGAATACGGACATATTCTGCAAAACATCCGTCAGTATCCACACCAATGATTTGCGTATTCTTACAAATATGGGCATCTCCAGCCTTACAGAACTCACATTCACCACAAACAATATGGGTTTCCGCACTTACAATATCTCCAACCTGAACACGATCAACATCGGATCCAATCTTGACAACTTCACCACTAAACTCATGTCCAGCAGTAAACGGTAGCTTCAAACGTTTTTTCGCCCAATCATCATAGGTATAGATATGGTAATCCGTCCCACAAATACTCGCATAATTTACTTTGATTAATACTTCATTTTCTTGCAACTCACTTGGGATTTCTTTTTTCGTCCAAGTAAGTCCTTTTTCTGGTTTATCTTTTACGATACAATCCATCATTTCTTTTGCCATATGTGCATCTCCTTTAAGATAAGTTAAACGCTTACATCCCATTTCATTATAACACAAAGAATCTTCTTGTATAGGCCAAATCATAAAAAATATTGATTTTTTTCAGACAAAAAAAACAGACCATATTTCATGCCTGTTTTTTTCTCTATCGATACACATAGGTATCGTAAAAAGAGGATTGAAGATTTCAGGATTTTTGAGCAGAAAATCCCGAGAGTGATTGAATTGAACAAGTGTATTGTATCAACATATTTGACACGTGTCTACTAAAAAAAGTTAAGAAAATAAACAAATCTACTTGATGTAATACTTGTACTTAGGACGTCCTACCGTCCCATAATCAACCTCTTTTTTAATCCAATTATTGTCCACCATATAATCCAAATATTTACGTAATGATACCTTGCTTAGATTGGTTAGGTCGGTCAACATTTCAACATCAACCCATTGTCCTTTATAAGGTTTAAACTTTTCTGTTATATAATTGAGTGTTTTTTCTTGTAACCCTTTTGGCAAATCTAGTGAATCTTGCTGGTTCAAGACTCGATCAATATCGCGTTGTGATAAATTTTCGTGATCAGCAAAAGTTTTATATTTTAGTTCACAACGATAAACAGCTTGGTTAAAACGCTCCTGAGAAAAAGGTTTCACCAAATAGTCAATGACTCCCAAATCCAAAAATTCACTGATTGTTTTGTTATCATTGATTGCAGTAATCGGAATTACATTAACATTGTTCCCTTCTTCTCGCAATAATTTTAACATTTCAAGACCATTTAGTTTTGGCATATGAACATCTAAAATCACCAAGTCTATCTCATCATGTTCTCTAATAAACATATAAGCATCGTATCCGTTATCAATGGTCGCAACAATCTCGAAATTCTCTAGTTCGTTTAAATAATGTTTATGAATATGCGCCACCATCGGATCATCTTCTACTATTACAATTTTCATCTTCATTTAAATCACCCCTTTAACTCTTTGGTAAAACAATCGTCATAGTTGAACCAACTTTTGATGTTTCAATCGTCTTATGTCCACCATAATACTCAATAATATTCTTAACTAAGGCCAATCCTGTTCCCCTAGCATCTCCTGGTTTTGTCGTTACCCCACGTTCAAAAATCTTATCTTTTACTTCTTCTTTTATTCCTCCTGCTTCATCACTTACACGAATCAAAACTTCCTCATCATTTTCAAACACATGAATCTCAATGACACCAACAGGTTTATTGTTCGAACGATAGGCATCAATACTGTTGTCAATTAAGTTTCCAATCACAACAATCAAATCATCACTAGAGATTCCTTGATGCTGTTGACTTAAAAAAGAGTCATCCGTCAACCGTATTTGCAAATTTTGCTCGACCGCTTGTACTTCCTTACCGACAAACAAGGCACTTATCTGATCATCTTTTATACGAGATAAGTAGTAATCACTTGTTAAATTTGTCGTATAAACATTCTGCATAATATACTCACTAGCCTTATCCAACTCATTCATACGAATCAACCCTAAAACAACATGGGATTTATTTTGAAACTCATGTTTTTGTTCACGTAAAGCTTTGGCAATTTTCTTATAACCTTTCAACTGATCATGTAGCATAGAAATCTCATAATCTTTTTGCTTTTCTATTCTTTGTTCACCTAGCATAGTTTGTCTCGTCATCGACCAATAAAAAAGTCCAAAAACCAAGATTAATATACTGGATAATATCTTAACAGCCAAGATTTCTGGCAACAGCCACATCAAGAAGAAAATGACCAGCACCATCAAGAAAACCAAGACCCTATAATTTACCTTCATATCATCACTCCAATATATATACATAATAAATTGAAATACTATGAAAAGCAAGAAAATAGAGTAGGAACCTAAACAAGAAACAAATAAGAAAAAAACACTACTTCTACATAGACATCTCTTTTGTAAGTAAAAAAACTAAAAAAACATTAAGAACCAACACCCTTCTAGGCCTTTATAAAGCCATTTATTTTCACTAGAATACTACTTGATATAATTCTAAAAAAGCATCTTGAATTCCAAATATCAAAATGATATGCTTTTATAGGAAAGTTCGAAAAAGAAACCAAAATTAGGAGTGATAATATGACCGATGTAAACCTAAATGTAGAAGAACTTGATCAAGGACTTTTGAGTAGTCTTGACGTATACATAGAACGACTTGATGATCCAAACAATAGTTTGATCAATGTCCTACATAAAGCACAACATCTATTTGGGTATATCCCCCACAACTTGCAACTATATATCGCAAGAAAAGTCGGTGTAAGTGCCGCAAGAGTAAATGGTGTTGTTTCCTTTTATTCGTATTTTTCTGAGAAGAAAACAGGAAAGAACGTCGTAAGTGTCTGTATGGGTACTGCATGTTATGTAAAAGGTGCAGGTGATGTATTAGAGGAACTTTTGAAAGAACTAAACGTTGAAAAAAACACCGTGTCTGAGGATGAACTCTTTACAGTTCGTGACGTCCGTTGTATTGGCGCATGTGGGTTAGCCCCTGTTGTGACCGTGGGAGAAAAAGTCTATGGACACGTTACAAAGGACATGGTCAAAGACATCATTAAAACCTATAAGGAGCGTGGATAAGATGGCTGTAAAATCTCTAGAAGAACTTCGCAAACTTCGCAAAGAGTATCAAGACACCTTGTCTTTACGTAAACAAGGTGAGCATGAAGGTGACCAAATTGAGTTACGTGTTGGACTTGGTACTTGTGGAATTAGTGCTGGTGCGAAAGACACCTTTCATGCACTATTAGAAGAAATCAAAACACGCAAACTAAAAAATGTAAAAGTAGTTGGCGTTGGATGCATGGGACAATGCAAGAGTGAGCCTATTGTTGAAGTAAGAAAGCCAGACCATGAGCCCCTAGTTTATGGTCCAATTACTGCGGACTTAGCAAAAGACTTTATTGAGGATACCGTCGTCAATGAAGACTACTATAAAGATGGAACATTGTTGATAAAAAGTTTTGAAAAGGTGGAGGTGTAACCATGAAAGAACGTTTAACCGTACTCGTTTGTGGAGGAACAGGATGTATCGCTTCTGACAGTGATGTTATGCTATCGACTATGCAAGAAAAAATTAAAGAACTTGGCTTACAAGAAGAAGTTCGTGTCTTAAAAACAGGATGTTTTGGATTTTGCGGACAGGGACCAATCATCAAAATTCAACCAGACAATATTTTCTATGTAAAAGTCAAATTAGAGGACATCAATGAAATTATCGAAGAACATATTCTTAAAGGACGTATAGTAGAAAGATTACTATTTGATGACCCTAAAACACATAAAAAAGTAAAGGCACATCGTCACATGGACTTTTACAAAAAACAACTCCGTATCGCTTTAAGAAACTGCGGAACCATTAACCCAGAAGATATTTCTGAATACATCGCAGCTAGAGGTTATGAAGCACTTGCCATTTCTCTACAAGAATATTCTCCAATGGATGTAATCAATATCATGAAAGACTCTGGTCTTCGTGGTCGTGGTGGTGGAGGGTTTCCAACCGGATTAAAGTGGGAATTCACCTACAAGCAAGATGTCAAAGATAAATATATTATCTGTAATGCCGATGAAGGAGATCCTGGTGCATTCATGGATCGCTCCATTCTTGAAGGAGATCCACATGGTGTCTTAGAGGCTATGGCAATCGGTGGATACGCAACAGGTGCTTCTAAGGGAAAAATTTATATTCGTGCAGAATATCCACTCGCAATCAAACGTTTAGAGATTGCCATTGACCAAGCTAGAGAATATGGTTTCTTAGGGAAAAACTTATTTGGAAGTGGCTTTGATTTTGATGTAGAAATTCGCCTAGGAGCAGGAGCCTTTGTTTGTGGTGAAGAGACGGCTTTAATTAACTCTATGACCGGGCTTCGTGGTGAACCATCTAAAAAACCACCATTTCCAAGTGAAGCAGGATACAAAAATAAACCAACCAGTGTGAACAACGTAGAAACTTTAGCCAATATACCAGCGATTATTTTAAAGGGAAGTCAGTGGTTTAATACCATCGGGACACCAATGTCAAAAGGAACAAAAGTATTTGCCCTTGCTGGAAAAGTCAACAACATTGGACTTGTCGAGGTACCAATGGGAACAACTTTACGAGAAATCATCTACGAAATTGGTGGAGGAATCATTGGTGGGAAAAAGTTTAAAGCCGTACAAACTGGTGGTCCTTCAGGTGGAGTTATCACAGAAGAACATTTGGATACACCAATTGATTATGAATCACTAAAATCTATTGGTTCTATGATGGGATCCGGCGGTATGATCGTACTTGATGAAGACGATGATATGGTGGAAATTTCAAAGTTCTACTTAGACTTTACCCAAGAAGAATCTTGTGGTAAATGTACACCATGTCGTATTGGAACAAAACGTATGTACGAAATTCTAGAACGTTTGACATCGATGGAAGGAACTCCAGAGGATTTAGACATCCTAGAAGACTTGGCCAATAACATCAAATATTCATCTCTATGTGGACTAGGACAAAGTGCACCAAACCCTGTTTTATCAACCATGGAATACTTTAGAGAAGAGTACGAAGCCTACGCTTATCGTACGAAGAAAACGGCCTACACCATCATTGAAGACAAGTGTATTGGCTGCACCAAGTGTTCAAGAGTCTGCCCAGTAGACTGTATCACTGGAAAAGTCAAGCAAGTACACATCATTGATGAAGATGCATGTATTGCTTGTGGGGCTTGCTATGATGCATGTCCAGTCAACGCAATAGAAAAACCATAAGGAGGATACCAATGAGTGATATCAATGTAAAAATCAATAATATGGACATCAAAGTTCCTAGAGGATCAACCATATTAGATGCAGCAAAACAAGTTGGCATCCATATTCCCACATTATGCCATCTAGATCTTCATGACTTTGGAGTTGTTAATAAAGTAGCTTCGTGTCGAGTTTGTGTGGTCGAACTAGAAAACAGACCAAACTTAGTACCATCTTGTGCAGAACTAGTCACAGAAGGAATGCACATTAAAACAGACTCTTTAAAAGCAATCAATGCAAGAAGAAATAATTTACAACTTCTTCTCTCAAACCACCCATTCGAATGTTTAACTTGTATTAAGAATTTGGATTGTGAACTACAATCTCTAGCAGAAGAATTAAACATTCGTGACATCTATGCTAAAGGGGAAAAAATGGATTACCCGATTGATCATTCCTCGAATGCCATTGTAAAAGATCCAAACAAATGTGTTATGTGTAGACGATGCGAAACGATGTGTAACGATGTCCAAACAGTTGGTGTACTTTCAGCTATTAATCGAGGATTTGACGTAGTTGTCGCACCAGCCTTTAACTTAGACATGGCAGAAACATCATGTACTTACTGTGGACAATGCGTCGCAGTATGTCCAACAGGTGCTTTAACAGAACGAAGTGACATTGGAAAAACATGGAGAGCACTATCAAATAAAAAAGTACATACAGTTGTACAGGTTGCTCCTGCAGTACGTGTAGCAATCGGTGAAATGTTTGGGATGGACCCTGGTACTATCTCAACACCACAACTAGTCAGTGCCTTAAAACGCTTAGGATTTGATGGTGTCTTTGATACCAACTTTGCAGCAGATCTAACCATTATGGAAGAAGCACATGAGCTTATTCACCGAATTGAACATGGTGGACGTTTACCTATGCTAACAAGTTGTTGCCCAGCATGGGTTAAATTCATAGAAGACCAATTCCCTGATTTAATCGATGTACCATCAAGCTGTAAGAGCCCACAAACCATGTTAGGAGCTATCGCAAAAACTTATTATGCAGAAAAAATAGGAATAGACCCAAAAGACATGAAAGTTATCTCCATTATGCCATGTGTAGCGAAAAAAGCAGAATCTGCACGCCCTGAATTATCAAAAGAAAATGTATTCAACGTAGACTACGTCTTATCCACTAGAGAACTTGGTCATATGATCAAAGAGGCAGGAATTGAATTCCAAAAACTTGAAGGTGATGAGTTCGACTCTATCTTAGGTGAATCAACCGGAGCAGGAGCAATCTTTGGAACAACCGGTGGAGTGATCGAAGCCGCTGTAAGAACAGCAAAAGAACTTATGACTGGTGAACCACTAGAGAAGATTGATTTTGAAGAACTACGTGGTTTACAAGGTGTAAGAAAAGCCACTATTACAATTGGTGATATGGATCTCAACATTGGAATTGCACACGGTCTTGGTAATGCACGAAAACTTCTTGAAGATATCCAAGCTGGTAAATCAGAGTTCCATGCAATTGAAATTATGGCTTGCCCAGGTGGATGCATTGGTGGAGGAGGACAACCATACCACCACGGTAATTCTTCTGTGATCGAGAAACGTCAAGAAGCCTTATATAGAATTGACAAATCAATGCCAAGAAGAAAATCTCATGAAAACCGAATGGTCAAAAAACTATACGATGAATATTTAAAACATCCATATAGTGATTTGGCACATGAAATTCTACATACATCTTATTCACCAGGAAAGAAAATATAATGCAAAGGGAGTACATTTGTACTCCCTTTTTTCATAGAAAAAGGAACAGACAAAAGGTCTGTTCCAAATTCTTAGGCAGAGCTTCAGGCCCCCATGCCTTAAGAAACCCTATCAAAATAAATCTCTCTCTTTAAGTCTAAGACTCAATCATATTATCCCATAAGAGGGGGAGAAAAAGCAAGAAAAAATTATTGAAAAGTTTTTCTCTTACACTTTGTGTACTATTTCTCCGTTGATTATCACCATAGATGGTCTTGTATAAACATCAAACATATCGCCATCCCATAGAACGATGTCAGCATCTTTACCAACCTCTAAAGAACCAACACGATCTTCAATACCGTTTAATTTCGCAGCCGTATAAGTCAATGTCTTTAAAGCCACTTCTCTACTCAACCCTTCTTTAATGAATAAGGCAGTTTGTACAAGTGTTGTATCAAGTGTAATGATTGGATGATCCGTCATAATTGAAAACTCAATGTCATGATCTTCCAACACCTTAGCTGAGGTAAAAGACTTATTGACCAACTCATATTTACTAGCATATCCTAAGGTTGGACCAATAATAAGTGGAACACCCGATTCTTTTACTTGTTTGGGGATCAAATAGGCTTCTGTTGCATGATCAATGGTTACATTTAAATCAAACTCTTTTGCAATACGAATAGCGGTCATAATATCATCCGCACGATGTGCATGAATTTTTACAGGCATACCATCAAACACACGCATCAAAGAATGCAACTTCATATCAAACTTAGGTTCTTTGGCATCTTCTACTTTATGAATAAATGCTTGATATTCTTTATGGTATTCCCTTGCTTTAAACAACCATTCACGCATCAAAGCGGCACTAGCCATTCTTGTTGCTGGATTCTTTTTTGCTGACCCATATACTCGTTTTGGATTTTCTCCTAAGGCCATCTTCATACAAGTTTCTTCTTTGATGATCATTTCATCAACCGTTTCACCATAGGTTTTTAAAGCAGTAAAGGTTCCACCAATCACATTGGCACTACCGGGACCAGTATTGACCGTAGTAACCCCACTCTTATAGGTAGGTTCAAAGGCCATATCTTTCACATAGACACTATCAATACCACGAAGTTCAGGATAAATCGGACCAGACATCTCATTTGTGTCATTTCCTTCAAAACCAATACCTTCTTCCATAATCCCAATGTGACAATGAGGATCGACTAGACCAGGTGTTAAATCTTTTCCTTCTCCATCAATGATTTCCGCATCTTTCCATTGCTTAGGATCAAAATCTTTTCCAATTTCTTTGATAACTTTCCCCTCAAAAGCAATATACCCTCCATCAACTATACCGCTTGTAATGGTATGAATCTTTGCATTTTTGATCACTCTCATACTATCTCTCCTTTTGTTCATTATAGCGAAGTTCTTTCGGATTTTAAATAAACAACTGTGAGAAACTTGTCATATTAGAAACAAACATAGTATAATACAACCAGGTGATACTATGAAAAAAGAAAAAGGATTTCTATTTTTAAGACAAAATTTTACCTTTTTATCAAGAAAGAGTAATCTACTACTTTACCCAGTTACCCTCTTAATTGTTCTTTTGTTAATCTTGTTAGGTTCGTTAGAACAACAAACAGGGAATTTTACATGGATATACTCTTCTTCTATGCAAACCTTAGCAGCCATCATTGCATTGTTGCCTATTTCTTACAGTTACTACTTACGTAAAGTTGAAGATGAAAAAGGGAAACATTACGATGGATATATTCTCAAGAAACTTGAAAAAGATGTCTACTATGAAATGATGTTTGTCATCATTTTTTCCATCGTCACTATCCTCATCAACCTCTTTTTCCTATTCTCTGAATACGAGGAATACTTAGCCATCATCGCTACCGTATTCACTCTTTTAGTATGCAGTTTGTGGTTGTTTATATCTACCGATTGTTTGATCCAGATAGGGTCAAACAACTCCTGAAAGAATTTGATCAATCAACCAAAAAAGAACCCTCACAAAAATCCTTTACTTTAGATCAGTTTATTACTTCTTACTTAGATTTAGAAAAAGCAGTAAAGGACTTTATTTCCAACGAACGAGACAACGAACTTGTAGATGGTTTACCATTATATGACATCGTTGATGAACTTTCTAAGGACTTTGAATCTTTAGAACAATATTATGATGACTTTAAAGAAATCATTTTTCATAGAAACAATCTAATTCATAACTATACGGACACTACAGTAGATGAAGAGAAATACCAAAAAATTCTAACTTTAACCAAGTATTTTGAACAACAAAATGCGCAATTTATTTCTGACAAAATTTTTCCAAATGTTACTTCAGTAAAAGGGAATATAGTCTCTGCCTTACAAGAATACCTACATGACTTTCGTACCAAAGATGGTGCATTAAAGCAAAGTCAAGTTGGACAGTTTGAAGAAACCTTGGCGAGTATTTTGCAAGCACATTTTGTCAGTGACTACTACCGTACAATAACAGAAGATGAAGCCTTAGATGTAGATTTTGCCATCGTACAAAACAACTACTCCAATAAGTTGTTAGTTGGTGTAGAACTAAAAATGACGGACTACAAACACTTTATCCCACTAAAAAACGCCTTCTTCAAACGTATGCAAAACAAGTATATGTACCCGTTTATCATCAACTACAATCTTAACCAAAACACTTTCCAAATAGCCTACAAAACCAAACAAGGGAAAGAACAAACAGATACCATTCAAGAATAACCTCTATCTTTTAGAGGTTTTTTCTTTCCTTTCTTGATGTCCTTTGTTAGAATTGTTAAGGACATCAAGGAGGTTATTTAATGAAAGAGCGAGCATTACGTCTAAATAAAACACTATACTATGGATGGTTAATGGTGTTCTTTAGTGCATTCACATTCTTTTTTTCAGCACCAGGACAAACCTATTCCATCAGTGTATTCATAAATATTTATCAAAATGAATTACAATATTCTTCTACTGCCTTATCCACCGGTTACAGCATTGCGACAATTTTGAGCGGGTCCTTACTTGTTTTTATGGGAAAGGCGACCGATAAGTTCGGACAACGAAAGATGTTAATTCTTGTTGGAATACTTTTGGCAATCACAACGTTCTTTAACAGCTTTGTTAGCAACCTAATTATGATATATATTGGTTTTTTCTTTTTACGCTATTTTGGACAAGGCTCAATGACCTTAATACCAAATAGTCTTATACCACAATGGTTTGAAGATAAGAGAGCCTTCGCCTTAAGTCTTAGTACCATAGGAGGATTGCTTGCGACCTTAAGTGTACCAGCAATAAACTTGTTTTTGATTAACACAATTGGATGGCAAGAAACTTGGAGAATTTGGAGTCTTCTTCTCATCTTTATCTTTGTACCTTTAACCGCTCTTTTTGTCATCAATAGGCCTGAAGATATTGGTTTACAGATGGACAACAAAGAATCCTCCAAAGACCATGAAGAGGATTTACGCAAACTAGAAAAAAACTCCTGGCATCTAAGCGAGGCAATTCGAACAAAAGAGTTTTGGTATGCAGGATTAATGAGTGTCATCGTCCCAATGTTCACCACTGGTGTTACCTTCCACTTCTATACAATGATGGAACTAAGAAACATTAGCAATGAACAAGCTGCCATTATTATCGGTCTAATTGCCGCACCAGCAGCAGTTCTTCCCTTCTTTGCAAAACTGATTATTGATAGGTACAAACTAAAATATGTATTCTTACTCACACAAGTGATGATTTTCATCAGTATGCTTTACCTAGCACTCTTTGTAAATAGTGTGGCAAGTGCAATACTATTTATCTTATTTTACGGATTAAGTGCAGGCATTCAAGGCGTTGCTCTTAATGTATTATGGCCAGACTACTTTGGGCGAAAATACTTGGGTAGTATAAGAGGAGCTGCTACCGTCTTTATGGTTATTGGATCTGCTTTAGGACCTTTACCTTTTGGTATTTACTACGACTTAAGCGGAGAGTATAACCTTGTTATATATGGGATGATGGTGATGACTTTGTTCGCCATGGTATTAGCTCTTTTGATCCATAAACCAACAAAACAAAAATAAAGACTATTTCTCAGAAATAGTCTTTTTTTCTAGTCTTCTAGCAAACGCTTTTCACCTTCTAATTCAGTAATAGGTTTAATGTTTTGCGTAACCTCTAAGGTACCCAAGAATTCTCCATCTTTACTTCTAACAGCGAAATAACGAATATAGACAAACATATCACCCATACGAATCCAAAAGTCTTCATTATCCTTTTTACCACTTCGTAAATCACTCACGATTTTTTCAACAATATGGACACTACTTGGTGGATGACACATGTTCACATCCCTACCCAATATCGTATGTGGACGATCAAATATACGTTCCTTACCTTGTGTAAAATACTTCACCTTATCGTGTTTATCCACAAAGGTCATGTCTAGAGGAACGGTATTTAAAATTGCATTCACTTCTTCATTCGTTAAGGTACCAGCATCAAAAGGTATCTCACCATTTAGAGTCTCTTGTATCTGCTCTTCTTCCTCAAAATCCTCTTCATTTTTCACCCAGGCAACATCATCAATTAAACAAAGACCATTTTCACGCTGTGATTTGTCAATTTTATACCATTCCACAATTGTAAACGTATCATTCATCAATGGTAATAGAATATTATTTTCCTTAAAAATCATATCTTTTGTTTTTTGTACAACAGCTTTTGCCTTGTTCAAAGTTTCCTCTAGATCAAACTCGTCTTGTGAAAAAATAGCCAATACCTCTTTTAACTCTGATCTAATTTCATCATCAATTCCCCACATAACTTTTGGTGGTGCAGTGATGCCATACTTCTCCAATAATGGAAAGAATACATTTTCTTTCCTTGCAAAATGGACATGAACTTCACTTAATCGTTCCAACCCGATTCTTAACATTAAAACAGCAGTCTGGTTCATTCCTTCTTCCAACATGTTTGCATAAGGATGAATCTCTTCTGCAATCACCTTTTCTAAAGCTTCGTTTTCTTTTTTGAAGATATAAGCTGGATGTCCTTTTATATTCGTTTGATCTTTGGTATGGTGAATATCTTCAATGGAACCATCAAAAACAGAGGCATGAACATCACAAAGTCGTTGTACTTCTTCAATTGGCAATCCATCCTTCACTAGTTCCTGCTCAATTTGTGAAATCTCTGTCGTAGATATTTCCCCAAAATTCTTTTGAAACTCTTCTTTTACCTCATCAACACTCGCTCCATCATGTAATTGTTTAATTAACTTCTTTAGTTGTTCTCGTCGAAACTTTGAATTATCAATAAACTCACTCACGAAATCACTCCTTTATCGTATACCCGTGTTTTTTAAAATACAAACATACCTCATCTAAATCAATTCCCTTTACTTTAGCACCCTTCTTGATAGTCATTATTCGGCCTACTGTTTGTAAACTAGTTTTACTTACAATACCATCAAAGCCTAATATCTCCATATGCTTAATAAACTCTTCATCATCTTTTGACAGTTGATAGACCGTTTTCGAAAGATCTAAAATTTTCAAACGAAGACCTCCTTTACCATCTCTCATTATATAGATTTCTTTAGATAGAGCAATTGACATATCTTGAATTCTAAATTACCAACACGAACTTCTATAAAAAAGCCCCTGTTGGACATCCAACAGGAGCTTTTTACGTCATTTACTACTTCATAGCTTGATTAATGAAATAGAGTTCTTTATCATAAGCAGCGATATGATCTTCCATCAATCCCACTGTTACGAAATCATCGTTATTATCCGCTTCTAAACGGATCGAAGTTGCTAGTTCTTTTAAATATGACACTTCCTCTTTCACAATCTCAAATACTCGCTTAATTGCAACATCTTCATTGGGAAGTTCCTCAACTTTAGAAATCTCTAAATACTCTTTGATTGAAGCTTTTGGAAACTCACCCAACATTTTTATACGTTCTGCGACCTCATCAAATTTTTCGAATAGATCGTCATATAAGGCTTCTAAGTGCACGTGAACTTGTTCAAAACGTTCACCCACTACGTTCCAATGTAAATTGTGAAATTTCACATTTAATACAGCTAAATCAGCAACATATTGATTCATGTTTGTCATTTGTTTTTCCATTACTTTATTCCTCCTTTTTATTCAATTATATTATACAATATATAGGAGGTACATTCAAAAGTTTTGCACTATAAAAAGGGCTAATTTTAGCCCTTTATTTAGAATTCATTCTAAGGTAATTTCTACCAAACATGTTTGGTATCATCTACCGCATCGTGTTCAATTTCTCCCGCTTTAACAAAGGCCCATTTCACGACAATTTCACCAATAATTTTATAAATGATAACGGCGCCCAAAATAACCGTTAAAATGGTTGATCCAATAACTTCAAACTCCGTATTACCCGTATCGGTTGCGATTTGAATAAATCGTACTTCCGCTAATATTGCCATATCTAATGCAACCCCACCTTGAGGAACCAATGTAAACCCTAAATACTTACGCACACTTTCTGATTCTTTCGTAGCGAGAGCCCCTAGGTAAGCACCAACTACTTTACCAATCATACGCACAAGAATGTATGTAAATCCTAAAATCCCAATTAGTGGCAACATACGAATGTTTAAATCTGCACCTGATAAAGTAAAGAAAAATAACAAGAGTGGTAAGGTAACCGCATCTGCGTTGGTTTTAACGCGAGCTGCAAAGGTGAAATCTAGCAAATTGGTAATCATCATACCGATAATAAGTGGTAAGAGTATGGCACTTGTATCTGCCGCATGCCCTAGCCCTATCCCAAATAGTACAGAAGTCGCTACTATTAACACGATTGAAATGTTATCATCTTGCTTGTGACGGTATAAAAACTTGGAAGCTAAATACCCAACAAGAGCACCTGCTACTATCGAGAATCCTATATCAAAAACCGGACCAATCAATAAAGAACTACCTGTAATGATTTCATTTTCATGACCCGCAATATAAACACCAATTGGTAACATAAAAGAAAAAATTAAAATACCAAAGATGTCATCTAAAGCAACCATCGGACAGACATAGGTTGACACCTTTCCTTTTGCTTTATATCCTCTTATACAAGCAACAATCGGGGCAGGTGTAGTAACCGTTGCAATCGCTGCGAAAATTAAAGCATAAGTTAACTTATGTTCGCCAGCTAAAGCATAAACTGCTAAGAAAACAAGTAAAAAAGTCATGGCTGTTTGCACCAAAGTAATAAATATCACATGGGCTCCAGACTCTTTGAGTGAAGAAAATTTCAGTTCCAATCCAATATTAAATCCAATAAAGCCAAGAGCTAAAATCTTAAAGATTTTAAAATCATAAAGAACAGCTTCATTAATCAAACTAAACCCACCAGGACCAAAAATCATCCCAATGATGATATAACCTGTTACTCTAGGTAAGTGGACGAGTTGTGCCAACTTCCCACCAAGCATCCCAAGAGCAAGTAAAAGGGCCACGTTAAAAAACATGTCCGTATGTAAGTTTTGAAAAAAGTCTTCGAAATGCATAGGGAAAACATCCATCAAATCACCTTCATCTAGTATCTAGATACATTATACACAAAAATAGAATGTTTGAAAAGCAAACCTTTACATTAACCTCGGCAAATTGAAAAAAACTGGTTGTCTTTTCCAACATATAGTATAATGAACTATGGATAATTTCTAAGAGGGAGTTGACAAGATGAACTTAGATGTTTTTAGTATCGGTCATATCACATGGGTTCTCACGTTTTTTCTTTTCCTATTACTTGCCTATCTTTTTTTAAAAAACAAAAGTAATCGATTCCAATACTTTTTCTTAGTAGTTCTAATCGCACTCTCATGGCTTGTCCACTTTTCTAGATACTTTCTTGATCCAAACTTACGATACCATGAACTCTTTTTCACTGATTTTTGTGGTTTTTCTACACTTGTCTACCCACTCTTTTTCCTTGCAAAAAAACAAGTATTTAAAGATTACATGGTCTTCGCAAGTGCCATTTTCGCCTTTTTAAGTATGCTTTATCCAAACAATATAGAGGGTGATCCAATTTTTGTATTTAACTCACTACGGTTCTTTTATGCCCACTTCGCATTAGTAACTGTACCTTTGATGATGGTCTTACTAGACTTACATCGACCTAGTATAAAAAGCATTCCTTATGCTTACCTCATCTTGGTTGTTGCGGCCTGGTATAACATGGCTTTATCCGCTTTCTTTGTAGAAGTTGGCTTAGTTAATCAGTTAATCAATTATGGAGGATTATGGGGAAACACAGACTCTATTTACCGAATCGCAGAACGATTTGCACCATTTATAGTCTACACAGAAGAAATCAATAATCAACTTGTTACAAAACCAATTCCCTTCTTCTATATTTTACCCGCTACAATTGTGATACTTATCCCCTACTGGGTTTTACTCTCACTTCCATTTCGCAAAAAAGAACCACGCACAGTAGGCCTATATGATTTTCTAAACACATCAAAATCTTGATGTGTTTTTTTATCCAAAAATTAGAAACGTATATTGTGTGATATGAAAACTCTTTCATGCTAAAATATAATTAATAAGAATATTTATAAATAAAAGGAGGACTATTATGCGCCCGCGACTTATACACTGGAAACGAGAGAACTATCATACAAACGCATTTGATTTGATTGAATTTTACGAACATGGTGAAGTAGTTAAACGAACCTTTAAAAAACAAGTGAAAGATTATGTGTACTTTGAAGAAACAAAGAAAGAGTCTTTCATGGTAAAGGGACATATTCGACTCGATAAAATAAGCTTCACTGAGGGACAAAAACTTTTAAACAAAGATCTGGTTTCGAACAAAAAGGAAGTAAAGACATTCCCAATAGATAATTGGGAGAAAGCTGAAGAAGAGATTCGTGCATTGCATGATGAGTCAACAAAAGATTTAAGCGTAGATTATCGTTTGGTCTTCGTTGTTGATACAGATTCACTGGAGAAAGAAGTACCTCTTCCAAAAGAAAGAAAAGAGTACCAGATTACTTACTTTAGAGCCGTTACAACAACCAACTACATATTCCGTTTGGAAAATCCAGAAAACTTGGCAATCATTTTTGTGCCTGAGTTAAACGAAAGTTTATATTTCCACTATATACCTGATGCCAATCATATCACCATGACAGGAGATAACTTATTTGCTCTAAGTACAAAAGTAGTCAAAGAAAAACTCAATGAGTATGAGTTCTTTGAAACAGTTCAAGATATGCTAGAAGATGTAAAAGAAAACGTAAAGTATTACCATACATTAATTATCAAACAGCGCGACCGTAGAGCAATGCTTGAAACCGATGTTATGGGAGACTTATACCCTAGATAAAAAGGTTCAATGTCAAGAATAGGGGTATTGAACAAATAAAAGTAGAATAGGTAATATGCCTTAACCGGTGTATTGCCTATTTTTTTGTGTAGAGGTAATGGTAATATTTGCGTTTGTACAGGCAA
>Ga0207717_100033_pt1 | contig 157381 bp, 137 predicted proteins | sample TtanPargueraPR_2_FD_187745 | JGI IMG/M metagenome (GOLD analysis project Ga0207717, IMG submission 187745) | Aerobic enrichment media microbial communities from Bioluminiscent Bay, La Parguera, Puerto Rico - Tt and P2 (2) (SPAdes) | ecosystem: Environmental > Aquatic > Marine > Unclassified ...
AGGATAAGTTTGTTGCTTACCCAAGGAGATAGTTTACTGCCTGGTTTCCTTTCTTTTTGATGTTTATGGTTTTATTCAAAATTAATCCATTCTATTTCACCGATAATTAATACCTCAAATCTAAGGTCAAAGGAGGAGAATTGACCGTATTCCAATTCAACTTTTGGAGTAACAAACAAAGTCACAGCACAAAAATTACTATCATTGCACAACAAATCGCTTTGCGCCCGGCGCTTTGCTCCATGCCGTTATTATGACTTTTACATTCAAACATTTCACAGAACTCACTACAAACGAGCTTTATGATATCCTTCAACTTCGGGCAGAGATTTTTGTGGTTGAACAGGACTGTGTTTACAACGATATCGATGGTCTGGACAAAGATGCCATCCACCAGTTTTTGGAAAAAGACGGGCAAATTGTGGCCTACTCGCGTTTGTTAAAACCGGGAACTCGTTTTAATGATTACTCGATTGGACGTGTTGTGGTAAAAGAATCGGAGCGAGGAACAGGGCTGGGAATTCGGATGATGGAAGAAGCAAAAACTTACATTCTGGAAAACTGGAAGCCGGATAAAATAAAAATCAGCGCTCAAAAATACCTGCGTAAATTTTACGAAGACCTGGGATTTAAAATTGTAACGGACGAATACCTCGAAGATGGTATCCCGCACTACGGAATGTTGTTTGAAAACCAAGCCGATTAAAGAGATGCGAAAAATTGCAATTCTACTATTTGTTTTCCTGAGCAGTCAGTGTTTTGCGTCGCCGCAGGACAGTTTGGTTGAACGCATTTTCAACGAAATGTATAACCAGCATTATGGGCGGGCTGAAGAAATGCTTCGCGAAAACGAAAACAATATCGACTCTATTTTTTTCGCCGTTCTTTCTGTCGACATGAGTTACTGGAAAAATGTTACCGGCACCGACACTCCCGATTACCCGGCTTTTGAAAACGATTTGCAACAACTTTCGCCAATCAATCCCACATCGTCCACCCAGCAGGCGATTCGGCTGGTTACTTTGTCGTACCAATTGCGTTATGAGCTCAAACGTTTCAAACTCATAAAAGCCATTTCAACGCGACAGGATACAAAAACGCTATTCGCCTCGCTAAAAACAAACGAAGAATTACCGCCCGAACAACAGGAATTGTACCAGTTGTATTCCGCGTTATTTCAATATTTCGACAATTATCTGAAACCGTTTTTTGTTTCGGACAAAAAAGAAAACTGTAGCGAAGCATTAAAAACGATGACAAGTTTGTACCAATCGGAAAGCCGGATTACAAAAACGCTGGTTGCCTATTTCCTGGGAAAAACATGGCTGAAATACGAGAACGATCCTCAAAATGCCGTCGCCTATTTTCAGTGGCTGCACAAAAGCTACCCCGAAAATATCAGGTTCGAAGAACTATTGGATGAATGCAACAAGCAGTTAAAATAGGTTTTCAAACATTTCGTGCAATTTTCTGTATCTCCCGTAAGTTTTGATGAAAGAAACTTTTTACTTTACACAAAATTTGTGAGATGATTCAAAGGGTACTTTTTTCGATTTTTTTAGTTTGTTTTAGCTTGTCAACCTGGGCCAACAATGTCAATAACGACAGCATTGCCAACCGGGTATTCACCTTAATTTATCAGCAAAAACTTACTGAAGCTGAAAAAACTTACACAAACGGCAAAAACGAACTGAACGAATTTTACCGTACTTTTTTGAACCTCGATTTGCACTGGTGGAAATACCGCACCACCTATTCAAAAGAAAACTCGGACAAATTGGATGAGTTGATCGATGCATCGTTACTGCCCGAAACCGAAACGTACGAGCAAAAAATGCGTCAGATAATCGTTCGCTCGTACCAACTGCGTTACGACAAAAAGAAATTCAACATATTCGGAATGCTTTCGGCACGCTCCGACATCAGAGACCTGATTGCTGATATTGAAAAAGAAGATCCGCCTTTTACCGGCGATGAACAAAAGCTTTTCGAGAGTTATGTGATCATGTATCAGTACATCGAAAACATCAACTTTTTTGCCAACGCTAAAAAATCGGAAGCACGTGAAAAGAAACTAAAGCGGATGGAAAAATTTGCATCTGAAGATAACGTGATCTTAAATACGGTGGCCGATTTCTTCCTGGCACGCATGTATCAAAAAATTGAGGATAAGCCGGAGGTGGGACTGCAACACTTTAAAATTCTCACAAAAAAATACCCAACAAACAAAACCTTTGCCGAGTATCAAACGGAGTGCGAAGAAAAAATCTAATCCCAAAGCTCGTGCTGCGCATAATCGCGATGAAAAGTGCGCTGCCGGCAACGCGGGCAAATTGCCTTTTTCAGCCGATGAATATTCGTAAGTTTTAAGCGCGCATTACAATCGCGGCAACGGAATTCGCTTTTATGCACAACTGCTTCTTCATCAAAAACAGTTACTTCAATTTTATCATATAAAGTTTTGCAATGCGGACATTTATAAATCTGGAAACCGGCTTTCAAATGCAGATTACTGGAACTTTGTGCCATCTTCCGAAGCAGGTTGTGCGTTTTGTAATGAAAAATCCGAGTGCGCTGTTTCAGGTAGTCGCTAACCGGCTGCGAGTGAACCAGAAAACCATGACCCTGATTAAAACTTTCGGTAAAACCACAATGATCGCAACGATATGAATAAGCGTGTCCCATCGTTTAAAATTAAATATTTTCGGGCGGCTTTTTAATGTTATACAAATTGTTCTTTAAAAAAATCAACTCCACAGAAACATTTTTTAAACTCATCTGTATTAATGACATACATTAAAATATTCAGTAATGAAACGATTAATAATTGCAGCACTTCTACTAAGCATTACATTTGGCAGTTTTTCGCAGGAATTAAAAGTTGGCGACAAAGCACCTGCTTTTTCTACTGTGGCCGACGATGGCTCAACCTGGAATGTAGATGATTATTTAGGCGACAAGTTTATTGTGGTTTATTTTTACCCGGCGGCAATGACCGGCGGTTGTACAAAACAAGCCTGTGCCTACCGCGACATGAAAACACAGATTGACGCAGCCAATGCGGTTGTAGTTGGAATTAGCGGCGATAATGTTGATGGACTCCAACTTTTTAAAAAAGCCAACGACCTGAATTTCCCATTGCTTTCAGATGAAAATGGTGAGATAGCCAAAAAATTTGGAGTTCCGTTGCGCGACGGCGGAACCATTACCCGCGAAATTGATGGCCACAGTTTTGATCTTGTTCGGGGAGCTACAGCATCACGCTGGACCTTCATAATCGACAAAAAAGGAACAATTGTTTATAAGAATACAGAAGTGGATGCGACAAAAGACTCCGCTGAAATTTTGGATTTTATTAAAAACAATTCTTAAATTGCAACAATTACAAACCCATAAATAAGTGAAGATGATAAAATTAAGAGTTATTTTAATTATTAGCCTGCTGTGTTTTTTACTTCCTGTGAAGGATAGTAGTGCACAGGCAAAACCAACAGTTACAAATGATGTCACCATTACTTTTGGAAATGATGTAATTTCATTTACACTTGATTCAGGTGTCGAGATGACTAAAATTACACCATCGGGAAATTTTATGCGAATCCTTACTTTCCAACTGGATCCGGCTGATCCTCTGCTTGATTTGGCAATGCCATATGCAGTAGTAAAGGTTTCGTTAAATGCAGATACGGATGGTGATGGAGAAACAGACATGAGTTTAAAGGACAAACGGGCTGTAATTACACCAAGTGGAGTAGTAAAGCTTGTTTATCATCTAAATGGTAAAAAGAAAGAATAGAATAAAAAAAGGGAGCAAAATTGCTCCTTTTTTATTTCCAACTCTGCGTTAAAAACTATCTTTGCGCAAAACTCAGGTTTTGGAAACAACCACGTTTCTAAAATATTTCGAGGGGCATAGCGCTACTGCCAAAGTGGTAAAAAAGGCCGCTGCCCCCCCGGGTGAAAAAATTCACCTGCATGGGCTTATTGGCTCTGCCAAGACCGTTTTACTCGCCAACATCTTTCAGGAAACTCAAAAAAACTGTGTTGTGCTGCTTAACGACCGCGAGGAGGCAGCCTATTTTTTCGACGACCTGAACAACCTGGGATTTGCTGAAAACACGCTGTTTTTGCCATCGTCGTACAAACGATCGGTGCAGTATGATAATCCCGAGCAGGAAAACATTGTGCAGCGCACTGAGGTATTAAACCTGCTGTCGACGGCCGAAAAACCTTACTTTGTTATTTCGTATCCCGAGGCGATCATCGAGAAAGTAATCTCGAACGACAGTCTCGTAAGCAATACGCTGCAGGTAAAAAGTGGCGATAAAATCTCCATCGATTTCATCAACGAGTTTTTGTATGAATACGGTTTCGAGCGGGTAGATTTTGTCTATGAACCCGGTCAGTTTTCGGTGCGCGGAAGTATTGTCGACATCTTTTCGTTTTCGCATGAAGATCCGTTTCGCCTCGATTTTTTTGGCGATGAAGTAGACTCAATCCGAAGTTTCGATATTGAAAACCAACTTTCGAAACAGCGCTTAAACCATATCACCATCGTTCCGAATATTCAAAACAGTTCGGTTGAAGGCGAGCGCATTTCATTTATCGAATTTCAGAATAAAGAGAGCCTGTGGTTTGGTAATAACTCGAACCAGTTTGTCGATCGGATTGCTGAATTACACCGCCAAACAATAATCGCACGCGAAGATGAAGATATTGTTGACCTGCTTTTATCTGCCGGCGAATTAGAAAAGCAACTGAAGGCAAAAACGGTTTTTGATTTTGGTAATGATGTGGCTTTTACTCCTGACGAAAAAATAGAGATCAACACTTCGAGCCAGCCGGTTTTTAATAAGAATTTTGAATTGCTGGGATCGAACCTGACGGAGCATCAAAAAAATGGTTACGAAATTTTTATTCTCTCCAGCCAGGAAAAGCAAATCGAACGGTTACAAGCGATTTTTAAAGATACGGGGGTAAAAGTCTCGTTTAATCCGGTAAATTTTGTGCTGCACGAAGGGTTTATCGATCACGAATTAAAAGCTTGTTTTTACACCGACCACCAGATTTTTGAGCGTTACCACCGCTTTAAATTAAAAAACCGAAAAGCGCAACGCGAAGCAATTTCGTTAAAAGAACTGAATAAGTTGCATCCGGGTGATTATGTCGTTCACATCGACCACGGAATTGGGAAATTTGCCGGGTTGGCGCGCACCGAGGTGAACGGAAAAATGCAGGAAGCCATTCGTTTGGTTTACAAAGATAACGACTCGCTTTTGGTGAGTATTCACTCGTTGCACCGTATTTCGAAATACAAAGGCAAAGACGGTGGCGAGCCCAAAATTAACAAACTGGGCACGGGCGCGTGGCAAAAAATGAAAAACCGCACCAAGTCGAAGGTGAAGGACATTGCCAAAGAACTGATAGCCTTGTATGCCCAACGCCGCGCTGAAAAAGGGTATGCTTTTTCGCCCGACTCGTACTTGCAAAACGAATTGGAAGCATCGTTTATTTACGAAGATACACCCGACCAGGAAAAGTCAACTGCCGCGGTAAAAGAGGACATGGAAAAAACCATGCCGATGGACCGCCTTGTCTGTGGCGACGTTGGTTTTGGGAAAACAGAAATTGCCATCCGAGCAGCTTTTAAAGCCGTTACCGACAGCAAACAAGTAGCCGTTTTGGTGCCAACAACCATTTTGGCATTTCAGCATTTTAAAACCTTTACCGAACGTTTGCAGGATTTCCCGGTGAAAATAGATTATGTGAGCCGCCTGAAATCAACCGCGCAGGTAAAAGCTGCATTAAAAGATGTTGCCGACGGAAAAACAGATATTATAATTGGTACGCACCGTTTGGTTAGCAAGGATGTAAAGTTTAAAGACCTTGGCTTGCTGATTATCGATGAAGAGCAGAAATTTGGCGTTTCAGTGAAAGAAAAACTGAAGCAGTTTAAAGTAAATGTCGATACCCTGACTTTAACAGCAACGCCAATTCCACGTACGCTGCAATTCTCGCTGATGGGTGCCCGCGATTTGTCGATTATACAAACACCACCACCCAACCGTTATCCGATTGTTACCGAGGTGCACGGCCTGAACGAGCAAATGATAAAAGAAGCCATCCTATACGAAATGGATCGAAACGGGCAGGTATTCTTTATCCACAACCGCGTCCAGAATATTTACGAGGTTGAAGACATGATAAAGCGTATTGTTCCGGGTGTAAAAACGGTGGTTGGCCACGGGCAAATGGAAGGTCCGAAACTGGAAAAAGTAATGCTCGACTTTATAAACGGGAAATTCGATGTGCTGATTGCTACAACAATTATCGAATCGGGACTTGACATACCAAATGCCAACACCATTATAATTAACCACGCGCAGAATTTTGGATTAAGCGACCTTCACCAGTTGCGTGGTCGCGTTGGCCGCTCAAATAAAAAAGCTTTCTGTTACCTGATTGCGCCGCCGCTTTCAACAGTGAGTGCCGAAGCGCGCAGGCGTTTGCAGGCCATCGAACAGTTTTCGGAACTGGGCAGCGGTTTTAACATTGCCATGCAAGACCTCGATATTCGTGGTGCCGGAAACATGCTGGGCGCTGAGCAGAGTGGTTTTATTGCCGACATTGGTTTCGAGACTTATCACCGCATTTTAAACGAAGCGATTCAGGAATTAAAACAAGACGAGTTTAAAGACCTGTTTGCCGAAGAAGACAAAGCGCAATCGCAGGCATTCCTGAATATAAAATACGTAAACGACTGCACCATCGACACCGACATGGAGTTGCTGTTCCCAAGCGATTACATTCCGGGTAACTCGGAGCGCATGATGCTTTACCGCGAACTTGATAATATTGAAAGCCAGGACGCGCTGGACAATTTTACCAAAGGACTGCAAGACCGTTTTGGCGAACTTCCGCGCGAAAGCCGCGAACTGATAGATATTCTGCCACTACGTTGGAAAGCCATCGATTTGAGCATGGAAAGGATCATTCTGAAAAACAAAAAAATGATCTGCTACTTTGTTGCCGACCAGAAGTCGTCGTTCTACCAATCGGGCGATTTTATTAAAATTGTGCAGTACGTACAAAAAGGAAAATCGAAAGGCCGTATGAAAGAAACAAATGGAAAACTAACGCTGAGTTTTTCAAATGTTCCGAATGTTGAAACGGCCGATTACATCCTTCGAGAGATTATTGATGAAGTAAAAAGTTGATCGTAGCTTCACAAAAAATGCAATTTTTTACGAAGTTCAACGTTTCCAATACACTCAAATTGATGCATTTAGTAAACGGCATTTAAAAAAAATTCACGATATTGGCATTTCGAGACAACCAAATGAAGAGAAACAACATCTAAGAAATAACTTAACTCAAAGAAACATTTAAAATTAGAAATATGGACACAATGATGAAAATTGGAAAAACACTAACGATCTTTTTAATTGTTGCCGGGTTTTTTGCCTGCAGCGACGACGACAATTCAGTACCGTTCGAGGTAATTGGCGATGTGTTTGTTATTAAACGTAATATTGATGGCGAAGATCAATACGCCAATTCGTATGTAGCCTGGGGAAACCAGCCAATGAGCCACGCCGAGGTAACAACTCCCGGCGCCGCGAGTTTAACTCTTGATCCGGCATCTGAAAACATGAATACTTATGCCAAAGAGCCAGCTCTGGCTGAATACAGCTCTGCTGCTCCGGTTGAAGGCAACTACCAGTTTTTGGTAATAAATGAAGACATAACACATCAGGCAGTTGATCTGCTCGATTTTGATAATATTGCTTTTACTACCATCACTTCGGCCGAAGTTGACAACCAATTACTTGCCGTACATTGGGAGACAAACGCTAATGCCGATGCTTATGTGATACGACTGATAAATGAAGCCGGCGAAATGGCTTTTGTGAGCCAAACCCTTCCTACGCAAATGACAAGTTTGCAGGAAATTGGTGTTGGAACGGCTAACGGTTCGTGGCAAGAAACGCCTGAAGTTGGAAATGTTTACAACATTGAATTCCTGACGATAAGGTTTGAAGATGACGCCGTTAGTAGCGACGCAGCCTACCATATTCAGGAAATTGCTGTTACCGAGCAAGAAACTACATGGCAATAATAAAATTGCAAAAAATAGATCAACCGTCTGAATTTCAGGCGGTTTTTTTATGCCCTATTTTCTTTTTACTATTTTTATAGTAGTTTTTCTATTAAAATAGTTTTGTTTCTAAAATAATAGTACTATGTTTGTAGTAGAAAATAATTTGGCACGATAATAGAACCGATGAATAAGATGAAAACATTAACAAAAGCAGAAGAACAGGTAATGCATATTCTCTGGAGTTTAAAAGAAGGAGTTGTTAAGCAGGTAGTTGACGGATTTGGCGATGACAAACCAGCCTACACCACCGTGGCAACGGTTTTAAATGTTCTGGAAAAAAAGGGATTTGTTACCCACAAAAAAATTGGCAACACGAATCTTTTTTCGCCTGCAGTTAGTAAAACGGACTACACAAAAGTCCAGTTTTCGTCTTTATTGAAAAACTATTTCAACGGCTCGTTCCCGAAAATGGCCACTTTTTTTGCCAAAGAGAATAACCTGGGAATGGAAGAGCTGGAAGAAATGCTAAAAATGACAGAAAACGAGTTAAACAAAGAAAAGAAAGAATAGCCATGGAAACTTCTCTGTTCTATTTATTAAACGCATCCGGAGGAATTTTACTTTTCTACCTGGTGTACTGGTTGTTTCTTCGCAACGAAACGTTTCATGCAGCCAACCGCTGGTTTTTAGTAGCATCATTGCTTTTGGCTATCCTGCTACCTTTAATACCGGTTCGCTACGAGGTTTTAATTGAAGCAACCGAAGGAGCAAAAACCGGAGCACATACCATTGCCGATACGTTTAAATACATTCCGGTTTTTAAAGCCACCGAAGAAAGTACCACAACGTTTGGCTGGCAACAAGCAATTCTGTTGATATATCTTACCGGAGCAGCTATTTTTCTGCTTCGCCTGCTTACCCAAACCTTTGTTCTCATTCATTTAATGATAAAATACCGCGTTAGATCGCTATACGGCATGCGCGTAGTAGAAAACGAAAAATACGGACTCCCCTTTTCATTTTTTAATGTTGTATTTATCAATCCGAAATTTCATACACAGGACGACCTGCCGGAAATTCTGGCTCACGAAAAAGTGCACATCCGTGAGAATCACTGGTTCGACCTGCTTTTTATAGAACTGTTAACAGTCATCTTTTGGTTCAACCCATTTATTTGGATGTTTGAACGAGCAATTAAACAAAACCATGAGTACCTGGCCGACAAAGGTGTTCTTGCGCAGGGACACACTGTGGGCCGCTACCAGGCTTTATTAGTAAACCAGCTGATGGGCATGCAAATTATTGGTATCACCAATAACCTGAATTTTGCCCTTAGCACAAATCGATTAAAAATGATGACGAAAAAGAAAACATCGGCCCGCCGGCTGATACGATTTACCTGGGCGCTGCCCGCTCTTGCGCTGTTGTTGTTCGCTTTTGCCGAACCGCAATACAGTTACACCGAGACTGAAATTGTTGGAAACAAGCTTGTTTCTGCCGAAACGCAATCGGGAAAACAACTTACCATTCACGGAAAAGTAGTTTCGAAAGAAACCGGCGAAGTAATTCCCGGAGCATCGATTGTTATTAAAGGAACAACCGTAGGACGTGTATCCGATCGCGATGGAACTTTTACTCTGGTTGACGACAACCCGACGGTAAAAGCTGATGGAAGTTTAAGTACTGAGGTTGTGGTTTCGTTTGTAGGAATGCAAACCGTTGTAAACACAATTACTGCATCAGGTTCCGGAGTGGATAAAACGAAGTACACTTTTAAAATGGAGGAAGCAGTGCAGGTATTGTACAATCCGAATTATTCGGGCGAACAAATGGTTCCACCGCCACCTCCGCCACCACCAGCTCCGGAAAAAGCAAAACGGGCAAACGGAGAAACTCCTCCGCCGCCTCCACCACCTGTTGCTGATGGCGAAAAAGAAGTATTCTTTGTAGTGGAAGATATTCCAAAATATCCGGGTGGTTTTGGGGCTTTACAAGAACAAGTGGCAAAAATGCAGAAAAAACTCGCCCGTGAGAAAAATCTTAAAGGAAAAGCCACAGTTACGTTTACTGTTAATCCAAAAGGAAAAGTAACGGATATTAAAGTAGTAGAAAAAGACAACGATGCTGCAGCTAAAGGCGCTTATGCAATTGCGAATGAATTGGAAGACTGGAAACCGGGAAAACAGCGTGGAAAAGCTGTTCCGGTAAAATACATGCTTCCGGTAGAGTTTAAGTAAACAGAAAACAAGTGTCGTATCAGGTCTGAAATGACAGTTAAGTTGCGGTTATTTTTTTGAGTTTTACGAAATCAGAAAAAGTAAGCATAGCCGCAGCTACGTGAGTCTTTTTATGATGAGTAAAAACAAAAAAGAACAAAACTTGGGCTGTTAGAGCAGGCGTGACACGACACTTAAAATAATCCTTATTGATTCACCCGTTTTTCGTTATGGAAAGCGGGTGTTTTTATATAACTTGTTGGAATATTACGGTGGCATGAAAAAGCAATACTTTAAAAACGAGGAAGATTGGGCTGGATGGCTAGATAAAAACCATGATAAAGAAAAAGAATTATTGCTGGTCTATTACAAAAAGCACACCGGGAAACCGTGTATTTCTTACGACGATTCGGTGGAAACAGCGCTGTGTTATGGCTGGATCGACGGCTTGGTAAAACGAATCGACGATGAATGTTACACCCGGCGATTTACGCCGCGAAAAGAAAACAGTGTATGGTCGTCAGTAAATAAAAAACGCATTGCCAAATTATTGCAAGAAGGAAGAATGAAACCTCAGGGTTTAAAACTTGTGGAAGCCGCCAAACAAAACGGGAATTGGGAAAGGGCTTATTCCTTTCCACGAACTGGACTTGAAATATCTGATCAGTTTAAAGCTGAGCTAAACAATAACAGCAAAGCCAGTGCTTATTTTGACAGTCTGACTCAGACACAAAAAAATCATTTTATATTGTGGATTAATACAGCTAAACGACCTGAAACAAAAGAAAAAAGGATTAATGAATCGATTGAATTACTTACCAATAAAAAGAAGTTGGGTTTAAAATAGGGGCTGATTGAAATATAAAAGAAGCTACGATTTAGAATTGTCTTTCCAGACAGGAAATCCTTTTTCCTATAGCTGAAAAAGGATTCAAAAAAGCCACCGCTGACGATAAAAAACTAAAAATAAATTCCTTTCACTAAAATCAAGAAACTCCTCCTTTTAGCCCTTCATTCTTCAGGTCTAACGAGCGTTAAACAAACTTGATTTCTTGACGTTCTCTCCATTTATTTTCCTAACGCTTTTTCTCGAAGGCGGACTTGAGGGCAAATTTTGTGCGGGCGCATCAAAAATCCGTCAGTCGAGCTAATTGGCTACATTGAAAAAACGCAAAGGTTATTTTTTGATCCCGATTAATCGGGAGTCCCTTTTGATCGAATGCAAAAGGAACTGCCCGTCCGGCATTAGGACAAAAGCTTCTATAACATTTTAGCAATTCAATAAAATGGGTTTGTTCCAAATAAGATCAATTAGTGAAAATTAAAGCTGTAAAGAGAAAAACCTGACCGTTATAAAAAACGAAAGGCCGGTTCAACAACCAGCCCTTTCTCAATCAACCTAAACCTAAACTAAACCAAAAACCAAACCATCTTTTATGGTATGTAAATCTTTATGAAGAAAGATTTGTAACACTAAAACACCAGTTACTAGAAAAGGTTTACCGAATTGTGATTTTTTTTATTTCAATGCTAATTTTTCACGCAGATCGCGCGGATAATCGCAGGAACTTGTTTGTTGTATTTTATTCTGAAACATCTGAAAGCACATCCATTTTCAAAATGAATGATTCGAGTTCTGCCAATTCCAATTCAACCTTACCCTTTCCGTTTTTAACCTCCAGTACAAATTCATCTTCATTTGTCAGTTGTTCAGTTAGCTGATAAAACCCGTCTGTTAAATGCAAAGCTTTCACTGTTTTCTCATCCAGTTTAAGCTGAAACCTGTGCGAAACCTCTTCGAAATTACTCACTACTATCAATCGGTCATCTCCGTTCCAACGCACAAACGAAAATAATTTATCGGTATAACCTTCTGTATTTTGTCGATTGTACGAGTGAATCTCTTTATAATCGCCCATCAAAGCCGCAGAATTTGCAGAAAAACTCAGCAGGTTTTTGTAAAAAGTATTGAGTTCTTTCTCTGCATCGGTTGACTGCCCGCCATCAAATTTTCCATAATTCATCCAACGTTGATGCGCTGGTACACCGCAATAATCAAAAATAGAAGTGCGTGTTTCATCTCCAAATCCCATGTCGCCATCACCGGGTTCGCCAACATTTTGTCCAAAATATATCATGGTCGGCGATGTGCTCAAACAAGTTGAGACCACCATTGCCGGTTTTCCTTTTTCAGCTTTTCCTGCAAAATCTGCACTTGCAATACGTTGCTCATCGTGGTTCTCCAAAAAGTGCAGCATGTGATGCTCGATATCTTCCAATCCATCATAAATCGCCGGAAGATTATCGGTACTGCCGTGTCCTTGCATAATGTGTTTCAGCGTATCGTACAACTCCACTTTGTCGTACAGGTAATCCATTTTCCCTTTGTGGATGTAATCGCGATACAGAGCAGGATTATAAACCTCTGCCAGCAGAAAAGCATCCGGATTTTTCATTTTTATAGCCGAGTTCATGTAACTCCAGAATTCAACCGGAACCATTTCGGCCATATCATAACGGAAACCATCCACTCCTTTTTCCAGCCAGTAAACGGCAATGTCTCTGAACTTCTTCCACGAATCCGGCACGTCTTTATTTTGCCAGAATTCAAAATGAGCTTCATAATCTTCCCTGTCATAACCTTCGGGAAGCAAATCAAAATCGTAAGTTCCATCGGGTTTTACACCGTAATTTACTTTTACCGTTTCGTACCAGTCGTAAAATCCGGGTTGTGCCAGGCGCGCACCGTTACCGGTCCATTTGGCCGGATTCTCATCAAACTTCCCATCCGAAAGCGGATTGTCATCGCCTCCCAAAGGTTGGTAACCATTCAAAAACTCGGGTACCTGAAATGCCTCGCCGGGAATGTAATAGAAGTTATTATCGCGTTTGTATTCCACCGAAGTATCGTCGTTCTCTCCAAAATCGGAAACACCTTCAGGTTTCGAAATCGACTGGTAATTCCGGGCAACATGATTGGGAACAATATCGATGATCACCTTCATGCCGTGTTTATGTGTGCGTTCAATCAGGGCTTCAAACTCTGCCAGTCGGTTTGCAGGATCAATCGCCAGATCGGGATTTACATTGTAATAATCTTTCACCGCGTAAGGTGAACCGGCACGGCCCTTTACCACATCGGGATCGTCGTTTGAAATGCCGTATTCTGTATAATCGGTTATCACATCATGATGCGGCACTCCCGTGTACCAAATGTGCGTAACACCCATCGATTTAATCTCGTCGAGTGCCCGATCGGTAAAATCGTTGAACTTCCCAACACCGTTCTCTTCAATGGTTCCCCACGGTTTATTGGTGGTATTGGTATTACCAAACAAACGGGTAAACACCTGGTAAACCACAAATTTTCCTTTCGGCGAATCGGGTTGTTCAGGCTTCTGTTTTTGCGCTGGCTGGCAGGCAAAAAGAGCCAAAATTAAAAAAGATGCGGGAACAAAATTTTTCATTGGTTTTATGCTTTGATGTGTGTGCGGCGCATGTAACGGCATCATTTCATAAAACACGAGTGAATGCGCCTTTAGCTAATATACATTAAAAACCCGGGGCGCTGCCCCGGGCTAAAATATTTCGCCCTTACAGGGCTTTTGCTCTATTTACTTAATTCAACAATTACTGCTGATTTTGCAGGCACTGTAACTTCCGAGATATCAGAAATCGTATTACCAAAAATTATTTCTTTTCCAGAAGTATATCCGTCGATCACTTCCTCAAAACGATCGGTTTTAAGCGTTTTTGCTTCAGTGTTTTTATTCAGAATCACCATTACTGCTTCATCATCGTTGTAACGGAAATAGGTATAAGTACCATCCTCCGGAACAAAGTGCATCAATTTTCCATCGTGAATTACATCGGCATTTTTACGCCAGTTCTGGATTTTGGAAACATACTGCTGCATATCTTTTGCGGCTTCGCTCATTCCTTCGCCTGTAAAAGCATTTACTTTGTCGCCTTCCCAACCACCGGGATAATCAGCACGAATATCGCCGTGTTCACTTCCGTCGTGACGCATTAGAATTTCGGTACCGTAATAAATTTGCGGAATTCCACGGGTCGTTAAAAAGAACGTAACTCCCATTTTCAGCAGATCAACATCTTCGCCAACCTGCACATAAAACCGCGACATATCGTGGTTATCCGGAAAAATGGTCAGCTTGTAAGGATCAGGATACAAAAAATCGTTCGACAATGCATAATAAAGCTGAATCAAGCCAAAGTCGAAACTTTCTTCGTTTCTTAATCCTTCGGCAGCGGCGCTCTGCAACGGGAAATCCATCATACTCGGGGCATAATTCTTATAGCCGTCCTGATTGTATTTTCCCTTTTGCCAGTACGAAACAATCGCCGGATTGGTGGTCCACTCTTCGCCAACCACATTAAAATTCGGATATTCTTCCAGCAGTTCTTTTGTCCAATCGCTCATCATATTCTTGTCGGGATAAGGCCACGTGTCCTGTCGAATTCCTTCCAGACCAACATATTCAACCCACCAAATACTGTTTTGAATGAGGTATTTTGCCAGAAATGGATTTTTCTGGTTCATGTCGGGCATCGATGGAACAAACCAACCGTCCACCATCGCCTTTTTATCTGCTTCCGAAGCGTGTGGATCTTCATTTACGTTACGACGGTGACTGGTAATTTTCATATCAGGATAATTGTTGATCCAGTCGCTCATTGGCATATCATGCATCCACCAGTGTTCTGATCCACAGTGATTAAAGATCAAATCCATGATCAGTTTCATGCCACGTTTATCCAGCTCTTCATTTAGCTCCTGGTACTCTTCATTCGAACCATAACGCCGGTCAACCTGGTAAAAATCGGTACAAGCATAACCGTGGTACGACGATTCGGGCATATCGTTTTCAAGCACAGGATTTAACCAGACGGCAGTAAATCCCATGTCCTGCAGGTAATCCAGCGAATTGATAATACCGCGAATATCGCCACCGTGGCGGCCATAGTTATAATCGCGATCGAGGCCTTCTTTCATTCCTTCCACCTCATCGTTGCTGGTGTCGCCATTCACAAATCGGTCGGGTGTAATCAGATAAATTACATCCGATGAATTAAAACCTTCACGTTTTGCCGATCCTTTTTCGCGATCCCATAATTCGTAATTGTAGCTATCTACAACTTTATCGCCTTGTTTAAATTGAATCTCAAACTCGCCGGGTTTTACATCCTTTGCCAACTTCAAGTCGACAAACAGGTAATTCGGATTTTCCACTTTTGTGGTGGCCTCCAAAGTTACTCCCGGGTAATCGATTACTACATCGGTTTTTGAGATATCCTCGCCATAAACCAGCAACTGCAAATCTGGGTTTTTCATTCCGGCCCACCAGTTTGGCGGCTCAACCCGAGATACTTCCTGCCCCACAACATTCAGGGTAAGCAGGATGATAAACAAAGTGATAAGTTTCTTCATTTTATAACGTTTTAGTCGTTTCAAATTTGCGTTACCCCTTACCCTGTCGGGAGTTCCCCTAATTAGGGGAACATGAATCAAACCAGCTTTTACCTTAATCAAAGCTCCGGCTTATTTGTAACTGTTTTCCCTCGCGAGGGAAAATGTCGACAGACAAAAGGGTAAATTATTTACTTTTTAATTTCAAGAGTAGAGTTTCCGGCAATCTTGTGCTCAGTTCCCCAAACCGTTGCTTCAACAACAACCGAAGAATGATTGATTATAAAAAACTCCCCATGTTTCATTTTTACTTCGAGATGCGCACCTCCAAAATCGATTCGGAATCCGTATGATTTCCAGGATTCAGGCAGAAACGGATTAAAGGTGAGTTTGTTTTTCACCACGCGCATTCCGCCAAATGCCATTACAAACGACATCCATGTTCCGCCCATACTTGTAATGTGCAGACCGTCTTCGGTGTCGTTATTGTAATCATCTAAATCGAGGCGCGACGTGCGCAAATACATTTCGTAAGCTTTCTCCTGGTAACCAATTTTTGCTGCCAGAATGGAGTGAACACATGGCGACAACGACGATTCATGAACGGTTAAAGGCTCGTAAAAATCGAAATGTCGTTTCAATTCTTCGGTAGTAAAATTCTCCTGGAACAGATACAAACTCTGCAAAGTATCAGCCTGTTTTATGTAAGGAGCGCGCAAAATGCGGTCCCACGACCAGTTCTGGTTAATAGGTAAATCCTCAGCCGGAAGTTCGGCCACTGGTGTCAAATCCTTATCCAAAAATCCATCCTGCTGCAGGAAAATACCACGCTTTTCATCTCTTGCGAAATACATTTTATCAATGATATCTTTCCAACGTGCCGTTTCGTTCAACTCGTTGAATTTCCATTTTTTCACCAATTCCTCGAACAGGAACGGGAATTCCTTTTTCAGGTATTCAATGGCTTCAAGCGTATATTTTAATGTCCACACGGCCAAATAGCTGGTGTGGAAATTATTGTTTACGTTATTCTCGTATTCGTTTGGCCCGGTAACGCCCAGCATTACATACTTTTCTTTGTCGGCCGACCAGTTTACGCGCTGGCTCCAAAAACGACTAATACCCAGCAACACCTCAAAACCCATCGGAGCAAGGTATTCCTTATCGCCTGTGTAATTTATATAATCGAAAATGGCATAAGCAATCGCTCCGTTTCGGTGAACCTCTTCAAAGGTAATTTCCCACTCGTTGTGGCATTCTTCGCCGTTAATGGTAACCATCGGGTACAATGCTGCGCCATTTTTAAAACCAAGTTTTTCTGCATTCTCAATCGCTTTTTCCAGATGTTTGCGACGGTAAACCAACAAGTTACGCGAAACTTTTTGTGGGGCTGTACTCAGGTAAAAAGGCAAACAATACGCCTCTGTATCCCAATAGGTTACACCGCCATATTTTTCGCCGGTAAATCCTTTCGGACCGATATTCAGTCGCTCATCTTCGCCCGAATACGTTTGATTGAGCTGAAATATATTAAAGCGAATTCCCTGCTGGGCAGCAATATCGCCTTCAATTTTAATATCACTGGTTGCCCATTTTTGCAGCCAGCGGTTTTTATGACTTTCGAACAGAGCATCGAAACCGGCTTCAACAGCCAAATCAACGGCTTCTTTTGCCTTTTCGGGAAGCGATTCCTTTTCATAATCAAGGGAAGAAACAATAGAAGAGAATTTCTCAACTACTATTTCATCACCCTTCTCTACCGAAACATTTTGAGATGCCTCGACATATTTCTCACTTTCCCTGTTCGTGATATCTGTTTCTACTTTATTTCCGTTTTTTAGCAGCTGAAACCACATTCCGGTACTTACCTGAAATCCGGTTTTTAAGGTTTCAACCGTCAGATAACCTTCAGGTCCGCCAACGGCGCGGGCAATTTCTACCCAGAATTTCTCATCGTAATTGGAGTCTTCGTTCACCACATCGCCATCCAGATAAGGCGTAACTGTTATCTCACCGTCAAAATTCAGCGCTTTTACGGTGTATCGGATAGCGCCAATTTCGGTGGCTACAGTGCTTACAAAACGGTGCGAACAAACCTCAACCTGGTTTCCGTTTTTCATTTCAGCAACAAAACAACGGGTTAACAAACCGTGTTGCATGTCGAGCTCGCGTTTAAACGAAAGTACATTTGCCTTGGCAAGATCAAGTTCTTCACCATTAATGGTAACTCCAATTCCTATCCAGTTGGTAGAATTGATGATCTTGGCAAAATACTCCGGATAGCCGTTTTTCCACCATCCCACGCGGGTTTTGTCGGGGTAATAAATACCCGCAACGTATGTTCCGTTCAGCGTGTCGCCTGAATACTTCTCCTCGAAATTGGCGCGCTGGCCCATTTTTCCGTTTCCGATACTAAAGATACTTTCGGAAATCCGGTTATGTTCGGGAACAAAACCCTCTTCAACTATTTTCCAGTCGTGATGAATGATATAATTCTTCATCTCAGTGTTTTTAATTTTTTAATTTTCTGTTGCAATGTCTTTTACAAAAAGTACCAGCACGGCTGCTATAACCATTGATACTCCTCCAAAAACGAGTGCTAAAATCGACTCTCCTCCAAACAGATCTTTTACCATGAACCCCAAAATGGTTGCCGCCAGAATTTGCGGTATTACAATAAAGAAGTTGAAAATCCCCATGTAAATTCCCATTTTGTTCGATGGCAGCGATCCGGTAAGAATGGCATAGGGCATAGAAAGAATACTTGCCCACGCGATGCCAACTCCAATCATTGGCACAATTAGCCAGTTTGGATCGTTAAAAAGGTAGATGGAAGCCAGGCTCACACCACCAATTATTAAACTAATGAAGTGCGTAAATTTTCGGTTGGTGTACTTTGCAATTACAGGCAAAGTAAATGCCATTAGTGCGGCAACACCATTATAAACGCCAAAAAGAATGGTCACCCAGTCGGCACCATCGTTGTACAGTTTTGTCGTGGTATCCGAAGTTCCGTACACATGGCTGGTAATTCCTGCAGTGGCATAAATCCACAATGCAAACAAACCGACCCAGGTAAAAAACTGCACCAGCGCCAGTTGTTTCATGGTAACCGGCATGCGCAATAAATCGCTGAAAATCTCCACCAAAGCATTCTTGTCCTTCTTCTGCGATTTTAGCAGGGCAGCCATCATCATCAGTAAAAAGAACAGGAAAAGTATGCCTCCAAGAATGTACAGCTCTTTTTCAAGCTCCATCAGTTTCGTAACTACTACTATCAGTAAACCCAGCAGCCCCAGCATTCCGCCAACTTTGGCGAACCGGCTGCCGGCCACTTCTTTTTCATTAACTACCTCATCTTTATTGGTTGTCTGTCTTTCGCTTTCTTCAAACGCTTTCAAATCTTCAGGCGGGTATTCTTTGGTTGAAAAAATAGTCCACAAAATGGCCAGAAAGAAAACGACACCTCCAATGTAGAATGACCAGCGCACCGACGGAGGAATAACTCCTTCGGGAGCGGTATTTGGAATATTCAGCCAATTGGTCATTGCATACGGAAGCACCGATCCCACAACGGCACCGGTACCAATAAAAAAGCTCTGCATGGCAAAACCCTGCGTGCGTTGTTCATTGGGCAACATATCGCCAACAAAAGCGCGGAAAGGTTCCATTGAAACATTAATGGAAGCATCCATTATCCAGAGTGTTCCGGCAGCTACCCACAAGGCGGGCGAGTTTGGCATTAACAGCAGTGCCAGCGAAGCAAAAATGGCTCCGAATAAAAAGTATGGCCGTCTTCGTCCGAGTCGGTTCCAGGTTTTATCGCTCATGTGCCCTATAATTGGCTGAACAATTAACCCGGTAACCGGTGCGGCAATCCACAAAATCGGGATGTCCTCAACGTTGGCCCCAAGTGTTTCGAAAATACGGCTTACATTGGCATTCTGCAGGGCAAACCCAAACTGGATACCCAGAAAACCAAAACTCATATTCCAAATCTGCCAAAAACTTAACGTAGGTTTTTTGCGCATAATAGTAGTTTTAATTTGTAGCAAAGCTGTATGTATAAACAAGATAATACAGCAAAAAGAACTTTTGCTGTTAAACACGAAGTGTGTGAATTGAAAAATTGCCTGCACAAATATAAGTCAGAATCGAAGTAATTTCCAAACCTCCGATTGTGCGAACAGCTGTAAAACAGGGCTATTTAGCCAAAAATGATCATTTCAAACGTTTGCGGAAAGTGAAAATATATTCTACAACATGTTTTTGTGGATGACTAGTGATACACTCACTCTGAGTGAGGATATCACTATTTTATATTAAATGATGGAGGAGCCACGAACGATTAGATCGGCATTCAGCACTTTTGTCTCCGCCGGATATTCATCGTCTTCCGAAAGGATTCGTTTAAGCAGCATTTGTGTTGCCAGCGTTCCCATTTCGTAGCCATGCTGATCGACCGAAGTAAGCGTAGGATCAGTAATTCCTGAAAAGCGGCCATCGGAAAAACCAACAATTGCAATCTCATCGGGTATCTTGTAGCCCTTTTTCTGAATGGTTTGCATGGCGCCAATTGCAGTAAGATCGTTGGTGGCAAAAACGCCGTCAAACTTAATCTTCTGGTTAATCAGTTTCATTATTGCCATTCGGGCTTTTTCAAACGAGTCGGCTTCCACAATCAGGTTTTCGTCGGCAGGAATACCGGCTTCGTTCAACGCTTTCAGGTAACCATCTTTTCGGTTTTGCCCAATTAACAAGGCCATTGGCCCGCCCAAATGCGCAATCCGCGTTCTTCCACTATCTATTAAATGACGGGTTGCACGGTAGGCAGCGTCAAAATCGTCGATTATAACCTGGTCGGCAGCAATGCCCGGAACTACGCGGTCATAGAAAACCATCGGCACTTCGTTATTCTGGAAGTTATTTAAATGTTTATAGTCGGTAGTTTCTTTTGATATCGACACCAAAACACCGTCGACACGGCTCGAAAGTAATGTTTTTGCATTGGCCACTTCACGCTCGTAACGTTCGTTGCTTTGGCAAATAATTACGTTAAAACCGGCATCGTAAGCCACATCTTCAATTCCGCTAATTACCGACGAGAAAAAATAGTGTACAATTTCGGGGATGATAACACCAATAGTATTACTGCGCCTTTGTTTCAAACTTAGTGCAACGGCATTGGGCTGGTAATTCAGCTTTTGCGCCAGTTCCTGAACTGCTTTCTTGGTTTCTTTGCTGATATCGGGGTGGTCTTTCAACGCACGCGACACCGTAGACGCTGAAATATTCAATTCACGAGCCAAGTCTTTTATTGTTACCAGTCCGCTTTTCATCTTCCTCTATTCCCCTCTTGTTGATTATTGATTTTACTAACTCCTCGGTTTAAGGCTATACACAAATGTAACAATTTAGCCCAAATCTTCATATAAAATCGACCCGTTAAATAGGGCAACCAGTAACCACCTGTTTTATAACATATTGGGCGCAAACGACACCGCAAACGTTTGCATAAACAGGTGTGTTAAAAAACGTAATTTTTTCTTAACAATTATTATACATTCGCCCTTGAATTTTAGCATTTGTTGAGCACAAAGTCTCTGTAACGAATTGATTTATTGCCTATTTAAATGAGTTAAAGAGAATTTAACAAACAGGAAGATTCATAAACTAATAACATGTAAAATGAGGATTATTCGTAAAAACCTTAAAGTAGTCTTGTTTTTGTTTGCCATGCTGAGCTTTAGTCTTGGATATGCGCAGGTAAAAACAGTTACAGGTACTGTTAGCGACGCCGGCAACGACGAGCCTTTACCTGGTGTTACCATTGTAGTTAAAGGAACTACACAAGGAACAATTACCGATTTTGACGGAAATTTCAGCATCGATGTTGAGCAAGGACAAACCATTGTTCTCTCCTACATTGGCTACACTCCACAGGAAGTAGTTATTTCCGCTTCAAATCAGTTAAATGTTAAGTTGGAACAATCAATGGAAAACCTCGACGAGGTTGTAGTAATTGGTTACGGACAAGTTAAAAAAGAAGATGCTACCGGTTCTGTATCGGCAGTTAGTTCTGAAGATTTTAACCAGGGTGCAATTACATCGGCACAAGAGCTGGTAACCGGTAAAATTGCCGGTGTACAAATTACAAACAGCGGTGGTGCTCCCGGAGAAGGATCAACAATCCGTATCCGCGGTGGTTCTTCACTTTCGGCAAGTAACGACCCGTTAATTGTAATTGATGGAGTACCGGTGTCGAGCGATGGAGTTAGCGGCATGAGAAACCCGCTGAACATGATTCACCCAAGCGATATTGAAACAATGACCGTACTTAAAGATGCATCGGCAACCGCCATTTATGGTTCGCGCGCATCAAACGGTGTAATACTTATTACCACTAAAAAAGGTAGAAAAGGTGCAGGCCTTAAACTAAGCTACAACGGATTTAGTTCGTACAGCACTCCTTCGGGTAAAGTTGATATTTTGTCGACCGATGATTTCAGACAAGCAATTATCGACCAAAACGGAGCAGGCTCAAATGCAGCCAGCCTAATGGGTACAGCTGATACCGACTGGCAAGATGTTGTTTTCGATCCGGCGGTTAGCCACGACCACAACTTTAGTGTTACAGGTAGTGTTGCAGATATGCCTTTCCGTGCTTCAATTGGTTATTCTGACCAAAACGGTATTTTGCTAAAATCGAGCATGGAACGCTGGACAGGAACTGTTGGTTTAAACCCAAGTTTCTTCGACGATCATTTAAAAATGAACCTGAACTTTAAAGGAATGTTGATCGACAACAATTTCTCTAATCAGGGCGCTATTGGTACTGCAGTAAGTTTCGATCCAACACAGTGGATTTATTCCAGCAGCGATCGTTACGGCGGTTACTTTACCTGGTTGCAGGGCAACGGAAATCCAAATACGCTGGCACCAACCAACCCGTTGGCAATGATTATGATGCACGACGACACCTCTACTGCAAAAAGAGCGGTGACCAATGCACAGTTCGATTATAACTTCCATTTCCTTCCTGATTTGAAAGCCACCCTTAACCTTGGATACGAATACACCGATTCTGAGGGAACAACCATCGACGATGACGATGCTCCTTGGACAATTGGTAACGGTGGTGGTTATTACGGCGAATACACTCAGGAAAAGAAAAATAAATTGTTGGATTTCTACCTGACTTACGACAAAGATCTGGAATCGATTGATAGCAGACTTAGCGTAATGGGTGGTTACTCATGGCAACATTTCTGGAGCGAAAACTACAACTTTGCTCGCAGTGGTATTACCAACGAAATTATCAATCCTAAAAACTGGGATCCAACAGAATATTACCTGGTTTCGTTCTTCGGACGTATGAACTACACGTTTAAAGACAGATACCTGCTTACTTTAACTGTTCGTCAGGACGGAACTTCACGTTTCTCGCCTGATACACGTTGGGGCCTTTTCCCATCGGCAGCTTTTGCATGGCGTATTAAAGAAGAAGAATTCCTGAAAAACAGCGCTGTAGTTTCTGACTTGAAACTGCGTTTAGGATACGGTATTACCGGTCAACAAAACATTGGTAGCGGCGATTACCCATATTTGGCACGTTACACTTATAGCCAGGAAAATGCGCAGTACCAGTTTGGCGATCAGTATTATACAACGATACGCCCTGAAGGTTACGACTCGGAAATTAAGTGGGAAGAAACCACAACTTACAATATTGGTTTAGATTACGGTTTTATGGACGACCGCATTACCGGTACATTAGACGTTTACAAACGTGTTACCGACGACTTGCTGAACTTTATTCCGGTTCCGGCAGGTACCAACCTTACCAATATGCTGTTAACCAACGTGGGCGACCTTGAGAACCGCGGTTTTGAGTTCTCTATTCTTGGTCGTATCATCTCGAAACAAGACCTTTCGTGGGAAGTTGGTTTTAACGCCACCTACAACGAAAACGAAATTACCAAACTTACTGCAACACAAATGTCGCTGGAAGAATATCCTGGTGTAGAAACAGGTGGTATTTCGGGTGCTGTTGGTAACAACATTCAAATCCACTCGGTAGGTTACCCAGCCAACTCGTTCTTTGTATACGAACAGGTATACGACGATGCAGGAAACCCAATCCAGGGACTTTATGTTGACCGTAACGGCGACGGACAGATTAACAGCGAAGACAAATACCGCTACGAAAAATCGGCACCCGACTGGTTTATGGGTTTCAACTCGAAACTGTACTGGAAAAACTGGGACTTCGGTTTTGCAGGACGTGTTAGCTTAGGCAACTACGTTTACAACAACGTTTGGTCGTCAAGCGGTTCGTTGAACAACCTTTACTGGTCGTCGAACTATCTGCTTAATGTAAACCAAAATGCATTGACAACAGGATTCGAAAATCCTGAATATTTCTCTGATTACTATGTAAAAAATGCGTCGTTCCTGCGTTTAGACAACATTTCGCTGGGGCACACATTTAAAAATCTGAATGCAGACAAGATGAGTCTTCGTTTATACGGTACGGTTCAAAACGTATTTGTAGTTACAGATTACGAAGGTCTTGACCCAGAGGTTAATGGTGGAATCGACAACAACATTTATCCACGCCCACGCGTGTTTATGATGGGCTTAAGCATTGATTATTAATCTCTAAAAACTGATAACCATGATAATAAAGAAATTTAAATATTTAAGCATAATTGTACTTGCAGCACTGCTTGCAATTACATCATGTACCAACGATTTGGACACCGTGCCGATCGATGAAGATGTGGTTACCTCGGAAAGCGTTTACGAAAATCCGAACAACTACATCAATGTTCTGGCAAAACTTTATGCAGGTTTGGCAGTTAGTGGCCAGCAAGGACCAAGCGGAAACAACGACCTTAGTGGTTTGGATGAAGGTTTCGGTCAGTACCTGCGTGCCTACTGGTATGCACAGGAACTTCCAACCGATGAAGCAGTTATTGGCTGGAACGATGCTACTTTACGCGATTTCCACGATATGGATTGGTCGGCCGACGACGGTTTTATTACCAACCTGTATTACCGTATTTTTTACCAGGTTTCGTTGTGTAACGAGTTTATTCGCGAAACAACTGCTGAAAAATTAGACGGACGCGGAATCGACGGCTCTATCCGTACCGATATTGAATTATACCGTGCAGAAGCTCGTTTCCTGCGTGCATTAAGTTACTACCACGCTGTTGACTTATTTGGTAGCGTACCATTTGTTACCGAAGAAGATAACGTTGGCGCATTCTTCCCTGAGCAGATTTCAAGAACCGACCTGTTCAACTATGTTGAATCGGAATTACTGGCTGTTGAAAACGAACTTTCAGCACCGGGAAGTGCCGAGTACGGAAGAGCCGACCAATCAACCGTTTGGATGGTTTTGGCAAAAATGTACCTGAATGCCGAGGTTTACACCGGAACAGCAAGATACAGCGATGCACTCGAATACTCAGAAAAAGTAATTAGCGCAGGCTATTCACTCGATCCTGACTATACGCACATGTTCCTTGCCGATAACCATACATCAAGCGAAACCATTTTCCCTGTTATTCAGGATGGAACTAACATTCGTACCTGGGGTGGAACAACTTTCCTAGTTCACGCACCTGTAGGCGGAACAATGGATCCAGCTGAATTCGGTATCGACGGTGGTTGGAGCGGTTTAAGAACTACCAAAGAGTTTGTAGGCAAATTCCTCGATTTGGAAACTTTGGCTCCAAAGCTGAAAAGTGTTAATGCAACTACTGATTATCCGGTAATTTATGTTCCGGGTGGATACCAGAGTGGCGCAGGTTACAGCGAAGGCGACTGGGCTCCTGATGCAGCTCCAACACTGGCTTCAGTTAATTCTGACGACAACTACGAAGGTTATGTATATTTTGCCGATGCAGCCGAATTTAAATTCACTGCCGGACCAAACTGGGATTTAAACTGGGGAGACGACGGTGCTGATGGCTCACTGGAAGAAAACGGTGCAAACCTATCGGTTGATGAGGCCGGTTATTACAAAATCAATGTAAACACCGCTGACGGTACGTACTCGGTAATGAAAACTGACTGGGGAATTATCGGATCGGCAACTGCAGGTGGTTGGGACTCGGACCAAAACATGGAGTTTGATGCTGAAAGCAAAACATGGATTGCAGAAATTGACCTTGCTGCAGGCGAAATTAAATTCCGCGCTAACGACGGTTGGGATTTAAATTATGGTGATGCGGGTGCCGACGGTATTCTTGAAGCAGGTGCCGACAACATTGCAATTGCAGAAGGCGGTAGCTACAAAATTACCATGAAACTGGAATCTCCTGATTATACTTACACAGTTGAGAAATTCAGCTCTGACGGCCGCGCCTTGTTCTTCACCGACGGGCAAACGCTTGAAATTGACGACCTGTTTGAGTTTACAAACGGTTATGCCATTACCAAGTGGAAAAACGTAACTTCTACCGGCGAAACCGGATCGGATTTAACACATCCTGACACTGATTTCCCAATGTTCCGTTTAGCTGATGCTTACCTGATGTATGCCGAAGCAGTATTGCGCGGTGGTGGCGGAAGCATGAGCACTGCACTGTCGTACGTTAACGAATTGCGCGAAAGAGCTTATGGCGACGACTTTGGAAACATGACCGAAGCCGATCTTACTCTCGACTTTATTTTGGATGAACGTGCACGCGAATTGTACTGGGAAGGACACCGCAGAACCGACCTTATCCGTTTTGGCAAATTCACCGGCTCAGACTACGTTTGGGCATGGAAAGGAGCTGAAAAAGATGGTATTGGTGTTGATGCGAAATACAACTTGTATCCACTTCCTTCTTCAGATGTAAGTGCCAATCCAAATCTAACTCAAAACTCAGGATATTAATCACTTGCAAAAATTTAGATCATGAAAAAGATAAATTATATATTAAGTATTCTGGCTGCTTTGCTGGTGTTTGTTTCTTGCGAGGACGAGACATTCGACCCGGTGATTAGTTACGGAAACAGCCCGGTTCTTACCGCCTCAGAGGCAGCGGGTGGCACTTATTTGCTTACTGAAGAAGACGCAGATAATGTGTTATTCTCTTTCGACTGGACGGAAGCTGACTTTGGTTTTCAGGCAGCAATTTCTTACGAGCTAAAAATTGACGATGCCGGTAACGACTTCGCAAATTCTTCAATTATTGCTTCATCAGCTGAATTAGGCTACGAAATTACAGTTGGCGAATTAAACTCGTTGTTAACATCGATGGAATATCCGACAGGTGTTGAAACTCCGCTTGAAATCAGAGTTGAAGCATCGGTAAGCGATTATGCTCAGGCATTGCCATCACAAACGTTCAATTTCAATGTAATTACTTATTCCATTAAATTGCCACCGTTGTACTTGTTAGGAGACGCAACCGACGCAGGATGGGATAACAATACTACTCTGGAAGCACCTTACATGTCGAGCGGCAAGTACGGAATTGCAGCCCACTTACAAGCCGATGCGTACTACAAGTTTATTCAAACTCAGGGACAATGGGCTCCGATGTGGGGAACTGACGACGCTGCAACAACTACCGGTGGAAATCTGGTTTATCGTCCAACTGAGGATGATACTGACCCACCATCAATTCCATCTCCTTCGGTTGAAGGCGACTACCGCATTGATGTAGACATCACCAACCTTACCTACTCGGTTTATCCAATTCCGGATGAAATTTACCTGGTAGGTGGTGCAACAACAGTTGGCTGGGATCCGGCAAACGGAATTGCATTCACAAAAGACGGCGTTGGCAAATACTCAGTAGTAACCGATCTTTCTGTTGGAAACGGCGGAATGAAAATTATGGCTACCAACAGCGGTGCATGGGCTCCACAATGGGGTTCAGATGGTAACGGAAACAGCTTGTTGGGTAAACTTGCTTACCGTTCGGGCGACGCTGATCCTGATCCGGCAGAAATTCCGGAACCGGCTTCGGCAGGTACTTACAAAATCCAGATTGATTTCTCAGAATATACCTATAAAATTACAGCACAATAACTGTAAGCTATAATACAACAGGTAGTGCTTTTTAGTAGGCACTACCTGTTTTTTTATCCTAAAACAATTACAATGTACAAGCCTTTTTTATTTCTGATAAGCCTGGTTGTTTTTGCCCTAAATGCGACAGCCCAAATAACAACCGAGCCCGAATTTCCGGTGGCCAGCCAGCCTGTAAAAATTACGTTTAACTCGGCAGAAGACAGCCGGCTTAATTATTTTACCGGAGACTTGTATGCCCACACCGGAGTTACGATTGGCGAAGACCCTTGGCAATATGTAATTGAATCGTGGGGAAACAACGATACGCAACCTCAGCTAACTTACATTGGCGATGGCATTTATGAACTGGAAATTACTCCGGACATCAACAGCTTTTATGGTGTTGACGCTGGTGATGTAGTTACAGAACTCTGCCTGGTTTTTCGATCGGCAGATGGTAGCCAGCAAACAAACGACATTTTTATAACCATTTTCGAAGAAGGACTGGTTGTGAATATTACTGAACCTTCCGGCTCTTCAATTCTCAACACCAACGAAGAAGTTACTTTTTCGGCCCAAACATCGGTAGAAGCCGATTTAAAACTCAGCCTCAACGAAACGTTATTAACCGAAACCACAGGCACCAACATTACCACCACATATACTTTTACCGAAAGCGGAAACTACTGGCTGATTGCCGAAGCCACCGCTAACGGTGAAACGGTTTTCGATTCGCTGAATATTTTTGTGGGCAGCGAAGTGGTTAACGAACCGCTACCCGCCGGATACAAAAAAGGAATCAACTACATCGACGATAACACCGCAGCATTGGTACTGTGGGCACCATTAAAAGAATTTGTGTACGTACAGGGCGACTTTAACGACTGGCAACTTTCCGACGAGTACCTGATGAAGAAAGACGGTGACTATTTCTGGCTCGAACTTAACGGTTTGGAAGCCGGAACTGAATATGCCTACCAGTACCTCATCGACGGAAACATTCGCATTGCCGACCCGTACACCGAAAAAATATTAGATCCCTGGAACGACAGCTACATCGAAGAAGCAACTTACCCCAACCTGAAAGCTTATCCTGAAGGGAAAACCGAAGGAATTGTGTCGGTACTGCAAACGGCTCAAACAGATTATAATTGGCAGGTTACAGATTTTGATACTCCCGATAAAAGTAAACTGGTGATTTACGAATTGCTGGTACGCGATTTTATGACGGAGCATACTTACCAGGCCGTTATCGACCAGCTGGATTATCTTGAAGATTTGCGCATAAACGTGCTGGAGCTTATGCCGGTAAACGAGTTTGAAGGAAACAGCAGCTGGGGATACAACCCGTCGTTTTACTTTGCACCCGACAAATATTACGGGCCGAAAGATAAACTGAAAGAATTGATTGATGAATGTCACCAGCGTGGAATTGCGGTGGTAATTGATATGGTACTGAACCACAGTTACGGACAAAGTCCGTTTGTGCAAATGTACATGGACAACTGGGTGGTTACATCCGATAATCCGTGGTATAACCAGGAAAGTAATTTCCAGAATTCGAGCCTGCGATGGGGTTACGATTTTAACCACGAAAGCGACCCAACAAAAGAGTTGGTTGACAGTGTTTCATCTTTCTGGATGAACGAATATAAAGTTGATGGTTTCCGTTTCGATTTTACAAAAGGTTTCTCGAATACGCCTTACAGCTCATCGAGCTGGGGCAGCGAGTACGATGCTGATCGTATCGCCAACCTTAAACGAATGAGCGACGAGATTTGGAATCGCAATCCGGATGCGCTGGTAATTTTCGAGCACCTGGCTGACAATTCGGAAGAAACAGAGCTGGCCAACCACGGAATACTTCTTTGGGGAAACATGCACGGAAGTTACCAAAACGCAGCCGCCGGACAAACCGGAGATTCAGACCTTAGCTGGGCCGTTTACTCCGAAAGAAACTGGAATGAGCCAAACCTGGTTTCGTACCCCGAAAGCCACGACGAAGAGCGTATAATGTACACCATAAAAAACTCGGGACTTAGCAACGACGATTACAATGTAAGAAACCAAACAACCGCCTTGCAGCGAATTGAATTGAATTCACTATTCCATTTGTTGTTGCCCGGCCCAAAAATGATCTGGCAATTTGGAGAGCGCGGTTACGACTTGTCGATAAACCGTTGCACCGATGGATCAATCAGTAACGACTGCCGCCTGTCGGAAAAACCTCCTTACTGGCAGTATTTGAATAATACCGATCGCACCGACCTGTTTCAGGTAATGGCAAAACTGAATGAGTTAAAACAAAGCTACAATGAGTTTTCGCCCGAGACTTTTACACACAGCCTTTCGGGAGCAACAAAATGGTTTATTTCAAGTAGTGCCGGTAATCACGCGATTGCACTGGGTAACTTTGGCATCACCGAAAACGATGTAGCTATCGATTTCCCGGAAACAGGAAAATACTACGAGTTTTTCAGCGGCGATTCAATTGAAGTAACAAGTACAAATCAGACGTTTACTTTTACTCCGGGCGAATATCGTTTATATTCAACACAACAGTTTGAAGAGCCAAGTATTGTAACCGACATTGACGAAATTGAAAGTACAAGCAGCGATTTGCAGGTTTATCCAAACCCGGTTTCGAGCCAATTAACGGTAGCTTCAGAAAAAACCATTTCTGCAGTTCAGGTATTTTCAGTTGCCGGAACGTTGCAATATCAAACTACCGACTTACACGAAAACAAAGTTGAAATTGATGTGCACGATTTTACGCCGGGTGTTTATTTAATCCGTGTTGTACAAAACGGAAACAGCACCACTCAAAAGGTTTTGGTAAAATAATTTTCTAGAAAATATATAATTCAGAGGCCGGGGTAACTCCCGGCTTTTTTATGCCCGAAAAATTACTTCGCAGCAGTTTCCGGCTGATGATCGCGGCCACGGCCAAAAAGATCGAGATTGTAGCTGAACATGATTTCGTGGGTTCCGTTGTTAAACGCGCTCAATTCGGAAATAGTGATATCATACGAATAACCGATCGACATTTTCGGCGAAGGATTAAACTTAACCAGCATTCCGTAAGCATCATCGAAACGGTACATGGCACCCACCCAGAATTTGTCGCGGAAACCACCCATCACCGTCATATCAAACGATGCCGGAGCACCACTCACCCAACGCATCATTCCATTGGTTTTTAACTGAAAGTCCTGGTTGAAATCAAATCGCTGACCGGCCACCAAATAAACGTGCATTAGCTGCTTATTGATGTAATCGGTGGTAACATCCTCGTGCGTAATGGTATTCTCAATCAGCTTGGGTACCGAAAGTCCGAAGTAAGTATTTTCAGAAAATAAATACATACCCACACCGATGTTGGGCAGAAAGTTCTCGTAAATATCGCGGCTAAATACCGGGTCGGCATCCACCGTTTTAAGTGCAACAAGATTAGCACGGTAAAAACTCACTCCTCCTTTAAGTCCGAATGCCAACTTAAATTTTTCCGAAACCTTGAGAAAGTAAGAGTAATCAGCATAAAATCCGGTTTGTTTTAATGGCCCGATCCGGTCTGACATTAGCGAGAAACCAACACCAACATTCTTCTCGTCGAACGAAGTATTATAGGTAAACGAGCGCGTTGCCGGAGCTCCATCGAACTCCACCCACTGGCTACGTGCTACCATCAGAATATTTCCAATTCCCTGAGATCCGGCATAGCCCGGATTTATTACCTGCAGATTGTCCATATACTGGGTGTACATGGGATCTTGCTGGGCACTGGCCTCTTTTCCTTGCATTAAAACCACAAGTGTAAGAATCAAAAATGCTGCTATTTTAGTTCGTCTTCCCATTATCTGTCGATATATACCGAGCCGGCAATTGGTTGTTCTCCGTTTCCTAAATCAAGTACATAAAAGTATGTTCCGGTTGGCAAGTCGCTGTCGCCGCCAAGCTGGTTCGATTTACCATCCCAAAATTTTGGCGATGTAGATAGACCATAACCACGGGCTTTGTACACTGTTTTTCCCCAGCGGTTTATTATGGTTATTGAATTTTGCTCAAACAACTCAATTCCTTTAATTTCAAAGTAGTCGTTTACGTTATCGCCGTTTGGTGTAAATGCTTCCGGAATAAAGAAATCGGCCGCCATTACATACACAAAAACATTGGCGTTATCGCACTTTTCGTAGTAGTTACAAATGCGGTACTGAAATACATCGCCACCCAAAAAGCCATCGTTTGGCGTGTAGGTTATCGTGCCGTCGCCATTAATGTCAACAAAACCATTCTCCGGGTTTTGCAGAATTTGTAACGACAACGGATCGAGCTCCTGCTGCGGATCTTCATCATTCGCAAGCAGATCAATTGTCACTGACTGTTGATATTCAGTGGTATCGTAATCATCGCGGGCAATTGGCGCCGAAATAAAACGGCTAACCACTACCGAGTCTGTGGCAGTACATCCGAAAATATCGGTAACCTGTAAATAATAAGTTCCTGCTGAACCGATCTCAGGAGTAGCCGTATTTTGTCCGCCAATAAAACTTCCGTTTTCTGTTGTCCAGTTAAATTCAATTTGCTCACCAACACTTCCCAGTCCGTTTAACAGAGCCGAAGTTTCCTGATCGAGCATAATATCTTCGCCGGCATTGGCAACCAGGTTCGCTACACTTATTGTAACCGTATCGGTAGCCGTAAGTCCTGATTGCGAGCTCACGGTCAACACATAAGTACTTGTTTCTTCCGGCGTAAATACCGGATTTGCGATAGTCGGATCACTTAAATACTGAGACGGTTCCCATTGATACGAAAATGTATCGGCAGTTGGAAATACTTCTGAAAAAGTGTAAGGCTCGCAAGCACCTACTGTGGTATCAGTACCGGCGTAAATGAATAAAATCGGAGGCTCAACAACTGTCGTGTCACCTTCTCCTTCTTCATCCGATGCAATCAACTCAACCAGTGTTTCAATAGTGTCAGCCAAACATCCGTTTCCGTCGGTAACTGTGGCCGAAAGCGTATAAATTCCTTCCGGTCCGTCCCAAAAAATATTCGCACTTGGTCCGGTCAATGCTTGCAAGTCTGTACTGGTGCCATCCGATGGTTCTACCTTCCAATTGTAAACAGCACCTTCAGTAGTTCCACGGGTCATTTCAACTTCATAGAAGCCATCACCTACATATTTAATTGTATCAGCTGCGGTAACAAATTCGATTTCAGGTTGTGCAAAAACTGTTATCCGATGCACATCACTTCCCGTAAGTGGTTTTATGCTTTGACCTTTTGCGTCAGTAGCTTCAAGAAGTGTTATCGCCACCTGCACATCCTCTTCAGGCGCAGTCAACATAAAACTATCGGGAACGCTAATTCCCCGATCGTCGTTATTTATCTGAAATGTAAATTCCGATCCGTTAATATCGACTTTTACCTCTACCGGAAATTTTGATGGATCAAGCTCTGCCCCCTCGTTGTCAAGCAATTGCAATAATCGGGATTCATCGGGGTGGGGATTAAAACATATTGCACTCGACCGGTTGGCAAAGGCCACACTTCGCGTGGTTGACAAAACAGTTACCACCACAACTTTGCGGTTAGTACAGCCTGAAATGTCGGTTTCAATTACATCGAGATAATACAAGCCTGCGCTCTTCCATCGGACAGTAATCTCGTTTGAATTCGAAGAACCTACGAAAGTATAATTATTCGCGGCTGCTTCTGTGTCGGGATTAAAACTGGTTAATACCCTCCAGGAATAGTCACTCCCCGAATGATTCTCAACAAAATAATTTTGTTCGGCACCTTCAAAAACGACAAAGTCCTCCTGAGCCGCCCCGTAAAGGGCAGCCAGAAGGGTTAATATCATTATGAAAAATGCCTTTGTTTTCAATTAGGTGGGGTTAATTCGTTCCGATACCACTGGTGTTTGGTCTTGATACATCAGTTGAATCAGAGTTATCATCATCAGTATTGTTTTCAGAAACACCATTTACCGTCTTACCATTTAAGATTTCAACTGTAGCTGTGAAATCCTGAGCATTAGGAAGAGACTCGTTATCATACGTATTTTCATTATCCACAAGGAAGCTAATTGTAACATCATTGTTATCTGATACAAATACCGTTGTCCCGTCAAAAGATGACACATTTGATGAGAAAGTAGTATCAGCCGAAAATCCGGCAGGAACAGTCAGAGATAAATCAAATTGATAACCACTATAAGATGAAGCTTGTAGTTCCTCTCCAGGAGATACGGTAAATTCCAGATCAGCTGTACCATGATAATATTCAGGAGAGTTGTTTACAATAGAAACAGAAACTGCATTATCATAACATGCCGTTGCATAAGTTGCCGCAAGCGTTAAGGTAAAGTCGCTTTCCTTTATTTGCACTGGAAGAACTTTAGTATTTGAGCAATCTCCTTCAGATTCCACAACTTGCACGTAATACCAGGTGTTAGGAGTGACAGTTGAAGCCCATGTGATATTTACAGAGTCAGAAGTAACGGTTACTACTGATGCTTCACTTGCCACCGTTTCAAAATCATCTTCATAAACGGTCCAGGTTATTGTATTCGAACTATTTCCCGGTGTAATAAAATAACTATGTGTTGCACCCGGAGCCGGATTTGTTCCAGTACTTTGTGCAAAAACACTCGAACTAAATGCGATTGCAATAACCGCAGTTAAAAGAAAGACTAATTTTTTCATACTCATAAATTTTATTGTGTGTTGTAATTTCTAATCTGTTTGAATTGCTGATGTGTTCGGTATTGGATTAATCGTTGCTGTTGCGCCCCAATCTCCACCGTCTGTATCTGTGGTGTTATACTGTAATTCTTTAGCGGAAGTAATAGTAAAAACTGAAGTTAACAACGAAAATGCATCACCGGCAACATCAACTGTTACAGTAACAGTGCCATTTCCCGATGTTGAACTTAATCCGGTAAGAGAATAAGAACCTCCACCAGTATCAGTTAACGAAACTCCTGAAACATTAACATCTTCAATTGACGGCGAACCAGTTCCTCCTGATACAGTGAACGCAACTTCCCAGTTTGGACTCCAAGTGGAAACCCCTGTTGTCATTTTAATGACATAATCAACCGATGTAATATTGTTGGCTGCATTTGCAGTATCAGCTGCAGAATTACAGGCCATTTCAGGTCCTGTTATACTTACCTCAAAAGCACTGGAAACGTTTACTTCCAACTGTTTTGTAGTTGAACACGAATTGGCATCGGTTTCGGTAACAGTAAGCATATATGTTCCTGCCTGCATCCATGTTATATTTACGGTACTTTCTGTTTGTCCGGAATTGATCATGAAACCTGTTCCTGTTTCCGCACCATCAACCTGCCAGCTTAATCCATTAGATCCATTGCCCGGAGTTACAGAATAATCATGAGCTGATCCGACATATGGGGCTTCTCCTCCCTGTGCCATAACTACTGCGCTAATTATTATAAAAGCTGCAGTTACAATTAAATTAGTTAATGTCTTTTTCATTTTTTTGTTTTTATCTTTTTGTTTGCTTAATCAGGTATTATGTCGCCGGTGTTCGGTAAAGGATTTACCACCACCGTAGTTGTTTCTGTTAAATTCTTTGAGCAAATTCCATCATCTACCGAAATCAGTTTTAAGATCTGGTCTTCATTTGCAATTGCAATATTTTTTTGTGCTGTTCCTCCGGTTAATTCCACTGTTTCGTTTACGCCATCGTTAATAGTATAGGTTACCATGGCTCCAATTGTACCCGAAAAGGTAAAAATGACTTCATCTCCTTCGCATACAGGGCCGTTAGTGGAAGAAATAGTTGCGGTTGGAAGCGGATTAACCGTCATCGTGATTTCGTTGGAAGTTGCCGGACTATTGGTTACACCACTTAAATTGCTTGTCATTACACAGGTGATCGCCTGTCCATCTGTTAATAAAGAACTTATGTAAGCTGCAGAATTAGCTCCCGTTATATCCACTCCATCAATCTGCCATTGATAAACCGGAGTTGCCCCTCCATTCGTCGGAGTGGCAGTAAATACAACTTCCTCTCCCTCACATATTGCAGTATCAGAAACAGCAATAATAACACCTGCTACACTAGTTGCTTCTACAATCGTCACCGTAATTGGATAACCGACACTTTCACATTCGACAAGATTATATGTTTTAACGGTTAATATACCATGGTAAATACCGGGTGTAATCCCCCAACCTCCATCCGGAATATTAATGGCCAAAGAATCTGGACTAAGTTTATAATTATTATGATCATCAAATCCTGCCGCCTCTGAAACTGCGTCAAAATCAATACTATAATTCGTTGGATTTCCTGTTGTTGATACATACGGAATATATGCAGCTCCTACCTCTGTTTCAATCACAGGCATTGTTCCGAGCGAAATCGTTGGAGGCTGAATTACAGTTACAGTTACAGATTCACATTCATCCGATTCACATCCGGTCGTTGAATTAATTGCTCTAGCATAGTATACAGTCGTTGTATCCGGACTAACAGACAGTGTGTTACCTGTACCAACCATAATCCCGGAACTACAACTTCCAGCATACCAATTGACATCATCGCTAGCGCTTGCCCCAATACTTGCAGCTCCACCAACGCAAATTACTCCTCCGTCGTTATTCCAAGCTGAGTATATGGCAGGAAGCGAATTCATCACAACTTTTGCTCTGTGTGAAATAGTTGGATTTTGATCGAGTTCAGAATCATATATTTTTACAAAATACTCGCCAGGTTCAGAAACTTCAAAACTACCGGTCGTATTTTCAGAAATTGGAGTGCCTGTTGAATCGCACAACTCATAAGAATCTGCAGATTCGTACACCGCAGAAAGTATAACAGAACTTCCGGAACACAGCTCAGAATAAACCGGAGTTACTCCTTTTTCAGCGTCGCCTAAAACAAACAAATCGTATATACCGGTGCTATCGTTTTCATTGTCTTCCAATGAAATTATATCGCCATAATTACAACTATTGTCCCCGGGTGGATCATAATTGGAGGTATTATCACATATAAAATCTGTACTGTTATCGGAAACCGTTCCTAAAATATAAAAAGCAGCTGATGGGTCAACGTACAAATTTACTTTGTTACTAGCGGATGGTGCTTCTACATTACCTCCTACGATGAGATGAGCTCCTACACTTAAATTTACAGAATTCTTGACAATTAAGTCTCCATAGATAATACAAACAGCATTCGTTTCAATAGTCAGTGTTGCTCCCTGCTTTAACTCAAGTGTTCCTGTGATTATAAGAGTATCATTTTCCGCAATTATTTTTGCTTGATTTGTTGCAACGAGAACATCACCTTCAACTACAGTTTTTGTTTGAGCAGTAGATCCCAAACTCAGAATAAGAAAAAACAAGACAAGCAGAGACATACCCCTGACCTTAGCAAACATCTGGTTTACTTGAGCCATCCGCATATTGATAGCATGGGGTATAGTCAATATGTCCCTACAGCACACTGTCCGCACAATTCTTTTACTCTTACTTTTCTATCTTTTTGTTCCTACAGCTATTCCCTGCACATGAGAATAGCAGTTTTGTTGGTTTTTCGGGCAAAATGCAACTTTACCATTTTGGGTCTTTTACATAAAACCTTTTGCTTGTGTTTTTACTAATTTTTAAAACAACAAATCCCAACATGCAATCACTCGTTCCAAATATAACAATTACAACTTGTTACACTTAAGCCGCCAAAAATAAAGAATTAACATAAACGTGTGAATTTAGAAGCCTTTATTGGCGGGGTTTGTTTCATTTTGGGACAAGATTTAACATTGAATATGGTTAATTGCAACAATTTACCGCAAAACAAAAGGTCGTTACAAGCACATAAGCTTATAACGACCTTCAGAAAAGTATCATTTGTCTGTCTTATTCCGACATATCCTGTCCCTGCGATTTTAGTTTATCAATATCATTTACATTAAAATCGCCAAAGAACGAAACAACAAAACTGTTGCCTTCAGCATTTTCACTGGTGATAAAAATATGACACTCAGAGTATTTTTTCTTTCCTCCCAATAAATAGATCTCCGCATCCGAATCTTCATCATCATCTTCGAACTTTTTGTATTTAGCTGGAAGAAGCGCAATAGCCTTTTTGGTAAACTCGCTGTTTTTCAAACTTCCTTTTTCAGGGTTATACGACATAAACCGAATTCGACTCAAATCGCCGGTTACATTCTTTTCGTCATCATCGCCTAAATCCATATCAATGGCATCGATCATATCCTTTGAGAACGAAAAGCTGGTAATGCCGTCTTTATTGGCAAAGACATCATACATTTTATCCGACTTGCTTTGCCCCGATGCCAGCAATCCTGCCAACAAAAGACCAAGCGCAAAAAGTAGTGTTGTAATTGTTTTCATCTGTTAAAGTTTTTTGGTAATTAACGTTCTAATTTCGAGGTGTTTTCTTATTTAAAATCCGCTCGGCTCTTAAACCGCGGGCAGCATAAAACATCATTGAAGACGAAATAATAAAAACGGGCAAACAAGTTTGAATGATCCAAAACCAGTTGATATTATGTAATCCGTTTTTTCCCATTTCATAGGCAAATGATGCTCCAAAGGTCAGCCATAAAAGCACGGCCGGTACTACCAGGTAAACGAGTGTTTCTATCTGTTTTCTATCTTCTTGCATAATAGCTGTTTAATCTTCGTTTTCTGTATCGGTTACTTTTTCTGTCAATCCTTCAGGTTTCATTTCCCAGTATTTTCCAACCATATCGCCATCCCAGGTGTTCGAAACGTTTTCAATATCATGAATTATCTCGTCCATGTCGTTTCCAAGGAATACTGCTTTTCCTTCAGGTACGCGTACTTTTATATCCACTTCCTGTCCTCTCCATTTGGCCTCGTCGCCGATAAAGAAATACGGATCGAAATAAAGCGTTGAATCAGTTCTCTCGTAAGTGTACACCATTTCTTCGCACCACTGTTTTGCATTGTCGCGTGTTTTACCGCGTGACGAATAGCGAACTGTTACCACAAAATCATCGCCCGACGAACGGATAACATCCAGCTGCGGATAACCAACCACTACTTCCTCGCCATCAATAACAGCTACTTTAAAACCTTCCACATCCCAGTCGATTTCGGCGTAATCATCCAATTTATCTTCGGCTACCCTGAGGTACAAGGTCTGACACGAATCGCACGAAATGGTTTCGCTTTTGGTAATCGATGAGCTTTGTTTGTAGTTTCCAACCTGACCAACCGAAAGAATTAACAGGGCGAAAAGCGATACCAACCATACACCAACCATCGACAAGGCAACTGCTGCATTGTTCGATTTATACCTGAAAACCAACTTGGTTCCGATATAAACAAGAGCAAGCAACGGAAGGCCTGCAATCAGTCCAACCAATATCAATCCCCAGGTAACTGCACCCGGCTCAATAAAGTGGTTCAACATATTTGGCACATGAATTTCGGGTCCCCAAACCAGTGGCATTCCTTCAACAAACGAATGGCCAATAATCATTGACGAAACCAATCCAAGTATTCCGAAGAAACCGGAAATGATAAGGAACACACCAAACACAATTACAAATACTTTCAGAATTACTTTGAAAATATTATAAACCACGTCGCCGGCTCCTTCCATCGACTTTTTTCCTTTCGAGTAGGTATCCGATTCTTTAAATTTCTTATAGCTTTCTTTTACTTCTTTTACCTCTTCTTTTATCGATTTCTCGATGTTTTTAACGGTAGCTTCCTGGCCACGCATTTCAAGACGTTGAGCAGTGCTAACCGCTTTCGGTACGGCAATCCACAAAATCAGGTAAGCCAGTCCGGCAGCACCCGATGTTACAAAGAACAGGATCACCAAAATGATACGCAGGATTACCGGATCCATGTTAAAGTAGGCTCCCAAACCTCCGCAAATTCCCCCCAGCACACGATGATCGGGATCGCGGTACAAACGACGTTTACGTTTGGCTTCCGATGCAATAGAAACATCTTCATCTTCGCCTTCTTCCTCGGCAAAATCTTCGGGAGTTCCCATTATTTCAACCATGTCGTTTACCCACTCAACGGTAATAACCTTTTTCTCGTCGGTACTTTTCGAGCTAAAAATCTCGGCAATACGTGCCTCAATATCAGCAATAATCTCTTTTCCTTCCTCGTCAACTCCAAAATGGTTTTTCAGGTTGATAAGGTATCTTTGCAGCACCTCGTAGGCATCCTCTTCAATGTGAAATATTGTGCCGCTTATATTTATTGTGAATGTCTTTTTCATCTTGTTTTTTGTTTGAAATTATTAGGATGGACTAAGCTTTGTTGTCTCTAATTGTTTGCACTGCGCCAACCAGTTCGCTCCACGAACCTTCAAGTTCAACTAAAAAAGTACGCCCGGTTTCGGTAAGCTCATAATATTTTCGAGGTGGCCCTTGTGTTGATTCTTCCCAGCGGTAAGCCAGCAACCCGGCGTTTTTCAGCCGTGTTAACAAGGGATACAACGTTCCTTCTACCACTATCATTTTTGCTTCTTTCAACGATTGAATAATATCGCTGGCATAAAGTGGTTTTCCGTCGAGAACGAGCAGGATACAGTATTCCAGTACTCCCTTTCTCATTTGTGCTTTTGTGTTTTCTATCTTCATTTTATGTCCCTTTCTATCTGTTAGTCCTCTATTTTCCTCACTGTTAATTGGCCATACCCGCTACTAAATAGCCCAGGTATTTTCCGAAACCATCCAGGCTTCCAGCTCCAGCGCTGCTTCCTCTTCTACAACCGGCTGAAAAAATGTTTCGTTCATCATCCAGTCTTCCACTTCAAGGCTTGTTTCTGTTGCCTCGCTGTATTCAAACTGAGTGGTGGTAAATCTTGAATCGTCGGTCATCCATGCTTCAACTTCCATGGCCGGTTCAACTTCGTTAACAAAGTAATAGTTAGCCTCGGTCTCTGCTGGAATTCCTTCCACATCTGCTATTTCAGCGGGTGCTGCCATTGCCATGGCAATATCGCTAAAACCTGTATTTTCCAATAAACGTTTCCAAAATGTTTGTGCGCTCACTGTAAAACTAATAAGAACAAAGCTAACTACTACTGCTGCTGATCGTAAAACTGCTTTCTGAACATTGTTTTTTGTTTTCATGACTTTGAGTTTTTGTTTTCTGTTTCTGTAATTGTTTTTGTTTTTTGGCTTTGCGATTTTTTCTGAAGTTCGCTCTTCATTCGTTTTCTAATTGTTTTCTGTTTCCGTCTTTAAGACGATTGTTTTTTGTTTCCGTTACAACCTGTAAAGAACTTTTTTTAAGAATGTACTTTTTTTTACATCGTTGTTTGCATTACAAATATATGTCATTAATCTAGTACTTTGCAACACATAGTACCATATTTTTTACATTCAAATTAGCAAAAACTTTCTTTTTCGCTGATTTACTGATACTTGCGAAATGCAATATTTTTCAATAATTTTTTAAGAAAATGAAAGTCCGTCACTCTGATTAACAATAAGATGCAGTTTTGCCATTTACATAACACCTACAAAGTGTTAAAATGTGAATAAAAATGTTAATAACTCAAACAATTTATTTAACAACTTAATTCGTGTTAGTTTGTTTTTACTGAGCATTAATAGGAATTTTATCTTGTTAGAAGTGGGGCAAAAGTTAAGGCATAGTACACAATAAGATAACATCTATTTAACAAAAACGACTGAAAGAAAAGTTTCCTTTGCTGCACGTTTAGGAAATTGGGGGGAGTTTGATTTTACAGTCAAAAAAAAAAGAAAAAGCACACAGATAAAAAATGAGAGCCACATTAGGATACACAAAAAAACATGTTCTAACTAACCGCGCCTACGATAGTGGGATGAAGAGCCTCAAACACATACAAGTCATTCAGAAATTGATTTAAATTCAATATTTATTTTTAATCCAAATTAATAATTCTATGAAAAAAGCAATTTTTTCGATTGTATTACTGGCTGTTTTTAGCCTGTATTCATTTGCAACTTACGCGCAGGGTACTATTACCGGCGTGGTTGTAGATGCAGAAACCAGTGAGGCACTCATTGGTGCAAACATTGTTGTTGAAGGAACAACAAAAGGTACTATCGCCGATATTGATGGTAAATTTAAATTGTCTGTTCCTGCAGGCGAAGTAAACCTTATCGTTACTTATATCGGGTATACGCTTGAAAAGATTACTGTATCAGTTTCAGGTGGTCAGACAAAAGACCTGGGAACGATTCAGTTAAAATCAGACGCAGTTGGTATTAACGAAGTTATGGTACTGGCATCGGTGGCAATTAGTCGCGAAACGCCTGTTGCTGTTTCTAACATTCCGGCCGAAATGATCCAAACAAAACTGGGAACGCAGGAATTTCCTGAGATCTTAAAAACTACTCCCGGTGTTTATGCAACAAAATCAGGTGGTGGTTTTGGTGACGGTCGTGTAAACCTTCGTGGTTTTACTTCAGAAAACGTTGCGGTAATGATCAACGGTGTTCCTGTAAACGACATGGAAAACGGTTGGGTATACTGGAGTAACTGGGCCGGCCTTTCTGATGTTACAAGAACAATGCAGGTACAGCGTGGTTTGGGAGCTTCTAAAGTTGCCGTTCCATCAATTGGTGGTACCATTAATATTGTAACCAAAACAACCGACATGGAACAAGGTGGTAACTTTATTTCAGGTTTTGGTAACGACGGTTACAAAAAATTTGGCGGAACATTGTCAACCGGTTTAATGGATAACGGTTTTGCTGCTACTGTATCGTTTGCCCGCACAACTGGTAACGGTTATGTTGACGGAACTGAATTCAGCGGTTACAACTACTTCGTAAACATCTCGAAAAAAATTGGTGAGAACCACCGTATCTCTTTAACTTCATTTGGTGCACCTCAGCGTCACGGACAACGTCAGAACAGAAGTTTGATTTCTGACTACAGAGAAGCAGAGAGCGGAAGAAAATTCAACCCTGACTGGGGTATTATGAATGGCCAGGTTACTCACGTTGAAGATAACTTCTACCACAAATCGCAAAACTCGTTGAACCACTATTGGTCAATTACACCAAATACTACTTTATCTACTTCGCTTTACGCATCGTGGGGTAACGGTGGTGGCGGTGGTAGAGGAGGCGAAAACAGCCTTTTCAACCAACGTTTAGGTGATTTCGATCAGCCAATGGATTTGGATGCAATTGTTGAAGCTAACCGTGCAAACGGTCCAAACGGTGCAATTTCGTGGTTAAGAGCATCGCATAACGACCACAGCTGGTACGGAATTTTATCTTCGTTAGATACAAAAATTACCGACGACCTTACTTTTGTGGGTGGTATTGACTTAAGAACTTACACCGGTCACCACTTTTACGAAGTTACCGATTTGATGGGTGCTGAGTATGCATTGAGCGACGACGATATTAACGAGCCAAACAAAGCCTTAAAAGTAGGCGACAAATACAACTACTACAACGACGGAGTTGTGGGTTGGCAAGGTGTTTTCGGTCAGCTTGAGTACTCGAACGATGTATTGTCAGGATTTGTTTCAGCATCTGTTTCAAACACTTCTTACAAACGTATCGACTATTTCAACTACCTCGATTCTGATCCACTTCAGGAAACAGATCGTTACAACTTCCTTGGTTTTATGGTTAAAGGTGGTGCAAACTACAACATTAACGAAAACCACAACGTTTTTGCCAACATTGGTTATTTCGAAAAAGCTGCCGGTTTTGATGCCGTTTTCCTGAACTACGATAACGAGCACATTAACGAGGATGCTGAAAACCAAAAAATCTTTAGTGTTGAGTTTGGTTACGGTTACCGTACTAAAAACTTCAGCGCTAACATTAACGTGTACCGCACAGCCTGGAACGACCGTACATTTACCGATGTATTATACGGACCGGAAAACGAAGAGTATTTCCTAAACCTGTTAGGTGTTAACGCACTTCACCAGGGTCTTGAGGTTGACGCAAACTGGGATGTAACAACAAGCCTGAAACTTACAGGTATGTTATCTCTTGGCGACTGGAAATGGAACAACAACGTAGAAAATGTTCAGGTATACGACGATCAGCAAAATCCAATTGGAGATCCTATCAACCTGTACATCGACGGTTTGAAAGTTTCGGATGCTGCACAAACTACAGCTGCTGTTGGTTTGGAATACCAGTTATTAAGCAAATCATACTTTACTGTTGACTATACTTATTTCGCCGATTACTATGCTGATTTCGAGCCAACAAACGTAACCAGCGAAGGCGCACCACAACCTTGGAAAGTGCCTGATTACGGTTTATTCGATGTAGGTCTTCGTCACGGTTTCAAAATTGGTGAATTCGATGCAACACTTATCGGAGCGATTAACAACGTATTCGACACCGATTACATTGCCGATGCAATTAACGGTAAAGGCAACGATGCTGCAACAGCTCTTGTATGGTACGGTTTCGGTAGAACTTTCAGTGCCAGCTTAAAAATTGATTTTTAATTAAAAAGACAATATTACGATGAAAAAGATAACATACTTATTCGCAATACTTGCATTGATTTTTGCAACTGCGTGTAATTCACTCGATGATATACACGAGGAGATTGATGCAATGGATAATCCAATTGTAGGAGATGTTGAGTACACGCTTACCGACGAAGACTACGATGATTTGGATCTGGGCTACGGAAGTTTCAACAGCGTTGACGATGCTAAAGAAATGCTTCCGGCTTTCTTAACCGAGAAATACCCGGTTTGGGGAAATGGTTCTTCAGTACTGGTAGGCTATAAATTATATGTAGGTTCTGCTCCTGGCGTTGGCGATTACACTTATGCCGACGAAGTTGAAATGGAAGACGCAGACTACCCACAAAGCGAAATTGGCGCTGTAGGTTTCTTGCCTTCAGAAGATGCTTTGGCACTTATCCCTGATTACCTGGATGGCGCTGTTGCTGATCCTGCAGAAGGCGATATCGTTTTAGTACGTTACGAAGAGCACGTATCAAACACAGTAGCGCAGTCAATTACTCTTCTTGAAGAAGGTTTTAACGGAACTTTGGGTGATTTTACTCCTGAATATGTTGCCGGACCAACTGAATGGGAAAACAGAGACTACAGCGGTGTTGAATACGCATACATGTCGGCTTACGGCGACGGTGTTGTTGAAAACTACCTGGTTTCTCCTGCAGTTGATTTATCAGACTACAGCAATGTTGTTGTACGCATCAACCAGGCAATCAACTACGCTTCGGGTAACTTAGATCTTGCAAGCGTTTTGGTTTCTACTGATTACGATGGCGATGTAACAACTGCAACATGGGATGTACTTACACTGGAAGAAATGCCAAGCGGTGGCGACTGGACTTTTGTTTTGTCTGAGCCAGTTGACCTGTCAGCTTACGAAGGTGAAACCATCAATATCGCTTTCAAATACCAATCAACTGAAGACGTAGCTCCGGCCTGGGAAATCGATAACATTGTAGTTTCAAGCGGTATTAAAGACGAAACCATCAGCAAAGCAGCTTACTTCACTTATAACGAAGATGGCGAATGGGAAGCTTCAGAAGGTGTTTACTTCTTAAGCAGTGCCGATTTAGATGCAATGGGCGAAGATTATGGCCGTCCGGGTTACTACAATAACTTCAGCAGCTCTATTTCTCCACTTGATTATTTACCTGCATTTATGGTAAATACTTATCCTTACGGACAGGAAGAGGATGCGATGACTATCGTTTACGATTATTACTCAAGTTCAACAGGTGCACAACTGCGTGGTACTTTGTTCACTTTCACAGCAGGCGAATGGGCTGCTTACGAGTCGACTCAAGACGTTACACTGCAATTTGCACACGACGGAACTACCTGGGTACCTGACAATACAATCAAGTACACTTTCACAAGCGGTGATTATGCCTTAGTTGTTGATCAGCTAGGTTCAACTTACCCATCAGAAACCGGTAACCTTGCCAGCTACGGTAACTTTAACCTGTTCTCGTGGACCGATGAAATGTTGCTTGAAGCAGTAACTTTGGTTATCGAAAACAACTACCCATCAGCAGAAGAAGGACAGAAGTTTGCAGTTACTTACACTGTTTACGATGGTTCTACTCACGACGATGTAATGAACATCATTCTTGAAGGTGGTGTTTACGTTATGCAATAAGGATCTACCTTAATTCAATATAAAGAAGCCGCTATTAAGCGGCTTTTTTTATGCTTCAAAACCAAACATTTAACCGTAATCACTGTTTTTTTTAAAGGAATTTATATTTTTGCGCCCTGTTTATTCAGAATCTAAGAGATGGAACAGCTTCAGATAAATAAAATGTTGGACGAGAAGGGTTATATTGAGGAAACAATTGATCCGAGCCTGAAATTGGTTGAAGAAATTAAGCGCCTGAAAAAGGAAAAGAATGCTGTAATACTCAGCCACTTTTACGTTGAAGGCGCGCTGCAGGACATTGCTGACTACGTTGGCGACAGTCTTGGATTGGCGCAGGCTGCAGCGAAAGTAGATGCCGACATGATCGTTTTTGTGGGGGTGCATTTTATGGCCGAAACAGCCAAGATCATCAATCCTGATAAAAAAGTGATCCTTCCCGACCTGAAGGCAAGCTGTTCGCTGGCAGAGTCGGCACCGGCAGATAAATTTGCGGCATTTAAAGCGAAATATCCCGACCACAAGGTAATTACCTATGTAAATGCAACGGCTGCATTAAAAACCATGTCCGACATTGTTTGTACATCGGCCAATGCCAAAAAGATTGTCGACAGTTTCCCTGAAGACGAAAAGCTGATCTTCGCTCCGGATAAAAACCTTGGAAACTATATTAACAGCATAACCGGCCGCAGCATGGTACTGTGGGATGGCGCCTGCATGGTTCACGAGCAATATTCGGTAGAAAAGATTATCGACCTGATGGACGCACATCCTGATGCCGAGTTTATCGCCCACCCCGAGTGTGAGAAACCGGTTCTTTTGCTGGCAAAACATATCGGATCAACAACTGCACTGCTGAATTACGTACAGAGCAGCGATGCCAAGAAATTTATTGTAGCCACCGAAAGCGGTATTCTGCACCAGATGACCAAAGCGTGTCCGGATAAGATATTTATTCCGGCGCCGTCGAACGATTCAACATGTGCCTGCAACGACTGTGAGTACATGAAATTAAACAGCCTGCAAAAGCTGTATATCTGTTTAAAACACGAACAGCCGGAGGTTACACTTCCACAAGATGTAATTGAAAAAGCCCGCATCCCGATTCAACGGATGTTGGAAATATCGAAATAGTTTAGGAAGACACGAGTGGCGAGTAACGAGTAACGCGAGCTACTGTCATTTCGAGCGCAGCGAGAAATCTGTTACTGGATACTGGTTACTGGATGCTAGATGCTGGATACTAGATGCTGTTTTCTCATCACATTCCTTTTGCCTTTCTACTTTTTCCTTTTGCCTTTTGACCAACGACTAATCGTAAAAGAATCCACGTTTGCGACCATGGCGTTTCAAATTCCGGTACTCCCAGGGCTGCATTTTTTTCTGGCTCCGGAAAAACTGCGAGAAACTGCTTTGCGAAAATCCCAAAATCTTACCAATGGTTTTAAACGTATAATCGGTGTGTTCCACTAAATCGCAAGCCACCAAACACAGGTAATTATTTATCCATTGGTGGGCGCTCATTCCCGACATACAGCGGATAGCCCCATCGAAATGCCGATAATTGGCATTTAACATTTTGGCATAATCTTTCGCATCGCGCTTGCCGTAAATCCGCACCAAATTGGCAAACATATCCATGTAGTTATTTTCGCTGGCATTATTCTCACGAACCAGCTCTGTGCGCTTTTTAATTTCTTTCCCGGGGTTATCAATCAAACCATTAAAGACTAATTCGGGCGTAATCGGGGTAAAATTGTTTGTGGACATAACAGGTTTTTCCTTAAAAGTAAGAAAATCTTATCACCCAAGAGTATTACCCGTTTAATTATTTATCATATTGAGAACTTTCCTAAAGTATTGATTGCAATTCTTTAGGAATTGTTTTATTTTCCTAAAATATCAGCTTTTACTTTTTATAAAACTGTACAATTTGATTAAATATCACGATGTACATTTTAGAAAATTGTACATTTTGATTAATTATTGCCACTGATACTTTAGGAAACTGTATAGTTTCATAAAATTACGTACGAACAATATCTCTACCGCCAGTTATTTCTACATAATCCAATTTATTTCGTCCGGGACGGCGAACAAGCGTAATCCAGCTTTCTTCGCCGGACGAGATCTTCCTCATTCTGTTTCCCGGCGCTTCCTGACTCCGTCAGTCGCACCGGGTTATTGCCTTCGCCCCCTTGCGGCTATTAATAAATAGCGCTGAACCCTGCCTCGGGTTTCACCCGAGATAAATCCTGTTTTATCCCTTCGTGATTTGAAAAACGGAAAGCTATAATTGAAACGATAGCTTTTTACGATGCTGGAAGCGTCGAATGTGAATAACCCGGTGCGTAGCGCCGGGGTTAAATGATCAAAGGGAAATCGTCCGGCGAAGAAAGCCGTTCAACGCTGATGGTTCTTCCGGACGAAAGTTAAAACAGCTCCATTAAAAAACGGTGTGTAAAGAAACGACTGCCTTAATTCAAAAATAGTCTTCCACAAAAAAAATCCGGGTCGTTTATCTTTTCAGATAATACGGCCCGGATCTTTTATACTAAGCAAGTTAATGCGCTATTGCGCAAAGGGCACCACCACCGAATCGGTAGCCACCACATTCTGTACCATCAGGTTTTGCTGCGACACCTCGATGGCACGCAACAGCGTTTTATCAATTTGTTTGATGATCGGGTAAAAACCTTCTTCGCCAATAATATTCCGTGCAACATAGGCTTTCATTTGCGTATTAATCACTTTCCCCGACACCTTCAATCCTTCGTTATCCTTTTTCACGCCCTTTTCTTCGGCATACGCTATAAAGTCGTTTAGCGCTTTGTTCTTATCCAGGTAATTCTCAAACTCGTCGGCCGAGGTCAATTTTGTTAGCTCCTCGCGGTGCGAATCGGCATAAGCATAAGCAAACGAATAAATCAGCCCTTTGCGGTAAATCTGGTTGAAATAGGCCGAGTTCCCAGTGGTATCAACCGGAACAAAAAAGTCGGGCATAATGCCGCCACCGCCGTATACCACACGTCCGCCTTTGGTTTCGTAGCGCAACGAATCGGCAAAATGAATACTGTCGGCCACCAACTGCTCCATATTATGGAAACGCTCGTAAATATGGTTGTAATATTCTTCGTTACCATCATCGTACGAACTTTGAATACAGCGTCCGCTGGGCGTGTAAAAACGTGCCACAGTAAGGCGCAAAGCCGAACCGTCCATCAGTGGAATTTGCTCTTGCACCAGTCCTTTTCCGAACGAACGACGACCGATCACAAATCCGCGGTCGTTATCCTGCATAGCGCCGGCAAAAATCTCACTTGCCGATGCCGAAAATTCGTCGATCATCACATAAACACCGATATCGGCAAAAGTTGCTTTAGCTGAAGCATTGTATGTTTTTCGTTGCTGATGCATACCTTCGGTGTACAGAATCGGTTCCCCCTTTTTAAGGAATTCGTCAACCATTTGCAGCACGCCAACAAGCGATCCGCCAGGGTTACCCCGCAAATCGATAATTACCTTTTCGGCACCCGCATCTTTAAGTTTCAGCATTCCCTCCACAAACTCGCGGTAAGTGGTATTGGCAAAACGACTCACTTTTATAAAACCGGTGTGGTCATCAATCATGTACGATACATCAACGCTGTACAGCGGAATATCGCCACGGGTAATTTCAAACTCCAGCTCGCCATCAAAACCCGATCGTATTACGCCAACGCGAACTTTCGAGTTCTTTTCGCCGCGCAACAACGACAGCACCGTATTATTATGCACATCAACACCCGCAATTACCGAGTCGTTAACACTTACAATGCGGTCGCCGGGCATTACGCCCACCTTGCTCGACGGGCCACCTGAAATCACTTCAATCACGCGCACCGTGTCTTCCTGAATGGAAAACTGAACACCAATACCTGAGAAATTTCCACTCATTTCTTCCTGCACTTCCTGCATATCGCGTGCGGGAATATAACTGGTGTGCGGATCGAGACTTTTCAGTATTTCCGGAATTGTTTGTTCAACAATATCGCCGGTATTTACACTGTCTACATATCCTGTATTTACCAAGTCGAGAATAGTGGAGATTTTATTGGGCTGCGCGAAACCCATTCCGTGAAATGCCGGAGTGGTGGCATTCCTGCTTAATAGGTTTCCGATAAGAATACCTGCTGCAACAGCAATTGCAATGAGAACAGGTAAAAGTATTGTTGTTTTCTTGTTCATAGGCTTTCTTCAATGGCCAGTACCTCTGCGAACGAAGCCCGGCCTGATTTTAATGTATAACATGGCGGCAAACAACCGGTAGCGTATAGCAAAATCTCACTTTTGCCTTTCCACTTGAAACTTTTGCCTTTAAATATCAACCTGCTTTACTTCAATATCAGCACGTTTTAGCAGGTTAATTCCATCCTCCAGGCGGTAACTTTCGGTAAAAACCACACGCTTAATTCCGGCCTGAATAATCAATTTCGAACACTCTAAACATGGCGAAGAAGTGACGTACAAAGTGGCACCGTCGCTACTGTTCCCCGACTTGGCAACCTTTGTAATTGCATTGGCCTCGGCGTGCAGCACGTAAGGTTTTGTAATGTTGTCTTCGTCTTCGCATATATTTTCAAATCCTGCCGGCGTACCATTGTATCCGTCAGAAATTATCATTTTATCCTTTACAATTAAAGCACCTACCTGGCGGCGTTTACAGTACGAGTTTTGCGACCATACATCAGCCATTTTCAGGTAGCGTTGATCAAGTAACTTCTGCTTTTCGTCTTTACACATACAACTTTTTCTTTCTAGAATGGGTATTCATTTTTTGCAATGATTACAAATGTAATACTGATTTCCAATAAATTCTGAAAATATAACACCGATACACCCTTTGTTGTTGATTTTAAGAATTTTTAAAGATTGGATTCCTTTTAAAAAATCAATCGAGAAATATAGGCAGGTGAGTATTACATTCATTTATTTCCTGCCGGAGGCCATACTATTTGGCTTGAAACAAATAGTATGCACAAAATTCAAGGCTCCTTTTGATCTTCGCCCTCCGTTTTTATAAAACCTAAATTCGGACGGGTGATCTCCTCATCCTTCGGAGCTTCCCGCTCTCATTAAGGTTTCAATTCAACTTATGCAAAGACCAAAAGAGGCCGTCCACTCATGCAAAGTTAGTGCGAATGAAAAGGCTGCTTCGAAGCTTCGGCCTCGGCCGGTGAGCCGGAAAACAAGCGTTGTCAGCGTAAAAAATTACTGTTGTTTGAGGAGGCACGACGAGTTTCAGGAATTTTAGCTGGCATCGCGTAGCTTTTCCGAGGGAAGCGGGCGCAGCCTTGGATTTTCTGTTTACTCTTTGGGCTAAGCCAAAGAGTAAAATCCGCCTGATAAGGCTTAAGCTACCTCAATGCTAATCAATTGAAATTTATTGGAGGCTTCACTTCTCTATGGACTATAAGCCAAAAGAACGGTGCAAAACGCACCAACAAAAGACGCCGCATAAAGCGGCGTCTTCAAATCAATTTAAAATATTTTCTATTCTTTAATTAAAAGCCATACATCCGAGTATTTCGGGAAAGCATTGCGCACCTGTGCAACTCTTCCGCGTGCTTCGGTTTCTGCTTTGTACGAATTAACACAAACACGGTAATAACCGGTTTCGCTGTGCAAAATAATTGGCGTAAAACCTTCGTCGATAAGTGTTGAACGGTAATTCTTAGCATTGTCTAACTGGCTAAACGAACCCAAAATCACAAAGAAAGTATTTCCGGCGTTTGCAGTTTGATCCGTCTCGTTGGTAAACGAAACCTGCTCTTTACGCATTGCAATTGGTTTCTCGTCGGCTACCGGCTCAGGTTTTGTTACAGCTGTTGGCTGCGTGGTTGTTTCGCTACCCGGAACGGTAAACACTTTTGTTGGTGCTGTGGTGTCGGTTGTATAAGCCGATTCGGCCTGCCCCGACGATTTTTGAAATATCTTACATGAAGATGCAGTAATTGCAAGAATCGCTAAAAGAACAACTATCCTATTCATCTGTCTAAAATTTAATTTCTGTATTCTGTTTAAAATCCAATACGAAGATACGCATTACGCCTGCGTCCGTTTTTGTAATCAAACGCAAGTTTTACACAGCATGTTGTTCGCAACTAGCAAATTTATTTTTCGGCAGGCTATTTTTTACACTTCGCGCCGGCACCACCACCGCCAAAGAACATCATCACACCAATAAGATAACCAAAGTTATACCAGCCTCCTGCATTGGGGAAAGCATAAATTTCGTAATCGGTAAAAAGGCTGGCTATAAAGCTAAACAGCAAAATAAAACCATGAAAGATACCTTTTATAAATCCCGGAGGATCGCCAATATTTTCAAACGATTGTGTTGCGCATCCGGCAAAAAGAATTGCTGCAGCTACTACCACTGCCAATAAAATAAATGTACGTTTCATCTAATTGTTTTTTTTGATTTATGCGACGGAAAAATCCCGTGCTCTCCGAACAAGTTAGGCTTTATTTATCAAAAAGTGAAATTGAGTAACTACTCTTGAATGATCTGCTGCATAAAAGCAACAAAATCGGGGGTATTTAGCCGCTCATTAAGCATTACAAAATGCGGGTTTTTAAGAATGGCTTTGTTGTAGGCCATGGTTTCAAAAGTATCCTGACGAAAAACAGTGCCGCCAAATTCTTCCACCATTAACTGGCCGGGTGCAGTATCCCATTCGGAACAGGGACCGGCTTTTAGGTACATATCGGCATTTCCTTTGATAATCTCGATTTGTTTTTTCGAACTGCCGCAATGCAGGATCTCCAACTCAAAAGTGCCTCTCATTTTTTCGATCAACTCGGCTTCGCGGGGCTTAAAAAACGAGCGGCTGGTGGCTACTCTTATTTTTCCGTTGTACGGCTCGGGCTTATCCATTTTTGCAAAATTCCCTTTGCTGTCGAACTCATAAATCCCCTCGTCTTTACCACAGTACCAGCCTTTTTCTTTCAAGGGTTCGTAAATCCATCCGTTTACCGGGGCTGTTTTGTTAATCAACCCGATGTTGATGCAGAATTCGCCGTTTCGTTTAATAAACTCTTTGGTGCCATCCAGTGGATCGACCAAAAAGTAATTCTCCCAGGTTTTGCGAATTTCGTACTCCGGGAAGTTTGTTTCTTCATCTAATACGGGAATCTCGGGGAATATTTTTTCAAGGCCTGCATTAATGATCTTACTCGACGCCTTGTCGGCCCGGGTAACTGCTGTATTATCCGATTTCCGTTGCTCATCGAAGTCGTTACTTTCATACACTTCAATGATCGCGCGTCCGGCTTCGGCCAGCACATCAATAACATTATGTACCTTGTTTAAGTCCATTCAGATTTAGTATTCACGTAAATTTACGTTATCTGTTCTATCTTTAAAATCACTGCGCGCAAAAACCGATGCTATTTAAATGTTTCTTCACAAACCGGGATCTAAACCAATTTTATTGAGATGCGTAATAGAATTACTACCTTTTAGCTGAAAGGAAACTATGATATTCAATAAAAATAAAAACCGCGAGCCGGCAGTGGCCGGGCAATTTTACCCTTCATTGGGCGGCGTATTACGAAATGAGCTGGAAGAACTTTTCAGTAATGCCACGACTGTAAAAACCTCACAACCGCTGCGGGCTATTGTTTCGCCACATGCAGGCTACATTTTTAGTGGAGAAGTTGCTGCGGCTGCTTTCAAACAAATTCCGGCAACCAAAAGCTACCGGAATATTTTTGTATTGGCATCGAGCCACCGCTATAGTTTTGGCGGAGCGGCGGTTTACACGGAAGGAAACTACGAAACTCCGCTGGGCGAAATTAAGGTGAATAAAAAGATCGGGAAAGAACTGCTGATCTCATCGTCGGTGTTTACCGAACACGATGAATCGCACCTGTACGAACATAGTCTAGAGGTTCAGTTACCCTTTTTGCAATATCGTTTGGGGAATGATTTCACGCTGGTGCCGATAATCCTTGGAACTCACTCGTCGGGCATTTGCAAAAAGCTGGCAGAAGCACTTCGTCCATATTTTACACCGGATAATTTGTTTGTTATCAGCACCGACTTTTCGCATTTCCCAAGCTATGAAGATGCAAACCTGGTAGACCACATAACGGCTGATGCCATTTGCAAGAACAAGCCAAACAAACTGTTGAAAGCCATTGAAAAGAACAAAGACAAAAAGATTGGCAACCTTGCTACTTCGTTGTGCGGCTGGACATCAGTATTAACGCTGCTTTACCTGACTAAAAAAGGGGATTTTGAGTTCAAACAATTGGCCTATAAAAACTCTGGCGACAGTAAACTTTATGGCGAAAAAGACCGCGTTGTGGGTTACTGGGCCATTGCTGTTTACGAGAAAGCGGTTTTTGAAATAAGCCCCGCGGAAAAACAGGAAATTTTGCAGCTGGCACGAAATTCAATTGCCCGTTTTTTAGGCGAGGACGTAAAAGAAAAGAAGCATAAAAAAAGTAACGACAGCATTCTCGACCAAAAAGCCGGTGCATTTATCAGTATTTATATCAACAATGAATTACGCGGATGCATTGGCGGTTTTGCCGGCGATAAAACATTGCGCCAAATGATCAAACGTTTTGCCGTTTCGGCCACAAACGACCAGCGTTTCGACCCGATTGAACCTTCGGATTTGGACAATATGACACTGGAAGTTTCGGTTTTAACACCTTTGAAAAAGATTAAATCGATCGATGAATTCGAACTTGGCAAACACGGCATTTATATAATAAGCGGCTTCAACTCCGGCACGTTCTTACCGCAGGTTGCCGAAAAAACCGGTTGGAGCAAAGAAGAATTCTTGGGAAGATGCGCAAAAAACAAAGCCGGAATTGGCTGGGACGGATGGAAAACCGCCGAACTTTACACCTACGAAGTCGTGATTGTGAAAGACGATCAGGAAAAAACTTCCTGAAGCACTTTAAGCGATTTTATTTCACCCAGCGTATCAAAATGCAGGCGGTAATAATCAACTAATTTTTCAAGCAGCATATCGCGCATGCTGCGTTTCAATTTCAAAGTGTCCAGTTCATTAATTTTCAGCAAAGCCAGTTTTACCAGAATTGCCGTTGCCTCTTTGTTTACAAACATCGGGTGCGAAGGCTCGAATGGAACAACTGCTCCTTTTTGCAAATCGAGCCAGCCTTCAAAACCGGTTTGTGTGGTGTCGGGCATAAAACCAAGGTACTCGGTTAAATGAAAAAGGAAATAGAGGTGAAAATTTGTTTTGCCTTCCTCCATCAAATCAAGATAAAGCAAAGCGTTTTTCATAAACTCAAACAGCTCCGGGTAACTTTCCTGTTCGTGGATGGTTTTATAAAGCACCTCGGCGAGAAAAATGGCTTGTGTTGACTTTGCAATATCAAAAGGAATTTCCTGGTAAGTAGTGAGGCTTTTCATCGCGCGGATTCGTTGCAGGTCGCGCGATTGTTTCTGATATGCTTCCAGTTCAACCATAAACAAAGGCTGCAACAAACCGGCTTTATTTTTCGATTTCCGGCTACGGGCAGCGTTTATCAGATAGCTTTGCCGCCCAAATTCTTTGGTAAAAATAGTGGCAATAACACTGCTCTCGCCATATTTTATCGTGTGCAAAACAATGCCTTCGGTAGCAGTAATCATAACTCAGTTAAACTTCTGTTGAATCCTGATCAATGGATGAACAATATTTTTGTGATGTGGGTTTCTTCCCCATTTTCATCGTTACAAAATACCAGGTAAACACCGGTTTTTACACGGTTGCCGTTCAGGTTCTTTCCGTCCCAAACGGCCTGCCCGCCAAATGAAGTTGTTTTATACACCAGGTTTCCGCTGATGTCGGTAATTTTTACATCAGTATTTTCAATCAATCCGGCAATTGTAACCGGACCATCGTAGGTTTCGCGCACCGGATTTGGATAAACGTAAACATCGCTGTAGGTGTCCGCTCCTCCTGTGGCTTCACCCTGATAGGAGATCAGTCCCTTATCGGTTCCAAAAAACACCTCGCCGCTTTTCTGATTAATTGCAATCGACAGAATATTATTCGAAAGCAACGGGCTGTTTTCAGTTGTAAAATGTAACACTTCAGCTTCACCCGTCTCCGATACCAAAAACACTCCTGAGTTCTGTGTTCCCAGCCATTTCCGGTTAGCACCGTCAACGGCAATGGCAGTAACAGTTTCGGTTTCCAACAGCGGATGGTAAATACCGTCATTCAAATCAAGTCCCGGATGAGTGGCATAAAAGGTCTCCGAATTCCAAATACGCGACGGATTGCTATACACCGCCACACCTTGCGAACTGCCAATCCAAATAGCCCCTTCCCGATCTTCTGCAATGGAGAAAACATCATGCATCGGGGTAATAATATTGTCGGTACCATTACTAAAATAGGTCTGCACCAATAATCTTCTTTTCTGGTCGCCGGTTTTATTAATCACGTAGGCATCATGTCCTCCCGGAATGAGCATCCATTTGTCATCGTTTTCATTCACGATAATATCTGAAACATTGTATCTGTTGGCGATTTCGGGCAATTCAAACGACTCCCACTCGCCCGATGGCGTTAACTTATGCAGGTTATGTGCGCACTCGGCATTGTTAACCCACAGATTTCCTTCCGAGTCGAAACTCATACCGCCAACACGTGTAAACGGTTCGTTGGGTTGTTCCGGCAAAGCTGTTTCCAGTGGGCTGTTCAGGTTATAATACCGTTCCACCAGCTCATCGTTACGATATTCCAACAATCCACCTCCCCAGCTGGCTACAAAAAAATGATCCGGATCGCGGGGATCAACTTCAATAGCCAGAATGTTATGAAATCCTGTCAGTTCAGGATGTGTTTCTTCGGTAAAATACGTCCAGCCATCGTTGCCAAAACGCTGAAAGAGTGGCCTGACATAACCGACCGTACTACCCGGTGTCATCCAGACTTCCGAGTTAAAAGCACCTACAAAAAACATGTTATTATTAATCGGTCCCGGAGGCAAGGTTTGCTCAAAACTTTCACCATAATAGCGCACCAAAACTTCGTTGTTATCAGCAATCCAAATCGAGCCGTCGGCAGACACACCTGCACTTCTTGGGTCGATACTATCTTCTGTTCTGTTACCAAATTCGTAGGTATCAATCCGTCCAATTAGCGAATGATTACTGTCGATGATAAACACCACTTCGCGGCTGGCAATGATAAGATACCCACCACTGCTCTGCATATCAAAAGCATAATGAATGGGTGAATTGTAGGGCTCCCAGCTGTTGTTGTCAAGAATATACATTTCGTCCTGATACCACTCGCCGGCTGCATAATTGGCAATAATATTGCCAGCATGATAAACCAGCTGATTAAAGATACCATCAGGGTGCGGAATATCATCCACATGAATCCAGTTGGCAAAATTGGCCAGGTTCGGCTCATTTTTATCGGCCCGGTAAATTCCCTCGTTGGTAGCGGCAAAAATCGAACTGTAATCGGTTTCTATATCATTCACTTCCACCGACGATCCGCCATCGCCGATGTAATACGTATCTTTTACTTCCTGACGATCAAGATCGAGCACTACAATACCAAAACCACAGGCCAGATAGGCCTCATTTCCTGAGAAAGAAATATTGTTGATGACCTTATTTCCGGCAATAGTTTTTCGTTTTATGTCCGACAGGTTAACCACCTCGCCATCATCGAAAAGCAAATCGATATTACTGTTAGAATAAGCAATTACCAGCACATTGTTCGCTTCGCTGTAAGCAATGGTGCTTACCCCAAAATCGGACAACTCAATGGCATCGCCAAACTTATTTACGCTATTGTCTTCCAGGTCGTAATAAAACAGTCCGCCCTCGGTAACGCAGAAAACCTTATCGGACGAAACCGCAATTTTGCTGGCATTATTATACGAAAGATAATCTTGCCACGAACCCTGTTCGCGCTGGGCTTGCGAAACAAAAAACAACAGTAAAATAAGTATAGAAAGTATAAATCTTCTCATCATTTAATCCAGCTTTTTTAAATAGTCGACCAGTTTTTGTACGGCTCTTCCGCGGTGACTGATCTTGTTTTTATCTTCGAGGCCCATTTCGGCAAACGACTGATCGAAACCGTCGGGTTTAAAAATAGGATCGTAACCAAATCCCGAACCTCCACGTTTTTCCTTCAGAATTTCGCCGTTTACAATGCCTTCAAATTGTGTCTCTTCGCCGTCAATAACCAGCGAAATTACAGTTCTAAAACGTGCTTTCCGTTCATTTATTTTAGCCAGTTTTTCGAGCACCTTCTGCATGTTCGCCTCCGGATTTTTGTCTTCGCCGGCATAACGTGCCGAAAAAACTCCGGGCTCACCGTTCAGGGCTTCAATTTCCAGTCCGGTGTCGTCGGCAAAACAGTCTATTTTAAATTTATCATAAATATAAAAAGCTTTTTGGCTGGCATTTCCTTCCAATGTGGGCTGTTCCTCAGGAATTTCGTCGAAACATTCAATATCTTTTAAGCTAAGCAGGGAAAAATGATTGCCCAAAATAGCCTGCAATTCTTCCAGTTTGTGTTTGTTGTTTGTCGCAAAAACGAGCTTCATAATCGAATAATTTTAGGTAAAAATAAGAAAATGGCTCTACTTTGCAGGCACATTCGGGAATAGCTTCTCATTACCATTACACATTTCCACTTTTAGGTTATCAACATCAAACCGGGCTTGTGTTCTATTCCATAAATAAATATGAATTACATCTCCCGAAAGCAAATCAAAATCAACAGTTTTTATCACCGCAAAACGCGACCAGACTCCTGAACCATAAGTGAAATCACTAACCTTTCGGGTATAATAATCCAATTCCTCTTTCCCCCGCGATACGGAAATAACCATATTTACCTCAGCAAATTTTTCAGGGAATCGTAAATCACCCGATACCGTTATTTTTTGCAGATCTTTAATCGCCTCATCAACGATAATTTTCAATTCAGTCCCCCATTTTTGAGTTGGCATAAAGGTGTAATATCTATCTGCAGAAATAGAGTCGATTTTAATTCTATTTTTATCTGTTTTCCATAAGGACGTTGTTCCCTGCTCAAAATTCTCATCAAACTCTGAAACTGCATTATCGCCTTTTCCGGCCAGAATAAATCCAGAGTTTCCGGAAATCATCTCTTTTTCAACAGTCGGGAAGTAGGAGGTAAAAAGTGCTTTCACCTCTTTGCTAATGGCACCATTTACCCAGGAAAGCGCAAATTGCTGCGAGTGCGTTTCGGCCAGCAACTTACCAAAAGCGGCCACATTCATATTGTCATCCAAATAAAACTGATGATCGACATTGGGAACCTCAACCTGAGAATTTGAAGCATAACTCAAAAAGGTGGTTACATCGGTGTTTTTTACGGCTTCGAATTCTTGTATGATTTCGGGCAATAATCTGCTTTTACTTCTATGATAGTGCCACCTGTTAATTACGCTAAAGACAACAAAAAGCAGCATAAATCCAACAACCAGCAACAGTATCATTCTCCGGTGTTTTGAATACTCTTTCCAATGTATAAAAATCATCAGACTAGCCAAAACCAGCATTACCAAAATCGACACAACAAAAAACACGATTATAAGCCTATTACTGTAACTGAACTGAACGACATGCTCTCCTGCAGGAATGAGCGTGCCCATTAAAGCATAGTTTGCCTGAACTATTTTCTGCACTTTTCCGTCGATAGCCACTTTCCAACCCGAAAAGTAATTTTGTTGAAAAACCAGCAGTTGTTCACTTTGTGTTTTGGTGTGTACAACGATTTTGTTCGGAGAAAAGCTCTTTATTTCCAACTGGTCTGATTGATGATGTTGCAGCGTTTTCCCTTTGATATTTTGCAAGTCGGAAGATTCCAACAAAATGGTTTTCGGGCCAATATTAACCGTGTCGGCGTTTTCCCTTACATCGTCGGAAAAGAAAAAAAGTGGCTGCTTTTTCAACATTTCCAGTAGCTCCGGAAAATCATCACTCAATCTTGAGTAACCATCGGTTTTAAAAGAAACCAACCCATCGAAAGTGGGACGCTTGGGGAACACATTGTTATTTCTCCAGGTAAATTTACCTGATGCATTTTTGTCTGAATTTTCGCCAATCGGATGCAGTTCAGGAATAGGAAATCCTTTGGGTTCAGAATCTAAATACTCTTGAAATACAATAGGATCAATATTACTAACAACCGTGTAATGCAAATTCAGCTGTGCTGAAATAATTCCATCAAAGGCAAACAGGATTACAAATACCACAGGCAAATATTTCTGTTTGCTGCCGAGAACTAATACCAGAAAAAAGCATCCCAACAACAACAAATGAATGATGCCCTGCAAAATAAAAGCTTCATTAATTGTCGCCGTTTCTAAACGATCGGCCAATGATAAATTAAAATCAAAAAGACCAGCAGATTCGAGCTTGCCCGCCGATCGAGCAAGTACAAAAAGAATAAAGATTACCACCAGACCAACAATAGCCAATAGCTTCTTTTTATCCACCGATGTAAAATCATTGAGTTTACAATTAAGCCCCGCATAAGTTAGAAAACCAAATATGCTCAATGCTCTAAAAATCGATGGATATTTAAACATGTTCATGAAAGGGAAATAATCGTACAGAAATTCCCTTAAAAAGAACTGGTTGCCCAATGCGGTAAACAAAGCTAATACCGCAAACAGCAAAAAGACAACCCCTAGTTTTTGTTTTATTTTACCGCTTAGCGCATGAACCAATAATACAAATCCGAATAGTCCGAAATATGCGTTCGACATGGACGGATCGGTGTTGAAGTAAACCACATCGGTTGTTGTACTGAATGGAAATAAGAACGACCAAAATGAGCGCAAAGTGAACGGGTGCCTTAAAACGGCTTCGAGCGTTAATCCTGAATAACGACTTAAATAGGGTTGCGCCTGCGAATAAGCCAACAGCAATACGGAACTTCCAACAAGTACAATACCAGCCAAAATGAGATGAAAAACAAGCAGCCGCTTAACATTCTCTTTTCTCTTGATGGACAAAACCAAATAGTAGGTAAAGATACCCAGCAACAAATAGGAAAGTATTATTGTAATGCCCGGGTAGCTGGCAAAAACCATCAATAAAAATACGAGGCTCATGCGCACCAAACTTTTTGTTTCGGGCTGCCAGACAAACTGCACATAAGCGGCAACAACAAGGGGGAACAATGCATATCCGGCAATAAACCCAAGATGTTGTGCATTGCCCACCGTGAAACCGGAAAGCATGTAAGCAATTGCCAAGGAAAGCCCCAGCGATTCGTCTACCTTGAATCGTTGCAAAAAATACCTGAAGTTGATCCCGGCAAAAAATACATATGCTAAAAAAACATATTGAAGGGTAATATTCGAATAACCAAACATGTTCGCAACCAGCCAAAATTCGGGATTAAAAACAGAAACCAGATCGGCATAAAAGGGCACGCCATACAACATGTAAGGATTCCAAAACGGAAAAACATTATTTAAAACTGCTTCAGATAAAAAGTAACGTGCCGGTAAATAGGCATCCACAAAATCCCATTTCATCCCATTTTGAAGGAATGCAACCTGCCAAAAGGCTACAATACACACAGCAAATAATAGTATGCTTCCGTACTTTCTTATGAAATGGTCGATTTTCAAATTAGTTGAAAAATTAGATTAAAATATCCGGGCTATTGAATCATAAAAATGATCTACAAAATAAGAAAACCTTTAAAATTATTGCATAAAAAAACCGCTTGATCTTAATCAGCGGTTTTTCCTATCGTAATAAATTCTTTTAATCGCAGGTGCAGGTTTCCAGGCAATCAACAATCTGGCTTAAAATATTGTATCTCAGGTAATAATACGTATTCTTTCCTTCGCGCTTCGAGCACAAAACACCTTTGTCGCGCAAAATGCCCAAGTGATGCGATGTGGTTGACTGCTCAATTTTTAGCAGTTCGTGAATCTCGGTAACAGTTAATTTTTTTCCTCCCTCCAGATGCTTCAAAATCGCAATTCGCATCGGGTGCGCCATTGCTTTCAGCATACTGGCAGCAACCTCCAAACGTTCGACGTTTATCTCCTTGATATCTACCATGGTTATACCTTTAAAAATGCAAATATATAAATATTTGAGACTTGTTTACTGCTTTTTTGCGTGCGGATATCTAACATTTGTACAAAATCCGTAATTTTTAGAATTTTTAAATAAAATGTCTGTTTTTATTTAAAATTATTCTAAGTTCGTTCATCGAAAGAGAAGCGGAAAAAGGAATGACCACGATAAAGAAAATAAAGGCCCCCATTGAACAGGAACTGCATGATTTTGAGCCTTATTTTAAGAAATCGTTGCAGAGCGATATTCCTTTGCTGGCAACCGTTTTAAACTTCCTTTATCGCACCAAAGGCAAGCAACTTCGCCCCATGTTTGTGTTCTTATCGGCAAAATTGCACGGCGGAACCAATGAATCTTCGAAATTAGCGGCTTGTTCTGTTGAATTATTGCACACCGCCACGCTGGTACACGACGATGTTGTTGACGAGTCGTACGAGCGCCGCGGGTCGTTTTCGGTAAAGGCACTTTGGAAAAACAAACTGGCCGTTTTGGTGGGCGATTATATTCTGGCCCGCGGACTGCTATTGCAACTCGAAAGCAAAAAATACAATTTCCTGCATTTGATTTCGCGTGCGGTTCAGGATATGGCCGAAGGAGAAATCCTGCAGATGAAAAAGAGCCGCAAACTCGACATCGACGATGAAACCTATTTCGAGATCATCCGCAAAAAAACAGCTTCGTTAATTGCAACAAGCATGGCCATTGGCGCTGCATCGGCAGTTGACGACGAAGTGATCATTGAAAAAATGTACAGCATTGGGCAAGATGCCGGAATTGCTTTCCAGATAAAAGACGATATTTTCGATTACCAGTCGAAAGGTTTGCTGGGCAAACCAACGGGCAACGACATTAAGGAAAAGAAAATCACGCTGCCGTTACTGCACGTATTAAATGAAGCCGACCGTTCGGAACGGAAACGTATTCTGAGGCTGATAAAACGCAAGAATAACAGTTCAGCAGTTGTTGAAGAACTGATTCAGCTGGTAACCGAAAAAGGCGGCCTTGAGTACGCCGAGCAAAAAATGAATGAGTTTAAAGACCGGGCAATTGCCGGCCTACAGGAATTCCCGGATTGTGAAGCTCGCGAATCGCTTATCGAACTGATGAACTACATCGCTACCCGCAAAAAGTAACCATTGTGTTTCCGGATATTCAGTACCCGACTATCATCAAAGATTAAATACTGCCCTTTTATACCGGCCAATGTTCCGGTAATTTCAGGTAGTTTATCAAAACCAATACTTTTTATTTTCATAGGAAACTGCTCAACCGGGTAATTTATTTCCGTCACCTCATTTTCCGTATCCATGTACTTCTGTAATTCCAAAGGAAGCAGATTGGCAATACGTTCCTTTTCTGCGGCCAGATCAAAATCTGCCAAGACTTCGTTTTTCAACATCGACCGCCAGTTGGTTTTATCGGTAAAATGATCCTTCAAAAATACCTCGATAACACCGGCAATATGACGGTTTGGCGTTTTGGCAATTTTAATGGCATAACTGGCTCCCTGATCGATCCAGCGCGTTGGAATTTGATGACCGCGGGTAACACCAACTTTTAAAGCGCTCGACACGGCCAGGTATACAAAATGGTCGATCAAGTCGTGTTTTTTGGCCCATTCCATATCGCGTGCAATTCCCAAATGTGCTTTCGACAACTCGGGGCGAATGATTGATTCACTTGCTTCGGGAGCGGTTTGAAGACAGTTGTAGCAAAATCCCTGGCTAAACGATGTTTTCGTTTTCTTCCCGCACGACACACAATTAATCTGCCCGTCGAATTTCATCGAGATTTCTTTCCCGATCAGCGCATTCATATCAATTTTTTCGTCGCCAATGGGCAGCGTATATTTTACCGGCGCATTAAGCTCGGTAATCATTTTTCGTATGTTGCCTTCAAATTCCATGTTGAGTATTTTCTGACGTGAAAATAATACAGAAGTAGCAGGATACAAGGAAAGATTGGAAATTAATCATCAAAACCCGGACGTTTGAATTCCATTACGCCCGGAAATGTTTTTAGCATTTGCTTTTTTATCTGCGAAAGTTCGAGTAAAAACTGCAGGATTTCGTCTTCCATTTCACTAAAACCGGAGTAGAATACTGACAGTGCATCCATCGATCGTTTAACGGCAATAATGGCAATTTTTGCCGATCCCAGGTTGTCGGCGTATAAACCGTATTCATCGTGGGGGTCGTTTTGCCGCTGCTCCAACTCCAGATGAGCACGATGAACTTTAGCCCCGATAAAAGCACTGTACCACTGAATTACCTCGGCGGCGTCGCGGTATTTTATCATCGAAGCATCGTCGTCTATCATCACCAGCTTTTCAGCTTTCTCTGAAAAAAGCTCTTTGTGCTTATTCATCCATTTATGAATGTTGATTCCGTAATTCCGCGCTTGTACTTCCAATGGCGTCTCAATGTGCTCGGGCAATTCAATATCTTCAACATCACTAAGGTCGATCCCCTCTTTGTCGGCATCCTCTTCAATCATTTCCATGGTCACTTCCCATGCCAGGCGGATCTGATCCCAAAAGTTTTTGTTCTCCTCATCGGGATTTAGCGAATCCTCTTCAATTTTGTTTTCCTGTTCGTGCAAATAGGTCAAACATTTCTGCGTCATGGTACAACGTTCGCACCAACGATCGCAATAGTTGTATATCCCCGGAACGAGATCTTTTCTGTTCGCCAGATCGAGTAGGGTTCGTTTAAAGTGTTCTTTTTTCGATTTCATAGGTGCCACACAAGTAGTATTAGCACAGTAACAAGACTAATCGATAAAAAGTTGAACCGATTTTTGCCGCTGCTAAAGTTTTGTGTCGTTTGCCACGCCCAAAACGCCCAAATAAAGCAGTTTTGCGGCATCTTCCATAATCTCCGGAGTTAGCACATTTGTTTTATCGGCGGGCATGTGGTAGTGCACCGGATACACCGAGTTACGAGTCCACAAGCCAAATGTTTTTATGCCTACATTTTCAAAATTTGAAGCATCGGAGCGAGGTCGTCCGTAGTTTTTGCTAACTGCTGAAGCTCCCATCTCGCGGTGGATGTACTTATTATTGGCATCCTCGAAATGATTGAACAATGCCGAATGCGTTTTTCCTCCCGACATAAAAAACGAGGTGCCGTTTCCAACCATATCCAGGTTGATCATCATTTTGGTTTTCTCCACAGGGAAGAGCGGATTTTCGCAGTAATATTTCGAGCCGTACAAACCACACTCCTCGCCACCGATAAGAATAAAAAGTACCGAACGTTTAGGCTTTACTTCTGACGTTGCCAAAGCTTTTGCAGCCCCCAGAATATCGCTGATTCCGGATGCATTATCGAGTGCGCTGGAAAAGGTAACATCGCCCATTATACCCTGCCCATCGAGGTGACCGCCAATAATTATAACTTCATCTTTCAGTTTTGGATCGGAACCTTCGATCATTGCAACCACGTTGCAAGCCTGCGCATCGGGGAAATATTTTGTTTCGGCGCGGATAAACACTTTTTGTTCTGCCGGAAGCTCAAACGATGGCGTTTCCATGTTTTTCAACTGCTCGCGAATCTGCTGGTAATCTTTTCCGGCATCGGCCATAATTTGCGTCACCACTTTTGTATCCACATGCGCATAAACAAAACCTTCGAGATTTACCGTGTTCGGATTGGCCAGTTTGCTGGCATAGATCATTCCGGCAGCACCGTGTTTTACTGCATTTCTGAATTTATAGCGGTGATAAGCATAAGGCGTCCATTTTGCCAGTGTTTCATCGTTTTTGGTATAAGGTGTCCCACTTTCCAAAATGATAATTTTACCTTTTACATCTACGTTTTTATAGTCGTCGTAACCCAGTTCCGGAGCAGTAATTCCGTGGCCAACATAAACCAGTTCGGCCTGAACGGTGCCACTCGCCGAGTTGGAGCCGGGTAAATAATCTTCCGGAAAATCGAGGTATGTTTTTTCATCTCCGTTAAAATAAACCACCGAACCCAGTGAGTTCACCTCGGAATATTCGTTCGGGAAATACTGAAAGTAACTATCACCATTTGCTGGTTTTACACCAAACTCTTCAAACTTTGAAGCGCACCATTTGGCCACTTCCATATATTCCGGAGTGCCCGACAAACGCCCCTCATATTTATCAGAACTCAGTTCGGTTGCAAACTCCATTAACTCGTTGCTCGAAATAGAGTGAAAAGTTTTTAAACGCAAATCATTATCACTCTGCTGTGCAAATCCATTCAGTGTAAATGCCGCCAATAACAGCACGCAAAATAGTGTTACTCTCATTATTAAATTTTTGGGATCGTTAAAAGTATAATTTTTTACACCGATCGGCAGCTAAAAGCTAAAAAGATGATCATAAAATTGGAAAATTGGCGCAATACAACCTTCTGAAGTTATCTGTCGTAAAAAATAAACAGCTAAACTTTAAACAACTGCATCATGAAAATTCTAAGAGGAACTATTTTTGGCGGCATTGCCTTTTTCTTTCTGGGCTGGCTGTTTTGGGGAATTCTGCTCATGGATTTTTCGGCGAACAACTACAATCCTGATTTTTATTTGAAAGACAACGAAATGGTTTGGTGGGCACTCATTCTCTCCAACCTTACTTATTCCCTGCTTCAAACCCTGTTTTTAAAATGGGGAAAAGCAAAAAAATGGATCGACGGTTTAAAAATCGGCATTCTATTCGGTGGTTTGTACGCATTAACTACCGACCTGGCTATTTATTCCATGACCAATATATTGCTGAATGTGTGGGCCGTAATTGTTGATGCATTGGCTTATGCAGTGATAACGGGACTGATGGGAATTGTAATTGTTTTGACGTGGGGAAAGAGTGAATAAGTCAGGATAATAATTTTTGAGACGGTACAAGAGAAAGTATCTGGAGTCGCCAGAACGTCATTCTGAATTTATTTCAGAATCTATGCATTCCAATTCCACTGAGATCCTGAAACAAGTTCAGGATGACGAAATTCACTCTGTTGATAATCCGTCTTTTTTATTCCTCCTCATAAACCAATTCCACGTCGTCAACAATTAATACACTGCCGACAGCACCTGCAAAGTTTGCCCCATCGTAACTCGAGGATGCTACAAAAGAGATGTGTGTTGGCAATAGGTAAGTTGCTGAATCGCCCGACACGAAATTCCCGTCCTCAGGTTTCATATAGTCAGGATACGAATCATCAAGCGGGCCGTAAATTACAGGCATATCAGTTGTGATGAGCTCTGATTGTACTTCACTACTCCTAAACCAAGCCGTTCCCAAACGTTGTGTTTCTCCGCCCAAACGCACTTCCAGAAAGGCGTAAATATCGCAGCTGTCGTCGTAATCCAGCACATTACCATATCGGTCTTCATTCACTGCACCCGGAACATAAGAATAAGTAAAACGGATTTTCACGGGTCGGCCGGTAAACGGCGTTCCAAATATAACTGCAGCTTCGGGGTCGGTAGGGTCAAGTTTATCCGAATCAAAATAACCGGTAAACAGCGATCCTGCAGCAATCGGCGTTTTTAACGGCACTCCTGCCAATCCCAGGTCGTATGTTTCCATGCGCGCTGCCAGGTTATTATTTCCCAAATCGTAAGGTGCTGTTGCAATTTTCCCCAATATCTGCGTGCCCTGATTCCCGGTTCCCCAAATGGTGGACGCCGCATCGGCTCCGGGCTCGTAATAATCGGAGCTGGTTTTGTACCATGCATTTAAATCGCCGTTATCGAGCTGCGGAGTGGCCGACGCCACAAACGATTCAATGGCCCACGCGTGCTCGCTGCCATCTTCGGCAATTACATTTATGGTTGCCTCGTCACTCAGGTCGATGACATCGCCAACAGCTTTATCGGCAGTGGCAAACGACGAAAGTTCCATTTCCTGAATTACCAGCGACGAAAGCTCAACACCGCCGGGAATTTCGATGGTTACAGTTTGATTTTCGTTGTCGATTACGGCATTTCCGGCCTGGTTGCTTACCAGAAACTTTTTAATATTTCCGTAGGGCGACAACCCAAAATGATCTTCCTTAACGCAGGAAAACAGCACCAAAAGAATTACGGTTATGTATACTGACTTTTTCATTTGCGGGCCCCCTTCCTGTTTTTATCGGCACCGAAATAGTAGGCCAGCCCCAGATCGAGCGAAAGCAGGTTAATCCGAAAGTCGACATTCTGACGCACCTGTTTCGATTCAGGTCCATCGTTGGTGCTGCTTTTCGCAACATTGAGTTCGTAGCCTAAAACGTTGTTCAGCTGCACCTCGAAAGCAAAATTCTCCATGGCAAAAAAGGTAATACCCGGACTTAATCCCAGCCCAAAAGTGAACTCCTTTTTGTGTTTTTTATTAATCTCGTCGATATTCTTTACATCGCGGGTAAGCGAGCTGCTGCCACCCAACGTAAAACCAAATTCGGTGAAAAAACTGAGTCGCTCGTTTGCTGTTAACGGCACCGACGAACGAAAACCCGGACTAACAGCAAATCCGCGCGTTAGCGTGTTCGACTGCACCGTGTCGGGATCCTGAAAAACAGTGCCCCCAAAGCGATTCTGAAAATAATTTAAGTTAATGATCGCCATTCCGTAATCGCCGGTATAATAACCGCCTTTCAACAATAAATTGTAATCGAGCCGGTCGCCTTCCACAACCTTTTGAATCAGGTAATTGGTGTTGGTAAGGTTTTTATCGGTTATCGAAAAAGCCAAGCCCACATAAAAATTACCTTTTTGAAAGGGATGGAAATTATCGGTATAATAACTCGACAGCAGATCGTAAGGCGTGGTTTTCTGATTGGTCAATGAATCTTGCTGAGCGAATAAAAAAGCCGGCAAGATCAACAGAAATGCGAGTATCGGGATGCTTTTCATTTTCATGGATTAACAGTTTTGTCTATCAAATATACGGCATTGATTTCAAAATAGCTGTACCGATTTGGCGAATAATGCCCTTGCACGAAATGGTTTCACCATCGCTTCGGAGGTAATTTTAGGTCTTAATTTTTATCGGGATGTAATCCGTACCTCAGCCAGCAGCTAACAATTTGATCATTTCATTTCTACCGAATTGTCCTAACACCACGCGAACGAATTCGCGCGGTAGCGAGGAGTGGGGGAACAAATGATTTAATTCACTTCGGGCAAGGTAAAAGAACCATCAAGAACAGATTCACCCGGTCGGTAAATCCGAAATAGTATATTCCACCCGTCAGGAGCATCCAGCCTGTTTGGCACATCGCCACACGCTTCTTCCGATCCATAATAAACCGTAAAAGTATTGTCATCGTTTAACGTAACGTTAGAGCCATTTAACAGACAATTTTCCGATTTAATATAGCCGTCGGCACCGTAAACCGTAATCGACCAAAATCCATTGTTTTCAGGAATTGAATAGGTAGCAGTGTAACATTTATCCGTGTTGCTTTCTTTTGGTTTGTAGTTTAAGTAAGTCGCCGCTTCTTCGGGCAACAATCCCCAGGCTGCTGCTGCTGCAATATGCCTTGTTTTTTCATTTACTTCGCCACGTTTTCCTTGCATACCTTTCCAACTTGAATAGTTGGCACTTTCCGCATTATAGACATTTCGTAACGAATCCAGCGACTGCTTATCCCATGTAAATTCAGGAAATTCTTCATTTGTAACCGACTTGATAATAAATTGGTCTTGCAGGCCATTTACCATCTCAACTTCCCCGGCATCCTGCGAATTATACACCTGAACACGAACAATCACATACAAAAACCTGGTATTGCCCTTTACATTATACACACCCGGTTTATAAAATATGTCCTGAACGTAGTGGTCGTTATCGAGAATATAAACTGATGCATAACGAGTGTCGGGCATTTCAGGGAAGGTTATTTCAAGCCCTTCTTTCGAGTCGAAAACTCCACCCGAATACAATACATCCCTATTCATTCTGATTACGGTTTGTTTGTCTAAAGGAGTGGGTGTTCTGAAGTGAAAAAACTGGTTTGTACCCCCGGCATTCTTAATCATTTGGGTATACATATTGTCTGTTTCAGCTCTTATAAATGTTTCAGGAGTAACTTTTTTGGGAGCAGTACTGTCGGACTTATCGTTTTTCCCAGATTGGCCACATTAGAGTAATAAAACTGCGAATAGAGTGAGAAGGATTAAATAATTTTTTTTCATAATAGAAGGTGTTTTAAGATCTATTGGTAAGTTACAAAATTATATTCAATATTTCCGCTGAATTTTTGCCATCGGAAAGGAGTGATGAATCCGTACCTCAGCCAGCGGCTGACAGTTTGTTTATTTCAATTCTACCGAAGACACACCGTCCGTCGGCTGACGGATCGGCGCGAGCGGAGGGTGTTTTTGTTATTAGAGAATTGTCTGGATTGATCATGAGATCCAAATTGCATAGTGACGTTTAATCACCCATTTTCCATTTTTATTCTCCACATAGATTAAGCTTCCGGAGCCATCGTCCACTTCCCAATAACCAACAAAGTAAAACAGCGCATGTGTATAATTAGCGTCAAAAACCATTCTCGAGTAAAACGCTGATCCCAGGTAAGTAAATCCCATTTTCCTAAATTCAGGCGGCCTTTCCGCTTGCAATGTATATTCACACAAACTGTCGATTACTGAAAATTGAATCGACTTTGGTTTTAGTGTGTCGGCGCGTAATTTACCTAGCAGCCCATTATACGCTGAATCCTGAAGATGAGAGAATTCAGCGGTGTCGGGCAGTACTAATTTATCGTTTAAATGGACGATAAAAACAGTAGTATCAACTCTGCGTTCGAAATCTGCTTTTACCTTTTCAATGCTGTCGTTAAATGCCTTTCTTATTTCCGTACCTACAAATGGAGGAGGTGGCGGTGGATATTTTGGGCGCAACAACTCAGGAAGCGTTTGAGAAATTATCTCTGATTCATATTTCTCCTGGTTTCCACTCTTGTCGATTTTTGTACACAAGGTGAAAACCAGTGCTCCGAATACGCCAATTAATAAGATAAGTATTTGTTTCATTTTCTAATATTGCGGAATAGTGTATATCACTACACCTCGTGAGACTTCAACCAATAAATTCATTCAGTATTCACCCAGTGGCTATAAAACTCCATATCGCTAATCGATAGTTTGTAATCAACCTCCCTGTCCATAAATGCAATTTCAGTTTCTTCTTTTGTGTTCATTTTATACACCGATTCTGACTTGCGGATAAATTCTCCCTGAGAACCAAAATATAAGCTTTTCTCAACTGTTACAGGCTCTTCCGCGTGAAAGCTATTCATTTTCCAATTCACAAAATATAGTTGTCCTGACTTATCGAAATAGTATTCAGTGTTGATAAACCAATCACCGGAAAAGGAGTGACTTTCAACATTTACAAAGTATCCTAAATTGCTTTGTTCAATTACCGATACAACTTTTGTTAAGGCTAAAGAATCGACATCACTACTTTTGTTTGTCCATTCAGAAAATTGATAAACACTCCCCCAAGAATACTTGTACAGTTTATCGCAGCTATCAAACTGCGTGTCGATTATGGATTGCCATTTATCCAATTCTGCTTCAATTTTTACAAGAGCTGAATCCGGCTGGGCGAATCCAAGAGCAAAAATCAGAAGTCGAAATACATTAGTCAATATAATTCTTTTCATAGGATTTGTTGGTAATTCTGACTGACTCTAATTAGGCAAAATAGTTTATACATTAATTTTTTCTTCAAATTCTTTTATAAACAGAAAAAAATCCAGGCCATATACCACCTGGGCATTTTCATAAGTCTGATTCTTAAACAATTCCAGGTACTTTTCCTTTCCATACTTTTCAATAAGTTCTTCCACAAATAATCCGGCTAAAGGATATAATATTTCTTCAGGATAATCTCTTCCATTTTTCCAAATTTCCTTTATTTCAATTTTCTCATCATTTGTTCTAATCCAAGATTTCACCTTTTTTAATCTATTTTGATTTGATAGATCGAAACAAACAGCGGTACCTTCATTAATAAATCGGGTTTTGGAAGAAATGCCCGAGGTGTAATGCGATAACACATGCGTTAGCTCATGTCCTCTGCTTTGTTGAAAATAGGAGTGTATAATACAGCAAGAAGGTTCTGCAAACCCCAAATCTCTAAGTACTATTTGTTTTGCATCATCTCTCGAATTCCATACAAAAAAGTCGATCTTTTTAGGTAATGAACTTTCAAAAAACGTGTTAATCTCTTCGAAAGCATTTTCTCTTGACTCCATATATTGCTGAATTTCATAGTCGCTCATGTTTTGAAAATGAAAACGAATATTTTTCGATTCTTTAATCGTCCAGCTGTTGTAGCAGCTATCGTATCCAAAAATCCCAACTCTTCGGGCAGAGAAATTCGTAGCATTTTTGGTAGCATTTACATTTATACACGACTTTAAGGCCGACTCCGATTTTTCAAAGTCGGAAAGCATATAATAACAAGTACCCAAATAGCCCAGTCCCCAGGCTTTTATCCACGAGTTATCGTTATCATTATCAACAGCAAATTGCAGGTGTGGTATTGCTTCGTTATAGTTACCTATGTCTGCCAGCGCCCGCCCCAAAATAAGCTTGTATTCAACTTTGTCGGGCTCAGTTTTTAAATATTCGTTTACCTTATTAATTACCTGGTCATATTTCCCGGCCCCGTAAAGGTTACCCAATTCCTGTACTTGCGGACTTTGTGCATTTACAATAAAGCCGATGATAATGAAGATGAAGGTGAGTTTGGTTTTCATTTTATTGCCGTTTATACTAACAAAGAAAACACATTAATATGTTAAGCCGACTTAAGAAGCTATAAGTTATGTTAAGATGTTTAGGGCAAATACATTATACCCCAATCCGTGAGCAATATCTTTATAATTAGTTTTTGATTCGACTTTGAGCTCTTAAACGAAAAACATCATTCACCATAAAAGTTACAAGTGCCAGTATAATAATATGAATAACGGTGAAATTCAGTACTCCGTTCTCTACGATATAAAGAATGCAAATTGCAACTATAAAAGCCCCAATCGACAGGCCGATAAAAACCAGGAATCTGGATCTGAGGTTTTTCATTTTTACTTGTGTCCATCCGCTTTGCACCAGATAAAAGCAAAAAACAATCAACAACACATACGCGAACAAAGATTCAAGATCAGAGTACGTCCAGGAATCTTTAGTAAAAAGTGTCATTATTGCGGCTGCAACAATTACAGCCACCGAAAATAGCTTAAGGTAGCCTAAGGTTTGATTAATTAATTTAGTACTCATATGCATTCACTTTTAGGGTTAAAATAATAATTAGATAGGTTATATTTTCTTCATTTTCATTTCGATAGCTCGTCTCAACTCTGCCTCCTTTTGAGTTCCGATTAACAATTTTTTCCCATTCGAAAGCTCTATTGCCAACCCTTTATTTCCTCTCACATTATACACCACACCATATTTTGTCCAAATTCGAATTCCCCAACCGCCAACAAATCCATAATTCACAACTTCTGCTTTCTTAATTTTATCCCATTTAATTTTCTTTTTCACAAATGGAAAGAAGCTCATTCGAATTTCATTGTCGTTAATCGTGGTTTTCAATTTTATCAGTAAAAAAAGCCCGATTAATGCGAACATCAGTATTGAAAAAACAATAAGGCCAGTGTCGGACATAGGATTATTGCCAAATTCGTCTCCAAGTATTAATTGCTTGTAAATTCCGTAGATTGGAATAATTGCTATCAATATTATTATCAACCACACAAACCACCATTGGGTAAATTTCTGTTCTTCCTTGAAGTTAATTCTCATTTTTTCGGGTACGTATTCAACGGGTTGATTCTTTTTTGTTTAAAGTTACTATTCCTGTTTAACAAAAACAATTCGGATTTTACAAAGTGAACAGACTGAAAACGTAGCACCATTCGAAAGGATTCGCACGGTAGCACGTTAACAATCGCCGCAAACGGCAACTTATCATTTTCCGGTTAAACTTCTTATCTCTATTTTTACCCTTTGCAATAATCAGCGAATAACTTTAATATGCTTAAAACTATATCCCACATTTTATCCTTTATTCTATTAATGGGCACATTTATGTGTTCTTGTAGTCAAAATGCGAAGCAGGTAGCCCGGTCGCCTTTCCTGGTAGACACCGCAATGTTTGATACAAGCGACAGTACACACCTTGGATGTACCTCTGCCGAAGGAACACAATCCTTCAGGGTATTTACCCCCGATTCGAACGACAACCGGTTTAATAACGGCGTGGTGATGATTGGTTTTAAAGGAAAACTTTATTGCCAGTGGCAAAGCTCCCGAACCGATGAAGATGCACCCGACACCCATGTTGTATACAGTATCGGATTAAACGATAGTACATGGACTTCCCCCCGGCAACTTTCCCCGACATTCATCAATGGTTTCTGTACTTCGGGAGGATGGTGGGCCACGGCAGATACCCTGGTTGCCTATATCAATGTCTGGAGGTTGAACCAGTCGGTGTATACGGCCTACACCACCAGTGCCGATGGAACGCATTGGTCAATCCTTCGTCCCGTGCTGATGGCCAATGGCGATACCTTAAACGGAATTTTTGAACAAGACCCTCACCCCCTTCCGGATGGACGAATAATCAATGCCGCTCACTTTACTCCGGGCATACGGGTAAACCCAATTTATACCGACGATGCCATGGGTATCCGCGGCTGGAGGAAAGCCAACTACACGCTCCTGCCTTCCACAGGCGAGAAATCAAGAGAAATGGAACCGAGTTGGTTTCTTCGCGGCAGCGATAGCCTGGTGATGACCTTCCGCGATCAGCAGAGTAGCTTCCGTCGGCTGGCTTCGGTGAGTACCGACCGTGGTGAAAGCTGGACCACGCCGGAACTCACCTCTATGCCCGACTCGCGTTCGAAACAAAGTGCAGGTAACCTGCCCAATGGAACCGCCTTTATGGTAGGCAACCCTGTAAACTACAAACTACGGGTACCGCTGGTTGTAACACTTGGTGCTACCGGAGCGAACTTCAATACGGCTTACCTGCTACGATCGGGAGGTGAGGATCTCCAGCCCTTGCGCTATCCGGGAAAAGCCAAACGACCCGGCTATCATTATCCTAAAAGTATGATTTGGCAGGGCGCTTTGTATGTAGCGTATGCCACCAATAAAGAAGATGTGGAGTATACCAGGGTTCCGTTGGAAAGCCTGAAGGTAAAGAATTAAGGATTCGCGCGGCAGCGAGGGTGCCAAGGTTTCGGGAGGCGCGAGCAGGAATTCACTAACCCCAGGCTAAAGCCCTGCTGTTGCCGGAAATTCACTACCCTCGCCCGATAGTTATCGAGATAAGCCTGTAGCTATAAGAATCAGATTTAGGAGATTCTGAAACAAGTTCAGAATGACGTAAAAAAGGGCATCCGTTTTGGATGCCCTTTTATTTGAACCAAGGGATCCGATCCGTATTTAAGTCAACTTAAACGGATCGGATCCTTTTAGCATTGTTGTATCCTATTATCACGCGAAAGGATTCGCGCGATAGCGGGGAATTTTCGCTACTGTTTTCCTTCGCTTAATTGTTTCATCAGTTCAGAGAAATCCAGAGTTGCTGCTTTTTGTACCGGTGGATATTCGGCCAGCGACTGAATATGTTCTCCCAGAATCTCCTGAACCGGCTCATTAAGAAACTGCTTCCGTTGCACAATATCCGATCGGTCGGTAAGGTTATCGAAACTTTCATAAGGATCGAAGTGCAGATTGTAAATAATCGGGAATTTCTGTTTCACGTAAGGAGCATAATAATTTTCACTGGTCTGGAAATGTAACTTCCACTGATTTACACGAATTGCCCGAATATCGGACTCGTGGTAATAAATAAAATTATTCCGGTTACTTTCATCCGATTTACCCAACCAGTAATCCAGGTTATTCACCCCATCAATATACTGATGGCGCTCTTTTTCCATTTTTTCCGCAACATCAGGCTCGCCGGCTGCAGCAGCCAGGGTAGTAAATATATCCATGTGCGATTGAATACCTCTTAACACTTTGCCTTCAGGAATATGGTTTTTCCACATCACCATCATCGGAACTCTCACTCCGCCTTCGTAGGTTGTCATTTTTTCGCCTCTGAACGGTGTAGTTCCCCCGTGTACGCGTGCGCTGTGCTCAGGACCATTATCGGTAGAATAAACAACAATTGTATTTTCCAATACGCCCATTTTCTCCAGCTCGTCGAGCAGTTCTCCAATCATCATATCGTGTTCCATCATACCACTTCCATAAAAATCGTGCTCGGTAGTGTATGGTAAAGCCAGGTAACGATGCTCGGGTTTCAGGTGGGTGAACATGTGCATTCTACTTGGATTGAACCAGCAAAAGAACGGTTTTCCATCGTCTTTGGCTCTTTTCATAAAGTCGAGTGAAGCTGCCATAAACTCCTCATCAACGGTTTCCATTCTTTCTTTCGACAGTTGACCAGTATCTTCAATTTTTTGTTTTCCAACACGTCCGAATCGTGGATCAACAGTAGGATCATCCTCGTCGGTTGCCCAGGTATGTAACACTCCGCGGGTTCCATACTTTTTAAAGAATTCAGGATCTTGCGGATAATCTTTTTGCTGGAACTCTTCCTGCGTATTCAGGTGATAAAGATTTCCAAAAAACTCGTCGAATCCGTGAACAGTAGGAAGATGCGAGTTTCTGTCGCCAAGGTGGTTTTTACCAAATTGTCCGGTGGCATAACCCTGTTCCTTCAATACTTCTGCCAGTGTAGGCGATTCTTTTTTCAATCCTAACTCACCACCGGGGCGGCCAACGGTTGTCATTCCACTACGAATGGGGTACTGCCCGGTAATCAGTGCAGCACGACCAGCAGTACAGGATGGTTGCGCATAATGTTCGGTAAACATGATTCCATGTTTGGCTATCCGATCGATATTTGGAGTTGTGTACCCCATAACGCCGTTTCCATAAGCACTTACATTGCTCCAGCCCACATCATCGGGGAAAATGATTAAGATATTAGGCTTCTCCTGCGCAAATGTTACAAACGGTAAGAAGAGCAGTAGCAATAAACTCTTCTTTAAAATTCTAAAGTTGTGTTTCATAATTGTTAATGTTTATGCACTTAATCTGTGTGTTATTAAATGAATTTTTACAATACTTGATATTAAGGTTGTATAAGTTATGAAAGTTGACTCAGATTTACCTAATAAAACCGGTAAAAAAGTCCTTCTTGTTTACATAACATATGCTAATATAAAAAGGTTGAGGGTGTTAACATAAATAATAAAAGGGCACCCGCTTTGGATGCCCTTTGCTATTTTATTCCGAATAAAATTCGTTATTGCCGTGTATCCGATTTCAAAATCGCATCAATAGCTTTGTTGATATCAAGCGACGCAGACTCCTGCCGCGGAGGGAAATCTTTGAAACTTGACAGGTGCTCATTCAAATAGCCAATAGCCGGTTGGAAAACCCACGATTTATGCATGATGAGTTCGAAACCGTATACACCATCATATTTTTCGTAAGGGTCTTTCCTGAGGTTAAACAACTGCGGCATAGTATGTACTACCATATCTTCGTAGTAACGTTCCTTGGTGGCAAAGTGCATTTTCCACGGGCCAACACGCATGGCAGTTAAACCACTTTCGTAGTAGTAAAAGAAATAGTTACGGGCCGACTCATCGGTTTTTCCTTCCCAGTAATCGAGGTTGTTAAATCCGTCGATATACACTTTGTAGGTCATGTCGCCAATTGTTTTTCCGGCTTTCAGTTCATCCTTAATTTCAGGCTCGCCAACGGCAGCCATAATGGTAGGCACCACATCTTCGTGAGCCGAAATACCGTTACGGATAAGTCCGGCAGGAATTTCATCGGGCCAGCGCACCATAAACGGCGCACGCACACCACCTTCGTATGTGGTCATTTTCTCTCCACGGAATTGTGTTACACCGGCATCGGGCCAGGTACTTTGTTCCGGTCCGTTATCGGTGGTATAAATTACGATTGTATTGTCGGCAATTCCCAGCTCATCGAGGTAATCCAGAATTTCACCAACATGTCCGTCGTGTTCCATTAACCCCGAACCAAACAAGTCCATATCAGTACTTATCGGCGTTGCCAGGTTACGCGATTCCTCTTTCAGGTGCGTGTAAACGTGCATGCGGCTTGTTGCATGCCAGATAAAGAATGGCTTGCCGGCATCGTGTGCGCGCTTCATAAAATCTTCGGTTTTGGCAACCAGTTCTTCGTCGAAAGTTTCCATACGTTTGCTGGTGAGTTTACCAATATCGGTTACTTTTTGTTTTCCAATTACCCCAAAACGCGGATCTACCGTATCGTCATAAGTATCGGTAGCATACGATTCGATAATGCCACGCGGACCATATTTTTCATAGAATTCTTTGCTTTTCGGGTAATCAGCCTGCTCTTCTTCTTCCGAAACATTCAGGTGATAAAGGTTTCCAAAAAACTCATCGAACCCATGCACGGTTGGCAGATGCTCGTTACGGTCGCCCAGGTGGTTTTTACCAAACTGTGCGGTCATATACCCGTATGGTTTCAGTAATTCAGCCAGTGTTGGATCTTCCTTTTTAATTCCAAGTGGATTACCGGGTTGGCCAACGGTAGTTAATCCTGTACGAATCGGTTTTTGTCCGGTAATAAAAGCAGCACGCCCTGCAGTACAACTGGGCTGCGAATAGTGGTCGGTAAAAAGTACGCCTTCTTTTGCAATCCTGTCGATGTTTGGTGTCGGGTACTGCATTCCCAAACTGTAACAGCTAAGCGAGTTTGGAGCAACATCATCTACCATTATAACAAGGATGTTGGGTTTATCCTGCGCAAAAGTTACAAATGGTAAGAAGAGTAGTAGTAATAAACTCTTCTTTAAAATACTAACATTGTGTTTCATAGTTATTAATGTTTATGCACTTAATGTGTGTGTTATTAAATGAATTTTTACAATACTTGATATTATGGTTGTATAAGTTAAGAAGTTCATCTCAGAAACGCATAATAAATCCGGCAAAAAAGCCACCTGTTTTAATTAACATATGCTAATGTAAAAAGGTTGAGGGTATTAATACCGATTATTAAAAACATTGAGCCATTGGTTCGCACACTCCCAATGACTTTGTTTTTATATATCGGCATTTAACCAATTTGAAAATAATAAAAAATAGCTTAATCATTTTCATAATTGGTATAACATAAAACAAAAGGGCACCCGCTTTGGATGCCCTTTTATTTTGAAGGTCTACTGAAAATCAATAGCAGAATCTGGGTTGTAGTTTATGGACTCACCCTGATTGTGCCTTCGACACAATCGTGGGGCTGTCCAAAAAGATATTCTTTTAATAGAATAACTTATAATCTGTAAGTAACCACTTAATTTCTCACCCCTAAATCCCCTACAGGGGACTTTAAGCCTTCCGACAGCTGGCGGAGAGGTTTGGAGGGGTAAAATTAAAGTGTGTTATAAACTGAAAGTTTCATCTTTATTTGTTGCACTTTTGGGACAGCCCCAGTGAGGGAGAGTTTCTGTTGAAGGTTCCAAAGAATCATGAATGTTTTTAATACTTTCACGACTTACAATCTAACCACCAACCTCCGCCTCTATACCATATTTTTCGAATATGGCGATTGCCCTGCTCTGTTCCTCTTCGGTGGGCTCTTCCATATTGAACTCGTTGTATTTTGACCCCAATTTATTGTACTTATTGGCCGCAATATTATGGTACGGCAATAAGTTTACCACCGGCTTTTTGCCCGGTAAAGCAGCTATAAATTCCGCCATTTCGGTAACTGTGTTATGGTCGGCATTTACATTGCGGATAAACGGCACACGAATATTGATGTTTGCGCCGCTTTCGGCCAGCAACTGCAGGTTTTTCAGAATAAGTTTGTTGCTTACGCCTGTCCACTTTTTGTGTTTTGCCTCATCCATCAGCTTCAGGTCAAACAGGAAAAGCTCGGTTTTTTTAGCCACTTTCAGCAAGGTTTCAGTGTCGGCAAATCCGCAGGTATCAACGGTTCGGTGCAGTTTACTTTCGCCACAGGCATCCAGCATTTTCATCAGAAAATCGGGATTCATCAAGGGCTCACCACCCGAAAAGGTAACACCGCCATTCGATTGCTCGATGTGTACGCGCTCGCGTTCGATGATCTGCATCAGCTCGTCAATCTCGTAGGTACGCCCCGACATTTCGATGGCTTTCGTTGGGCATACATCAGCACAAATACCACAAAGGGTACAGGCCTGGTAGTCGGTAACAATTCCTTTCGGCGTAAGTGTAAGCGCATCTTCCGGGCACATCTTCACACACTCCTGCGCCCCGATACATTTCGATTCGGTATACAGCTTTTGTACACCCGGCGACTGGCTTTCGGGGTTGTGACACCATTTACAGCTCAACGGGCATCCCTTCATAAACAGGGTGATTCGAATACCCGGGCCATCGTTAATGGCGTAACGTTTTATATCGAATATTAATGATTGATTCATTTTAATGTTTACCAAATGTGAAAAGTAACTTCACGTTGTAATCCTGACCCCTCCCAACCTCCCCAAAGGGGAGGAGAAGTCCCCCTTCGGGGGATTTAGGGGGTCTATATAACTCTTATAGTCTTCAATTTTAAAGCACCTCGTTCTGTGTACGGTCAATAACTTCCTGTTGCAGATCGGCATTCATGTCGTTAAAATAATCGCTGTATCCGGCCATACGCACCAGCAGGTCTTTGTAATCTTCGGGACAAGCCTGTGCCGCCAAAAGCGTTGCCGTATCAACAATATTAAACTGAATGTGGTGACCACCCAACGAGAAATAACTGCGGATAAGGTGACCCAGTTTCTCCACGTCCTTGTCGCGTTTCAACAAACTTGGTACAAAACGCAGGTTTAACAAGGTACCGCCTGATTTCGACTGATCGAGTTTACCCAGCGAACGGATCACGTTTGTTGGCCCGTGTGTATCGCAACCGTGCGACGGCGATGTACCGTCGGAAATCGATTTGCCGGAAAAACGTCCGTTTGGTGTGGCTCCCAGCACCAGCCCAAAATAAACGTGGCAGGTGGTCGATAGCATATTTAAATGATATACTTCTCCTTTGGTATTTGGTTTTCCTTCAATGGCAGCCAGCAGGTCGTTGTACACCTGTACGGCAATCGTGTCGGCATATTCGTCGTCGTTACCAAAGAACGGTGTACGATTAAGAATGCGTTGACGCAATACTTCTTCGCCCTCGAAGTTTTTGGCTACTGCATCCAGAATGGTATCCATAGAGAAAGTCTTGTCTTCGAAAACATGCTTTTTCAATACCGAAAGACTGTCGGTTACCGTAGCCAAACCGGTACACTGAATGTAGTTGGTGTTGTAGCGCGGGCCACCGTTGTAGTAGTCTTTTCCCTTCGAGATACAGTCTTCAATTACCACTGAAAGAAATGGCGCCGGTGCATATTTGGCAAACATCTGGTCGATGTAGTTGCTTACGCGTATTTTTTGGTCTACCACAAAATTCAGCTGCTTCAGGAATGCCTCGTACAACTCGTCGTAGCTTTTAAAATTGCGCGGGTCACCGGTTTCAATACCTGCAACTTTTCCGGTTACCGGATCGATACCGTTATTCAGCGTGATCTCTATAACTTTCGGAACGTTCAGATAACCGGTCAACAGGTACGCTTCTTTACCAAAAGCTCCTACCTCGATACAACCGCTGCAGCCACCTTCGCGGGCATCTTGCAAGGTTTTTCCCTGGTTCACCATTTCCTGGATGTACATATCAGGATTGAAAACCGATGGGTAACCGTGTCCCTGACGGATCAGTTTTCCGGCAGCCTGCAAAAACTCGTCGGGTGTAACTTTGGCAATGTGCACCGAGTTACCGGGTTGCAAAATGTGCAGCTCTTCGATAACTTCCAGCATCATATACGAAACCTCGCTAACACCACTGGTTCCGTCGGGTTTTACACCGCCGATATTGATGTTGGTAAAATCGTTGAAAGTACCACTTTCGCGCGCTGTAATACCTACTTTTGGTGGCGCAGGGTGGTTATTTACTTTTATCCAGAAACAGCTGATCAGTTCCTTGGCCTCATCGCGGGTCAGCGTTCCTTCGGCCAGTTCTTTTTCGAAGAACGGTGTAAGGTGCTGATCGAAATGGCCCGGATTCATCGCATCCCAACCGTTTAATTCGGTAACGGTTCCCAGGTGCACAAACCAGTACATCTGAATGGCTTCCCACACGTTTCGAGGCGCGTTGGCAGGTACCCAGCGACACACTTCTGCAATTCGCTTCAGCTCAGCAACTCGTTTCGGATCGCTTTCGGTTTTTGCCATTTCCTCAGCCAGATCAGCGTGGCGCTCTGCAAAAACAATGGCAGCATCGCACGACACGTCCATGGCTTTTAATTCTTCCAGCTTTTCGGTGGCTTCAACATCGTTCATAAAATCGAGACGGTTGATGTGATCGTTGATCTCTTTTTTATAATCGAGCATCCCTTTTTTGTAGATCGTTCCGTCGAGCGCGGTATGACCGGGAGCACGCTGCTCCATAAACTCGGTAAATACACCGGCTTCGTAGGCACGTTTCCATTCGTTTGGCACGTGACTAAAAATACGCTCGCGCATAGTGCGGCCTTCCCAGTATGGAATTACCTCTTTTTCGTAGGTATCAATATCTTCCTGCGAAATGGTGTACTGTTGCTGATCGCGCGTGTTCAACACATGAAAATCCTCAACGCTGTGGCAGGTTAATTCCGGGAAAGTTGGAACCGACTTCGGAACCGGGCCACGTTCGGCAACAATCAATTCATCGTCGCCTATATAAATGGTTTTTTGTTTACAAATTTCCAGGAAATTCAGGGCACGCATCATCGGCTCCGAGTACTTCCCGTAGTTTTCTTTATAAAACTTAGTGGTGATCATGGCGCGCTCAATCGACAGCGACTCCTGTGTTTCAACACTTAGTTTGCGCAAACGCTGAACGCGTTCGTTCATGCCGGGACCAATAGCATTAGGATGCGGCGTGTAAAAATTACCTTCAGCGCCAGCCGGGCGCTCGGGTGTCTTTATGGTTAGTTCATCTGCTAAAGACATGACTTCAAAAAAATTAAATTAAACAATAAGTAAAGAAACAGGGTTAACCTAAGCGATAGATTCTAAGCATACAAGATCCAGCACTCGAACAAGCACCGGTAGCTTACCAGTAGATTTGATATTTTCAATTTCGATGTCAACTTGACAAATTTAATTTAATGCCGTAAATTTAGTCAAAAGTTAATTACGATGTTACGATAATACACAATAGAGCAAATAATTTCAACAAATTGTCAACTACTTCAGAACATAATTAAAAATAACTATATCATGTCTATAAAAAAAGCAGCCAACACACTTGGAAAAGAGAACATTGAGACCTACATTAAAACAGCGCTAATTTTCGCAATAGTAGTAATTTGCTTCTTGATTTTTAAGCCTTTTTTGGTACCTGTAATCTGGGGAATAATCATTGCAATAGCATTTCACCCCTTACATGTTCGGTTTACCAAATTGCTGAAAGGTAAATCCGGATTGTCGGCCACAATCATTACGCTTGTTCTTTTGGCCCTATTACTCATCCCCACCGGAACATTTGTCAGCTCCTTGTTCGAGAATGTAAAAGACCTCTCGACGCAGCTAAAAAGTGGAGAACTCATAGTTAACGAGCCACCTGAAAAAGTTGCCGGCTGGCCGTTGGTTGGAAAATCGATCTACAACTCGTGGCATCAGTTTGCAGTAGATGTTTCTGCCGCAGCCACTCAATTCAAACCACAAATAGAGGCTTTAGGACAAAAGGTGCTTAACTTCTTTAAAAGTTTTATGGGAACCACACTGGTTTTTATGCTGTCCATTATTATTTCAGGCATGTTTTTGGCCAATGCAAAGTCGGGCTATCCTTTTGTTTATAAACTTTTTAACCATTTGGTTGGCGAAGAAAAAGGTACTGAATTTGTAGACAATTCCAGAAAAACCGTAAGCAGCGTTGTAACCGGCATTTTAGGAACAGCGGTTATTCAAACAGCAATTATTTCTGCCGCACTTTTTGTATTTAAAATACCACTTGCCGCCCTGTTAACGTTGGTTACATTTTTCTTTGCAGTAGCACAAATACCGGTCTTTCTGATTATCATACCACTCATTATTTATATGTTTTCGGCCGTTGGCGGAGCTCCCGCAGTACTGTTTACCATTTGGGGAATTGTGGGTGCCTTAAGCGACAATGTTCTAAAACCAATGTTGCTGGGCCGCGGACTTAATATCCCCATGCTCGTTATTCTTATCGGAGCAATTGGCGGAATGTTGCTTATGGGAATGATCGGCCTGTTTATTGGCGCAGTAGTTATGGCTTTGGGTTATCAAATTCTTCAGCTGTGGCTTGATGACGTTAAAGAACAATTAGAAACTACAGATGTTAAAAATGCAGAAGATTAACCGCAAAACACATTTTGATTATAAATACATATTTTAAGCATGTTACTATGAATAGAAAGTACCCCATTTTTGCTCTTCTCCTCTTAGCTTCGGCCCTTCTTTTTTCGTGTCATCCGGATTACGATGCCACCGTTGAGGAATTGGACGTTGCCATTACGCAATACGACGAAGAGCAGGATTTCTCTCAACTCCAGACTTTTTACCTTGAAGATTCCATCGTTTATATCAACGATGAAGAAGCCGGATCGTCGGTAAATGTCAACCACTCGCAAAACGATCTGATTATTTCTCTGGTAAGGCAAAATTTTCTTGATATGGGCTGGACAGAAGTTACCGGCCCCACCGACGGACAAATAGACGCCGATGTTTCGATAATGCTTTCGGTTTTAGAAACCGATGTAAACAACTATTATTACTATTGGTGGGATTGGTGGTACTGGTACCCCTGGGATTGGTGGTTCCCGTGGTACGACGATCCATGGTATCCGGGTTACCCCGTTTGGCCGATTTTCCCAACATACCCGGCGCAGGGTTACACTGTTGGAACTCTGTTTATCGATATGTTGAATATGAACGAGGTTGAGATACCTTCAGATGACGACAGTTCGTTTAAACTGCCCATGCCGTGGCAGGGAGCTGCAATGGGCATACTGGCCGGATCCGATACATTTCTTCAGCAACGCCTGACAAACGAAATTAACCAGGTATTTGAACAAAGCCCTTACTTACTAAAATAAACCCAGCAATTATGAAGAAATACATCATTATATCACTTATACTTCTGGCTACCACCACATTAAAAGCACAGGAAGGAACGAGTATTTTTATTAATTATCTGCCTTCGATGCCGATGGGAGGAACAGCCGACTTTAGCGATAATATTAGCCCGCGTGGAATTGATTTTGAAGTAGAACGATTTTTAAGCGAAGACCTGTCGGTGGGTTTTAACATTGCATGGAACTTATTTCGCGAGAAAATTCCGGAAGAAACATTTTACCATAACGACCTGACGATTACCGCTGTTCAGTTTCACTACACCAATATTTTTCCGGTGCATGTAAATGTGAAGAAATACTTTTCGGGACAAAGCGATTACATTCCTTATGCTGGTTTTGGTCTGGGAACTTCGTACAACGAAACCCGAAACGATGTTGGCATATTTACCTTAACCGAAGACAAGTGGCTGTTTAATCTCGCTCCTGAAATCGGGATGCTTTACGATATGAACTACAAAGCCTGGCTTTCTGTGAAATTAAAATACAACTACGGATTTAAAGCGGGCGACTTCCCAAGTCAGTCGTACCTGAGCTTAGGTCTCGGAATTGGCTTAAAATAGACATACAACAGTTTGAAGATATACGAAAGGTTCGGTTTTTTGCCGGACCTTTTTTGTTGAAACAGGTTCTTGAAATTTCACCCCACCTGGCCTCCCCAAAGGGGAGGAAATATCCCCCTTCGGGGGATTATAGGGGGTCAAGAACCAATTTACTTGATTAAAACGAGTTCCCTCAATTATAGATGATCTTAGTAGCTACTGGTATCGTTACTCTCCCAAATTGTGGGCGATTCGGCGGGGGGTAATCCCTCATCGGGGTTTTCAATTACACTCTCCGGTTTATTTTCATGGAAATAGATCCAGACTGTAACTTCATCTTTCGCCTTATTAATCTTTTCCAGCTCAACCCGCAGCACATCAATACCTGTATTTTGCCTGATCTCTTCCAACAAACTCTGGTTATCGTTCAGTATCGAAAAATCGGATGGAGTAAAAACCAAAGCACGTTTTAGCGCATAAGCCCTGGGTTTGTAATATTCCATTATCAGCGCCGAAACGTTTATTAGCAGATTCGCGAGTATGAGCCCAAACAGGGTTTGAATATTAAATTCGAGTAAAGCATTTATGATGGAAACACCAATAACCAGAAACAGGTAAGTCATTTCTTTCAGGTCGATTGACGGTGAGCGGTAGCGAATGATGCCAAATATGGCGAACAAGCCAAGGGCAAATCCCATGTCTAAACTTACCCGGTCGAGGATGGATGCGATCAGGAAGATCATCATTCCCATCAGGAAAAAAGTAAACAGGTATTTTATGCGGCTGTTTTTAGGGTAGTACACCACCCTGATCAGAAAGAAAATAGAAACAATATTTATGGCCAGCCGGACAAGAAACTCGGTCCAGGGTGCACTGCTAATACTTATGGCTTGTAAATCAGTCATTATTATTGGTTTAAAAATCAAGGTCTCTGCATTCTCCCTGTAATTTACGGATTAAAATCTCAGGTTCTTCTGCCATTCTGAAAAAATCGTCCACAAATTTCAACACCTGATTTTTATTCTTTTTATCGAGGTACTCAAATGTTTCGATGGTGCGAATGATCTCCTCTTTTTTGCTGTTGAACAAGTTAATGGCTTGCAGGTAATTTTCTTCGTCTTGCTGGCAGTAACCAAGGTATTCGCGATCGGTAACTTTCTCCACACTGCTCCATGTTTGGGGCATTGAGTAACTGGTATTCACAAAACCTGCATGATCGAAATCGTAAGGAACCGGAACAGGATACGGCTTTTGCAGCTCCGCCAACTTTATGTATTTCATGTTATGGCCACTGGTAAAACGCCAGTCGGTGTTGCCCAAAAAATACTCGAAAAGGGCCACAAATGTACTTTCACGGGGCAACAGGTTTTTTCCCTGCATAATTTCCTGCCGCACTTCAACTCCTTTCAGTCGTTTGACTAACAAATCCATCGGCTCCAGCAAAAAGCCAATTTGCTCGTAGTTGCGTTCTTTCCTCCCCGTATCGATATAATTAATATTCAGCAGCCTCACCCGAAAGCTGTTTTCGGTAAGAATATTATAGATTTTGTATGCCAGAAATTCGCGAAACACATAAGCCTGGTAAGCATTTGAGGTTGAACAATGCGTAACCATTTTTATCTTTTTGATTCCGGCTAACTCGGTTTCCTCAATGGGGTCGGTTTTAAAGTTCAGGAAAATAGGTGGGAAAAAACAATGACCACGACGGAAGTTGCCGCGTGCTTTTAACCTTATATTTTTTAGTACGGAAGTGCTGTCGGTTGGATGAATAGTAAGCTCGGCCGGAAAGTACTCTCCTTTTGCTTTTGTTCTGATAAAGGATGAGATATCGTATTTTAAAGTAATGGTAAGTGCTTCCTCATTATCGAAAAATCGAATATCAGAAAGGGTGTGCGAAACCGGATCAAAAAGCGCACTGTCGGCATTTTGCTGCGCGTAACTATAATTCAGGAGGAGTAATAAAAGCAGACTAATTATCAAACGTTTCATTGCCGGACAGTTTCGTTCAAATAGATATTTAATTTGTTGAGCTATAACACAATCACTATGCAAAGATAATGTCATCAAATTATTTTATTGAAAAATGAGGTGCTGTTTACAACATCTCTTAACTCATCATAACAATGACTCATCATAAATTTTGTATTATTGTACATAACAACAACACATTTAGTTACAATGAAACAATTAAGTTATCTTCTGATCGCCGTAAGTTTTCTGCTTACCAGTTGCTCATCAACCAAACTCATCAATTCATGGTCGGACAAAGACAATACTCCGAAACAGTACGACAATATTGGTGTTACGGTTCTTTTCCCCAATTCGTCGAACCGGTATGTTACCGAGCACGCCATTGTTGATCAGCTAAAAGAAAAAGGAATAAACGGTATGTCAACCGTTGATGTATTTCCGTTGGCAGCACGTGTAAGCCAGGGCGAAGAGCTGTTGAAAGACTCGGAAGCAGTAAGAAAATCGGTGGTTACCAAAGTGAAAGAAAACAATATTGACGCGCTGATGATTGTTACGCTTTTTGATATGACACATGAAAAAAGATGGGTGAACGACCGGAATATTGCAGTAGGTGGAACGGGTTACTATGGTTCGCCATATGGAATGAGCGGAATGTACTACGATTATTACGCTTATTCGCTCGGTACGATCTATAACTCGGGTTACTACACCGATGATGTTACCTACTTTATTGAATGTAACCTGTACGACGTTGACTCGGAAAAACTGATTTACCGGGCACAAACAAAATCGACCAACATAAAATCGGTTGAAGAAGAAGCAAAAGCTTTGGCTTATCTTGTTGCCAAACAACTGGTGAATAAAAAAGTAGTTTCGCGCTAATAAAGAGCAGGCGAAAAGAAAAAGAGCAGGCACTTTAGTGTCTGCTCTTTTTTTATGCTTTACCGTCTCATACCTCCGCCTCGTGCCGGCATTGGGCGACTTCGGGGAGTAGTTGTTGGCCTACTACGCTGGAAATTATTGTATCGCGTTGTTCCCCGGTTTCGGCTGTTGAAATCACGCTCCAGAGTATTTGGCCGTGTTGCCGGCCTTGCCGACGGACGTTGTGTTGGTTGCGTTGGCCTTGTTGATGGCCTTTGCGTTGGTTGAGTCGGGCGGGTTGACGGGCGCTGAGTTGGCTGCGTGGGTCGTGTAGATGGCCGCGTTGCATTCGTATTTCCCGATTTGTTTGGAAGATCGGGGCGCGTACTTGGCCGTTTATTCTCTTGCTGCCAGTTGCCGTTATTGTCGCGACGCATAATGTTTCCATCACGGTCGGTATAAACATTGTTCGGACGCGATGACGGACGCGACGAAACGTTATCCCGGCGGTTTGGCATATCTCTATTTCGCACATCGCGTGTACTTCTTATACCACGGTCTCTGCGGTTATAAATATTGCGAGAGTTGTAACGGCCGTTGGCATAACCGCCTGCGTAACCCCTCAAATAACCATCGCGGTAACCATGATGATAGCCGTGATGATAACCATGGCGGTAGCCGTGACGATAACCTGCCGGCCCCCAATAACCGTAGCCTCCACCGTAATAATTCATATGAAACCATCCGTAGCTAAAACCTACATTAAAGCCCCAGCCGGTGTACGGGTTGTAGTGCACTCCGAAACCAAAAGTCCACGGACGCGGATAATAGTAACTGCCATACCACGGGCGATAGTAATAACCGGTTCCGTAAAAAACAGAGCCGTTGTACCAGTATGAATGGCAATAACCGGGAGTGTATCCTACATAAACCACGTCGGGTGTTGAATCGTAGATGTACACATATTTTACGTTGTAAACCGGGGCGCTTGGCGGAATTTCGTCTACCTCGGCCGGACGCGAATCGCTAACAATCCACGGGCCGGTTGCTTTTGTCGACTCAAACCATATTCCATCGTCGACACAATAATATTTTGCTTTAATGCGCAACACCGTGCTTGCCGTGTTTATGGCATATTCCACCTCCGAATCCTCAATTTTTTCAAATTTCGGATCGCCATCATATTCCACAGTTACCGATGCTGTTTTTCGGTCGACCACTGCCGTTTGCGGCATTTGCTGTTCGTATTTCGCCTCCTTTGCCTCGGGTGTTCCCGGCACGCTGGCCCTTACCGTTGCAATCGATTCATCTTCCGGAATTTTAGCAAAATCTTCGGGCAGATCATCCGGCTCAACAAATGTCCAGTCGCCATCGGCCAATGTTTTTGAGCTAAACCATCGGCCATTCAACAACACAAAATGATGCTGCGAATTGATGTCCATTATAATATCGTTCTCCGAGTTTTTCACAAAAAGCAAGGATGTGCCTTTTATGGTTTCGTACTCCAGTTTACCATCGGAACTGATGAGCTCGGCAGGAACGGAACTAACGATGATTTCCGGGATGGCGTCGTTTCCTTCAACTTCCGGTTCCTCCTCTTTATCCATCATTTTGTCGGCCGCCTTTTTTACATCCTTCGGAACCGATTTTGTTTGTTTCCAGTTTTTGCTCAACACATCAGAGGCAGTAAACCAATAGTCTCCGCCTTTCAGGTAATAGTCCGATTTACGTTTCAGAATCAGGAAAGGCGTATTCAGCACATATTCCAGGCTCGATTTTTCCACCGTTTTCATAATCGGATCACCATCGATAATCACCAAAACCGAAGGTTCTGAACGATAATAAATTTCGGGCGGATTATTGTTGAGCTGATCATTCAGCAATTCCAGGTTTTCCTCATCTTCAAGATCGGCCAAAATACGATCGATCGACATTTTTACATCGAGCGCTTCCATGTCGTCAATAACCAATTGTTTCAACTGCTCCAGTTTCGATTCGTCTTCCACGTCGGGAAATTTTATCATCGGAATCTCCACTTTTACCAGGTCGGCTGTCCGCGCTTCCATATCGGTTAAAAGCGTTGCGTTAAACCACAGCGCACCAAATATCATGTCATCGCTTTTGGTTTTAATCGAAACTGCCATTCGGCCATCGAGCATATTTCCATTCAGCGACTCGAGTTGTGGCTGGTATAAGGTAATTACATTTCCGGAGGCCTCAATTTCGCGAGGCCAAACAAGCTTTTCTTCGCTGTTTGCCGCAAAAGCGGTAAGCGTAGCCAGAAAAAGGCAAATAAGCCGTAAAGTCTTCATAATATAAATAATTTGTTTCTAGTCTTGTAAACGAATAATTAAACCGGCACCCATGTCCCAATGAACAATAGGCACGTTAAAACTCACCCCGCCTGAACATCCACTTCCTCCGGTTCCTACACCACACCAAAAACCGGCTCCATCAAACTCAAGCGGCAACATCAGGTTGGTAAACAATCGCAGGCCAATCCTGTCAGAAAGAAATAGCTTGGCACCTGCCCCTATCCCTCCGGAGAAAAGCCATAATCGTTCGTCGCCACCCGACTTTTGCGCATAACGCGTTGTACCAAGACTTACCTTGGTAAACGGAACAATCTTACCAATACCAAATTCACGAAGCATTCCAACCTGGTAGTGCTCAACTGCCATGTCAGCCGATCGCAAAAAGCCATTGCCTTTGGTATCGTTTCGTTCGTAACTCAATTCTACGTACATCATATCATCAAACTGTACACTTAATAATCCGCCGTAAAGTGCACTGTTCTCCACATTTAGATACCGGCCGTAGTTGTCTACTTTCCCGGCAACTGTATAACCAAATATTGGTGTTAACTCAATACTCTGTGCAAAAAGAGCCAATCCGGAAAACAGGAAAAGCATGGTAACAAAGGTTTTTCTCATGATAAGATATAATTGATTATGTTTGATAAAATCGCATCACAAAAGTTCGGGCTTTTAATCCTGAATAACAAATAAAATTACCCGCATCCGCCGTAAACAAAAGTTCTTTTTACCGGCCAGCAGGCATTGCCGTTCAATGGTTTTATTCCTATCTTGTAATCAACTTGCAATACCGAACAATCGTTGAAAAAACTGATTAATGAAGAAAATACTGATTATAAGCGCATTTCTTCTGCTGGCTAATCTTTCAAACGCACAGGTAATTATTTCCCTGCTGCTGGGCGATAAGTTAAACTCCCCCAACATCGAGTTTGGCCTCGAAGGTGGAATAGACTTCACAAACGTTAACGGATTCGACAACGACGGTAACCTCCGCGCCTTTAACCTTGGAATGTATTTCGATATCAAAATGAAGAACAACTGGTATTTACACGCCGGATTTCAGGGCATTTCGAACCTTGGAATGCGCGAACTTTCGGCTTCCGATCTTGAGTTTCTTGAAGCTGAAACTTACGATGTAGAAGGCAAATACAATCAGAAAGTGAATGCTTTTATGGTGCCGATTTTGGCCAACTACAAATTCGACAATCACATATACTTGGAAGCCGGCCCACAACTCGGTTGGCTGTACAACGGATGGGTCGCTTTTTCGTCGGACGAAGACAATAAAGACATTAATATTAAAGACTACAATAAAGAATTAGTGAACTGGTTTAATGCCGGAATAGCCGTTGGCGCCGGATACAAACTTGTAAAAGGCACTGGCTGGAGCATTGGAGTTCGTTACTACCAGGGACTTACCGATGTATTTAAAGACCGCTCATCAAGTCTTCATCACTCGGTGCTTTTAAAAGTAAACGTTCCGATTGGAGTGGCTAAAGCAGCCGAATAAAATTCAGTTCAGAACTTTTTCTACTATTGTTTCAAAACTCCCGATTTCAGCAAGGTTTTCACCATTGAATAGGCATGATCTTTTGCTCCCGATTCGTACGAAACCGGATCGATCAGTTCTGATTGCCCCGACCAGATAATTGCATCTTCTTTTGTTGTTGCGCGAGTATCGAACAAACGCGACTCGATTACAAAAGAAGTTTCCTGGCGGTAATAACCCGGACGGTAAGCATAACCATAGCCGTAATAAATGTGCCGTGGATAAAAATAAGGATAGGGACGATAGAAACTGTCGTAATCATACACTTCCTGCGATTTTACGTCGACAAGGCTCGACACAATTACTGCATCGTAATCAGACGCTTTAATCTTCGACTCGATTCCCTCCACGCTTAATTTGTCGATATTAACAACTGGCGGAAATAATTTCAAACTGTTCTCTGCCTGAAATCCTTCTTCCTCCAATGCTTTCACAATCGTGTTTTCAAAAATAGTTCTGGCTTCCAGGTTTTGAGTAATGGCTAAAACCAGAATGTTATCAAAACTTTTTGCGGTGTAGTTCTCTTTTGTCCAGGTGTATTTCATTGTTGGAACACAAGCTGAAAACAAGAGACACACAAGAGCCGCAACTATCCATTTATTTTTCATAACTCGAAGTATTTATTTCGGAAATAATAAAACCACCTGAAAACGCAACTCGTTCTCAGGCCCGTTTACCGGTTTTTCGATGTAATTATACCACCCCAGCTGCGCATTTACAGGTTGCTGGCCAATTGTAAAAAGTCGTCCGAAACCGGCACCCAGCGGTATTGTCCACTGATTTCCGGAGTCGGCTTCCCAGTTCGCCGTTATAACCGGGGCACTATTCAGGTACCAGCCTTTTGAAAGGTTTTTGCTGATAAAAATCTGCGAATAAAAAAGATTCACATCGGCGCGATTGCTTTTTCCGGCAAACGACCAGTTGTTTTGGGCCAGCGCTCCGAGCGTCCATCCGTTTGGCTGAACCAACATTACTGCACCGGGGCCGGCACTCCATTTTCCACTGCCCAAACCGTTCATTGCAGTTGGCAACAACAACGACAAACCATAGGCAAAAGTTACTTTGTGCGGTTTTGGCGAGGTGATGTACAAATTCAAACTTATATCTCCCAATCCCGATTTTGAATCTTCAATATCGAGCGGCAGCCTTTTTATTGGAATAATGGTGCGGGTGATAAGATTAAACTTTTCGAAGGAAAACGGATAAACAGGCTGGATGTTAAGCGTATGAATGGCGCGATCGTGATAAACACCCTGAATAGGATCGTAACTGTTTGCTCCAAAATCGATATTATACTGAAAAGGCAGACTTATTAAGTTAGCCACCGGGTTTTGGATTTTTTTGGCCAGATCACTTTCCGTTTCTTCCTGTGCAGCTACTGAAAAACACACAAACAGCACCATTAATACAACAAGAAACCGATTCGAAATTTTGTACATTCTGAATAATAATATTACCAGTTAATTACTTATCCTTTTTGTCGCTGTCCTTACGTTTTTTGCCCCAAATCTCTACTTTTGCACGCTTATTGGTTACGATGGTTCCCATTGAATCGTATTCCAGTTCAAGCTCGGTAAGCTTGTTGTCTTTTCCGGGCAAATCAAAATTCATGGTCGACATTCCTTTATTAAGTACTCCGGCAGCCGGGTCGATTTCTTTCTTTTCGCCATCCGACATTTTTACATGAATCTTTTTGATTTTTACCGCCCCCTGAACACAGGTAAGCTTAATTTTAGAAACATTACGCTCTTTTCCGGTTAAGGTAACTTTGTCTTTATCAGCTTTAAAAGCCACATTTTTTTCTCCAAGTTTAATCCAGTCGTCGCCGGGTTGCGCCATCGATTGAACGGCAAAAGCCATAACAATCGCCAATATAAATACTACTTTTTTTCCCATTTTAATATATGTTTTGGTTATACAATTTTCAATACGGTTCTACAATTTACAAAATCATGTTCTTTAATCCACATTCAAACTTTACTAAAATCCAAAACGGTAATTATACGAAAGCAACAACGACTTTCGGTTACCAATAATTCCGCCTTCGGCCCTGAACTGATGGTGTTTATTCAACTGATATTGCCCACCAATAATAACATTCCATTTCTGTTTCGGTTCTTTCCGAAGCCGGTATTTAATCACTCCCGAACCATCGGCAGCCTCCAATCGATCAACAATTGGAGTTAACACCTGGTCTGCAAGAATCTTCTGAGGCAGTGTTGCTTCATTGTCGTACCAGTTCCTATAATTGTTTACAATTTCATCTCGACGCACCCATGTTTCTTCAGGCAAAATATCATTCAACAAAATTGCACCTTCGGTAACTCCTCCCATTTTTATGCGCATTCCACCAATCCATGGGGCGATGTTCGAATCCGGATTTTTCCCCACACGAAAGGCACGCCCCAGTCGGCCGGAAAAGGTGTAGGAACGCACCGGAGCTTCAAAATTCGACATGCTCGTCCAAATCCAGTTCCCGTCCACCACAAAGAAATATTTTCCTAAACCACCAGCACCGGTCACTCCAAATCCGAGGCTTGTTCCTTCAAGTTTAGAGACTGCTTTTAAGGTTATCGGATAGGTTAATTCCACTTCGGTTTGCGCCCAGGCTTTTCCGAAAATTCCATACACATTAAAAAAGGGAAAAACCCACAAATCAGGACGAACGTTAACCGATGTGGCCTGTGCATTAACGGTACCAAATTCCAATAATTCGGTCAGGTCAAGCATTTCGCTGTTGTTGAAACCAATGGCTATTTCAGGAATTTCAACATCTTGTTTGGCGACAAAATAGTTGAGCATTCCTCCCGCCGGATACGGAATATTAAAACCCCGCTCGTAGGCTTTACTACCTAAAATCGGAAATTTATAGGGGTAGCTGACAGCCACCGAATCGCGTTTCTGCAACTGGGAATATTGGCCATAACTCGTTTGTGCAAGGCCAGCCCAAATGAGTAAAAGAATTAAAACGCTTCGAGATTTTATCATAACCATTCTGCTTCAGGAATACATTTAGAATTAACCGGAGTTTGGCGTTTTTAGAACACTTCGTTTATTCCAAAATAGAATCCACGGGCACCGTATTTTCCAAAAGCATAATCGATGCTGAGGTTGGCGCGCGATTTTTTGTTTACCATCACCCGCAAACCGGCTCCATAACCATAATCAAGGTATTTAAACAGGTTGATATCGGCATTACGATTGCTGGCGGTTGTTGAGTTAACAAAAACCACTCCTCCAAATGTTTCTTTCGTTTTTTGCAATGGAAAACGGTATTCCACTTCGCCATACATCAAATCCTCTCCACGAAAGCGCCCTTGCGTATAAGCGCGCCCCGAACGCCCGAACTGATCCCACCCAACGGCAGGCAGATCAAGATAAGGCACCTTGCCCGAGGTTACAAACGAACCATAGGTCCAGAATCCGATCAAATGCCGTGGCCTGTTCTGGTCGAGGTGAAGATAATCGCGGTATTCGAGCCACAACAACGACGAACTTTTTGTGCTTCCCAAAAACTTCGGATTAATTCGGATATTGGCAAAGGCATAACGTCCGCTGTAAGGATTTACCGCATTATCGCGGCTGTCGAGCAAGGCATTTAAGGAAATACCCGAAAGTGTGTACTTATCAGTTGGTAATCCACTTATGGTTTGATACGCGTAGTGACTTGTAATTACAGGCTGCTCGGCTTCAAGGTCTAACAGGTTGTCTTCAATTTTTGAGTGCATATCGAGATGGTAACCAACGCCCAAAAAGTAACGTGTATCGCCCATACGTTTTAAAACGGTTTCGTGAAAGCGCAGGTAATTAAAATCCATCATCTGAGCGTCAGGAATCGTACTGCTAAACAAACCGTCGGCGTATTCAATGCCGGTTCCCACGGGTTTCCCCGATTGTGGCCCGGTTCCTAAACCAAATGTAGGTTGCGAGGTAACAAAATAACGCCAGTCGCCCATAAGGTTCCAACTGTCGCCATCGAGGAAAATATTGGTTTTGGCAGTAAACAAAAACTGCTTTTTTGTGGTATAAATCAAAGTTCCCAAACCCGATGAAATGCTAGTGTTTTCAGGGTTTCCCATAAACCAGCTGGCTCCCGGAGCAACCCCCAGCAACCATCCGTTACTTGGGTTGTAAGCAATGGCCGGTAAGGGAACTATCGACAAATTCTTTTCTGATTTTTCCTTCTTCTCTTTTTTCTCCTTGGTTTCAGCAAAAACAATACTTACACTTAAAACCAAAATCAACGCAACAACTATCCTTTTCATTATTCAGGGTTTTAATCCACTTTTTTCATAACGGCCAAAACTTCGCCTTTTTCGTCCAGCAACGTAAGTTTGAGGTTGGCAATTTTATAACTCCTGACCTGCGGAATTACTTTATTAAATTTGTCGGCAAAGGTCATATCCGGACACATTTTTCGGGTGCCGGCCAGCGGGCCAAATACCAGCTCGTTGTTGGTTAATGTTGTTATTGAACCTGTAAAATTATTGCACCCATCGCTTCCCATTGCCTTCATTTCCGAACTGTTAATTTCAAGTCGTGGTGCTGCGCTTGCATCGGTGACTGCCGCGCCGTCAACAATTTCGGCTACCCAAATGTCATTCAGCAAAACTTTTGCTTCGGTAGCTTTGGTAAACTCCAGCAACTCAGTGCCTGCTTCGTCGGTAAATACCAGGTTGTTTTCTCTCAACTCATATTTTTTTACCGCAAGTAGAGCCTCGTTAAACGCTTTTGAGATGCTCATGTCAGGACACATTTTCTGTGTACCGGCAATGGCTCCTAATTCGATTGTACTTTCATCTATTTCAGTAATCTGACCGGTAAAATTGTTGCAGTTATCAATCCCGTTAATTTGCATGTCGCGAATATTTATCTGCAAATTTGGAAGTAATCCGGCCCCACGCATTCGGGGTAATTTAATCACCGAACCATTAATTTTAAGCGCCTCCCAGCTTCCATCCAAAGCGAGTTTGGTGTCTTCTTTTTTCTCCAGCACTTCCACCAAAATATATTTAATCGACGAGGCATCGGCAGGAACATTTTCCAGCTGCTCTTCTTTTACTTTTAGCTTGTAAATAAAACCGGGTTCATACTCAAATCCTTCAATTTTTGAATAGAAATTGGTCCACTTTCCGGCTTCCGGAGTTTCTGCTTTTTGAACCAACAAACATTTCATTGGGCCAACGCCAACACAATCAACCCGATAACTGTTCACCCAGTAAATTGCTGCTTTCTCGCTTTGATTACAGCTAGCTAATAACAATATCATTGCAAAAAATATCGTGTATCTCATTTTCTTATGAATTTAATTTTCTGACAATTATAACCTTCCACCACTATACAGATCGAGGTTTACATGCGGATCAAGTCGCGGGCCATTGGGGCCAAAGCGAACATCGACACCGGCATTGGCTCCCCAACGCATATTCGAACAGGCAGACACGGCAAATCCGGTTGCCAAAATCACTAAAACGATTACTATTTTTATTTTTCTCTTCATGACGCTTATCTTAAAATCCATTGTTGTATTGTAAACTGTGCTCCCGTTGGATCCATTAAAACGGCCACCGTTCCCTTTCGGATCGATTGAGTTGGCTCCAACATTACATGAGCTCCGGCAGCTTTTGCTTTTTCTAAAGTAACATTCACATCTTTCACTTTTATGTAAGGCATCCATGCACTTCTGGCACCTTCAACCGGGTTGCCAATAACTCCCGAAAAAGTGTTGTTATCCTGCTTAAACAAAAAGTAGGGGACTTTCGATCCTTTAACTTCTTCCGTTTCGTAATTAGCAAGTCCTTTGTAAAAATCCATCGACCCTTCCATATCGTTTGACCAAAGCTCGTTCCAAAGCCACGAGTTCATTTTTATGAATCCGGCACGCTGAGGTATCGGATCTCCACTTTCCGAATTCAGAAAGGCTACGAATGCGCCTTGCGGATCTTGCGCCAAAGCGGTTTCGCCACGACCTTTAAAAGCTGCTTTTTTGAAAATAGTTTTACCGCCTGCTGCCAGATTATATTGCAGTGCAGCATCAACATCCGGAACCGACATTGAACCGATCCACTCGGCTGCTTTACCATATTCATCGGCTAATTTAAACAGGCCGCCAATGGCAACTCCATCGTTTTTTATAACGTAATAAACGTTCTCGCCGGCGCCCAGTGTTTCAAACTCCCAGCCAAAAACATCAGCGTAAAAATCCTTTGCTGTCAGCGGATCGTAAGAGGCCAAATCGTGCCAAACAAACTGCCCCTGGTTATGGTTGTTCGTAGGTGTTTGCGACACCGGGGGAAAGGTAATGACTGAATTACAAGCCATTAACACTATTGCCGAAACAATAATTGTGGAGATTACTTTAACTTTTCGTTTCATTTGATATTTGTAATTGTTGTGTACTTGCGTTTCATAGGAGTAGTAAGTTCGGAAAAATATTTCAGACTAACATAAAGTTTTAACCGGAATGTGCTAAACTAGTTCGTGCTAAAAATCTCCTTAAAATCATCTTTCATACTTACCACATGCCAGCCTTTTTCAGCAGCATCGTTCACCGCATTTTCGGTGCCGTGCATGTAGCTGTATTCACGTGTTTCATCGTCGTGATGTACCAAAATAGCCATCGATGGTCCGTTGCCCGAAAGCGTGTATTCCATCATTTGGTAATCACCATCGCTGTTGCCTGCTGCAAAAATGGGTTTGCGGCCAATGTGCAATTCAATATTGGTTGGTTTCACCGCTTTATCGTTGTTCGAATTTATTTGAGCCGTGCGCACCAAATAAGTTCCGTTTTCATCCGAAACATACTTTAGCAAAACACTGCTGCCCACCACATTTTCTTTCGGGATGTTGTATATCTCTTCGGAAATAGTGCGCACCGAAGTGATTTCGCCACCGGTAACAATGTACACATCAAAATCGTTCGCCTGCAGGTAATGAACCAGCTGAACCATTGGCGAGTAGGTCAGTTCTTTTAAAGGCCGGTTATATTTTCGGTGTTGAACTTCAGAGAGTGTTTTGTAGCAAAAGTCTTTATAGTCTTCCTCTTTCATTCCTGATTGAGCGCTAAAAATTTTACTGATAATTTCTACCGTACTGTAATCATTTAAAACCGAAAGATTATCACCGGCCAGTCCGCTGAAGAATTTATCTTCTTCCCACTCCGGACGATTGGGATACTCGTTTTTTACATAGGCCAACTCCAGTTCTACCGGTATATACAGTGGTTTTTCGCACCACAGCGTTCCGTCGTTATCAAAAACTGCGATACGGTCCTCAACCGGAACATAATTGACTGAACTTTCATCGGTAACATCCGATATAAATTTTGTTATCGATTCTTTCACAAGGCCATCATTCCACAACGAAAGTACCGGCGGTTTTGTAGTTTCCTCTGGTGAAACAGTACACTGCGTTAAGAGTATTACGGTCAGAAAAAAGAAGAAGTATCTGCGATTCATTCTGTTTTATTTAAGTATTTAAAATTTGATTATAATTCCAAAAGTTCGGAATAATTATGCGAAGTCACGAATTTATTTTTTGGATTTCTGCAAAAAAAATGGTACTCTCCTCATCACAGACTTTTATTTCAGGAGTTTTTGAGTGGCTATCTTTTTTATTCGTCGAAATAAAATTTTCTCAAAATCAAACTTTAAAAGTCTTATACATAAAATAGGTATCGAAAAAGAAAAACGACATAAAACAATCTATTGATCAGGCATATATCACTTAAAAAAAGATTATGGCAAAAAAAGAAAATGTTCCTCACAAAGGGGAAGCACACCTGGTAAGCAACAACAAATATTTTGATGTAGACGGCCCTGTTTTTTGGCCTGCCGCAATATTAATCGTTCTTTTTATTGCGGTTACACTAATTGTTGGGCAACCCATGAACAAAGTCTTCTCCACTATTCAAACCTCAATATCGGATTATGGCGGCTGGTTTTTTGTGATCTCCGTAAATATATTCCTCTTTTTTGTTTTGTTTATCGCTTTTAGCAAGTTCGGAAAAATAAGACTGGGTGGCGCCAAGGCAAAACCCGAATTCTCGAAAGGAGCTTGGTTTGCCATGCTTTTTAGTGCGGGTATGGGAATTGGTATTTTATTCTGGAGTGTTGGCGAACCCATCAACCACTTTATTCATCCGCCAAGCGGCGAAGGCCGAACAGTGGAAGCTGCCCGCATGTCGCTCGAAATTACCTTTCTACACTGGGGATTGCACGCCTGGGGAATTTACGCTTTGGTAGGAATGGCGCTGGCATTTTTTACTTTCAACAAAAAATTACCACTTACCATCAGTTCCATTTTTTACCCGCTTTTAGGAAGAAAAATCTATGGCCCGTGGGGAAAAGCAATTAATGTACTGGCTGTGGTTGCCACACTTTTTGGTTTGGCAACATCGCTCGGAATGGGCGTGCAGCAGGTAAGTGCCGGGTTGGCCCACCTCTTTAACATGCCCGACACCATTACCTCGCAGGTTATTCTTATCACCGTCATCACTTTTGCCGCAACTGGTTCGGTAGTTGCCGGACTGAGTGGCGGTGTAAAACGTTTAAGTGAGCTGAACATGATCATTGCAGCGGTATTTCTGCTGTTCATGATAATTGTAGGACCAACACTTTTTATTTTCGATTCGTTTATCCAGAACCTTGGAGGATACGTTCAGAAGTTTTTTGAACTGTCGACCTGGACTGAAACCTACCAACAATCGGACTGGCAAAACGACTGGACCGTTTTCTACTGGGCGTGGTGGATTAGCTGGTCGCCATTTGTTGGAATGTTTATCGCCCGTATTTCGCGAGGTCGCACATTAAAGGAGTTTGTTTTGGGCGTGTTGATCGTACCCACACTCATTACCTTTTTGTGGCTGTCGACATTTGGTGGAAGCGCCATGTTCCTCGAGCTGAACTCGATAGCCGATGTTGCCGGTGCTGTAACCGATAATGTTGCCACATCGTTGTATGTTTTGCTGGAACAATTTCCAATATCAACCGTAACTTCAACGGTTGGAGTGATTTTGGTAACCAGCTTTTTTATTACCTCGTCCGACTCGGGTTCATTGGTAGTCGACTCATTAACAGCCGGCGGAAAACTGGATGCTCCGGTTCCTCAACGTATTTTTTGGGCATTAACCGAGGGAGCAGTTGCGGCAGTGTTATTAGTTGGCGGCGGACTGGGAGCTTTGCAAACAGCAGCAATATCAACCGGCTTGCCATTTGCCATTATACTGTTGTTTTTGGTTTGGAGCCTGTTAAAAGGATTACGTGCCGAACACCGCGATTTAATGGAAGTTAAACGCGAAAAAGAACACAAAGAATACCTGGATACGATTTCGAAAATGTTGCAAAAACGCGGCAAAACGCAATCGGTGCCAAAACCACAAGAGAATAAAGACAATTCATAACCCTTTAAAAAGTATAAACATGTATCGATTAAATCACATTCTGGTGTGCCTCGACCTTACCGAGATGGACGATTCGCTTATTCGTTATGCCGGACTTCTGGTGAATAAAATTAAACCGGATAGTATAACATTCCTGCATGTAATGCGCCCTTACGATATTCCGAAAGAAATACTTGAAGCTTATCCGGAACTGGACGAGCCCGTGCCTGAAATTATCCGCGAGGAACTGCAGGAAAAAATAAACGAGCAATGCAATCCTACTTCCGATGTACAGGTGAAGGTGGTAGTTAAAGAAGGCTACACAATGGAAAGCATTGTGAAGTATGCACAAGAAAACCATACCACCCTGACTTTGATGGGCAAGAAAATGGGTTATGAAGGAAACGGAAGTGTGGTACGAAAAGTAATTGGCATTATGCCATCGTCGGTATTGCTGGTATCCGAATCTGTTCACGATCGCATTGAAAACCTTTTGGTGCGAATGGATTTTTCAAAAGCCAGCGAAATGGCCCTGCAAATGGCTTTCCGCTTAAAAGAACTAACCGGTGCAAATGTGGCTTGTCATCATACCCACAAATTGCCTGTTGGTTATTTCCCACAGGTTGATCTCGAAAAAGACGAAAAACTAAGTAAATACGTGGAGAAAATCAGCACTAAGGAGTTTACCAAATTCAAAAAACAATACAAACACGAAGCAGATGAAATTGAGTTCTCGTACTCGGTTGATGCCGAAAATGAAGAAGACCAGATTTTGTACCGCAAGGCGCTGAACACTGGTGCTGACATGATTGTAATTGGCTCCTCATTAAAATCGGGACTGGCTGATATTCTGATCGATACAACATCTGAAAAGCTGGCTGAATCGGATAAAAACATCCCGGTACTGATTGTAAACGACAGGAGCAAAGCAATCGTTTTTCTAAAAAGATTATTCCAATAAACTACTATGAAAATGACACAATATTTTTCTAAAACATCAGCACTGATCATCTTGCTCGCCCTATTTTCATCATGTAAAACAGGCACCAAACCGGAAGATGAGCGTTCGCTAAAAATTGTTTACACCGATTGGTCGGAAAGTGTTGCCATCACTTACTTGTCGTCTGTTTTGCTCGAAGAACATATGGACTACAAGGTTACGCTAAAAATGACCGATGTAGAAGAAGCTTACCGCGAAGTGGCCAACAGCGAGGCCGACGTTTTTACCGACGCCTGGTTGCCCGAAACGCATAAACAATATTTCGACAAGCATAAGGATAACCTGGAAATGCTGGGAATTACTTATCCCGAAGCACGCACCGGGCTTGTTGTTCCTGCTTACAGCGAGCTACAATCGGTAGCCGACCTGAAAAACTATGCTCACCCGATTGTAGGAATTGACGCCGGAGCCGGGGTAATGCAAAAAGCACAGGCAGCTATTAACAAATATGCCCCTGCAAAAACGCTGCTAACACTTTCGGAAGAAAAAATGGTTGAACAGCTTGGCGATTCCATTCAACGACGCAAAGACATTGTGGTAACCGGCTGGGAACCGCACTGGATATTTGCGCGCTACAACATCCGTTTTTTAGATGATCCGGATAATATTTTCGGACAGAAAGAAAACATTTACACCATTGCCACTAAAAACCTTGAAGAAGAGCACCCCAATGCAGTTCGCTTTTTCGAGCGTATGCAGCTATCTGAAAACCAGCTAAACAGCCTTGTGTACGAAATCAGTTTAAGCGAAGATCCGGTTGAAGGCGTTAAAAAATGGATGGAGCAAAACGAGTTTGTGGTAAACCAGTGGATGAAAAACCTGACCAAGGAGCGTATAAAAATCTATTGATCAGGCTAACTACTCATCTTTTACGCACCTGAATCCGGTGTGGCTCATTCCGGTGTAAATTTCGCCGGGCATACGCGCTGCCACCCGGTAACTCGAGCAGTAACTGTCGTTACATAAAAATGATCCGCCACGAATAGTTTTTCGTTTGTCGTAAGGATTTCGTGCATCGTTACTTTTTTCCGGTCCTTTCGGATCAGCAGTAACTTTATTGGTTGGCAAACTTTTGTAGTAGTCCATATCGTACCAATCTGCAGTCCATTCCCAAACATTTCCGGCCATATCGTAAAGTTTGTACGGATTCGGAGCATACGATTCAACAGGAGCGGTGCTGTAAAAACCATCCTTTTGCGTATTCATATTCGGAAAATGTCCGTTCCACGAATTCGCTTTTGGCGAGCCGTCTTCAATGTGTTCGTTTCCCCACGGATAAATATTGTTTTCCAGTCCGCCGCGCGCAGCAAATTCCCACTCGGCCTCGGTTGGTAATCGTTTTCCTGCCCATTTACAGTATGCAACTGCATCATTCCAGCAAATATGAACTACCGGATGATTCTCGCGACCAAAGATCGTACTTTCAGGCCCTTCAGGATGTTTCCAGTTGGCACCAACCACCCACGACCACCACTGCGAATAATCGTTTAGCGGAACAGCCTGCGACGGCGGCGTAAAAACCATCGATCCGGCTTTTAACATTTCTGCCGGTGGCTTTGCCGTACCCGGCGGGACCTGTGTTTTCATCACTTCCCAGTCAATATCCTTTTCGGCTTCAGTGATGTAGCCGGTTTCATCCACAAATTTTTTGAATTGCGCATTGGTTACTTCATGCACGTCCATCCAAAAACTATTCACTTTTACAGGGTGCTTGGGAAATTCATCGGGTCGGGCCTGGTCGTTGTCAGCGCCCATTTCAAAAGTGCCTCCTTCAATAAAAACCATTCCTTCGGTTCCGGTAATTTGCGGAATAATCTCCGACGAATCGGCCTGTACAAAAAAGCGCGATTTTGAATTTACATTACAACAGGATAAGTCCTGATTACTATCAACAACTGCAGTTTTTGATTCTTTTTTCGAATTACAAGCTACGAACACAACAAGCACCACAAAAAGCAAGGGAAATAATCGATACATTTTGCCAGGTTAAAATTTCTATCTATAACCTGAAATCGAACAAAAGGTTTATTGGTATTTTTTTCAAAAGTAAAGGCCGGTTCAATAACCGGCCTATTATGAATGTGTTTCTCTTAATGCTTGCTAAAGTCTATATACAGCACATTAAGTTTAACCTTTACAAGGTACAATAAATAAGTGTAAACACGTATATTCGAGCACATAATTTTTCATCTAAACAACTACAGAACAACTAATTAACAATACTTAAATTATTAAAAACAATAGGAATGATTAATCAAGATTTTAACGAAAAGAGTGTGTATAAAAACGAAGAAAGGGCAGTTCAACAACTGCCCTTTTACTAATGTTAACCCCCAAACACACATCGTGCTGAACGCACGACATTACAAATGAACGAAAAAGTATTTAGTTATCAAAACATTGAGAAATATTTTTCTGTTTTTTTAGACTTTTTCACATTTTTCATGCTTCGAAATCGGCTTAACAGGCTTTTAATGTGTCTGTTTTACAAAAGGCTTGTAAATGCAATGCTTTTTATATCCTTCAGAAAAAATTGTAGCTTTGATAGCAATTCGAATAAATTAAACCAATAGCATGAATACACCCATTTCCGCCATAAAAGAATTCGGCAAAGATTTCCCTACTGATTATTCCATTCCCAAACGAAAATTAGGCAAAACCAACGAAGAACTTTCCATACTTGGATTTGGAGGCATTATGCTTAACGATAATCCACAGGAATTTGCCAACGAATTGGTGGCCAAAGCTTTTGATTTAGGTGTAAATTATTTCGACGTGGCACCCAAATACGGAAATGCAGAAGACCGTTTGGGCCCCGCACTAAAGCCCTACCGAAAGAATTCGTTTCTGGCCTGCAAAACCCGGCAACGTGATGCTGCCGGAGCACAAACGGATCTGGAGAACTCGCTGCAAAAACTACAGACCGATTATTTTGATTTATACCAGCTACACGAGCTAACTACCGACGAAGAAGTACAAACTGTTTTTGGTAAAAACGGTGCGCTGGAAACCCTGGTAAAAGCCAAAAGAGATGGAAAAATAAAACATATTGGATTTTCGGCGCACTCGGTTAAAGCAGCTTTATTTGCACTAAAGAATTTTGAGTTCGATTCCATACTGTTCCCCATTAATTTTGCCTGCTGGAATGCCGGTGTCTTTGGGCCACAGGTGTATGCCGAAGCCGAAAAACAGGGTATCGGAATTTTGGCTTTAAAAGCCATGGCACTAACTACGTTTGGAGAAAAGGAAGACCTGATATTTAAAAATTGCTGGTACAAACCCATCGACGATGAGAAGATAATGAAACAGGCACTTCGTTACACTTTATCGAAGAACGTAACCGCAGCCATTCCTCCGGGAGAATACACGCTCTTTTTAAAAGCCCTGGAGTTTATGCAGGATTTTAACCCGATTGAAGAAGAAGAGACAAAAGAATTGCTGGCATTGGCCCAAAATACCAGGCCGGTATTTATGCATGGTTGACTAAAAAAACAAAAGGCCACTGATAATCAGCGACCTTTGTAGTCCCGACGGGAATTATATACTATTTTACCGCCTTTTATAGAATTGTCTAATATTACTGACATTCTGCTCTTTACAGCATTTTTGTTTATTAATTTTTTGTAGGCTTTTATGAAATTTATTCTGAAAAGAACTACCAAAATGCTACCAGAATTGTAAATTTATGACATAGAAACAAAATCAAACTATGCCAAATATAAGCTTTTACCTTAATACTTCATCTAAAGGGAAGAAGGGAACGTCGCCGGTTATGGCTAAGGTGATTTACAACAAAAAGCGGTACTATAAATCGATTGCGAGGGTAAACGTTGACGACTGGGACGATGAAAAGCAAAGAATAAAAAGCTCATACAAACAATACAAAGCAAAAAACGCCACAATACAGCACCTCAAGTCGTTAATGCTCACATTCGACAACTACTGCCAGCTGAATAAATACCCGGATATCGAAAACGCAATAAAAATGATATTGAGCGGCATCGATCCCATTCAAGGCAAACGTTCACCAAATATTCCAGAAATAAAAGTATTGGACGCTTTTTCAGAATTTGTGGAATACTCCAAAAATAATTTCGAGAATAACACCTACCGCCGCCGCAACACTGTGTACAATTTTGTACAAGCTTTTAGCGAAAAAACGAAATACAACATCACCTTTCAAAATATCGATGTGCAGCTCTTCGATAAAATGAAAGAGTACTCTGGCAAAAAAAAGCACTCAAACAACACTTTCGCCCAAACCGTAAAAGTCTTTAAACGATTTCTAAGCTGGAGCCAGGAAAGAAATTACTTTGATGGATCGATTCCAAAATATAAGGCTACCGAAAAAGATATCACCCCAATAATTCTTACTATCGACGAATTTAAAACACTCTACGATTTTGAATTCACAGATAAAAAGTTGGCCCGGGTGCGAGATATCTTCTGTTTTGGATGTCTCACCGGTTTAAGATTCTCAGATCTGCAACGGGCACGACGCGACTGGATCGTTAATGATCAGCTGGTAATTACTATGAAAAAAGTAAAAGAGCCGGTAAGGATCCCTTTAGTTGATCGATCAAAGAAAATAGTTGAAAAATATAAGCATCAACCGGTTTGGATCCTCCCCAGGATAAGCAACCAAAAGTTTAACGACTACATTAAAAAAGCCTGCAAAGCTGCAGAAATAAAAGCACCGGTTACTATTTCCACGCATTCAGGTAATAAATTCACCGAAAAAACCTTTCTCAAACACGAGGTTATTACCGCCCACGTATCTAGAAAAACTTTCATAAGCATGAGCCTTTACCTGGGAATGACACAAAAGGTTGTGCAGGAAATAACCGGCATTCGAGAAGAAAAAACACTCCGGAAATACATTTCCATTGTTGACGAAATGAAAACAAAGGAAATGAATAACACCTGGGGAAAAGTTTAATCTTCATTTTAAAACTAATGTTGCTATTTAAAATTTTGAATACATTTTAAAATTACCAACTTCTTTATTTAAGTTTTGTGCCATTTTCTTAAATAAGAAATGAATTCGAAAAATTTCGAATATGCGAAATATTTCGTATCTTTGTGTGAAAATATTCACATCATGGAAGCAAGTGATTTTTTATCAGTTCAGGAAGCAAGAAAGGGAATTGACAAGGCAGCCTTTCAAAAAGTAGTAAAGCAAACCAATTTATCATTTAAGGAGTTTGCTAGTTATCTGCATGTTTCTGGAAGATCTATCCAAAGCAAAAAAGAGCATGAAAAATTATCCATTAAAGTAGCAGAGCACACTCTTTTTATAAAAAGACTCTACGAATTAGGTGTTAAGATATTTGGAAATACTGAGCGCTTTAATCAGTGGATGAAGAATCCTAATCCTACTCTTGGAAATGAAATTCCAAAAACATTTTTAGACACCATATCCGGGATAATGTTTTTAGAAAACAAATTAAATGAAATCGCCCACGGATTTTCCGCCTAACATATGATACTACACAGAATATCTTATAAAGAATACGCAGATTTGGGCGGAATTGGAGGCATGACTACTTCTGGAAGATGGAGTCAGAGAGGTCATCCTGTTGTTTATCTTTCTCAAAGCCTATCATTGGCCGCCTGGGAAAAGTTCATGCAGTTCGAATCAATTAACAATATCCCGGATGTTTATGTTTCACTAAAGGTCGAAGTACCAGACAGCAGTATACAGGAACTGACAAAAATAGAATTAGTAAAAGGGTGGGATTCTTTTCCACATCAAGCAAGTACAAGGCTAGCAGGAACACGTTTTTTGAAAAAAAGAAAATTCCTATTACTCAAAGTTCCGTCAGCTGTCATTCAGGATGAATTTAATTACATTATGAATCCATTTCACCCTTTGAGCATAGAAGCTAAAATCATCGAAAAGAAACCTTTTATTTTTGATGAACGCCTAAAAAAGAAATAGAAAACTCCATACGCTTATTCATGCCCAAATATTGGCCCTCTCTTATTTTCAAACAACATCCTCTCACGCCCCTGCAAAATACCGGTGGGGGAGGGGTTGGCAAGATGTGTGTTTGTATATACAAACACTTCCGCCCAGTGGCGGCTTGACTATAAAATTTACAGGTAATTTTCTTTTCAAACACCCTCCCCTTTTAGTGTTTACGAGGGATATTTGAAAAGAAAATTTTTCAAAGTTTAAGATTCCCGATCCATTCAATTTTCGAATTTACACCAAACGGTGGAAACTCCTTTTATCTGTCTTTCCAGCTCCAGGATCTTCACATTAGCTTTAAGTAACACTTAAAACAGTTTTGCTATGAATTATGAAGCTATTGAATATCCAGAAGGACAGGCCAATCTTGGAGGGTTACGATCAGTAGGTTATTACGGTTTTATTGCCGATGCAAGTGTAATCCCAGATGTTCCTGCAGATCCTGCCGATTTACAATCGGTAAGTGTAATTGCCAATAACATCATAATGAAGAGCGGAAAATACATGCACGCCATGTACGGAACGCTTGAAAAACTGAATCTGAAGGGAGAACTTCAGGGCGAGCGCGATGGAAGATCCAGCAAAGTAACTCTTACCTGGGTGATTCCGAATCATGCAAAAGAAAACCTCGGAGCAGCCAGGTATTTTCCAAAACGTCGTATGTTTTTTATAGTGCGCGATCATGAAGGTAGATATCGACTGGTAGGTAATATGTATTTCCCGGCTGAAGTAGCAGCAACCGACGACTCAGGAACTGCAGTGGCCGACCTGAAACATGTAAGCTACGAAATTACCACTTTTAGCGACGGACCAGCTCCGATTTACGAGGGTGAAATTCCGAGCCAGGACGACAGTTCTGCAGTATAATCTGATCGTCACACAAACAAAATGACGTCCTGTTTCTGCTAACAATCCTAAAAATCAATTCACACAACACATATATCGCTGAATATCAATGTCTAAAAAAATTTGCTAGTGATTTGTCCTTTTCAGGGGACATCTGTTTATTAACAAACAGGTTTGTTAAACTCCAGAATCAGGGTCACCGCCACCGCTACCCTGAATCTCATCAAAGAACTCTCTTACACTTTCACGACTTACCGAAACAAATTCATTCCAATAACCAGTAAGCTTATCGATAAAATCTTCTGAATCTTTAGTTGATTGAATTAAATTAAATATCGAAGGATCCTGTGAATACATAACGTGGAAAAGCCCAAAGTCTGATTTAAAAAGATGTGCTCTAGACATATGAATATTCTCACGAATTACTCGTTTAACAGCCTCCTTTTTAACCATGTATGTATGTTTCCTTTTTTCATTATCGCACGAATCTATCTGTTTATCGATTTTAAGCATCTCTTCAAAATGTCCGTTAAGGATAATCTTAAAATTTTCGTTTTCGAGATCCTTGTTAATTTTAGTTACGAGGCTGCTATACTTTTTTTCTTTTTCAAGTTCCAACTTAAGTTTCGCCACTTCCTTTTCTAAGCCTTCTATTCGGTCAGTAAGATTCTGGTCACTTGCAATTTCAACGTCGAACAGTAAACTAAAAGGAACCTCCAAGGCTCTGGCAATCCCCTTACCAACCTCAATCGATATGTTTTGAGTTTTTCCGTTCTCTATAAAAACATAGGTAGCACGAGTTACACCAATTATATCTGCAATTTCACTTTGTGTTAGCTTTTTTTCAGATCGAAGGTGTTTTATTCTTTCGTGTATCTTTTCCATACTTCAAATTTAGATATTGTAGGATAAACCACACACATGCCTTATCTATTTTTTACATTATTTATCTATTTTATACACTTATTGTTTATTTTATATATATTTGTGTATAATTTTTAAATATTAAAATCATGACTAAAAAATTAAGCACAGTACTTATTTCTGGCACGCCAGAACAAATTGCAGAAGGACTAGAGCTTTTTAGAAAAAAAGGAAAAGCTTCGAATCCCTTAACAGATTTTAAAAACGACCGGATAACCACTACGGATGCCATTAAACTGGCCGGCGTATCAGCACCCACTTTCACAAAATGGGTGCGAGCTGGATTAATCCCGCGGCATGGAACAGGTAAAACGCATTACTACTTCAAATCAGAAGTAATTGACAGTCTCCGAAAAATGGCTGATGAAAAAGAATCGTAACGACTAAAATCCAACAAAAATGCAAACAAAGAATGAATTTTTTGCGGAATACTTTCTCGCCCGGTTAGAAAAATTAACAGAGGAAATAAAGAAATTTTCGGAGCAAAATAAAAATGCGTTCGGGGAATATGATGTAGAAAAATCAACTACAGAGGAATTAGTAGGCAGACTAAATTCTAGCAACATCTCAGATGATTTCGCCGCAATATCGGAAGAATGGGACGAATGCGTTATAGGCGAAGCCGCAGAAGGATTCCCGGTGATTGACACCTGGGAAGAATACAAAAAGAGCAATAACAATTAAAATCCAAAAGAAATGAAAGTAAAAAGAATGTCCAATCTCGATCCAGCAGAAGTAGATTACGTAAGAAGCAGACTGCGCGATTTTAAGGACGAATTTATTGAAAATTCTGTTAGTGATGATTCTCCCGCTGATAGTCCTGAAGAAACTATGTTTCATATAAAAACATTTTACCTCGCCGATTCGCTGATTTCATCGCTATACCGTCATCTTACCGGCGAACAAAATTACGACTACGAAGAATAACTACAATGAAAAGAGAATCCGTAGGATTAGTAACACTAAAACGCTGCAATGGTGATGAAACTGTTCGAATAAACCTGAACGGACAAATAGGCCATAGCCGCAATGAGTTGCAGGACTATTTAAAGTCGGAACTTGAAGGAGAAACAGAACTCCTGCAGGCGACCCAAAAAAGGATCGACCGAATTAAAAAAGCGCTTGAAATTTCTGAATCTGACGATTTTACGGCAACCGGAACTACGCTCTACCCCGAGCGCATTTCAACTTTCACATATAAAGGCGAGAAGCTGGAAAACACTACGGGTGCTTTTTGGGATTAGTTTTTACGACTGCTTGATAATTGGGGCAGTTTTTTTGTCCTTTCTGTAAATGTGCTTTTGTCCTAACATTGGCAAAAACAAATGCAATACATTATGAAAAAAGAAAAAATTAAAGTTCCTGTAAAAGATCGTAAGACATCCAACTTCACGATTAGATTTTCGGAAAGTGAAAGAAAGCAGCTGGATGATTTTTGCGAAAAAAAGAATACCACCCTTACCGAGCTAATCCGATTTAGTTTAAAAACCGTAATGGATCGAGCCGAATAAGCATGGAAGTAAAAGGACTTAATATTAATAAAAACAGGGAAGCCCGAATAATAAGAACGGCTAACCAGCGAAATGAAGACGCTGCATCGCTCCCGGATATTATGCCAATGGTTGGCGAAATATGGCAAAAAGGCGAAACCGCTTTCCTTTTCGCAGATACCGGTATTGGAAAATCAATTGCTGCAATTCAGATAGCAGATCGATTAAGCAGGGGCAAATCATTTTTACCAATGTTGAAAAATGAATGTGAACCACAAAGAGTACTTTACTATGATTACGAGCTATCTGACAGACAGTTTTTTAAACGATATTCAGACCAAGAAAATATTCATCAATTCTCTGACAACTTTTTTATTGACAATGTAGATTTTGCTGAACTTTATGACAGATTCCCAGGGCGTTCATTTACCGAAATGCTTTTTGAGCAAATCAGGGAAGACCTCGCAAATACAAAAGCTACAGTTCTTATCGTTGATAACATTTCTTATTTGCACACCCAAACAACACAGGATCAACAAGCCTCGCTCGATATCATGCGTTTTTTGACAACTCTTAAAAAAGAACTGCAATTATCGATCCTTGTACTGGCCCATACACCTAAGAAATCGGAGTTCTCACCAATTACAATGTCTGATATGTCAGGATCTAAACATCTTCCAAATTTTGCCGATTCCGTTTTCTGTATTGGCAAGTGTTCCCGCGACAACCGCAACAGATACATTAAGCAAATAAAACCATCAAGAAGTGCAGAGATGGTTTACGATCAATTTAATGTTATTGAACTTCAAATCGAAAAAAAGAACACCTTCCTGGGATTCGAATTTGTTGGATTTAATAATGAACTGGAATTATTAAATATTGCTGACAAACAAGACCCACGGCTGCTGGCCATTCATCTAAAAAAAACAGACCCTTCACTTTCCGTTAGAGCCATAGCACAAAAGATAGGTGCTTCGAAATCAGCAGTACAAAACTGGATAAACGACAGTACTCATAATTCTTAGTATTAATCAAAAAAAATGAAAAATAGATTTGGACATAATGGACACCGTGGACAGATAGGTCATTCTGTACGCAATGGACAATGTGGACACTCTGGACATAATGGACGCAATGGACATATTGTACAGGTATTTTTAACATCCGGGGGCCGCTGTCCACAAAAAACAAATTCTATATATCTCTATATCCATATATTATTATTAATAATAAATACATATGGACAGCAACTGGACAGAGGCCGGACAAGTGGACACCACCCTATTTTTACTGTCCATCTGTCCAGAGGCCCTAGAGAGTGCTGTCCAAAAACTGTCCACATTCAGTGAAAAAGAAAGAAAATGAATATATCAGAAGCAAAACAAATACCGATTGAAAGCTACCTTAGTAGAATAGGTATAAATCCCGATCGTCGCGATAATCACAAACACTGGTTGTGGTATTGCTCTCCTATTCGTGGCGAAAAAGTTCCAAGCTTTAAGGTCGATCAACGATTGAATCTTTGGTACGACCATGGAGCAGGTACCGGTGGCTCAATTCTGGATCTTGTTATTGCGATGAATGATACCGATATCACTGGAGCCGTTAAAATACTATCGGGCGAAAACATATCCAGGCGAATCGATCCTTCTTCTTTTCACCGTTCAGAATCTAACTCCCACTCAATCTTAAAAATCAACAACGTACGGAGATTGCAGAACCTGGTATTAATTGAATATTTGAAAAGTCGCGGTATAATGTACAGGCATTGCGAAAGGTACGTGAAAGAAGCCTACTACACTGTTAATGGTAAAAATTATTTTGCCGTGGCGTTCCAAAATGATAAAGGAGGTTTTGAGCTTCGCAATAAACTTTGGAAAGGATCCTCAAGTCCAAAGGCAATTACCACTATTAAAGGAAACCAAACAGTAAATCTTTGGGAAGGGTTTATGGATTTCCTTTCAGGCATGGCACATTACAATGTCCGGGAGGCCGCAACAACGAATATAATTCTAAACAGTGTCGCCAACTTAAAACACGTAATTTTTACACTCGACGAATATAAAGCTATAAATACATTTTTTGATAACGACGAAGCCGGTAGAAATGCGAGCAATGAAGTACTGAAACGATATCCGAAAAACACAACCGACTATTCCAAAATAATCTACCCAAACCATAAGGATTTTAACCAATTCCTCACTGCGAGCAAAATCAAAGATTACAACAAATATTAATCATTTTAAAATTTACAATTATGACTAAAAAATTAGAAGAACGAATCAACGAATTCAGCGACGAAAGATTTATGGATCACATTGCAAAAATCTCAGAAATGGGAATGGAGTCGGACAAATCGCAAAGCGCGTGCGATGCCATTTATTTTCTTACCGACCTGCAGAAATTGGTAAACGAAATTAAAAACGCAGAAACAATTTAATTATGGAAACAACAGAATTTACACCTCAATTAGTTGGAGTAGACTACGAAGCTATTGAGAAAGAAAATAGCGACCTTGACTTTTTGGTTAGCCGGTTGAACAGTGTAAAATTAGCCTGGGAGAAATATTTTAATGAGCGCTTCTCAATTCCCATTGTTGAATTAATATTTTCAACCAAGCCCAACCTTATTACACGAATGATCCAGGAGCGTTGGCTTAAACTCGACGCCAAACTATCGGAGCTGGCCAAGAACAACAGGATAAAAATTGATAAGCTCATTGAAATTACCGACTTCCCGGATTTTGAAGATCTTAAAGAGGAAATTGTTTCTCTCCGTCAGGACACAGACCGAAGGTATAATGGCAAATTACCATACTTAGCCGAAATTTTCGGCAGCACCAAATTTCAGGTACCGGAAGATCTTAAAAACAAAATATCTGAAAAGCATACCTATTACACGAAAAATAATATGGAGAACCTGGTACTCGAAAAAATACAATCGCTGTGTGCGAGTATCAACTTTTTTAATAATTGCGGGGCCAACATAAGAGCCCGAGATCTGCCACTCAATTTGGAACGAAATCTTACAACAGTACGTGGTGAGCTAAAAAATAAGGAATTAAAATTCAATGGAGCCGGCGAACCTAACTGGTACACGCCAAAAGTTATTCCGTATTGTAGAATGTTCGAAATCGAGAATCATCTTCTTGCTCAAGTTAATGCAAATCTTGAGCTTTTAAGAAGTAAAAAAGCAGCTCAATAGCTGCTTTGGTAGTTACCTGGTTCAACAGTTAATGTTATTATTTACTATTAAACTCATTCCAAATTTACCAAAAATAAAAGTATGAACGATTTCAACGCAAAAAACTTTCAACCGGTCGGCAATAAAGACATCACCGAGCTGAAAAAAAGAACCGTGCAAGATCTACAGCGACTTAAACTTAATTTCGAAATAATGATTGCCGGTTGCGAAAAATACATTAATTACAACGAGACTGGTGGTCAATTTTTTAAAGATGAAAAATTCAACACTGCCACCGTTGAAATAGAAAAATGGAAGCTTGGGTATTGTCAATCCCACCTGCAGCTGGTTGTTAACGAAATTATTTCAAGGAATAAAAACTCACCAGAGACATCGTTAAATTGATTCAAAAATACATTTTTTGTTGTTAGGTTAATTCCGTTTCATTTCTAAGCCGGGTCAATTACGACCCGGTTTTTTTATGCTCCATTTTCTGGAAGCCTTATCTGTCCTTCGCCGACCGCGCAACACATGATAACTTCAACATAAAAAATGAACCGGAAGGATAAAGAATTTAATAGCTCAGTAAATTTTCGAATTTCAGAAAAGGAAAAACAGGACCTGGAAAATCTCTGCCAGGTATTCAATATCTCAAAGTCAGAATTTCTACGAAATCAGATAAACAAAATCAATACAACAATTAAAGAGACACCCAGAATGAAAAACTTAAACAAAGAAAAAGAGACAGAAAAGGCGATGGAAGAACTAAGCGGAGAAAAACAAACGATATTCTCAACCAACGAAGAAGGTGAAACGCCCGCAGCAACCACTGAAGGAATAGTCGATCAATTGAAAAAACGCAATAATTAATAAAATGCGAAAACTTGACCGTTTATATGACAAGGCGAAACAACTCCGGGAAATAAAGGAAGAACTACCTAGCCTGTTTGCTTTTTCCGAGATTCCTTTGAGTGATATCTGCAAGGAAGCGAACATATCACTTACACACTATTATCGACTAATACGAGGTGAAAGAGAACTAACATCTAAGCACATCATAAAACTTATTCGTGCTCTAATACTCCAGTTGGGCAGGAAAGATATTATTTCCATTCGCAAACAACTACCTTATCATTTAAAACTGGATGGTGATATTGTTATTTGGTTCGACTTCACAAAAAAAGAACTCAAAAAAATTTCCGAGCATATTGGATTGGATCCGGACTACCTAAAAAGAACTTTTTATGGTGGTAAAGAACTACCTCCAGAAAGAAAAGTTGAAGCACTCCAAGGGATTATAGATATTCTTAATTATCGGAAAACAAAATTATAAGGCAACAAAAATAGAAGCAAGGAGGAATTAATATGAATCTTTCAATTGATCAGTGGGCCAAAATTACCATAAAACAATGGCAACAACGAATTCAACACAACAAGATTGGATCTTCCGGAAAGCTAGCCGAAAGTCTTTATCATCATGTTAACCGTGAGGCAAACGGCGACAAATCGTATGTTCTATTTGCTTTCGAGTATTACGGGAAAATGGTTGAATGGGGAGTTGGAAAGGGTGTAACCATTGCAAATAGAGACCACATTCAAACCACCAGAGAAAAGAAACCCTGGTTCAATGATGTATTTTTTGCGCGGCTCGATATCCTGAAAAAGGAAATGACAAAAACCATGAGCCGCGATGCCATACGCTTCGTAAAAAATAACCTGGAGAAATACAACCTTGATGGGAGCAAGATATCACCAGGCCGATCTCATTCGAAAAAATCTACATCATCATCAACCGGTGATGGTTATTCAGTAGCAGATTATAAACGAGTCCGATTTAAATAAAACAATATGGCTTACAACGAGAAAGCAAATGTAACAGTCACCCTGAATAATGAACAAGCCCGGAAAGAACTGCAGGAACTGCAGGGCGAATACAAACGCTTGTACAACCTCCGCAAAAAAGCAGAACAGACTGGTGATGTTTCAGGATGGAAGAAGATCGACCAGGAAATGAAAAAGAATGTCAAAACTCAGAGACAACTTGAAAAAAACTATGTGTCTATCGAAAACACACTCAATAATCTAAACGGTGCAAGCCTGAAAGATCTGGAAAAAGCTCAACGAACCCTTACCGTTCAACAAAAAACTATGACAAGAGGAACCAAGGAATGGAAAAAAGAACTTGGTAACTTAAATAAGATTGAAGCTGAGATACGGAAAGTAAAAACCGAAATGGGCCGCATACAAAGCCCGATGCAAAAAATGAAAAATGGGCTAAAGAATTTATTTGCATCGTTAGGAGCATTCACGGGAATTACTGCAGTAGTATCGATTATTAGAAATGCGGCCAGAGTAACAGCTGAATTCAGTAAAGCACAATCGAACCTGGCTTCAGTTTTGGGAACAACAAAAGATAATATTCGTGATTTATCGCAGGACGCTATAAAATACGGAAGCCTCACCAAGTTTACAGCAACACAGGTTAGCGAATTGCAAACCGAATTTGCAAAACTCGGATTGACCTCGGAACAAATAAAAGCGTCGACCAAAGCAGCTCTTGATTTGGCTGCAGCAACAAATGCAGAATTAGGCCCTGCAGCTAAAGTAACCGGCGTGGCTTTAAAAGCTTTTGGACTATCTGCCAGTTATGCCAACGAGGTAGCAGCTACACTTGCTGTTTCAACATCAAAATCGGCAATAAGTTTTGAAGATTTTGAAACAATACTATCAACTGTTGGGCCGGTTGCTAAATCATTTGGTTTTACCATTGAAGACACACTCGCATTAACCGGCAAGCTCAAAGATGCCGGATTTGATGCAAGCTCAGCAGCAACGGCCACCAGAAATATATTATTGAATTTGGCCGACTCAAACGGTAAACTTGCTCAAGCTCTTGGAAGGCCAATCAAAACTCTTGATGATCTGGTTCCTGCTCTGGCCGATTTACAATCAAAAGGAATCGATCTAAATGAGACGCTTCAGCTAACAGATAAAAGAAGTGTATCGGCTTTCAATACATTCCTTTCTGCTAAGGATAGCACAATTGAATTGCGAGATGGAATTAGCGACGTTACGGACGAACTACAAAACATGGTTGACACCCAGCTTGATAATTTAGCGGGAGATGTAACAAAATTAAATTCGGCATGGCAGGGTTTTGTATTGTCCATTGAAAACGGAGACGGTGTAATTTCAAGATTTGCCAGAGGCACACTTCAATTTTTTACCGACTCATTAATTAAGCTATCAAATATCGATCTGATTTTTAAACGTGCAAGTAAATTTTCGGAAGATGAAGTATCAAGAGCATACGACGCAATGATGAACCTTTCAGGCAGAAAGTACCAAAAATTTCAGGAACTGGTTCAAAAAGAAAACGAATTAACCCTGGAGCAAACCTTGTTAAGGCGAGCTGCTATGATTGAAGAAATTAAAGACACCGGTCAGTCACAGAAAGAAGCTGAAAAACTTTGGGACGAATTCTACAAACGTCGTTACCAACAAGACAAGGAAGCTCGCGAATTAAAACGTGCAGAGGAAAAAGCCCAGGCAGAGAAAGAAGCCAATGAGGCATTGCTTGCGGAAAAGAAAAAACAGGAAACAGAAGAACAGCAATTGAAAAAGAGGCTGGCAATTGCAAAATTAATTGAGGCAGACATTGCCACACAAAAGGAAAAAATTAAGAAATATTTTGCTGAAGCGGGCGAAGGAGCCATTGAAGCTTTTTTTGCTGCTATTGAAAAAACTCAGGCGAGTAAAACTATTGACTTCTCAATAGTTCCAGAATCTGAAGAAGAAGAAACAAAGGATCCTGCACTGGATTATGCCGTTCAGCAATATCAACAAACTCTTGAGTTTAAAAAGAGTTTGCTTGATGCGCAGTATGCCAATGGCATTATTGCAGAACAGGAATACCAGGATAAACTTAACGAGCTAAACCGGCAGGGTGAGAAATCGCGCTACGATAAAAAGATGGAATATGCTGAAAAAGCTCAGCAGCTTTCAACACTAGGCGCAAACTTCATTTCGTCGTTAATGGAATTAGAACTGGCAAATGCTGGCGACAATGAAGAAAAGAAGGCGGCTATCAGAAAGAAATATGCCACCATGCAGTTCCTCACTACATCTTCGCAAATTATTGTTGACACCGCCGCAGCTGTTATGAAAGCTTATGCACAACTGGGGCCAATCGGCGGACCTATTGCTGCAGCAATTATCGGAGCAACAGGTCTCGTTCAGTTAGGAATAGCCAATGCAGAACGAAAGAAGATTCAAAAATATGAGTTTGGAAAATATCCTGGCTTACAATATACGGGGCGGCCAAAGACCGGAACATATGGGAACCAACCTCACCTGGGCATATTTAATGAAGTTCCTGGTCAACCTGAGATGGTTATTGACGGATTAACGCTCAGAAAACTAAACATGGATTTCCCGGAAATAATTGCTTCAATACATGCAGTTAGAGATGGCCGGCAACCTCAAATGTACGGCGGAGGCAAATACCTTGATGACAATGGGATTAACAATACTGCAAGCAGTTCAGATGCTCAAAACTCAGATATTAAAACATTACAAGACTCAGTAGTCATGCTACATCACACGGTAGAAATACTAAGCAAAAAGAAATACTACATCGCAATAGATATGGTGCAAAAAAAATTGCAGCGATGGGAAAAAATTGAAGCAACAAAAGGAATGTAAACAATAAGAAAATGCTAGAATTTTATTTAAACAATAAACGTTTTCTTTTAAACTCCGATACTTCTGTTCGAATTCTCTGGAGTAATCCCGCTTGTAAGTTCGAAAAGATTGACGGTAATGCAGGCATAGGAATCAGCATCCCAGTAAATGATCAAAATAAAGCCCTTCTCAGAAATCCGGGCAGATTCGAAAAGGTTGGCACAAAAAACACCCGTGAATTTAAAGGTTTTGAAATTCGATTTGGAGGGGTTCTGCTTTTGGGTGGCACTTTGATTGTAAACTCTGCAGATGACGAAAGCTATGAGTGTTGGCTCAGGGGAATTGTTGGCGATATCGGAGAAGAACATCGCGAGAAATACATTTATGACATTGAAGCATTTTGGCAGGAAATTACATGGGAAAATAAAAGCGATTACGATCCTATTAACGATGATTATTGCTGTCCAACAATATTTAATCCTGAGTTTTTTTCAGAAAAAGGAAGAACGATCCCAATAACTTATACTGTTCCAAATCCAGATTACTATCCGGGAAGTCTCATTCATGAAGCAAATTTACATGCAAACGAATCAACCGAGGCATTTTCTAACGCTTTTCGAAATACATCTGACTATCTGGTCAACAGTAGAAATCCAGACGGAAGTATTAAAAACCTAACCAGCTCAATGTCTGCAAAAACATCTGAAAATCTTGAAATAACGGTTGTTTCTCCAATGTTGTTTTTGAATAATGTATTACGACAATTGTTTAATGATGTTCGCATTCATATTGATGAAAATGCAATTGCAAACGATGTTGATTTGAAAACACTTCTCCTTTATAACAATTTCGACATCACATATATGCAATATACACAGCTCCCGGAGATGTGGGTCCCTGACATTCGATACGATGGAACAACAATGAATGGATACTATGTTGAACCTAGTTTGATTACAAGGAATTATTCCAGAAACTTTAAGTATAAAGACCTTTTACCAAAAGTTAAACTGAAAGATTTTTTACTTGGTATTCAAAATCTTCTTAATGTTTGTTTTGTATTCAAATCAAACAACAAAGTCGATATCGTTGATCGTGAAACAATAATATCAGGCGAAGCAATTCCGATCGACAAATACATGGTTGGGAACTGGGAATTGGATGAACAAAAGGATGTTACTCTTAAATTCTCTTACAAGCACGATGAAAACGATTTGATTTTCTCAGAGAGATGGACGGATATATCAGACCGTTTAAGCGATTTGAAGGAGCCAGTATACAACTGGTCTGAATTGCCAAATGTAGAAGATCCTCAGCTGGGGGATATCCGCTACCTTACAAGCCTGGATGTATATGCTGAATATAAACTAATGAATATATCAGAACCGGATCCAGTTGGCGGGAGTGAAGTATTAACCGATGCGCTTGGATGGCAACATTTCTCAATCGGATTTCAACCGGGTTTTTACAATCCGGATAAAACCGAAGAAGAAGAAATAAAAACTTGTTTCAGTACTATAATCTGCGATCCTTACCCCATGGTTTTTCAACCTGGTAATTTGGAAGGTATCAGGTTTGCGTTCCAGAAGTTTGAACCACGTCTCTTATTTTACAGAGGTAACAATATTGCATTAAATTCTACCTCCAACCTTTCTCTCTCGTGGGATAAGGAAGAAGTAGGGCTCTTTGCAAAAAGGTGGGCAAAATGGAATCGATTCTGGAGCAAAAGACAACCGGTTACAAGACAGGCTCAATTACCTCTTAATCTTATAACACACATAAAGGAGAACATCACAAGTAAACTATCTAGCAAAGAAGGAGAATTTATAATTGAAGAAATGGAGACTGAATTCACCCTGAATAGTGTTGGCCCAACTCTTATTAGAGGCTATAAAATATAACAAGATCGATACTGTAATCCCCTAATACTCCCCCATTACGGTTTTTTCATAGACTAACCTGCATAACCTCATATGCCGGAAGACATTCGTTTTTTATATCCCCACAACTTAGTCTGCAACGTATACAGAAGACTGATTCACCTATACAAATACCGTATTTAATTACAGAATAAATATTAGCAAGATTGAACAGTCTCTCAGCATATAATGCAAAATCAAGTAATCGTAATTACGAAACTGTTTTAGGGCGGCGCGGGGTATTTAAAAAGAGAATGTCAGAAGCACTCACCTCTTTTGCAGCTAAAAGACTGATTTTCAAACACAACACTTTTTTGCCATGTCAGTGGATCTTTTTATTTAAAAACATTATAAATAGCACGGTAACTTAACAGAGATTTAAGCGCAAAAAAAGCCTAATATTAAAGGTTTGAAGGACATGATTTCATGGTACTTTTTAATCGATTAGTCTACAAATAACTCTTCGAAAGGAAAATGCTTTCTCAGAAATTCTAAATTAGCATCTGTCTCAGATCCAACCTCTACCAAGTCATGTATATGCTCATCCACCTCTCTTTGAAAATTAACATTGTAAGTAATATGTAGGTGCTTTATCAATTTTGAATAAAGCTCAACCTCCTTCAATCCATATGCAGATGAAAATATCTTTGGCATTTTTCTTTTTGGGAAAAACCTTATCCTGGGGAATCCGATTCTTTTTACATTGTCCGGGTGAAATCCAAAACCAAGAAAAACAATATTATCGCACCTTCTCACTTCAGATTGGAATTGTTCAAACATCGTCATCTCATCGACTTCAAAAATAATTTTGATATTATCCGCAGCATTTCTCAATTCACCGGCTGTAACAATTGAGCTTTTATGACCAAAATTCATATTTCCAAGCGTACCGTGTAAATGGTTTATCGGAATTTTAGCTAGATAATTATTTAAATCTAACCCTTCATATCCATACAAATTGGCTGCAGATGTTCTAAGAAAATACTCAAGAGAACGATCGTAATTAAAAGTATAAAAAGAAAAACTATACAAGTCTTCTTTGTGCGAGTTAATCTGGTTCCAAAAAAACTGATACCAATCTCCTTTCATTTTTTTACCCTTTAGTGCTCTATGTTCAGCCTCTAATAAATGCCAAACTATAGCCATTTTCCCAATATCTATAAACTCTCTTCTATAGTTCAAAAAAGCATCGATAGAATAGGTCTGAGAAGCGTTTAGCGTCTCTCTAAAATTTATTAAATCAGTTAAAGAAAACTCATTTATCAATAAATCTGCGAGCGGCTTTTTGGTAAAATGTTCCTCTCCCCCTCGATAAAAAGAAGGACTAATAGATTCTATAATTTGTGCTACTAACTGGGATCCGGAAGGGAACCCGTAAGGAATACTCGCACCGGCGCCAAGTACAAAAACTGTTTTGGTAGGCATAATAATGATTTTTATTGATAAATATAGCGTAAAATCTCTTTTGTACTAATCAGGTAGAACAATGGCAATCTTATATAAAAACAGAAAGAGCTACCAAAACAGCCAATAAAAAAGAGCTAATAAATTGATTATCAGCTCTTTAATAGTAGTCCCGACGGGAATCGAACCCATATCTACAGTTTAGGAAACTGCTATTCTATCCGTTGAACTACGGGACCGTAAATGTGGCGCAAAAGTAGTTAAAAACCTGAATCCCGACAAATCAGTCTAAAATATTGTTGCTCTGTTCTTATTCACTATAATCTGAATCATTATCTTTGCACCTCAGTTTAAACGAACAAGGATGTTAGACAAGATCAAAGCGTTACAGGAAGAAATCGACACTATTGTAGCTTCAAGCAAGGAAGAGGTAGAGGAGCTACGTATAAAATATATCAGCAAAAAGGGATTGATCGGCCAATTATTCAACGACTTCAAAACTGTTCCTGCCGAACAGAAAAAGGAGGTTGGACAGGCCATTAATACGCTTAAAACTTTCGCTTTAGAAAAAATTAACACACTAAAAGAAGGTTTTGAGAACAATGGTAGCGAGTCTGCCGGACAGGATTTGACCATGCCGGGCGAGCCCATGAAACTGGGAACCCGCCACCCACTGTCGCTGGTTAAAAACGAGATTATCGGAATTTTTGCCCGTCTTGGATTTACCGTTGCCGAAGGCCCTGAAATTGAAGACGACTGGCATGTGTTTTCAGCTTTGAACTTTCCACCGGAGCACCCTGCCCGCGATATGCAGGATACTTTCTTTATTGAAAAAGATCCGGATGTGCTGTTGCGTACCCACACTTCAAGTGTACAGATTCGTGTTATGGAGCGCACCCAGCCGCCTATCCGTGCTATTTTCCCGGGACGTGTTTTCCGTAACGAAGCAATTTCTGCACGTTCGCACTGCATATTCCACCAAATTGAAGGATTGTATGTTGACGAGAATGTTTCGTTTGCCGACCTGAAACAAACATTGTTGCAGTTTGCCAAAGAGCTGTTTGGCGAAGACACTAAAATCCGTCTGCGCCCGTCGTACTTTCCATTTACGGAGCCAAGTGCCGAAATGGATGTGAGCTGCTCGATTTGTGGTGGCAAAGGATGTAATGTTTGTAAATACACCGGCTGGCTCGAAATTCTGGGCTGCGGAATGGTTGATCCAAACGTATTGGAACTTTGTAATATCGATAGCCGAAAATATACAGGATTTGCATTTGGAATGGGTATCGAACGTATTACCATGTTGCGTTACGGAATTAAAGACATCCGACATTTCTTCGAAAACGATGTACGATTCTTAAAACAATTCGAGTCGGCAACTTAGACAAAAACAATTCGAAAAATGATATTGAAAGGAGCTCAAAAAGCTCCTTTTTTTGGTGCATTACGGCCTTATTCTTGCGATACTTTTAGTAAGAATATTCTGTTCCATTCTGTAACTGCCACGTTAACACGAATTTAACAAACAGCCCACCGAAAACCTGCTTTTTGGCCTATTTAGTAAAAAAGCCGTAGCTTTGCAGCATACTTTTTAGTCTTTTATTAGACACGGGAAGATAAAATTAGAAACAGCCCAATCCTGTAGAACACAGAAAATAACAATTAAAATATGTATGATTTTTTGGATGGGCAACTAAATAAATACCGAATGGAAACGAAAGCAAATCAGAATCAGATCGTCATTAAGATGAATACTGAGAATGAGAAAAAAATGCTGCCATTAAACTTTATTTTTACACTGGCGGCAGGTGCTATTGCCGGAATGGCAATTATTTTCAGTCTCTTCTGGGGATTGGAAAAGTTATTAGGAATGTAACCTACGTATTATAGAACAGAAAAGGCTCGCAATTGCGAGCCTTTTTTTATTTTCGGCTATCCTCTTAATCCAATCCTGCATACCCATTTATATGATATTCCTGTAGAAAATGCACAATGTAGAGACGCACGGCCGTGCGTCTCTACATTGTGCATAACAATCAACGATACATATCATCCATTTCCCAATTTTTAGGATTGGATTTTATGTAATTTTTTATTTTCCAATATTCTCTTTCATTTCGAATTATCCTATCGTGATAGCTTGCCTGCCACAACTTATTATCTCTGTTATATTTTGGGATATCCAGGTGTTTTAAATCAATATAATTATCGATCGCGTTTGTTGATCCTGACTTAAATCCGGCAACAAATGATGACAACGATTTTGGTTTTCTTTTGAATTCAATATCAACAGGTTCCGATTGCCACCGAATATTCTTTTCTAGGGATGCAAGGCCTTGCGTTTGAACATTGGAACCATGCATCTCTTCAGTTTGGTCATAATTGTTTTTTATAATTAACAATCCGTGCAAGTGATTGGGCATTATTATAAATTCATCTAAAAATAACTCCTTACGGATTGAAAAAGATTTTAACCATTCTTCTTTTATCAATTTCCCAAATTCCGATAATATCACTTCTTCATCCTTTACGGTACCTAATATACAATCTCTACCTTGAATTACCAGGGTGACAAAATACATCCCGTCACCTGAATAATCATATCCCCGCAAACGATGTGATTCTATTCGAAATGTGTTATTGAATTTATCCATTTTATTCTATCCAACGCCTTCGCTTTTAAAAAGAACAGCCAGCCGTCTTTGTTGAGACGCACGGCCGTGCGTCTCTCACAGTTAATCCAACACCTTTTCAATCGCTTCCAATTCCTCAACCGAAAAACTACGATTCTTAAGCATTTCCACATTGTCATCAATTTGTTTTACCGAGCTGGCGCCGATAAGCACCGAGGTAATTCGTTTATCGCGTAAAATCCAGGCCAGTGCCATTTGTGCCAGCGACTGACCTCGCTCCTGAGCAATAGCATTCAAAGCCACAATTTTATCGTGTGCCGTATCAACATGTTCTTTTTTTAGAAAAACTTCGCGGGTTGCTCTTGATCCTTCGGGAATTCCTTTCAAATATTTATTGGTAAGCAAACCCTGGGCAAGTGGCGAAAACGGTATACAACCAATTCCTTCGTCTTCCAAAACATCCAGAAGGCCGTCTTCCACCCAACGCTCAAACATCGAATAACGTGGCTGATGAATCAAACAAGGCGTTCCCAGTTCTTTCAAAATTTGCGCAGCTTCTTTCGCCATGTCGGCCGGATAATTTGAAATACCCACGTACAGCGCTTTTCCCGAACGAACTGCCCGGTCGAGCGCCATCATGGTTTCTTCAAGCGGCGTATCAGGATCGGGACGGTGCGAATAAAAAATATCCACATATTCCAGTCCCATTCGTTTTAAACTCTGGTCGAGGCTGGCCAGCACATATTTGCGGCTCCCCCATTCGCCATAAGGTCCGGGCCACATCAGGTAACCGGCTTTGCTCGAAATAATCAGCTCATCGCGGTAAGCACTAAAATCCTGCTTCAAAATCTTACCAAAATTTTCTTCGGCCGATCCCGGAGGCGGGCCATAATTGTTGGCCAAATCAAAATGTGTGATGCCTAAATCAAAAGCCCGGTGCAACATCGCCCGGCCATTTTCAAACACATCAATTCCGCCAAAGTTATGCCACAAACCCAGCGAAACAGCAGGCAGTTTCAGCCCCCATTTTCCGCAGCGGTTGTACTGCATTTCATCGTATCTCGATTCTTTTGGAACATAGGTCATACTATTAAATTTAATTGGTTATTGCTAAAATGCTTTCAGAGTCGTCTGTAAACAAATCCAATTGCATCGCTTAAAGTTAATCTTCTTTTGCCATTTCTCTAAATCAATACACAATCATTACATGCAGCCGCCTTTTCGAAAATACGGCCTGTGCAAGATTTCAGTCATTTTCTGAAACTAATCGGTCTTAAAACCATATAAATAATATAGAAACTAAAATCGAATAGCCATGAGTGAAAAACTAGTTACTATTGTAGTATTACCTCTGGCGCGCGCCCATATTTTGAAAATGCGTTTGGAGGAAAAAGGAATTAAATGCGAACTGGAAGATGTGCATTTAATTGAAGGAGCAGCCACCTCAACCGTTCGGGTTAAAATTCTGGAAAACGACCTGAACGAGGCCTTTAAAGAAGTTGATTTATTGCTTGGATTAAAATCGGGGAAACAGAAAAAAGTGGGTAAACCCGGCCTTATCCTTGTTCCAATCGACTTTTCCGCCGTATCGGAAAAAGCCGTGGAAATGGCTTTTAACATTGCCGAACACCTGAATGCTAAACTGGTAATTATGCACTCGTACATTAGTCCGGTGCGCTTTTCAATTCCCTACGGCGACATTTACCCTTACGACACCACGCTGTTAAAACAAACCGAGGATGCCGAAGAAGAAGCCAACCAGCAGTTTAAAAATTTCCTAGCACCATTGGTATCAAGTATCGGCGCGGATAACTGGGAGAAAGTAAATCCGGAATATATTGTTAAGCCGGGATACGCCGAAGAGGACATTCTGGCCTTTGCCAACGAACAACCTACACGACTGATTGTACTTGGCCGCGGTGGCGATAAAACATGGCCCGGCACAGTGGGCAGCGTTACCGCCGACGTAATGTACAACGCACCCGTTCCGGTGTTGGTTATTCCGGAAGAAATGGAAACAAAACCGGTTGATGCCTTTAAAGAGGTGTTGTATGCCACTAATTTCGATGAAAAGGATTTTACGGCACTCGATAAACTAATGAACATTGTAAAATCCTACGAAGTAAGAGTGGTTTGTGCGCACGTTGGACTTCCCGACGAATATGGCTGGGACATTGCCCGACTGGAAGGAATGAAAGATATTTTGAACAAGAAATACGAGAAAAAGGAATTTGAGTGCAAACTGATTATGGGGAACGATGTTTTAGATACACTTGAAAGTACGATTAAAAACGACCCGGTGGATATTCTGGCACTCACCACGCATAAACGAGGAATGATTTCGCGACTTTTCAACCCAAGTTTAGCGCGTAAAATGGTGTTCCATGCAGAAATTCCGCTGTTGGTATTTCACGCTTAAAATGGCATAAAAAATAACGGATCTGTCAATACGCCGTTAACGGGAACTTACTCATAATAGTTGGTTCCCGTTTTCTGTTATCACTCAACAAAACCACTATCCATAATGATTTTAAATGCTGACAATTTTCTATCTTTCACACAAAATTGTTAAACTCGTTACCAGTTTTATTGTTTAGGTAGCTAAAGAGACTGTCGGATTGTAACAAGAACGAAAGCCTTTTTTATTGCGACTAACAGATAAAACCAGAACTCAAAAAAACGTGAACACTAATGAATAAAAGAATAAAGCTATTAATTAGCGTTATTTTTACCCTCTCATTATCAACTCTTAATACTGCTTTAGTAATAGGTGCTACTACCACACAGGCCGACAGTTTGCGCCAGGTAATTCAAAATAAACAGGGCGCGGAAAAAATAAATGCACAGCTTGATTTGGCGATGTATTATATGGGAGAGGATAACGACCAGGCGCTGGCACTTGCCCAAACAGCACTAACGGCAGCAAAAAAGCGAAACAGCAAATCGTTGCAAATGCGATCATTTCTGGCTCTCGGACGTATTTATCACGACCTTAACAACGCCGATCGTTCGCAGGCCTATTACGACAGCGCTTTGCCCATTGCTTACCAGCTCGATGATTACTGGTATCAAAGCGATATATTTTTACGAACCGGTATTAACCAACACACCAGTGGCGATCACTTAAAAGCGCTGCAATCGTTTAACCTGTCTATTCAAACAGGTCGACAGTCGAAAAATTATCGTGCTGTTGGTGCTGCCTATTCAATGATGGGAACCGTTTTCCGGGTAAACGGCTTATACGACCGCGCCACTGAATACATTATTAAAGCGCGGCTGAATTACGAAAAAGCCGGTTTTACTGAAGGTTATGCCTGGTCGGCCTACCTACTTGGGCGTATTTATGCCGATCTTCGTCTTTTGGATAAAGCGATGGAATATTACATGCTTTCGCTTGAAACCTACGAAGAACTGGCGCAAAAAGACCAGAACAAAAACGGAATTGTAATTTGCTACGAACAGATTGGGATCTTAAATTTACTGCTGGGAAATACTGACGAAGCGCGTAAATACATCGAAAATACTTTGCAAATTTTCGAAGAGAGTGGTTCGAGATACGGAATTTCAAATGCCTATAAAAACCTGGGCCGCATCGAATATGCATCAGGGAACTACGCACTGGCCGAAAAATACCTGAAACAATCGCTGAACTCGAAAATCGAACTTAACGATTTTCTCAGCCAACCTTCCCTTTATTTATATATTGGTTTGTGCTATATCGACACCGACCGAACCAATGAAGGACTATCCAGTATTCAAAAAGGACTGGACCAGGCGATTATCAATAATCAAAAACGTATTCAGCTCGATATTTATTCAAAACTCAGCGAAATCTACCTCAATCTTAACGACCTTGACAAAGCCCTCTCTTGTCAGCAGCAGCAAATCAACATTCAGGACTCTATGCTTTTTGGAGCTGCCAATATAAAACTCGAACAGCTGCAGGGAATTTACGAACTGGATGCAAAAAACAGCCAGATTGCAGCATTGGAGCAACAAAACGAGATTAACAGGCTGGAACTGCGGCAACATCGCACATCACGAATTTTAATGATAATCGCTGTTTTGCTCGCCATTATTATTGCCGGCATTATTTATATTTTCTACCAGCGTCTGCGCCAAAAAAATAATCAATTGGAGGAGGCGAACCTCACAAAAGATAAGTTCTTTGCCATTATTGCCCACGATCTTCGGGGCCCGGTTCACACACAAACGGCATTTCTCGACCACCTCCACCAGGAATTTGATGCGCTGGAAAAAGATGAGCTTAAAAAGCTGCTCAAACTCCTTGTATCAGCATCAGAAAACATCAGCGATTTGCTCGATAACCTGTTACTTTGGGCACAATCGCAGGTGAAAAAGATGGAGGTAAATACTGAAAAACTTGAGTTGAAAGGTGTGATTCAAAATACAGTCGAAAAACTGCAACAATCGGCGAGTTTAAAACAAATAGCCATTTCGCTTGATACTGACAATCAGCTAAAAGTTTTGTCGGATGCCAACATGCTTCAAACCATTATCCGAAACATTGTTAGTAACGCCATAAAGTTTACTCCGCGCGGAGGGTCAATTTCGGTTAAAACTTTCGCCTCGGCACAAAAAGAAGTTACCATAAAAATTACCGACACCGGACTGGGAATGGATTCTGAGAAATTGAATCAGCTATTCGATATCAGCTCTAAAAGTCATTCGCAAGGAACTGAAAATGAAAAAAGCAACGGACTGGGCCTTATACTTGTAAAAGATTTTGTTGAGAAAAACAATGGCTCGATAAACATTGAAAGCGAAAAAGGAAAAGGTACTTCGGTTATTGTTACACTTCCGCAGGCCTAACGTAAATACAGATTACCGCAGCAATCCCATTCAGCATAAAACAAAGCGATTACTTCCCATATAACTCAAGGAAATAATCGCTTTGCATTTAAACTTTCTTTTGCTCAATCACTCGTATTCCGGAAAATCATTCGACAGCATTACCAAAGCTTTCTCCAAACGCTGGTAAAGATGATTGATGTGTGTTCCGTCGTAGGACTCAAACTGGTGTTTAACATGCATCTCATTCAAATGCTGATCGAACAGTTGGTTGGGAGGATACATCATCAGGTCATCACTCATGCCACAATCGAAATATACGGTTTTCAGCTTTTTTAAGCCTGTTCTGTATTTTGTTGACAGGGCCATCAAATTTTGTTGATCTGTTTTATTCATCAACTCCTCATTCATTATGGGTACACCGTCAACAAAAGTAAAGGGCAAATCGGCTAAATATGGAGGGTTGGCAGGATTGGGCAACCAGGCTTGCATGAGGAAATATACACTGTTATTTACAAATTTATAGGGCTGCATCGGATCGTACGGTATCGGTCCTGCCGGTGCCCCCATCGGCTCCCACATTTCATCTTCAACTGGCATCATCGACGCCATAGCCATCAACGTTTCGCGAGGGAAATGAGCAGGCGATAATGCTGCTGCATAACGAAATATATCGGGATGTTTCATAGCCAGTTTTAATGCGCCATAACCACCCGCGCAATGGCCGGTTATGGCCCTCCAGTTAAAGTGGGGAATGGTACGAAAATTACTGTCGATAAATTTCACAAGATCTTTGCAGATATAATCCTCGCATTTACCCAGTACTGGCGAGTTGGTATAAGACGACACCCCCAATAATGTTCGGGAATCGGGAAACACAATTATCGCCTCCTTCATTCCTTTGCTGTCGACCAGTTCGTTTAGCCAGTCTTCAAATTCAACTCCCGGATAATCAACCGATGCCTGCAGATTGGCCACCTGTTTGAAAATTTCGAAAGGTACCGGTTCCATCAACATCTTTCCCCAGGCAGGCATACCATGCAAAAAGTAAATTACAGGAAAATGTTTATCCGGATTGGCATAATAGCTTTTCGGCAAATACACATACACCGGTCGGTCGGCCGGGTCACCCAGAAGATTTCCTTCAAGTGCTTTGCTGTGCATGCTAGTGCTTACGATAGTTCCCTCTCCCACCACCGCTGCTTTTTCTGGCAGCAAAGCATCAGTGTCGGGCGCTTCAAATTCATCCTGGCAGGCAGGTAAAATGAATATGCTGAGCAAGATTAGAATTAAGATTTTTGTTTTCATTGTAGTACATTTTTTGGATTAAACTCATCTGCAATGTACTGTACAATGTTTCAACCGGCTTTCCGGTTTTTCCCAAATACTTCCTGAATTGTCCCGAGGGTTAATTGTAGCTTTTTTCGTTTTCGTGAAGCAGAAATTCTCGCGGACTTTCACCAAACTCCTCTTTAAAAACCTGGCTAAAGGTGCTTAAACTTTTCATTCCCACTTCGTAGCCCACTTCGGTAATATTCATTGATGAAGAACTTAACAACTGCTTTGCTTTCTGCATGCGCAACGAACGGATATAACGCGCTACCGACTGATTGGTAAGCGCCTTAAACTTGCGGTACAACTGCGATTTGCTCATGGCCATTTCCTCGCAAAGTTCAGGTATATTAAAATCCTCGTTGTTAAGGTTTTCGCTAATGGCAGAATTTAGTTTTTTCATAAAACGGTCTTCGCGCTGCATCAACGGATCGGTGCTGTAATCAAAGCCGTTGCCTTTACTAAATCGTTGGTAGAGTTTTTTACGCAGCTCGAGCAGTTTTTGCAGCCGCACCAACAATTCCTGCTGATTGAACGGTTTTACCACATAAGCATCGGCACCTTGCTCCAGCCCTTCAATGCGCGACGGAATATCGGCTTTTGCCGTTAGCAAAACAATGGGAATGTGACTGGTGCGAATATCTTCTTTGAGCTTTTTACAGAGCTCAAAACCATCCATTTCGGGCATCATTACATCGCTGATAATCGCGTCCGGAATTTCATTCACCGCCGTCTCGTAACCTTCCTTGCCATTTTTGGCCAACTCAATCTTAAAATAATCGCTGTAGCAGGCTTGCAAATAACCCAGAACATCGGGGTTGTCTTCAACTATCAATAAACGCTGTTTCCCTTTTTGTTGCACTTTGGCAGGATTCGTTGCTTCTAAAACTTCCTCTTGAGTTTCTGTTAGCAACTGTTCCTGATTTTCTTTTGCGCGTAGTGTGCTTGTAACGGGCAACTTCACCGTAAACACTGTCTCTTTATTCGGAATCGACTGCACCTGAATTGTTCCGTTCAACAAGGTAACCAGCTCGCGGGTAAGCGCTAATCCAATTCCTGCGCCTCCAACTTTTCGGGTATTTTTGTCATCAGCCTGGTAAAAACGTTCGAATATCTTATGCTGCTTTTCTGCAGGAATTCCAATACCGGTGTCGCTAATAACCATTTTCAACATTCCATTTTCAACCAGCACATGCATTTTTACTGATCCTCCGGCCGGCGTGAATTTTATGGCGTTGCCCAGCAAATTAGAAACGATAACTGTTGTTTTTTCCGGATCAAAATCCAGCACATAACTCTGCTTATCCGCATCAAAAGTCATTTTCAGCTTCTTCTCTTCGGCATAATATTCCTGCAATTGAAACACATAGCGCAAAAACGGAACAATGTTGGCGTGAATCTTTTTCACCGATAGATTTCCCGATTCCATTTTACTCAACTCGAGCAACTGATCGACCAGCTGCAACAGGCTTTTTCCATTTTTAATTATGGTATCGGCCTTGGCCCGACCGTTCTTAACTTTTTCCGAACGCAGCGAATCGGCCAGCCCCAAGATAACTGTTAACGGTGTGCGGAACTCGTGCGTAATGTTAGTATACAAGCGGGTTTTAGCCTCGTTCATTTCTTTCTGCCGTTGTGCTTCGCGCTCCTCCATTTTTGCAAACAGGTTTACGGCATAAAGACTAAAAAAGAAGATATATCCGGTAATAATAATCAGGCTTGCGAAAAAGAAAAGCAGGTTTTGTTGCGGGCTTAACGCCTGTTCTTTCGGGAAATAAGGATCAAAAATAAACAAGGCTAACATAGCTATTACAAACACAACGCTTACCGGCAAAATAAGCTTTGGTTTACGTAAAATTACCGAGCTGGTAACGGCCTGAATAGAAAGCAAAAACAAACCTCCGCAAGTTAACAATCCCCCCATGCGGGCCACATACACCGACGAAATTACGATCATCAGAATTTTAAACAGTTTGATTGCCAGGTCTATCTTCCGGGAGTAATAGAAAATGGTGGTCGACACACAAACTATGGGAATATAGATCAGACAGAACTCGAAGATCAGTTTGGCCGAGATAATCCATGAAACGATCAACATTATTGTTAAACCGGTAATGGCAAACAAGCCTTGCACCATCATGTATTTCTTCCCCAGCTTATCCCAGTCGCTTAACGTTTCGTTTTCGGTTAGACGCTGCAGGAAAAGCTCAAAGCGCTTAGAAAGTTGATTTAACCGTTGCATCGGTTTTGTTTTTAGTGCATTTGTAATTTAATGGTTTTCAGTGCTATTAAGATCCAACTGCTGTTCTTTTCCTTTATACTACATTTTTTTGAAAAGGTTGGACGCGCATAAGAAATATAGATTCTAAAGAAGAGCAAAATTGCCACTTTATTTTTTGCTGAGTTCGGCCTCGATCAAATCAATTAAAGGAATTAACCTGGTATTCACGCGATCCATGCGTCGGTTGAGCGAGTAGGCAAAAGTAAGCTCCTGGTTGGAAAGACTTAAAAACTCATCCGACTTCATTTTTTGCAGTGCACGTTCGTAATCTTTCTCATCGGGTTGATATTGTCCCTGAGGATTATAAGGAATCATGGAATTCACAAAAGTAGCGTACTCGCTGCGCAAGTTATCCATGTAGGTAATTGTTGTACTAATGGCGGTGTAATACTGTATGATCTGTAACTGCAAATCCTTGTTGCGAATCAGCTTTAGGTTTCCGGTGCTGATGATATCTTTGTAAGTACTGGATTCTTCAAAAACTGCTGCCCGACTTAATTTTCCACCTTTCCCGATGGCTGCCATAAATGCTGCCGTGTCATCAATTTCAATTCCATCTTTGACATACTTTCGGGCCAATTCCAGGCCCTCAACTTTTTCCGGATAATCTTTCTTCCAAAACACATTTAGAAACACAGAGTCGCTTCTCATTTCTCCCAAAAAATGTTCGAGGTATTCCAACTCCTTGAGTTGATCAATGCGATTCGAATTCCAATTGTTGATTTGTAATGCGATCAAAATCCCAATTACCACAAGTACAATTTCGCCAATGGCGTAACGCATGTATTTAGCGGCCCGGTTTTCGGCAGCCAGTTTGTAGCGTATATTGTTAAATAGTCTCATTTGCTGGTCTTTTTATTTTTTGAACTTATTATCAGGAAAACAACACTCAATACCACAATAAACAACGACACGGATAAGATTTCGCTGGCCGACAGATTTGACAGAAACCAAAGAATTGCCAGCACAGTAATAACCGGAATTGTCACTCCTCCGGGAATTCGGAAAGTACCCTTTGCCGGTTGGCTTCCCTTTTTGAAACGGAGTTTAATAACAGCCAGTACCACTCCCAGGTAAATCAGCAAAATTGAAGCACTTGAAATCAGTATCAACCAACTTAATCCACCAAGCGAAGCAAAGATGAAATCGATTAGTACGTAGACAATAATTGCAACATAAGGCGTGGCAAACTTTGGGTGTATTTTACTCAACATTTTCACCGGAATGAGACGGTCTTTGGCAGCTGCATACAATACCCGGGGAATACTCAGAATCTCGCTGCTTAGGTTTCCGAACATTGAAACTCCCATGCCAATAGTAATCAGCGTCAGTCCGGCCGGCCCCACAATTTTATTGGCTACCTGCCCCAATGTATTTTCCGAAGTCTCAGCCAAAGCCGGCCCCAAAATAGCCTGCGAAATCAGCTGAATAAAAATATAGAGAACAAGCACAAAGCCAATACTGAAAATAATAGCTCGTGGAATATTCTTTTGCGGATTACGAACTTCTCCACTCACCGACAGCGCTGATTCGGCACCCAAGAAAGCAAAAAATAAAAGGAGTGAACCCTCACCAATTTTATCGGCCGACGGGAAAGAATCCCAGGAAAGATTTGCAGAAGAAAGGTCTTTCACCCCAACCAAAAGAATAAAAACCAGCGGAATTACTTTTGCCAAAGTAATGAGTTTTACAATGCCAACTCCCTGCCTTACTCCCTTGATATTGATGTAACCAAGTACCGAAAAAATAAGGAAGAACAACAAAATCCGCATAAACTCAGCCTGCATAAATGGGAACAACGAACCTGCAACATCAGCAATGGCATTGGCAACTGCAGCATCGGCAGAAATGGTGGACAACAGAAATAAAAATGCCGCCAAAAATCCGGGATACCGGCCCCACACAATTTCGATGTAAGAATACGCGCCGCCGCTTACCGTGATCTTGCTTCCGATTTCGGCAAAACTCAGCATAATCATCATCATCAGGGCTCCGCAAAACAGGTAAGCCACAATGCTCATGTTTCCCATAACAGCCGCAACCGTGGCCGGAAGTATAAAGATTCCGGCACCAATAACGGTATTCACAATGTTGGCGGTTAATCCAAACAACCCGATCTCGCGGTGCAGTCTTTTATTCGTTGTATGTGATGGTTCCGACATAGTATAATTTTGCGTGTTCGTTATGCGTATTTGTGTTCCAGTTTCTCCATCTGAATTTTGTGTTTCCGAAAGTTAACAAACGGTATTATCGCTAAAACAATCCCCATAAAAACCAGGTAGAACACAAACACCTGTTGCCAGTTTAAATAAACTTTTGCCTCCCCCATAATCCAGGCGCCAGCCGACATTCCGAGGTTGGCAATAGCCATATAAAGCGTAAACTGGGTAGCCGCAACGCGTTTCCAGCACAGCTGCATGGCTACGGCCAAAATTGCAATGGTTATAAAAGTATCGAGGATGGAGAAAACACCAATGAAGCCAATTATAAAAGTATCGTTGCTCCAATATTGCGGTAATAACGCCATTACTATCATCAATACAATAAGTCCTAACACATAAAAAATGATCATCCTCATTTTCCCGAAAATGTCTATCATTGCTCCACCCACAAACATGCCCATAATACCACCAATAAAAGCGGTTATCGAAAAAACATGTGAATAGCGGGCATCGCTCCAGCCCAGTTCCTGCACAGTAAAAATTGGCAGAAGCGTAGTAACATAAGTCGACGCAATTCGAAAAATGAAAACTGCAACTCCCATTATCAAACTCACGGGCAAACTAAAGCCCCTGATCAAACTTTTCAGAATAAGCCTCCAACTGGAGAGTTGAATCTTTTGTGCTTCAGTAGATGCTCTACCGGGTGTCCAAGGAGTCAGCTTTTCGCCGGTACGTTCTTTCAAGAGCAAGGGAAAAAGCATGATTGCCGAGATGACGATACCAAATAGATTCATGGCAATCATAAAACTATAATTGGCGAACAACCAGCTGGTAACGGCAACCGTAGCCGAAATACTTGCAGCCTTGGCACCCCACATTAAACCATTGGCACGCGCCTGTTGATCTTCGGGCAATATATCGATTGCCAGACTATCGATTGAAATATCCTGGAAAATACTGGCTAAACTGCTCATAAATCCGGCAATCATAAGAACAGACATCCGGTTTAGCGGATCGGTTATAACTGCCAACAAAAGGAAACTGGCCACCAAACCCGCCTGCCCGAACAAAATCCAGGGCCGGCGTCGTCCCATGGGCAAATAAGTAAAGCGGTCCATTAACGGAGCTGCAATAATTTTAAAACTCCATGGCAAACCTACAATTGCGACAAAACTGCCTATTTCGGCCGGACTTTTTCCGTTTGCTGCCATCCATGCGGGCATAGCGAACATGAATAAACCATTTGGGATTCCCTGCGCAAAATACAAAGCTGCAAAGGTTACGTAGCGCAGAAAGGCGTTATCCGCCAAAGCCGGCAAATTTCTGTCGGCAGTCAAAACTTTTACGAATCGCAGCATAGGCTTTTATTTATTGTTTACATAAGCATCTTTGTAATAACATTTAAGACCCGGTTTTCGGATGACAACTTGAAACGCATTTTTGAGTCGAAGCGGAGCATAAATTCAATTATTGGTTCTTCGTGCTGGGGATAAACCTTTATAATTAAGACTAGTTCATCTTCTTTATAACCACAAGATGTTTATTTTGTTTAACCAACTGGATAAAAGGAAGTTTCGCAAACCGAAATGCCAATAAAATCACGAGCAAAAACAAAGGCTCCGGGCGACGCCAAGTCACCTGAAGCCTTCTTAAATCCGCAATATCGTCATCAAAAGTTGTTGTAGATTATTGTTGTACCAGAGTCAACGAATGTTGCGGATGAATTGATAAAATATCCTGAAGGTTATTTCACGCGTATATATTTTTCCATTCGGTAATTGTCTTTATCGTAACTCCAATCAACGTTAACCGGGTTAATCTGAATAAGCGTATCGCCTTTAAACTCAATTAGCAATCGTTCGTCTTTTCCTACGTAATCCTGCGAAACATGAAAATCGATATGTTCCGTGTAATGATTTCCATCGAGGGTATAAGTTCCGTTGCCGTAATTCGGATTGTTTGTGCCTTCGGAGATAAACTCGCCAACAAACAAAAAATACTCTCCCGACCAGCTTTTTAGTTGTTCTCCATCGGCATTTCCGGGAACGGTCCAAGCCACTTTTCCATCCACAATACTTTTATATTCAACTAATTTCCAGGTTCCTTCGAGCCTGTTTACCGGCGTAGAACAAGAAAGAAGAAGGACTGTAACAAAAAGTAGAATGAGCTTTTTCATAATTTCTGATTTTTGGTGAATTGTTGGTTTTTGTGTAAAAACTGGTAATTAGCTATCGTCTTTTTTGGCTGTCCACAAATTACCGATCAACCGGGAAGGAGAATTATTTCTAACAATCGTTTCATGCCTCGATTTTTTGGTAAAATACGGATGTGGGTAAATGCAGTATAAGGAGAGTGGGCCTTTAGAACTGTTTTGCGATTAAAATCCGCCCGGGATTGTAGCCCTTTGTCAAAACAGTTGGGGAGCGACTTGAACGTCGTTTTAGTTCTTATGTGCTAAAATGTCAACATTTTCGTCCATCCTAAAACAGGAACAAAAAGTTACGAAAAAACAGGAAGATACGCAATAGAACTCCCTGTTTGGCACACATCGGTTTATAAAAATTTCGAGCTTAATGTGGCAAAGAATGTTTTTGGTCAGAACAATATGCGACAGATTTCGTTTAAGTAAACCTGACAGCTTTAATATGCTTCTATCATTATAAATCAAATCTATGCAAACAGCAACAACCGGGTCAACACCGGTTTCAAATAACAATGCCCCCTCATCTATTCCGTTTTCAGAATTTTTAGAGAACCTGAAGGCTAAAATGAAACAGGTTTTTCATGTGCGTGCTGATATCGATCAGCTGAGTTTAAAACGCGGACTTCCGCCGTTTGTAATGCGCGAAATTATGTCGGTAAATCCACTGTCGGTGGGTATTCCAACACAATATGGCGGACGCGGTGGTGTGATGAAGGAAAACATTGGTTTGCTGGCAGCGGCTTCGTACGAGTCGTTGGCACTGTCGCTTACATTTGGTATTAACTCGGCCTTGTTTCTGCAGCCTTTTGGCAAGTTTGGTCAGGAAGAAGTAAAAGCACCCGTTTTCAATCGTTTTTTAAACGATAAAGCCATGGGCGGATTGATGATTACCGAACCGGATTATGGCAGCGATGCCTTAAATATGCAAACGTCGTACACCGAATCGGAGTCGAAATATCACCTGAAAGGTAAAAAACACTGGGCCGGATTAACCGGCTGGGCCGACTTTTGGTTGCTTTCGGCACGTCAGCAGTCAAAATCGGAGAAACTACAGCGCGACATCGATTTCTTTTTGTGCGATGTAACGGCACCCGGACAAAATATTGTGGTGGAAGAGTTTTTTGAAAACCTTGGTTTATATGCCATTCCGTACGGACGAAACCGTATTGATGTGCAGTTGCCGCAAGCGCATAAACTGGTACCCGAAACAACGGGTGTTAAAATGATGCTCGACTTGTTACACCGTAGCCGTATGCAATTTCCGGGAATGGGAATGGGCTTTATTCAGCGCATGCTCGACGAAGCTTTAACACATTGCAAGGAACGAATGGTGGGCGGAAAAAGCCTGTTTAACTACGACCGCGTACAACATCGTTTGTCGAAACTGCAGGCTTCGTATACCATTTGCTCGGCCATGTGTGCCAACAGCAGCGAAAAAGCCGGTTTGGATGTCGACCTTTCGTCACATGGAATGGAAGCCAACGCCGTAAAGAGTGTGATAACCGATTTAATGCAGGAAGCTGCCCAGTCGGTGGTTCAGCTGGTGGGCGCCAAAGCTTATAAACTCAACCATATTGCCGGACGTGGAACTGCCGACAGCCGGCCATTCCAGATCTTTGAAGGATCGAATGATATCCTTTATGCGCAGATTTCGGAGGGGCTGGTAAAAATGATGAAACGTGCCAAAGAGCGTAACTTATTTCAGTTTCTGAAAGGATATGACCTGACCGATAAAGCGGTTCATTTTGTAAAAAACCAGGTCGATTTTAATCTCGATCTTCAGATACCACAGCGCAAGTTGGTTGAAATGGGTAAGATAATTGGCCGCGTAATTTCGCTGAACCAGGTGTTAGACCTATCGGAGAAAGGCTATAACAAGGATTTGATCGATGGTAGTGTGGCATTTCTGCAACAGGAGATCACCAAACTAATGTCGGCCTTTAACTTTAAAAACGAGGAAAAAGTGGTTGATGGCTACGACGAAAATACATCATGGCTGAACTTTGTGGCGGGGTAAAATCCGGATAAAATATTTCGTCCCTACAGGACTTGATGAATTCATGCTATGAATCATCTACCAAGATTTCGTCCCTCCGGGACTGCAACTCGTTTGCGAGTGTTGGAGGCTTTTGCCGTCCTTACATCCCTTGGGGATTTTGATTAATACATTGGAAACTTATACCTCTTTAAAGTCCCGTAGGGACGCTATATTGGTAGAGAAATAAGAATCACATCCATGAAGTCCCGGAGGGACGGAATATCGGTAAAACAGCAAGTATCTGCCGAAGAAGTGCCGTAGGTACGACACAAAACCAGGATTATACCGGCCTAAAAATATAACGTTCATCAAAGGGAACATCAAAATCCTCTAGAAACTGGATGTATTCTTCGGTAAACGTTTTTGTTTTATGATGCTCTTTTTGATTTTCGATATAATCAGCTACCCGGCTAATTTGCGATTTACTGTACGAAAAAGCGCCAAATCCCTCTTGCCACGAGAATCTACCCGAAACAAAATTATTTTGATTGATCCATTTTGAAGAATTTGCTTTCACATCCTGCATCAATGACGAAAGAGATTGATTGGGTCTCAATCCGAAAAGGATGTGTATATGGTCTGGCATTCCATTAATTGTCAACAATTTGTGTCCGTTGTTTTGGATAATCCCCGTTATGTATCGATACAAATCAGATTCCCAATCGGGACGAATTACACACAATCGGTTTTGAACGGAAAAGACGGCTTGAATATGAATTTGGGTGTATGTGTTTGCCATAACATTTGTGTTTGATGCATCTAAAATTACAAAATGTCGATTAATTGTTTCGTACCTGCGGCACTTTTGTTGTTTGATCAATCTTTTTCTACCGGGATTTCGTCCCGATGGGACTGCACTTCTTCCTCAGATGCTATCGTTATTCCGTCCCGATGGGACTGCTAGCAGGGTCAGAGAAGCCTGCAATATAATATCAAATTGTTAACTCAAAACAATATTTCAATTACATTTTGACATCATATTCGAAAATATTACGATCATTATCAAAAAATAACGAGATTATAATTTCATTTTATCAATCAACTAATTATATAATCATGTCAAAAGAAAAAGTTTTTGAGTTTCTGGATAAAGGTGCTGATGACCGTCAGTTTCGTGTTAAGTACGACAACTGTTTCTCGATGGAGGAATTTTGTAAAATGGCCGCAGAAGATGGCTTCGAGTTTTCTGTTGATGATTTAAAAGCTGCTTTACGCGAAAACGGCGACGATTTTGATTCCTACGGTAATCCGCCCAAAAAAGGAATCTGGGTGTAAGGATTGCTTCGGTCGCTTCACTCCCTCGCAATGACAGTGGTTAATTAAGCGTAAAGCAGCGGACAACAAACAAAATCATATCACCACAATTCACTGCTGTCCGCTGCCTGATATAATAAAAATGATAATGTCATTGCGAGCGTAGAGAAGCAATCTAACCCACCAAAACCGGAATTAAGAAAATCGCTGACAGAGCCGTTGTGAAGAAAGAGCAACATTTCTGTAAACATTTCTACTTTTGCAGCCTTGTATATAGGTCATGCGAATTTTTAAAGGTTTAAATCCACAGGAAAGGCTCACTTTAAAGCTGCATCTGTTCTACTCGGGCATTGAGGGAATAGCTGCCGGCGCCTTGCTGCTTACGGAGTTTATTTTCATTAAATCGCTAAAAGGCAGCAATGTACAGCTGGCGTTTCTGTTTCAGTTTAATATGGTGGTGTTTTTGTTTGCCATGGTGGCCAACGAAATTCTACGCCGTTATACCAACCGAAAAGTTCTGCTGCGCAGTATTGCCATCATTTCCAAACTGCCGTTGGTAGGTCTGGCCTTTTTTCCCGATGTAAGTCACCAGAAAGGACTTCCGCCCATTTATCACACTTTTTTCCTGGCCATTTTTCTGCTTTATTTTATGTCACGCATTGTGGCAATCCCCTCGGTAAATCAGTATTTAAAAGGGAATTACCGGCACGAAAATTTTGGGCGCCTGTTTAGCTACTCCGTTACGCTGCAAAAAGTGGCCATGCTGCTTTCTACTTTTGCCGCCGGTGTGCTGCTCGACTGGAATCCCAATTCCTACAAAGTATTTTATCCCATTGTTGGCATCCTGGCGATTGTCTCCATCTTTCAGCTCACCAAAATAAAGTTCGTTCAGAAGGAAGAGGTCATCGATACGCCTTTGTGGAAATCGTTGCACCAGTCGTTTATACGGATTTTCCAGATCCTGAAAAACAACCGGGCATTCCGGCATCTCGAAATCGGCTTTATGCTTTATGGTTTTGCCTGGATGAGTACACACGCCGTAATTACCATTTTTTACGAGCGCGCTCTTCACCTTAACTATTCGAGCGTGGCCTTTTATAACAATGCTTTTAATATTGTTGCGATTGCTTTTTTACCTTCTTTCGGAAAGATTATTGGCAAACGCGATCCCCGGCGCTTTAGCCTAATTACTTTTGGTTCGCTGATGCTGTTTATCCTGTTTACCGCACTAACCGAGTACTACAACGGCTACACCGAAATTTTTGGCATAAAAATTTACTACATGCTTATGGTGGCTGTTTTCTTTAACGGACTGTTTATGGGAAGTATGCCCATTTTGTGGGGTATTGGCAGCAGTTATTTTTGCCAGCCCGACGAAGCGGCCGATTACCAGAGTGTGCACCTGTTTTTAACCGGACTGCGTGCTTTAATGGCACCGGTTATTGGTATAAAATTATACGAATGGGCCGGTTTTAGCTACACCTATGCTACCGGTATTGTATTCCTGGCATTTGCTATAATTCTGATGATCTGGTCGGAGAAGCGGGTGGCTAGATAGAAGGAAAAGATTACTTCGGTCGTTCCACTCCCTTGTAGTGACATTCCCATTTAGCTATAAACGCCGCGGACCGTAAACAATTTTGCCCGGATGGACTTTATCATGGTCCGCGGCCAATCCTATCCTATAGCCAATGTCATTGCGAGTGTAGCGAAGCAATCTATACCACCCCACCGCTGTAAACGCGGTTCCCCCCTCCTGGCAGGAGGGGAAACTTCTTGCTAGCAATTTACTTTTTAGTTCCAATTCATTTACAGGCCAAATTTAGCTACGCTGATTTTCAATTCTCCTCCTTGCAGGAGGAGTGGGCTTTTGCGACGCAGGAGTAAAAGGTTGAGGTGGTAATTTCCCTGGCAACTATTTGCGTACTTAAAACAAAAAAGAGACATACAATGTACGCCTCTTTCTAATCCATTCTGTTGTAAAGAATTATTTGCTATGGATCATCAATCATCTAATCATGTTTACCCCAGTGTTTGTGCTCGTGGTACGAGTACTGCTTTTTACCAAGGTTCTTCCGGATGGTGTAGTAAATCTCGCGGTTGCTGTGCCTTGATATTACAATTACGCCATCGGTAAGTGTAGCATTGTTCAAATCATTCGGATCGATATCCTCCATCAATTCACTAAGGCTCAACTGGATGTAGCTGGTAATATCGATACTCTCCTCGCCAACGTCAACACTGTCTTTCTCGGTTTTAAACATTACGTCGTCGTCGATTTTTACTTCTACTGGCAATGTTGCAGTGCTGCCGTAAAACGTTCCGGCCATATAAAACACAGGCATATCGTGTGCATCGTCCTCTTCGCCTTTTACCTCAATTTCAATCTCGTCGTAAAAGCCGGGTTGCAACACAAAATTTCCGAATGTGAGATCAGGATTTAACAAATCGGCAAACTGTGGCCCGCTCCATTTGTACTCAATTTCAATCGAATCGCGGTGTGTTACCTGGCTTTTTAATTCGGCTTCGAACTTAATGTACGAGATCATTAAATGAACCGAGTCCCATTCCATATACATCGAGTCGGCCGAAACGGATTTTAACCCGGAGCCATCAACGGGTAAAGAGAAACTTTTGTCTAAAGCTTCAATCTGAACACTGAGTTTTGAATCGCCGGTGTTATCAAAATCGGTATCCTGGCACGACCATAAACCGAAGCCAAAAAAGGTAATGATGAAAAGTAGTGCAATCTGTTTTTTCATTGTTTCCATATTTATGATTGATTATGTGTTTCCAGGCTTACACAAGCACAGTGCCAATTGTGCCATAAAATCCAAGACACACTTAACCAGCAGATTAAAACGTTCTCCTATTTCATCGGGATTATCAAATCGAAAACGTTTTATCATTTTGATAATTATTAGGACCCTAAAATTTAAGCCATCGTTACAAACAATGGGGTAGGTTGTTAAACAGTTTCTTCTGGTTAAATCACGCGAAGCCCGGAGACTTCGGGGAAGCAGCAGCTGTGAAGCAATCTGTTATTTTACTACCCCATCCGTCGGCTGACGGATACCACCCTCCTGATCCCTCTTTGTCGGCCAGCGCGCGAGCCTTACCCTGACATTTCCCCCTGTGACCTCTCTGTCCGTCCTTCCCGAATGCCTTACGCTGGACATCTCTCCTGAAGGAGAGAAAGAGCGGAAGATTCGATTTCAGGAAACAAAGCGGAATATCTGATTTTATGGAGGGGAAATTTTCGTGCTAAAGAACAAACGTAAAAAGCCGGGGCTGTATCATCAGTGTAGATACAGCCCCGGCCTCTGTTCGTTGCTTTATTGATGGGATGCAGGTACTAATCCACTGTTTCTTTCATATGCAGCTCCATACCTATTTGCTGCATCATACCCAGCTCATCAAACAGCTCGTTTTCTTCAACGATTTTTCCATGCTCCAGCCGGCAAACAGTATAAGCCTGCATTTTAACTTCTTTTCCGCTTGCAGGAATCCCTTCCAAATCGCCGGTATGCACACAAGTAAATAAAACACGGGTAAATATCTTATCATGACTAACAACTGTATCCAGAATTTCCACATGCGATTGTTCAAAAGCCGCGGCATACATCTTATACAGATTTTTATACTCTTCAATTCCGGTACAGGTCATATTTGGTGAACTATACACAACATCAGGTGCCAGACACTCATCAAGCACAGCAATATTACGCTTGTTCCACAATTCATCATACACGTGCTCAATAAGCTTTTTGTTTCTACGCTCTTGTTCTTGTAAATGTCTAAATTCTTCGGATTCTAACATGGCATTATAATTTTTGGTTACGCCGGATTATACGGTTAATGAACCAAAAAGTTTTTGAGGAAAAGGGCTTGAGATTGCTTTGTTCCCGAAAAGTCGGGAGAAGCAATCTGTTATCCTACCACCCCACCGCTGTAAACGCGGTCCTCCCCTCCTGGCAGTAGGGGAAATTTCCGTGCTATTAGGTAAATTCTACCTAAATGTATGAATTAACGCCGTGCGCGTGGATCCGGCGAAATTTTAATCTCGTATTCCTTTGGAGGAACAGCATTCATCAGGTTGGTGATAAAATAATCCCAGCGACGTCGCATAATGTAGTAACTGTCGACTCCATAACCGTGACGGGTATTGGGTAGAATGATCATATCGAAATCTTTGTTTGCCTTTATCAACGCGTCTACTACCAGGTAGGTATTGTAAGGAGGTACGTTGTCATCCATTCCGCCGTGAATAATCATGAACTTCCCTTTCAGGTTTTTGGCATACACCTGGTTGGCCTGATTCTCGTAATTCGAAACGCCATTTTCATCGAAAGTTTCCAATCCGTTATAACGCTCTCCCCAGTCATCTTCGTAATTGCGGTTATCGTGGTTACCCGATTCGGAAATCCCCACTTTAAAGAAATCCGGATATTTAAACATGGCAGAAGCTGTAGCAAAACCACCGCCTGAGTGTCCCCAAATACCAACCTTGTCCAAATCGAGAAATCCATATCGTTCCGACAGTTGTTCCAGACCTGAGATCTGATCGGGAAGTGTGTTCTCGGCCATATTTCCGTATGAAGCATCGTGGAAAGATTTTGAGCGGTTTGGATTACCACTTCCTTCCAGCAGCACCACCACAAAACCCAATTCGGCAAGCGCCTGGTTATCTCTGCGTGAAGCACTGAAACTCCACGATCCCACGCTTCCTCCCTGCGGTCCGGGATAAATGTATACTATAACCGGGTATTGCTTTGTCTTATCCATGTTCGATGGCGTGAACATCAATCCATACAAATCCCATTTTTTGTTGGCCGATTTCACCGAAAATACTTCCGGCGCTTTCCATCCGGTAGCTTCCAAACGCGACACATCGGTTTTTTCAAGGGTAGTGATCAATTTGCCCTTTGCATTTCGTACCACGGTAACACCCGGAACATCGGGTTGCGAATAGGTGTCGGTAAAATATTTTCCATCGGGCGAAAAGCTTACCGAATGATCGCCAACTTCAGGAGTTAGCAATTCAAGGTTCTTGCCGCTGAAGTCAACACGGTAGAGGTAGCGGAAATACGGATTTACTCCAGCTTCTTTTCCGCCGGCAATAAAATAAATCTGTCGGTTTTCCTCATCATAACGAAGTACCTGACGTACTACAAAATCACCCGAAGTGATCGGATTTTTCAATTCGCCGCTGGTAGCATCGTAAAGGTAGAGGTGCCCCCAGTCACTGCGCTCCGAATACCAGATGATCTCGTTGGTAGCCGAAAAATATCTCCAGTTAATGGTTCCCTGTCCCGATTCATATTGCGTGTCTACTATCTCATCAAAAATGTCCTGCACCTCTCCGGTCTCGCAATCGGCAATGCGCACATACTCTTCTTTGTGGTCGCGTGAAGTTGAAACAAACACCAGCTTTTTGCTATCGTCGCTCCAGCTTACATCGTCGAAACCACCTTCGCACGAGATGTCGTCGCACTGCGAACCACGGCGTGCATCGCCGGCCATTTTTAGGCGTACCAGTCCATCGTCTTTTGTGATATCGATTATCACCCGGTAAATGCGGATGATATCCTCATCGCCGGGAATCGGGTATTTCCATGCCGACAATTCGGGTGCGCCTACTTTTGTCTTCACCAGGTACATGTCGCTTACATGACGCTGATCCTGCTGAAAGGTGGCAATCTTCTTCGAATCGGGCGACCAGCTGAGAATGGGACGATCACTCTTTTTCCATCCGGCATTATCGGTTGCATAGCCAAAATTTTCCACCCCGTCGGTTGTCAGCGCTGTTTCCTCACCGGTCTCCACTTCGCGAATCCACAGGTTCCAGTCGCGGATAAAAGCCTTGTATTTCCCGTCGGGAGAAGTGACCTCCTTGCTGTAAAAACGCCATCTTCCCATCGGTGCGTTTCCTTCCTCACCAAGCAACTCTTGTCGCGACGACGCGGTTTTCATCTCCTTACTTTCCGGATCGAAAAGTTTGTATTCCGCTTTGTCTTCCGACATACACGAGTACCATAAGCGGCCATCGGGCAACCACTGCGGACGGATATTATTATCGACAAAACGCGTCAGGTTTGTGCCCATGGTAGCAGCGGCACGATCGTAATCGGCTGCGGTATAAACTTCCTGACCGGCAGACCAGCCAGATACAAACAACAAGAGGGTTAGGATTGGAAAAATTCTTTTGTACATAAATATTTTAGTTTAAAACGAGATACCTGACAAAGAACTATTCAGCAAAATCGTCTTCTGACAAACAACCTTTCCTGAACTATTTCAAACAAATTGACTAGATACCTTTGAATTTGAATTACAAATTGAAACCAAATCTAAAATAAAATAACATTAAGCAGGTGCTCGCGGGACAAAAAGCTTTGGGGGAATTAACTAATTAAGGGAAAAGGTGGACAAAAATCATATTGTTGAAGAGATTGCTTCGTTCGTTGCATTTCCTCAGCAATGACGCTTTGGAGGACGTTGAATAGGCCGCGGACGATTGACTTATTCACCTCAGCATGATTTAATGCCGTCCGCAGCGGAACTTTTTATGTTATTGTGTCATTGCGAGCTTAGCGACGCAATCCCTTGCTCCTCAATTTTAAAGAGGGGTAGAAGAGAATCAATCTACCCTACCCCTCACTAGTCACAATGTGTAATAAAAAAATTCCCTATTATTTTTCGGGTTTATACCTTTCAGAACCGGTATTCCAAAGTGCAAAGCTTAAAATATCTGCAAGTTCCTCAAAATTACGGCTCTTGGTATTATCGATACCATGACCGGCTTCATAATCAACTCTAAAAATCACCGGGTTATTAGCCTGGTTAATAGCCTGTAGGCGAGCTGCAAATTTCCCGGGATTCCAGACAATAACCCGCGGATCGTTCATGCCTGCAGTTAAGAGTGTAGGCGGATATACCACTCCTTCTTTCAGATGGTGATACGAATCCATTTCAAGCAAAGCAAAGAACTCAACAGAATCCTTTACCGTTCCAAATTCAGGAATATTTCCCGGACCATTCGGACTGTTTTCTGCACGAACAGTATTCATAACACCAACGGCCGGAATGACAGCAGCAAACAGATCGGGTCGTTCGGTCATCGAACGTCCGATCAGAATTCCTCCTGCACTACCTCCGTATATAGCTATCTTTTCGGCTGAGGTATACTTGTTATCTATCATATATTCGGCACAGGCAATAAAATCTTTCCAGGTGTTGGGCTTCGTTGTTTTGTGTCCACCTTTATACCATTGGTCTCCGAGCTCACCTCCTCCCCGTATGTGTGCAACGGCATAGATGCCATCTTCAAGGCACCATTGCAATACATTGGGACTAAATCCCGGATCCATTGACATTCCATACGCGCCGTAGCCGAATAAAAGCAACCGGTTTTTGCCGTCTTGCTGAAGGCCTTCTTTATAAATAACCGACAGCGGCACCTCTACCCCATCGTGCGATTTAACCATCAACTCTTCCACTACAAGATCTTCATATTCCGGAAATTCCGGCATATCGGAGAGCATCTCAAACGTATAGGCATCATTTGCCAAATCGTATCGGTACCTTTTATTGTTTCTTGTCCAACCTGATAAAGATAACCAGGCATCGCTAAACTGAACTCCTTTACTGCTTAATCGAACAGTTCCTGCTGCAAAAGGTAAATTCAATTCTTTTATCGAGTTGTCGCCGAACGATTTAAAAAAGGCTTTTTCCTCTACGCCATTCTTTTTCATGGTATAATAAACACCATCTTTAGTAAGCGTATATCCGGAGAGCTTTTGTGAAGGATCTTCAGCTACAAAAATTTCAGCCTTACTAAGATCAGGGTCGTTTACGGGTATCTTTAATAATTTAAAATTCGGGGCATCTTTAGGTGTGTATAAATACATATGTGTGCTGTTGGTGTACCAGTCATAGATTTCGTCTTCCCTTTCAAACAAGGTTTTCCAGGCAACTTTTGGAGCATTTAATTCGCTCACAGGAGCATAAAAGACCCTAAGCCTGTTGTCGACATTCGCTGCTAAACTGAAGATTTTTTTACAATCTCTGTCATAGGCCGCAACAGCAATATCCATCTCTCCCAAATTAAGCTCCGGGTACTTTTCTTTCGAGAAAAAGACTTTGTCGGCAGATGCATCGGTATTTAATACATGAGTAAGTGTTTTTGCTTTCGAATAATAAGCCATGTCCTGAACATTGTCGGAACCAGCCTGAACATATAAAAAGCTGTTGAGGTCGGGAAGCCACGATGTAATTCCCAGCATTTTTTCAATTCGGTCGGGAAGGATCTCATCAGTTTCCATGTCGATGATAAACGAGGTAGCTAACTCCTTCCCGTTAGGAGTTATGCTTACAGCTACATATTTTGCATCTTCGGTAGGCATAATTGAATTGATAACGTATTTCGTATTGGGATCATCTTCAAAAGATTCCGGATCAAAGAGCAAACGTTCTTCGCCTTCAAATCCATCGCGGTAGTATAATTTCCCGGTCTCGTCGTCCGGTGTCGATTTTAAATAGAAATACTTGTCGTTATCCGTAATGCTAAGACTATAGATCATATTGGCTCTTCGACCATCGAATTCATACATTTTATCCAATAAGGTCTGCCTGCCACTTATGCTTCCGAGCACTTCTTTCGCATATTCGCTCTGCACTTTATACCAGGTCTGGGCAATTGTATCCTCCGAGTCTTCAAAGTATCGGTAGTCGTCCGTAAGTTCGGTCCCGAAGTAAGTATCCACAACCGGCTTTTCAGGAGCCAGCGGCGGTTTTTCAACAGATTGTTTTGTTGTGCATTGAACACAAATCATCGCGACTGCGATGAGTAGAAAAGCAAGTAATTTCATAGGTTGTTATTTTTTGGTTTAACAGTGCATAGCCTACGCAATTAACAGATAAAAGGTTATAATTAGCTAAAATCAAGCTCCACCTGCCCCTCGTTTGCAACAGCTTGTCCCGTATTTTTCGGGAAGGGGTACATATCCTGTCGTTTTTAACGACCTCTTAAAAGTTTGTAGTTCCTATTTACCACCAGCTGATTTTGTCGATACAATCGACAAAACTCCTAACCCCTCGTTGCAAACGAGGGGTAGCTTAGCCAACTTTAATTCCTTACATTTGAAGGAAACACTGAAAGTAACAAATCATGGAAGAAGAGAATAACAAGCCAACAGAACAGGAAAACACTTCCGAAGAGCAGAAAGACCAGAACTGGATTGAAAAGACAGAAGCCAAAATAGACGAAGCGGCCGAAAAGATCCATCAGAGCGAAGCCTACCGCAAAGCAGACAAAAAACTGGAAGACGCCACCAAAAAGCTGTTTCGTAAAGCGGGGCGTTTGTGGGGGAAGTTGTGATAACTAACTACTGCATGACAGGAACAGAAATTAAGATTACTTCGTCGTTCCTCCTCGTAATGACGTCTTGATAAACTCTAAAAAGCCGCGGACGATAGACCTATTCGTCTCGGCATAAAACACGCTCGTCCGCGGCGGTATTCATTATGAAACTTGTCATTGCGAGCGAAGAGAAGCAATCTACCACCCCACCGCTGTAAACGCGGTCCTCCCCTCCTGCCAGGAGGGGAAATATCCGTGCTATAGGTTTGTTTGTATATTCAAAGAGAGAATTGAAAATCAGCGCAGCTGGTGAGGTGGTATTGGACAAGCGCTAAACCAAACGAAGCCCCAAAACACACGGGTCACGTTACCGGCGTTCCAAAAAAAATCAAACAATTATCCATTCTGACAGTTGGAATTAATAGAAACCAAAAGTTTTTTGTATGAACTATTTAGTAAAGATCAATGATGTTAAAACAACTAACGAACTGGAAGATGCCTGGAGTAACGAAGACTATAAACAGTTACTGGCACGATTTGAGTACCCCGATGCAGCGCAGTTAAAACCGGCGGAATTGAAAGAATATCTTTTTCTGGCCATTTCCGATTTTGAACCCAATGAGGCAGCCGCCATTCTTCTCGATTACAAATGCTCGGACCGATTAGCCGACGGACAAATCGATAATCTTTCGCACGAGATGCTGCGGACAAAAGTCTTTGAAAATTATTCCGAAATCGATCTTCACCACGATTTTTTCAACATTAACCAACTGCTTTACAGTGCCTACAACGGAAAGTTTCCGCAGGGAACGGTAAACCTTGTAGAAGCAGAAATAAAGGGCGACAACAACGCGGAGGAGATGACAAAAGAAACCGCACTGAAAGCGCTGAGTTACGGACTTTCGGAAAACAATTTGATTAACCGCCTGCTGAGCGATCAGATTGAGGGACACAAAGCTTTTCCCGAAGCAGAAGGAATTGTGTGGGATTTACAGCACAAAGGAGATGCTGTTTATTCCTTAACGATTTCAGAAAAATGGCTTACCAAAAATGAAATTACCAATCCGGAGTATGAATGTACAGTAGCCCTGTTTGAAGAACACGAAGAAGCGAATTAATTAGCCGTAACGTATTTCTCTTCTCCCCACGTTGCAAAAAAGATTACTTCGGTCTCCGTCGGCTGACGGATCCCTCGTAATGACGACCAGACAAAAGTAAAAAGGCCGCGGACGACCAACTGGTTCATCCCGGCATAGTTCATTCCCGTCCGCGGCGATGTAGTACAGTAATCACTGTCATTGCGATACCGATGAGTAAAACGAATCGGGAGAAGCAATCCATCACCCCACCGCTGTAAACGCGGTCCTCCCCTCCTGGCAGGAGGGGAAACTTCGTGCTATGGCTTGTTTCTATATTCAAAGAGAGAATTGAAAATCAGCAGGGCTGGTGAGGTGCTCGAGCGACAGAAGAGAAGATTACTTCGGTCTCCGTCGGCTGACGGATCCCTCGTAATGACGACCGGACAAAAGTAAAAAGGCCGCGGACGACCAGCTTACTCATCCCGGCATAGTTCATTCCCGTCCGCGGCGATGTGTTATTCTAATTCCTGTCATTGCGATACCGATGAGTAAAACAAATCGGGAGAAGCAATCTACCACCCCACCGCTGTAAACGCGGTCCTCCCCTCCTGGCAGGAGGGGAAACTTCGTGCTACCGATTAACTTATACAACGACAGGCTAAATTTAGCGCAGCTGGTGAGGTGGTCGAGCGACAGAAGAGAAGATTACTTCGGTCTCCGTCGGCTGACGGATCCCTCGTAATGACATCAAGACAAAAGTTAAAAAGGCCGCGGACGACCAACTTGTTCATCCCGGCATAATTCATTCCCGTCCGCGGCGATGTGTTATTCTAATTCCTGTCATTGCGATCCCGATGAGTAAAACGAATCGGGAGAAGCAATCTACCACCCCACCGCTGTAAACGCGGTCCTCCCCTCCTGGCAGGAGGGGAAACTTAGTGCTACCGATTAACTTATACAACGACAGGCTAAATTTAGCGCAGCTGGTGAGGTGGTCGAGCGACAGAAGATTAATTCCAAAAATCAACAGGAATAAAAACAAACAATTTAATTTTCGCTACGTTTTACTAATAAGGACATTAAAACACTAGTAATATGGAATTTAACGAGAATATAAAAACTGAATTAGAACGGAAAATAAAAGAACTGGAAGATCTTATTGCTGAAAAAGGAGTTGGCGCAAAACAGCTGAAAAAAGCAAGAAGAACGCAACGTAACATTAATTTGGCCGTTATTGTGGGAAGTTTAATTACCGTTGCAGGAATTACCGCCTGGGCAGTTAGTAGTAGCCGCCACGAAGATTAAAGGCAAACTGTTGCCTTGCATACGCCACCTCAAGCATTCGTTAAAAAAATAAATTTATTGCCCTTAAACCACGCGAATGGATTCGCGTGGCAGCGGGTTTGTGAAGCAATGTTACTGCGCTGTTCTCAAGGCCTCAATTTCCTGCTGAACGGCTTCGGCTTCGGCATATTTTTGATCGGACAAACGCCGGTTGGTACGCGACAATAAAAAAGCTTCTTCCGTTAACTTATCGTGTTTTTTATGTAAGGCCTTTACCGGGTCCTTTTTAAATAATCCAAACATATTTAATTGTTTTCGTGGTTTTCAACTCAGGCTACTTTACCGGTTTGGCTTTCCGGCAGGTAGTTATCAATTACAATCTTGTCGGCCTTTAGCATATGCATCAGGTTGTAGAGGCCAAAAAAAGTACGGTTCATATAAATAAAATGCCGCGATCCGCGATTTCCGTTCATATTCCGCAGCTCCGTATTTTTCGAATATTCGGTTCCCAGTTCACTCAGGCGTTTAAAAAATGCGGCATCCGAGAAATCAAAAGTTTCCGATTCAAAAGGACGGGTGAACAAACCCAACAAACGCCTGAACATTTCGGTAAAAAATGCCAGCTCCTCATTACTGTCATCCTTACGGAGAATCTCCAACTCGTACAGTTTCCGGGTGAAAATCTCCGGATTATTGCGGTTTTCGGGCAATGCCAGTTCAAAATAAGGGATGTAAAACGAATCGGGAATACTTTTCATACAACCAAAATCGAGTGCTACCAACTCATTGTTTCCCGATACCAGGAAATTTCCCGGGTGCGGATCGGCATGAAACTTTCGCAGGTGATGAATTTGAAACATATAAAAATCCCACAGCGCCTGACCCAGTTTATTGGCCAGTGTTTTATCGGTATTCTTTGCAGCAAACTCCGAGAGGTGCTGCCCATCAATCCAGTCCATGGTAATAAAACGCTCCGACGACAGGTGCGGGTAATAATTCGGAAAACGCAGGTTCGGAATATGACTGCAGGCTTTAATGGTTTCCAGGCTTTGCTCCACCTCAAGCAGGTAGTTCGTTTCGTCGAGCAGCTTTTCTTCCACCTCTTTAAAATAGACGTCCGACCCTTTTCCGCGGATGTTAAACAGTTTCATAGCCATGGGTTTTACCATTGCCAGGTCGCTGCTGATACTCTCCGAAACACCGGGATACTGAATTTTTACCGCCAGTTCTTTTCCATCCTTTCGTGCTTTGTGTACCTGCCCGATACTGGCGCCATGCACGGCATTAGGGTCGAATTCATCAAAAAGTTCGGAAGGTGTTTTTCCAAAATATTTCCGGAATGTTTTTACCACCAGGGCAGCGGACAATGGCGGAACCGAAAACTGCGACAGCGAGAACTTCTCGATATACGCCTCGGGCATAATATTCTTTTCCATGCTCAGCATCTGCGCCACTTTTAGCGCACTTCCCTTCAGGTTTTTCAGGCCGTCGTAAATATCGGTGGCGTTTGATTCGTTGAGTTTTTCGCGTGCTGTTTCCTCCGTCGAGCTCAACTTATCGCCATAATATTTCAGGTAGTTCATCCCCACTTTGGCACCCGTTTGCACAATTTTGGTGGCCCGCTCAATTTTCGAGGTCGGTATGCGATCGATGGTCTTCATCAGTTGCTCATAATTTTTTCGTGATACAAAAATTTACCCAGGTCGAAAACCGAATTCAGCGTGGTGGCGTCGAGCAGGGCAAAAGCCGTATTCACCGATTTCTCGATAAACACATCGGTTTTTTCAAATTCGGGCGAAGTATCTTCTATCCAGAAACGGAGTGTAAACAGCAACTGCGCCCACGCCGATTCCCTCAGACTGCGCGTTTTTATTTTTTCAATTTTTTCGTGTGGCAGCTCAGGCGTTTCAATCTCCAGCCCATCGATATATTCAGCAAAAGCCTTTTTTAGTTCCGACAACGATGCCAAAACTTTTAGCTTGTCTTTTTTGTCGTTAAGCGCCAGCAACACATAGCTGCGGTTGGCTTTCAACACCTCGAAAAAGGTGTAGTAAAAAGCAATTAACTTGTTCTTTGCATCAAAGTGGTTGTACTCCTTGTTTTGTTCAAGCAGTTGCATGCTTTGGTCGAAGAAAGCTTTAAATACCGCTTTTTCCAATGCTTCAAACGAGCCGAAGTGCTTATAAAACTCAGCTTCGTCTATTTCCAAATCGCGGGCAAAGGCATATACACTTGCCGGGCGCGATCCTTTTTCGAGCAACTGATTCATGTATGCCGAAAGAATTTCCTCTCTTGTTTTATTGTTTTCCATACTGAAAAAACAACTTTTTTGTCTTTTTGTTTAACTATTAACCCTTATTCTTAAACAAAAGAGATAAAAACTATCGCTTCACCCTGCAAAAATGGTCCTTTAAAGAAAAAGTTCATCTGGCTAAAATGAGATGGTTTCGCACCTCCCCCTCTCAGGAATTTTTCAGGACAAGCTGTGCAAACGAGGGATAGAAGAGATTGCTTCGTCGTGCCTCCTCGCAATGACTCGATGATAAAGACAGGTAGGGCCGCGGACGATTGACTTATTCATACGGGCACGATTTACTCCCGTCCGCGGCACTGTAGCACAGTAATTCCTGTTATTGCGAGCGTAGCGAAGCAATCTGTTATCCTACCACCCCACCGCCGTAAACGCGGTCCTCCCCTCCTGAACCCCCTTTGTCGGCCAGCGCGCGAGCCTTACCCTGACATTTCCCCCAAATGGGGGAAACAAAGCGGAATATCTGATTTTATGGAGGGGAAACTTCATGCTATAAATTAACTTCTCATTTTCCAATTCAACTACCGGCCAAATTTAGCTACGCTGATTTTCAATTCTCCTCCTGACAGGAGGAGAGCCTGTCCCGATTGAGCAAAGCGAGCATCGGGAGGACCAGCGCAGCTGGTGAGGTGGTCGAGCGACAGAAGAGATTACTTCGGTCCTTTCACTCCCTCGTAATGACGTCCTGATTAAGTGAAGAATGCTGCGGACGATTGACTTACTCATCCCTGCATAATTCATTCCCGTCCGCGGCACTGTAGCACAGTAATTCCTGTTATTGCGAGCGTAGCGAAGCAATCTGTTATCCACCACCCCACCGCTGTAAACGCGGTCCTCCCCTCCTGGCAGGAGGGGAAACTTCATGCTATAAATTAACTTCTCATTTTCCAATTCAACTACCGGCCAAATTTAGCTACGCTGATTTTCAATTCTCCTCCTGACAGGAGGAGAGCCTGTCCCGATTGAGCAAAGCGAGCATCGGGAGGACCAGCGCAGCTGGTGAGGTGGTCGAGCGACAGAAGAGATTACTTCAGTCTCCGTCGGCTGACGGATCCCTCGTAATGACGCACTCGTAAACGTGGATGAGGCCGCGGACGATCAGCTCATTCATCCCTGCACGATTTACTCCCGTCCGCGGCACTGTAGCACAGTAATTCCTGTTATTGCGAGCGTAGCGAAGCAATCTGTTATCCACCACCCCACCGCTGTAAACGCGGTCCTCCCCTCCTGGCACCTTAGATTTGAGGTATTAATTATCGGTGAAATAGAATGGATTAATTTTGAATAAAACCATAAACATCAAAAAGAAAGGAAACCAGGCAGTAAACTATCTCCTTGGGTAAGCAACAAACTTATCCT